>Ga0081540_1001319_pt1 | contig 21646 bp, 14 predicted proteins | sample TabmetS2T1R1_FD_71024 | JGI IMG/M metagenome (GOLD analysis project Ga0081540, IMG submission 71024) | Tabebuia heterophylla rhizosphere microbial communities from the University of Puerto Rico - S2T1R1 | ecosystem: Host-associated > Plants > Roots > Rhizosphere ... | reverse complement strand
GGGGGGGGGCGGGCCGGGGCCGCGCGGTTGGGGGGGGAGGGAGGGAGCAGGGGGCGCGCAATGCAAATTTTCATCGACAACCCGCGAGCCTGTCTGAGCACCGGGCTGGCGCTCGCGGCTCTGCTGCTGATCGGTTCGCTGCTCGCCAGCGAGACGGATCGGGTGGGGCTGATCGCCTTTTTGCTGCGCTTCACGCACGTGCTGGCGGCTATGGTTTGGATCGGTCTCATCGTCTTCGTGAACTTCGTGCAACTCGTTGCCTTAAAGGAGGCCGATGCGGCCGCCCGCGGCGTGCTCGACAGCGCCATCGTGCCGCGCGTCGCCTGGTGGTTCCGGCACGCCTCGACGCTCACCGTGCTGAGCGGTCTCGTGCTCTTGGTCTTTAGCGGCTACCTGCTGCCGTCGCTGATCTACGGCAGCAGCGTCTTCATCCCCGCCGCCAAGGCCATCGCCTTGTGGACGGCCGTGCTGGGCGCGCTCGCCATGTGGATGTTCGTGCACATGTACATTTGGCCCAATATGCAGGTGGCGCTGGGGCTGCGGCGCGGGGATGGCGAGGCCAAGGCAAAGGCGCGGGCGCGCGTCATCCTGTTTGCGCGGCTCAATTTGATCATCGCCATGCCGGTCGCGCTGGGGATGATTGCCGCCGCCCACCTTTATTGACGTGGGGGCCGACAGCGGCAGGCTTGAGCCCATCCACGCAGCCATCTCAGCGTCCGCCCGCGCCGGCGAGCCGGACCGCTACCTGGCGGCCTTGCTGGCAGCGGCTCCCGCGCGCGGGGATTTGCTGGCGCTGGCGGCGTTTGCGGCCGAGCTCGCCAGGGTTGCCAACGCGGTGATGCGGGAGCCGGCGATGGCCGAGCTGCGGTGGCAATGGTGGCGCGAGGCCCTGGCGCTGCCCGCCGCCGCCCGGTCGGGGCATCCGATCGCCGATCGCCTGCGGGCGCTGATGGAGCGGTACGGCCTCGCCCGGGCCGACCTGATGGGGCTCATCGATGCGCACGCCGGCGATCTTGAGCCTGTGCCCTTCGCCAGCGAGGCGGCGCTCGAGCGCTATCTGAGGTTGACCGAAGGGGTCTTGTTCAGCGCGTCGGCCCGCATCCTCGGCCTGGCGGCGGACGGCTCCGCTCCAGCCTGGAGCACTTGGGCCGGCCAAGCTTACGGTTTGGCGCGTCTGGTGTTCGGGTTGAAGGCTGCCCTGGCGCGCGGCCGCTGCCCCATTCCGCGCCCGCGGCTGGCGCGCGTGGGGCTTGACCCCGAAGCGTTGATCGCCGGGGCGGCGCCGGCGCGCGCCCGCCTGGTTGGCGACCTTGCCCGGGAGGCGCTGGACAGCCTCGGGCGTGCGCGTCGCGATGCCACGAAATTGCCACGCGAGGCGTCGATCGCTGTCCTTCCTTTGGCCTTGGTCGAGTCCTATGTGCGGGCCAGCGTGCGCGCCGAGGCAGGTCCACCACAGCGCCTGCCGCAAGTCGCGCCACTGACCCGTGTTTTGAGGATCGCGGGTGCCCACTGGTTTGGCCGCTGGTGACCGCAGTCCCGCGCCGGGAGAGGCTTTTTGGGGAGATTGGTCGTGAGGGGGTGTTGGCGCGCCATCGCGCTCATAGGGCTCATGCTGATCGGCTGGGGCACCGCCGCCCAGGCGCAGCCGCGCATTCAGTGGCGGGTCGAGAACGGCTTTCGCTTTTTCCTCGACCCGGTCGATACCGAGGTGCACCGGGCGACCTTCGACCACCTGTCGGACGCCGAGCGACGCCAACCCGTGCTGTCGGCCGAGCGCCTGCTCGCCCGCCGGCATGCCGACGGTTGGAGCGCCACCATGTTCGACAAGACCTGCTGGGATGGGAAGCAAAACAAGTACGGCTGCCGCGAGCGGGCGGACTATCTGGCGCCCAAGAGCCACACCATTCTGGCGACCATGGAAGGCCTCGAGGATGCCCAAGTCGTCGATTGCAGCTGGCTGACGTCGCCGCGGCGCGGCGGCCGCGGGGAGGCGGTGACGTTACCCTGCGACACCCCCGTGGAACTCGAAGTGCCCTATCCCAGCGGGACCTGGATCGTGGTCGAGATCGGCGGCAGGCGCGTGGCGGAGACCTTGGCCCGGGTCGAGGATCTCTTCATCGTCGGCATGGGCGATAGCTTCGCCTCCGGCGAGGGCAATCCCGACGTGCCCGTGCGGCTCTCGCCCGATCGCACGGCCGATTACGATTCCAGTCTGGTCGGCTACCCGGTCCGCATCGGCGATTGGAAGGCGATCGGCGATCAAAAATTCATCGAGGAGAATGCGCGCTGGCAGGAGCAGGCCTGTCATCGCTCGCTTTATTCGCATCAGTTGCGGGTGGCGCTGCAGCTCGCGGTGGAAGATCCGCATCGCGCCGTCACCTTCGTGGGCGTGGCCTGCTCGGGTGCGGAGATCGTCTATGGTCTATTCCTGCGCTACAAGGGCCACGAGTGGGTGCCCAATCCGCCGGCCTTGTCGCAGATCTCGGCCATTGCCGAGGCCCAGTGCGGCGAGCGCGAGCCGCGCGACTTTGATCTTCCCGAGGCCTATCACATGCGCGGCAAGATGCCCGAGATGAAGGGCGGCCTTGTGTTGAAGAAGTGCGACCAGAACCGCGCGCGCAAGATCGACCTGCTGCTGTTGTCGATCGGCGGCAACGATATGGGCTTTGCCCGCCTGGTGGCCAACGCCGTGCTGGCGGATACCTCGATGTTGCGCAGCCTCGGGGGTTGGTTTGGACACGTGCACGGCTTTACCGAGGCGAGCCGGCTGTTGGAAGACCTCGACGACCGCTTGAAGGCGATCAATCGCGCCGTGCACAGTATTTTGCACGTGCCCTGGCCGGAGTCCGACCGCATCATCATGACGGGCTATCCCCCGATGGCGTTGCTCGAGGATGGCAAATCCACCTGTCCGGACGGGCAGGCCGGCATGAATGTGTTACCCGACCTGGTGTTCAGCGCCGCCAAGGCGAAGGAGGGCGGCGTGGCGGCCGAGCGGCTCAACGATATCCTGCGCGGCGGCTCGCTGCAGCACGGCTGGACCTTCGTCGACGCCCACCGCACCGCCTTTCGCGGCCGGGGCATTTGCGCCACCTATACCGAGCAGCAATGGAGCATGGCCGACGAGCAGCGCTTGCCGCGGAAGTTCGACGGCGTCTGGTTTCCCTACGATCCCTCCGAGTGGCACGCCTATGCCTCGCGCCGGCGCTGGTTTCGCACCCCCAACGATGCCTTCATGACCGGCAACTTCCACGTCTCGCAGTCGCTCCTGCAAAACGTGTTAAAGACACAGGCTTTCTCCTGGGTGCAACTGTTGTTGGCAAGCATCTATTCGGGAGCCTTTCATCCCACCGCCGAGGGTCAGGCGGCGATCGCGGATGCGGTGGTCGAGCAGGCGCGCGGCGTCCTTGCCAAGTACGATAGCCGGCGGCGGTCGGCCACCGGCCTCGAAGGCGGATTGATGCAATGACGGCCGCCTAAGGCCGAGCTCGGGCGGGCAAACCTTTAGCGCCGTTTCGCCGGTTCTCTCGGGTTGCGAATCCGTGCTAACGGTGGCAACAACCTGGACCCGGCCATGTACAACTGCCAGAAGTGCCCCGGCTATTGCTGCTCTTATCCCTTGATCGCCCTCGACAAGCGCGACGTGGAGCGGCTGGCCAAGCACTTTGACCTCACCTTCGAGCAGGCGCGCGACAAATTCACGGTCGAGCGCTGGGGGCGCAAGTACTCGATGCGCCGCAAGGCGGATCCGATTTTTGGGCGCATCTGTCGCTTTTTCGACACCGACAAGCGTCGCTGCACGATCTACGAGGCGCGGCCGGCGCTGTGCCGCAGCTATCCGGGCGGGCGCTGCGGCTACTACGACTTTCTGTCCTTCGAGCGCCGCGCGCAGGAAGACCCCGAATTCGTGGCCACCACCGACAACAAATAAGCTTGCCGGGGCGCACTCGGCCGCTTTTGCGGCACCCGCCGGTCTTGAAGAGACCGGCCGCGGGCTCGCCGCGCCGCGCGCCCCCAAGCTCAGCGGCAAGGTTAAGATTGAAAAGAGCGCTGGGGGCCGGGGCCAAAGCGATCGGCCACCGCGGGCCAACCGCCCGCACGGGCGGGTGGTGGGCTCAGCGCCAGGAGTAGGGGGTGTGCTGCGCCCGTGGGCGGGTGAGGTTCGACGGGGCTTTGCTCCGCCTCGGGCAACCGCGCGTTGGACCCCACCGTCGGCAACCTCTGGGCCGCTGCACGAGATAGGGGAATTTCGGGATGCGGAAAGCGTGGCGCCAGCAACGCCCTATGCGCCAATGGGGCAAAAAGAATGCCCCGTTGCGGCTGGCGCAAAACGGGGCGCTTCGTCATTTCGAGTCCTGCCCAGCAACGCCGGGCTTAATTTGCGAGGCGTTCGACCTCGCCCAGGTTCCAAATTGTCGGCGGCTCGATCAATTGTGATGATCAGTCGCTCGAGCTTCAATTGCGCGAGCCGTTGCCCTCGCGCTGCGCGAGGGCGGTTTGACTGTCAGGTGGCGTCATGCTCCCTCCGCTGGCTGTTGATCCGAATTGGCGACCGTCCTCAAAACCCAGGGTACTGACGCGAGACTACCGCGGAAAATCGCCTCGAAATCGGCAGCGACGGTCACCATCTCGGTATCTTGGGCTCATTGCGGTGGATGTCAAGCGGGGCGCGCGATCACAAGTTAACGGGGCAATTTAACAGGGCAATTTTGGGCACCCCGGGGGTGCCGCTGGCAACCCCTGTCAGGATGGCTGTCGACGGCCCGGTTGGCCACATTGCCGCCTCCGCGCGTTTGCGTTAGACCCGCGCCATGAGCAAGGAGCCCAAGTTCGCACCCCCGCAGGGGAGTAAGACCATCCACGTGCGGGGTGCGCGCGAGCACAACCTGAAGAATATCGACCTGGAGATCCCCCGCGACGCGTTAATCGTTTTTACCGGGCTATCGGGCTCGGGCAAGTCATCGCTTGCCTTCGATACGATCTATGCGGAGGGTCAGCGCCGCTATGTCGAGAGCCTGTCGGCCTATGCCCGCCAGTTCCTGGAGATGATGCAAAAGCCCGACGTCGACCACATCGACGGGTTGTCGCCGGCCATCTCCATCGAGCAGAAGACCACCTCGAAAAACCCGCGCTCCACGGTGGGCACGGTCACGGAAATCTACGACTACCTGCGGCTTTTGTTCGCTCGCGTCGGCGTGCCTTATTCGCCGGCCACGGGGCTGCCGATCGAGAGCCAGACCGTGCAGCAGATGGTCGATCGCGTGCTCGCGCTGCCCGAGGGAACGCGGCTCTATCTGCTGGCCCCGATCGTGCGCGGACGCAAGGGTGAGTACCGCAAGGAGCTGGCCGAACTGCAAAAGAAGGGGTTCCAGCGCGTCAAGATCAACGGCCAGTTCTACGAGATCCCCGAGGCGCCCAAGCTCGACAAGAAATACAAGCATGACATCGACGTGGTGGTCGATCGCATCGTCGTGCGCAAGGACGTGGGGACGCGGCTGGCGGACAGTTTCGAGACGGCGCTTGAGCTCGCCCAAGGCATTGCCATTGCCGAGTTTGCCGACCGGCCACTCGCCGCCGGCGGCAGGAGCGCAGCGCGCAGCAAAGCCGCGGCCAGCACGGCCGCGACAAATTCTAACCCCGATGCGGGCGGGGAGCGCGATGAAGGCATTCTGCGCAACAAAAACGAAACCCACGAGCGCATCGTCTTTTCCGCGCGGTTTGCCTGTCCGGTGTCGGGCTTCAGCATCGATGAGATCGAACCGCGGCTGTTCTCGTTCAATGCGCCGGCCGGGGCCTGCCCGAAGTGCGACGGTCTCGGCACCGAGCTGCGCTTTGAGGCGGAGTTGGTGGTGCCCGACCCGACGCTCAGCCTGAAGCAGGGCGCGGTTTATCCTTGGGCCAAAACCGGCAGCACGTCGCCCTACTACGAGCAGACGCTTGCCTCGTTGGCCAAGCACTTCAAGATTGCGATGACGACGCCGTGGGAAAAACTGCCGAAAAAGGCGCAGGAGGCCATCCTGTTCGGCACGGGCGAGGAAGAGGTTGAGTTCGTCTACGAGGATGGAGCGCGCAAATACAAGAACAGCAAACCCTTCGAAGGGGTGATCAACAATATCGAGCGACGCTTCCGCGAGACCGACAGCGACTGGGTGCGCGAAGAGTTGGCGCGCTACCAAATGGCGCATCCGTGCGATGCCTGCGGCGGCTATCGGCTTAAGCCGCAGGCGCTGGCGGTAAAGATCGACGGACTGCACATCGGACAGGTCACCGATCTATCGATCCGCGCCGCCAACGCCTGGTTCGGCGAGTTGCCGAAGAAGCTTTCCAAGAAGCAGAACGAGATCGCCACGCGCATCTTGAAGGAAATCCGCGAGCGCCTGCAGTTCCTGGTCGATGTCGGCCTCGACTACCTCACTCTGTCGCGGTCCTCGGGCACCTTGTCGGGTGGTGAAAGCCAGCGCATCCGCTTGGCCTCGCAGATCGGCTCGGGGCTGACGGGTGTGCTCTATGTTCTTGATGAGCCATCGATCGGCCTGCACCAACGCGACAACGCGCGCTTGTTGGAGACGCTCAAACACCTGCGCGATATCGGCAACACGGTGATCGTGGTCGAGCACGACGAGGATGCGATTTTGTCGGCGGACTACGTGGTCGACATCGGACCGGGGGCCGGCATCCATGGCGGCCACATCGTCGCCCAAGGCACACCCGAGGAGGTGATGGGGAGCCCGAACAGCATCACCGGGCAGTATCTGACGGGCGTGCGGCAGATCCCGAGCCCGACGCGGCGGCGCCCGCGTACCGACAAGGCGCTCAAGGTGATCGGCGCCCGCGCCAACAACTTGAAGAACGTGACGGCGGAAATTCCGCTCGGCCTGCTCACCTGCATCACCGGCGTGTCGGGCGGCGGCAAGTCCACCTTGCTCATCGATACGCTGTACAAGGCGGTGGCGCGCCGGCTCAGCAATGCGCGCGAATATCCCGGCGAGCACGACCGGATCGAGGGCTTGGAGCACCTCGACAAGGTAATCGATATCGACCAGTCGCCGATCGGGCGCACGCCGCGATCGAACCCGGCTACCTACACGGGCGCCTTCACGCCGATCCGCGAGTGGTACGCGGGGCTGCCGGAGGCCAAGGCGCGCGGCTACCAGCCGGGACGGTTTTCCTTCAACGTCAAGGGCGGACGCTGCGAGGCCTGCCAGGGTGACGGCGTCATCAAGATCGAAATGCATTTCCTGCCCGACGTCTACGTCACCTGCGATGTGTGCAAGGGCAAGCGCTACAACCGCGAGACGTTGGAGGTGAAGTTCAAGGAGAAATCGGTTGCCGACGTGCTGGACATGACGGTGGAGGAGGGCGCCGAGTTCTTCAAAGCGGTGCCCTCGATCCGCGACAAGCTCGAGACGCTGGCGCGCGTTGGGCTCGGCTATATCCACATCGGCCAGCAGGCGACCACGCTGTCAGGCGGAGAGGCGCAGCGCATCAAGCTGGCCAAGGAACTGTCGCGTCGCGCCACCGGGCGGACGCTGTATATTCTCGACGAGCCGACGACCGGTCTGCATTTCCACGACGTGGCAAAGCTGCTGGAGGTGCTGCACGAGCTGGCGGATGCCGGCAATACGGTGGTGGTCATCGAGCACAATCTCGAGGTCATCAAGACCGCCGACTGGATCATCGACCTGGGGCCCGAAGGCGGCGACAGTGGAGGCTCGATTGTGGCCGAGGGCCCGCCCGAGGACGTGGCCAAGGTCAAGCAAAGCTATACGGGCCAGTATCTCAAGGAGCTGCTGGCCCGGCGCAGCACGCTGCGGGCAAAGCGGGAGGCTGCCGAATGAGGCGCGCCGGCCGCGGCGCGCCCGACCGGCCCAAAAGCGCGGGGCCCATTGCGGGCAGAGCCGGGCGGCGGGCGGCTCGGCGCTTGTGCCGCGGCCTCCGCAGCACGGCGGCCGTTATGCCCGTCAAGGATTGGGGGGCCGGCGCGGGGATGGGGCAGGCGCGTCGGCTTTATGCCACAGCATAGCGCAGGCATTTTGCTCTACCGGCGCAGCGGGCCTCAGCTCGAGGTTCTGCTGGTGCACCCCGGTGGGCCCTACTGGGCCAAAAAAGACGACGGCGCCTGGACCATTCCCAAGGGCGGCTACGAGCCGGGCGAGGACGCCTTCGCCGCCGCCAAGCGCGAGTTCAGGGAAGAAACGGGTGGCATGGCCGAGGGCAAAGCCATAGCGCTCGGCGCCTTCCGCCAGTCGGCGGCCAAGGTCGTTGAGGTGTGGGCCGTCGAGGGGGCGTTCGATCCGGCGGCCCTGGTGTCGAACACCTTTGCCATGGAGTGGCCACCGCGGTCCGGGCGCACCGGCGAGTTTCCCGAAGTCGACCGAGCCGCCTGGTTCACACCCGAGCTGGCCTGGCGCAAGCTCCTCAAGGGCCAGAGGCCGATGCTGGACGCCCTGCTGCAGCGCCTGGGCGCCGGCTCGCCGCAGTCCGGCTAGGGGGGCGGCCCGTTGTTGGCGCCAGAGGTCAAACGCCGCGGCGGCCACGCGCTAAAAGTCGCCACAATGGGTCCCCGTAATGGGGGGCCGGGCTACAGAAAAAAAGTCCACTCTCTGTTGCAGGCTTGCCAGACCTCGGCGCGATCTACGCGGGTCGCCCGCGCGTATTGCTGGTCAGAGCTCAAGCTTGCGGCTAGCTTGCGACGAATCTTGGAGAAAAGGAAGCAATGAACAGAAAGTTTCTGGTGGCGGCGGGCGCCGGCTTCGTCTCGGCGACCCTTGCCTTGGCGCTCGGGCCGGCCGCACCAGCGCGTGCGCAGGTGCTGACCGATCCCGCAGCCGTGGCGGCAACGCCTGCGGCCCAGGCTGCCGCCGGCGGCGCGACGGAGGCGCCCGCTGCCGGCCTCGCCACCGAGGCACCCGCCGGCGCCACGGCGGAGGCACCCGCCGCCGACGGTCGCGCCACCACCCTCGAGCCGAGCACGGCGTCGCAGCCGGCTCCCTATGCGCCTGCGTCGGCCGAAACGGCGATCCCTGCGCCAGGCGCCGCGCCTGCGGCGGCGGCGCCCGCGACCGATCCCATTGTCGATGAGGTGCGCCAGCAGCTGGCCCAGCCGGCGCGCGGCAATGTCGATCGCGGCGATCGGGCGGCGCTGGTCGCCTACTATGCGGAGGCGAGCGCGGCGCCGCTGTGGGTGAAGGCGGATGGGTTCGCTCCCCGGGCACGTCACGCCCTTGCCGAGATCCGTCGGGCGGAGGACTGGGGTCTCAGCGTCGCGGCCTTCGAGCTGCCGCAACTGGCCTCCGGTGAAACGCGCGCCGCGGCGCTGGCTGCTGCCGAAATCAAACTGAGCTTGGCGGCACTCGAGTACGCGCGGCACGCGCGCGGTGGCCGGCTCGACCCCTCCCAGGTCAGCCGCAGCTTCGATCAAAAGCCGACGCTACTCGATCCCAAGGACGTGATGGCGGCGCTGGCGGCCACGGACACGCCGGGCAGCTACCTGCAGGGCCTGCATCCCAAGCATCCCCAATTTGAACGCTTGCGCCAGGCGCTCATCAGGGCGCCCGCGGGCGGCAGCCGCCCGGATGCGTCGGCCGAGCCCGCAATCGAACTTCCCAACGGTCCCACGCTGAGGCCGGGGATGGAGCATCCCCACATCGCCTTTTTGCGCCAGCGTCTGGAGGTACCGGCCAGGGCCGGGGCACGCGAAGTCTATGACGATGCGCTGGCCGAGGCGGTGATGGCGTTCCAACGCCAAAAGGGCATCCGACCGGCGGACGGCGTGGTCAGCAGCCGCACGCGCGCGGCCCTCAATGGCGGCGCCCGGCCGGCCGAGATCTCCCCCGCCTCCGACCTGCAGCGCATCATCGCCAACATGGAGCGCTGGCGCTGGCTGCCGGAGGATCTCGGGAAATTATATGTTTGGGACAACATCCCCGAGTTCACGACGCGCGTGGTCAAGAACGGTCGGCTGCTGCATCAGGCCAAGATTATTGTGGGCAAGCCCGACACCCAGACCGTGATGTTCTCGGCCAACATGCGCTACGTCGTGTTCGGTCCGGAATGGGGCGTCCCCGACTCCATCAAACTCAAGGAGATTCTGCCCTATCTGCGCCCGGGTGGGTACGGGATTTTCGGCGGTTTTGGCGGCACCGATACGCGCGTGCTGGAGCGGCACAACCTGAGGGTCAGCTACAATGGCCGCCCGGTCGACGCCAGCCAGGTCGACTGGAGCCAAGTCGACATCCGGCGCTTCACGTTTATTCAGCCGCCGGGCGCATCCAATGTGCTGGGCGCCGTGAAATTCAGGTTCCCGAATAAGCACGACATTTACATGCACGACACGCCGCAGCGCGAGTTGTTCGAAAAGCCGGTGCGCGCCTTTAGCCATGGCTGCATGCGCGTGCAAAATCCGGGCAAGCTCGCCGAAATCCTGTTGGCGGAGGACAAAGGCTGGTCGGCCGAGCATGTCCGCGACCTGATGGCGCGGGGTGGAAACAACGAGATCACGCTGTCGACGCAGATCCCGGTGCACGTGACCTACTTTACCGCCGTCGCCGGCGAGGACGGGCACGTGAAATTCCACGCCGATCTTTACGGGCACGACCGCCGCCTGATCGCGGCGCTGGCCGGCAAGCCGTTGCCGCTGGAGCCGGCGCCAAACGCCAGCGACGCCATGCGCGAAGCCTCACAAAAGCGCGGCAAGGCCTATCAGCAGACCAGCAACGATTTCTTCCAGGGGCTGTTCGGCAACTGATCGGGCGAGCGGTCCGACAAAAAAGGCGCCACGGCCGAGCCGTGGCGCCTTGGTCGTTGTTGCTCCTTGGGCCGGGAGGGCAGGTTAAGCGAGCGGCAGGGCCACGTAGCGCGTGGCCTCGCCACCGCGCACGCGCATCAGAATCGAATGCTTGCCCGCCTTGCGCGCCTCGCTGACGGCGGCGCTGACGTCGCTCGGCTTCGAGACCGCCTTGCCACCGGCGTCGAGGATAATGTCGCCTTGCTGCAGGCCCTTATCGGCGGCGATACCGCTCGGGTCGACGTTGACGACGATCACACCCTCGGAGCCTGCGCCTTGCACCTCGCTGGCTGGTGCCAGGTACAACCCGAGCTTGGCGTCGCTGGCGTTGCTACCGGGCTCCCGGCGGTCCTGACGGGCGGCCTGCGCCTGGTCAGTGGGGAAGGCGGCGGTCGTCACGGTAATGGCCTGCTCCTTGCCATCGCGTTTGACGTTCAAGGTCAGCTGTTTGCCCGGAGCAGCGCTGGCGATCTTGCGGGCAAGCTCGCGGGCATCCTTGATCTCGTCGCTGCCGACGGCGGTCACCAGGTCGCCGCTCTTGAGGCCGGCCTTGGCCGCGGGACCGTTTTGTTGCACGTCGTCGATCAAGGCGCCTTGGGCATCCTTGAGCCCGAGACTATCGGCGATGTCGGCCGTCACCGGCTGCACCATGACGCCGATCCAACCGCGCGACACCGAGCCGTTGGCCTTCAGTTGGTCGGCCACGACCTTGGCGGTATCGGCGGGAATATCGAAGGCGATGCCGATGGAGCCGCCGGACGGCGAATAGATCGCGGTGTTGACGCCGATCACTTCGCCTTGGGTGTTGAAGGTCGGCCCGCCGGAGTTGCCCTTGTTTACCGGGGCATCGATCTGCAGATAGTCGTCATAGGGTCCCGAGCCGATGTCGCGGCCGCTGGCGGAGACGATGCCGGCCGTCACGGTGCCGCCGAGGCCGAAGGGATTGCCCATGGCCAGCACCCAATCGCCGACGCGGGGGGCGTGGGAGGCAAACTTGACGAATGGGAAGCTGCCGGACGAGGTGACCTTGAGGACCGCGAGGTCGGTCTTGGGGTCGGTGCCCACCACCTTGGCCTCAAGCGTTTTGCCTTCGGTGGTTTTGATCTGCACGCTCTTGGCGTGGTCGACGACGTGGTTGTTGGTCAGCACGTAGCCATCGGCGGAGATAAAGAAGCCCGAGCCCTGGGCGCGCACCTTCTGGGCCGGCAGGCCTTGGCCGCCGAACTGACGGAAAAAGAACTCAAACGGCGAACCCTGGCCAAACGGGTTCTGTCCTTGGAACTCCTCGCCCTGGCGCCCACGGCCGGGCAACTGCGCGACATTGCCGATCTCGGTATCCACATAAACGGAGACCACGGTCGGCTTCAGGCGCTCCACCAGGTCGGCGAAGCTCGGCATCGCCACAGCGGGGGGAGCGGCGGTCTCGGCGGCCAGCGCGCTGCTGCTGGACATCAGGCCGCCCATGCGATCGGCGGGGGTGAAGGTTGCGAGCGCGCCCGCGGCGGCGAGCATGCCGAGGCCGGCGACGGCACCGAGGCCGCGGCGGGACAGGGGCAGGCGGAAAGATGGGGGTTGGGTGGGTTGATTGGGATTGCTGGGCATGGCGCGTCTCCTAGAAGAGTGCAAGGGTGGTCCCTCGGGGTGACAGAAGTGACCCATTCTCCCGATAGATATGCGCGCGCCAGCCCTCGCAAAGGTTTGGTTCGATTACACTTTGGACAGAGTGGATTACAAATCGGATAGCCCGGCGCGACCGGAGCCGTGGCCCCAAGCCTCAGGTCCAATTCGCCATGGCTGCCGCGTGGCGGCTGGCGGCGCGCGGCCGCAGCTGCAAATGGTCGCAACCTCGTCGAAAAGGCGATTTGCTCAAGCTGTCGCGGCCGCGGGCAAGAAGGCTCGGGGGAGCCCGCACAGGTTTGCGCCCGGCCTCAGCCGAACATGCGCTCGCCCTGCAGGTCGATCAACTGTTTGGCCTTGGACACGGTAAAGGCGATGGCATCCTCGCGGCTCGCGTAGGTATCGGCACGGATGAAGTTATGCTGCTTTAGCCCCTCGGGCGTGTCCTTTTCGATGCTGCCCGCCGTCTGGTACTGGCTGCCCGAGAGGTAGGGGGCGGGGCGAATTCGGTAGCCCTTGTATTCGACGGGCGCGATCGCCGGCTGCGCGCCGCCGCCGGCTTGCCCGCCCGCCAGGCGGGCCCATAGTGCTTTGAGGCTCGACAACATGGGGCCCACGTCCGATCTGTCGTCACGATTGTCGCGCCTCGCGCCAAGCCTGTCCAGCACTGAGGGGAGCGGCGGTTAAGCCGCCCCCGCTCCGGGCGCGCCCTCAACAAAAAGCATCGGCCCCAAGGGGGCTTGGGACCGATGCAAGGGTGCTTGAGCCGGGGGCGAGGCGGGATGCGACCCGTCCCCGGCGGGCTTGAGGCCTAGGCCAGCTGATCGCCGATCGGCAACTGGCGCAGCCGCTTGCCGGTGGCGGCAAAGATGGCGTTGCACAAGGCGGGCGCGAAGGGTGGAACCCCCGGCTCGCCGACCCCGCTTGGGGGCACGTCGATCGGATTGTCGACGATGTGCACGCGCGTTTCCTTGGGCGACTCGTCGATGCGCACGAGCTGGTAGTCGTTGAAGTTGGTCTGCTCGATGGCGCCGTTCTTGGCGGTGACCTCGCTATATTTGGCGAGCGTCAGGCCCATCACCGCGGCGCCCTCGATTTGCGAGCGCACCCGCTCGGGATGCACGCAGTAACCGCAATCGATGGCGGTGTCGACGCGAGGGATCGTAATCTTCCCCTTGTCGCCGACTTCAACGTGCACGACGGTTGCAATGTAGCTGACAAAGCTGCGGTGCGCGGCGATACCGAGCCCCTGCCCCTTCGGCAGCTTTTTGCCCCATCCCGCCTCCTTGGCGGCGAGTTCGGCCACCCTTCGCAACCGACCCGTCTGAATTGGGTAGGTCTCGAACGGTTCCCCGTAGTTCCACCACTTGGTGGTGACCTGCTCGCGCGGATCGATCGTGCGGTCCGGGCCGATCAGCTCCAGCAGGAAGTCTTTGGGATCCTTACCCAGCTGGTGGGCGATTTCGGCCACGAAGGATTGCGTCGACCAGGCGTGCACCACGTTGTTGACCGACCTGAACCAGCCGATGCGCACGTGGCTCTGGGCCTCCCCGCTCTCCATGCGGATGTTGGGCACGTCGAAGGGGGTGTCGACCCAACCCATGCCGAGCTCGATGTCGAAGGGATGCTTCGGATCGGGCGCAAAGGTGGACAGGATCGACGGCGCCGCGCTGCGATGTCGCCACGCGACGACCTTGTTGTTGGCATCGAGGCCGGCCTCGAAGCGCTCTGCGGTCACGGTGTGATAGAAGCCGTGCTGCAGGTCATCCTCGCGCGTCCACACCACCTTGACCGGCGTGCCACCAATTTCTTTGGAGAGCAACGCCGCCTCGATGGCAAAGTCGCATTTGGATTTACGCCCGAATCCACCGCCCAGCAGGGTGGCGTGAACCACCATCTCCTCGGGCTTGATGCCGAGCGCCTTGGCGATATCGTCACGCGCTCCCCCGGGGCTTTGCACCGGGGCCCACACTTCCCACTTGCCATTCGTCATGCGTGCCGCGGCCGCCGGAGGCTCCATGGTCGCATGGTGAATATGGGGAGCGTAGTACTCGGCCGTGACGACCTTGGCCGCGGACGCCAGCGCCTTGTCCACGTCGCCGACATTGCGCTCGACCTTGCCGGGCTTTTTGACGCTGTCCTCGAGCTGGGCGCGATAGGCCTTGGAGTCGTAGACCTTGTTGGGTCCCGCATCCCAGGTGATCTTAAGCGCCTCGCGGCCCTTCAGCACCGCCCAGGTGTTCTTGCCGATGACGGCAACGCCGCCCAGCGGGTTGAACTTGTAGGGCGCCGGCGTCGGCTGCAGGGTGACGATCTTTTCCACGCCCGGCACCTTCATGGCCGCACTGCTGTCGAGCGAGGCCACCTTGCCGCCGACGACGGGCGGGCGGGCAATCACGGCGAACTTCATGCCCGGCAGCATGATGTCCTGGCCGTAGACGGCATGCCCGGTGGTGATGTCCACCTGGTCGGTCGGGCGAACGTTGCCCTTGCCGATATAGCGGAAGGCGCTGGGGTCCTTGAGCTTGATCTTGTCTTCGGCCGGTACCGGCAGGGCGGCGGCATCGGCAGCAAGTTCGCCGAAGCCCAGCTTGCGGCCCGACGGCTTATGCACGACCTCGTGCACCTGCGTTTCGACCTCGCCAACGTCGACGCCCCAGGACTTGGCAGCGGCCGCTTCCAACATTTGCCGCGCCGCGGCGCCACACTGGCGCATCGGCTGAATGAAGTGGCGCACGCTGCGCGAACCGTCCGTATCCTGATTGCCGTAGGTCTTCTCGTCGCCCGGCGATTGCACGACGCGAACGCGCGCCCAGTCGGCGCCCATCTCATCGGCCACCATCATCGGCAGGGCGGTGCGCGCCGCGCCCGTTCCCATTTCGGCGCGGGCGGCAACGATGCTGACGATGCCATCCTTGCCGATCGAGACAAAGATCTTCGGGTCGGAGACGACGCCATTGGGCATGGCGGAGGCGCCGGTCGGATAGCCGGCAAGCGCACCTTTCACGCCTGCGAGCTGGGCGGCAAGCACGAGCCCGCCGGTGGCGGCCACGCCCTGCAACAGGCCGCGGCGGCTGACATTGCTGATCGTGATTTTGCTATGCGTGCTGAGCTCGGTCATGTCACGCCCCCTTGGCAGCGGCGCGAACGGCCGCGTGGATGCGTTGATAGCAGCCGCAGCGACAGAGGTTTCCGACCATGCCGGCGGTAATTTCCTCGTCGGTCGGGGCCGGTTTTTTCGCCAACAGCGCCGCCGCCTGCATGATCTGGCCCGCCTGGCAGTAGCCGCACTGCGGCACGCTGACCTCGCGCCAGGCAACCTGGACGGGATGCTCGTGCTTGGGATGCAGGCCCTCAATGGTGGTGATGGCCTTGCCGGTGGCTTCCGACATCTGCACCATGCAGGCGCGCTGGGCGGCGCCGTCGATATGCACCGTGCACGCGCCGCACAGGCCGACGCCGCAACCAAACTTGGTCCCGGTCATCGCCAGCTCATCGCGCAGGTACCACAGGAGCGGCATCGACGGATCTCCGTCGTAGGTGCGCTCCTGTCCATTCACCCGTAAGTTTGCCATTGATTTACCTCCTTGGCCGCAATTCCCGTAGGCGAGGCGCTCATGCGTTCGCGCCGCCAACCTGGCAGCGGCCAGTCTGGCGGAACGAAGACCTGGACCCACTTTTCGTGTGTGTGGCCGGAAAAATTCCGGCCATCGATGTTATCGGCGACAGACCATGGCGCCGATAGCCGAGCTGCAAGACGATTGAAAAGGTCCTAAACCGGGGTCCTGTCGTTGGTCACTGTACTTCGGATTTCAAGGGGTCGTTGTGGCAAGCGCGATCACAAGCGCGTGACGTGTGGTGCGGCGAGGCTCGTGCGGCCCGCGGCGGCGGGGCGGCATGGGACAGCTCCCATCATGCCCGCGCCGGTCGCAGCGGCGCCGCCGGACAAACATTATTGTGCCTGCGGGGGGCAATCCTGCCTGCGGGGGCAATCCTGGCGTTGTGGAAAAACGACCGGGCTCGGCGTTACCCCGTGATCGGCCACGGCTTTGGCCGCTTCCTGGCCGGGCGCGGTTGGGGGTGGCGCCTTGGCCTGTCGACCGGGCGCCTGCCAAAAACTCCTCACAACAAAGGCGGCGCCAAGGCGGCCGCCCGGCGGCGCTGCCGAGGCGCCGGCGCCAAGAATCAGTGCACACTTGCCGCGAAGGCTTGGCGCCAAGCGTGGCGGCCTTGGCGGGCGGGGGGCGAGGGGCATGACCAATCTGGTGGTTTGCCTGGATGGTACCTGGAACAATGCCGACGGCACGGCGCCGCAGAGCAATGTGGCGATCCTGTCCGATTTGATCGACCTGCGCCGCGCCGGCAACCGTTCCCAGCAGCTCTATTACGATCCGGGCGTGGGCACCGGCGGCAATTTTTTGCAACGGCTGGCCGGCGGCCTCACCGGTCAGGGTCTGAGCGCCAACATCCTGGGCGCCTACCGCTTCCTCTCGCTCGCCTATCGTCCAGGCGACAATATCTATTTGTTCGGCTATTCCCGGGGCGCCTTCACGGTGCGCAGCCTGTGCGGCTTTATTGCCGCGAGCGGCCTCTTGCGCGCGGAGGCGTGTGACAAAGACAACCTCGACTTTGCCTGGCGTTACTACCGCACCAAACCGAAGGAGCGCTTTCCCTCCGACCACGCCAAGCTGCGCGCCTTGAGTTATGCCGACGTTCGCGTTCGGTTCGTGGGCGTGTTCGACACCGTTGGGGCGCTGGGCATTCCGCGCAAATGGCTAAACTGGCTCGGTCGCCGGTCATTCCAATTTCACGACACCGAACTGTGCAGCATCGTCGATCACTCCTGTCAGGCGCTTGCCATCGACGAGCATCGCCTGGAATTCGAAGCCGCCGTCTGGGACGTACCCCGGCGCGGCGGCTATCAAACGGTCGAGCAGGTTTGGTTTCCCGGGGTGCACGCCAATGTCGGGGGCGGCTGCGAGGACAAGGGCCTATCGGACCTGACGCTCGACTGGATGCTCAAGCGCCTGCGGCGCTATTGCCCGGAACTCGCAGTGCTGCCCGTTCGGCTCGAGCCCGATCACCGCGGCGTCATCTATGAACCGCGCACGTGGCTCTACTGGCGCAGCCTCCGCCGGCCGCTCATTCGCATGATCAACCGCTGTCCGGTGAAAGCTGGGGCGGCCCGCATCCGCCTGGCGCGGGTGCGCCCGCATTCGCAAACCATCGGCGAAATGCTGCATTGGAGCGCGCTGCTGCGCTATCTGGAAACGCGCAAGCTGCCGGCCAAGAAGCGCTACGCTCCAATCAACCTGCTGGCGGCCCTGGAAAGCGCCAAACGCGGGGCGACGCTGATTGTGGGCCCCGATGGCGAGCCCGGCCCCTATCTCAAGGCGCCGGCGATGATGCGACCGGTCGATGCCCCCAGGGCGCGGATCGACTATCACTGATGGCTTGGCGCGCGGCGCTCACCCGCCCCGCGCTCATTGCGCCGGCGCCGTCCAGCTCTTGTAGTCGGCCTCCGACACGCTCGGCAGCTTCTTGACGAACGCCACGATTTGCCACAGCTCGTTGTCGGGGACGCCGGCCTTGGCGAAGGAAGGCATGCCGGTCATGCGGATCCCGTTTTTCACCACCCAGAAGAGCGCCGCTGCATCGCGCTCAGCGGCGATCTCCTTGAGGTCAGGCGGGGCGGGGTTGAGCCCCTCGGAAAACTTGGACCAGTCGACGCCCGGCGCGCCGTGACAGCTGGGGCAACCGTGCTTGGCGAATTGGCGCGCCCCATTGCTGATGGTGCCGGTCTCGTCCAGCGCCATCGGCGGCTGGTCGTGGGCGCGTCGGGCAATCGAGGCGCTGCGAACGCGGGCCAGGGCCGCCGCAACGGGTTGGGGGTCTTCCCAGCTGGCCCCGACGTTGAAGAAGCCGCCAAAGAAATAGCCCCCCACGAGCAGGATAGCGATGATTGCCAGCAGGCCGATAAACGCCAGGAAACGCATGAGGCCTCGCAGTCGCCTTGGGGCGCGCGCTGCGCGCGCCGCTGCGCTTGTTCAACGCCAAACGCTGGCCGTTGGATCCGGTCCTGGACCGTAAGGGGGGCCTTGAGGCTGCGGGCGGGCTTTGGCAAGCGGGACCAACCCAGAAAGGAGCCCTCCCGCATCCACTGGCGTTGGCGCTCACGCCTCGCGCTCAAAGCGCCGGGCCTTGGGGCATGGAGGCAGGCGAGCCCGGCTCGCCAGGGCGGGCAGCGCCAGCCTTGGGCACCCCCCGGGCGGAGCCGCCTCGGCCAAGCGGGCGGAGCCGCCTCGGCCAAGCGGGCGGAGCCCCGCCTCGGGCACCCCGGCGGAGCCGTCTTGGGCACCCCGGCGGAGCCGCCTTGGGCAAGCGTCAGAGCCCACCTACGGGCGAGCGGCGGAGCCCGGCCGGGCAAACCCGGGCAAACGCACCTCCCTTCCCCGCAGCAAGGGGGCGCTGGGGGAGCGGAGCTCCGAGCTGAGAGGGCGCTCTAGTTGTCGAGGAAGGAGCGCAGCTTGCGGCTCCGGCTCGGGTGCTTGAGCTTGCGGAGCGCCTTGGCTTCGATCTGGCGAATGCGCTCGCGCGTCACCGAGAATTGCTGGCCCACTTCCTCTAGGGTGTGGTCGGTGTTCATGCCGATGCCGAACCGCATCCGCAGCACACGCTCCTCGCGCGGAGTGAGGGAGGCCAGCACGCGCGTGGTCGTCTCGCGCAGGTTGGACTGGATCGCCGCATCGATCGGCAACAGTGCGTTCTTGTCCTCGATGAAGTCGCCGAGGTGGGAGTCTTCCTCATCGCCAATCGGGGTCTCGAGCGAGATCGGCTCCTTGGCGATTTTGAGCACCTTGCGCACCTTCTCGAGCGGCATCGCCAACTTTTCGGAAAGCTCCTCGGGTGTCGGCTCACGGCCGATTTCGTGCAGCATCTGGCGCGACGTGCGCACGATCTTGTTGATGGTCTCGATCATGTGCACGGGAATGCGAATGGTGCGCGCCTGATCGGCGATCGAACGCGTGATCGCCTGCCGGATCCACCAGGTGGCGTAGGTCGAGAATTTGTAGCCGCGGCGATACTCGAACTTGTCGACGGCTTTCATCAGCCCGATGTTGCCTTCCTGGATCAGGTCGAGGAACTGCAGGCCGCGGTTGGTGTACTTCTTGGCAATGGAGATGACGAGGCGAAGGTTGGCCTCCACCATCTCCTTTTTGGCCTGGCGCGCTTCGCGCTCGCCCTTCTGCACGGCCTTGACGATGCGCCGGAACTCGGTGATTTCGAGGCCCGTTTCGGAAGCCAGCGTGCGGATGTCGTCGCGGATGGTGTCGATCTGACGCTTTTCGTGTTTGATGAACTGCGCCCACTTCTTGTTGGCGCCGGTCATGCGCTCGATCCAGCCCTGGTCGAGCTCGTTGCCGAAGTATTCGTCGATGAACTGTTGGCGCGGCACGCCGTAGCTGTCGGCCAGTCGCATCAGGCGTCCTTCGAGCGCAACCAGCTTTTTATTGATGCCGTAGAGCTGCTCGACCAGGCTCTCGATGCGGTTGTTGTTGAGGGAAAGACTTTTGACGTCCTTGATGATCTCGTCGCGAAGCTTGTCGTAGGCCTTTTGCTGCTGGCGATTGAACTGCTCGCTCGCAACCTGCATCTCGACTTTCTTGTCCTGCAGCTTGCGCAGCTTTTTGTAGGTATTGGCCACCGAGTCGAAGGTCTCGAGCACCTTGGGCTTGAGCTCGGCTTCCATGGCGGCGAGCGAAAGGGCGTTCTCGTAGTCGTCCTCGTCGTCGAGTTCGCCCTCCGGCGGCGCGCCCTCGCCGTCGCCATTGAGGTCCTCGCCGTTGGCATGCGCGTGCGGCGCCGGTGCGCCGGGCTGCGGCGCGACGATGGGGGGCGGAACGGCCTTGGCCTCGGGGCCTTCGTAGGTCGCCTCAAGATCGATGATGTCGCGCAGCAGGATCTTCGCGTTCATCAACTCGTCGCGCCAGATAATGATGGCCTGGAACGTCAGCGGGCTTTCGCACAGGCCCGCGATCATGGCCTCGCGCCCAGCCTCGATCCGCTTGGCAATGGCGATCTCGCCCTCGCGCGAGAGCAGCTCCACCGAACCCATGTCGCGCAAGTACATGCGCACGGGATCATCGGTACGCTCGGAGGGCTCGGCTCGGGCCTGCACCACCGAGGGCACGCTGGGCGCCGTGATGGCGCGACCCGTATCTTCCTCGTCGCTCGCAGCGTCGTCGGCTTCCGCCGGTGCGCCCGCGTCTTCTTGATCCTCGCTCTCGACCACGGTGATGCCCATGTCGGACAGCATCGACATGGTGTCCTCGATCTGCTCGGAGGAGACCTCCTCGGACGGCAGAACGGCATTGAGTTCATCGTAGGTGACGTAGCCGCGCGCCTTGGCGGTCTTGATGAACCGCTTGACGCCGGCATCGGAGAGATCGAGGAGAGGACTATCCTTCTCCGGCGCTTCCGACTGGGTGGGCACTTGGTCTTCGGACTTCTGCATCGCCATGTAGAGGGCTCCGGGGCCGCGCTTGCCGTGGATGCGCACGCATCGCCAATTCAACAAAACTATGCGGTGGCCTGCCTGGACGCGCCGATGCGCAACGGCAAGACCACCCCGATCAGGCGGGCTAACCCGCCGGGTGAGAACCTGTCGATGAACCCACGAAGGCGCATGTGCCAGGGCCGGAGCAATGCTCGGGTGCCCTTAATGTGGGAATCGAAGCAGGCATACACAACTTCCGCCGTATTTCCTACCGTTTGTTTCTGCGGGTGTTCCTTCCTACCCTATGGGGGTTTCCTGCACCTTTATGCCGCTCACCGCGCACGGCGGCGAAATCCCCATTTTTGGGGCTCGGCCACGGGCGTGGGTTCGAAACAGCGTTCAGTCCTGACCCTCCACCGATCGCAACGCGTCCGACAGCTGTTGCTGGATCTCCACAATCTGCCCAAAAGCGACCTCGGATGGCTCGGCCGCATAGGCACGCTCCAAGCCTTGCAAGTGGCGCTTTAGCTCGGTTTGGGATTTGTGCATGGCGAGCGCATGCAACCACCCGGCCTCCACCTCCGCTGCCGCTGTCCCAGGTTCGGCAAACTTGTCGCCCTTGTGCGTGATGGCGCGCTCGGCCGCGGCAACCATGCTGTTGAGGCCGTTGGCGCTCAGTTGGGTGCGTATTTCCGTGGCGTCAAGAGGTCCACCCCGACTGAGCAGGCTTAATAGTTGGTCGCGCA
>Ga0081540_1001318_pt1 | contig 21663 bp, 20 predicted proteins | sample TabmetS2T1R1_FD_71024 | JGI IMG/M metagenome (GOLD analysis project Ga0081540, IMG submission 71024) | Tabebuia heterophylla rhizosphere microbial communities from the University of Puerto Rico - S2T1R1 | ecosystem: Host-associated > Plants > Roots > Rhizosphere ... | reverse complement strand
CGGCTCTCGGTGCCGCGGCCGGCCGGGTGCCGGTCAGCTCAACGAAGTCGGTGCACGGGCAGGCGTTGGAGGCCTCGAGCCTGCTGGAGCTGATCGTCACCGCGCTGGCCATGCAGGCCGGTCAGTTGCCGGTCAACGCCGGGTTCCTGGCGCCTGACGAGGACTGCCCGCTGAATCTCGTGCTCACGCCGGCCCGGGCCAACGTCCGGTACGCGCTGAGCCTCAACGCGGCCTTCGGCGGGGCGAACACCGCGCTCGTCCTGGAGGCACCGTGAGCGGCGCGGGGCGCGGTGGCGCCTGGACTGAGGAGCGGAATTCGAGCGCAGCGAGCGCGACGAGGGAAGGCGCCACCCAAGGCGCCCCGCAGAGCGAGCCTGAAGGCACCGTGAGCGGCGCGGGGCGCGGTGGCGCCTGGACTGAGGAGCGGAATTCGAGCGCAGCGAGCGCGACGAGGGAAGGCGGCACCCAAGGCGCCCCGCAGAGCGAGCCTGGAGGCACCGTGAGCGGCGCGGGGCGCGGCCCGGGGGCGGCCGGGTTGGTGGTGCGCAGCGAGGCGCGGTGGCCGCAGTCGCCGGAGGACCCGCCGCCCCCGTCGCCGGCCGGCTTCGTGTTCTCCACGTTCAGCCCGCTGGTCGCCGCCGTCGCCGAGCGCTGCCTGGGCGCGGAACACGGGACGGCGCCGGTCGACCGCGAGCGTGGCGCGCGCACCGGGACGGTACTGGTGAGCCGCTGCGGGGACGTGACCAGCGCGGTGCTCGTGGCTCAGGCGGTGGACGCCGGAAAGCGGGTCGCGCCGTTGCTGTTCTACCAGGCCGTACCCAACGCGATCCTCGGGTACGTGACGTCCCGCTGGGGGCTGACTGGCCCGGTCGTTGTGCTCAGCCCGGTCGGCGACCCGATGGTCGAGGGACTCTCAGCGGCCGCCGGACTCATCGAGGACGGCGACGCGGACGAGGTGCTGGTGATAACGGTCGAGCAGGACCCGGTCGCCGAGCCGGCCGATGTCCACACTGGACTGGACGAGGCGGTCGCGGTTCTGGTGGGTACCCGATGAGTTCCTTCGCGCGGCGCAAGCTGCTGGGCATCCTGTCCGGTACGTGGCTGGCGCAGGCGGTGTATGCGGTCGTCAAGCTGGGCGTACCCGACCTGCTCGCGGCCGGGCCCCGCGACGCCGCCGACCTCGCCGAGCAGACCGGCGCCGATCCCCTTGCCCTGTACCGGCTGCTGCGCGCGCTGTCCCTCAACGGCCTGCTCGACCAGCCGGTCGCGGGTACCTTCGCGCTCAACGCCTCCTCCGAGCTGCTGCGCACCGACGTGCCCGGATCGGTGCGCCAGAACGCACTGATGCAGGGCGAGGAGGTGTTCGCCTCGTTCGCCGAGATCATGCACTCGGTGCGCACCGGCCGCCCGTCCTTCGAGAAGGTCCACGGCCGCGGGTTCTACGAGTACCTGGACGCCAATCCGGGCGCTGCCCGCATCTTCAACGAGTCAATGGGCGACCAGCCGGTACCGGACTGTGTCACCGCCCGGGACTGGTCGGGAGTGTCCACAGTGGTGGATGTGGGCGGCGGCAACGGCGGGCTGCTCGCCGCGCTGCTGGCCGACCGGTCGCACCTGCGCGGCGTGCTGCTGGAGCGGCCTGAGGCGCTGGAGCACGCCCGGGAGCGGCTGACCGGCGCGGGCGTGGCCGACCGGGTGGAGCTGGTCGGCGGCGACTTCTTCTCCGGCGTACCGGCCGGCGGCGACGTCTACGTGCTGGCCCGGGTGCTGCACAACTGGGCCGACGACGGCGCCGCGCGGATCCTGCGCCGGGTGCGGGAGGCCGTGCCGGACGACGGCCGGCTGCTGGTGGTCGAGGAGTTCATGCCGGCCGCCGGGGGGCCGGGCGCCGGGGTGCGGGGCATGGTCGACCTGCTGATGCTGGTGACCCAGGAGGGCCACGACCGCACGGCGTCCGAGTATGCCGACCTGTTGGGCGCGGCCGGGTTCTCGGTTGTCGAGTCGGGCGCGGACGTGGTGGAGGCGAGGCCGGCATGACCGTGCGCGAAAGGTACCGGACGATGCGGCTGATCCGCCGGTTCGAGGAGCGTGCCATCGAGCTGGTGCGCGGCGGCGAGATCGTCGGCGGGATCCACCCGTACATCGGGCAGGAGGCGATCGCGGCCGGGGTCTGCGCGGCGCTGCGGGCCGACGACGTCATCACCAGCACCCACCGCGGCCACGGCCACGTCCTGGCCAAGGGCGCCGACCCGGCCAGGATGCTGGCCGAGTTGGCCGGCCGGGAGAACGGCCTGAACAAGGGGCGCGGCGGCTCCATGCACGCCGCGGACTTCACGCTCGGCATCTACGGTGCCAACGGGATTGTCGGCGCGGGCGGCCCGATCGCCACGGGCGCCGCCTGGGCCCACCGGCAGGCCGGCTCGGACCGGGTGGCGGTCAGCTTCTTCGGCGACGGCGCGGTCAACCAGGGCGTGCTGCTGGAGACGCTGAACCTCGCCGCGCTCTGGCGCCTGCCGGTGCTGTTCGTGTGCGAGAACAACGGGTATGCCACGACGCTGACCGTGGCCGCGGCGGTCGCCGGCAGCATCACCGGCCGGGCGACCGCCTTCGGCATCCCGGCCTCCACAGTGGACGGAATGGACGCCGAGGCGGTGCACGAGGCGGCGTCGGCGGCCATCGGGGCCACCCGGGAAGGTGCCGGACCGGCGTTCCTGGAGTGCACCACCTACCGGTTCGACGCCCACCACACCTGGGAGCACAAGGCGCGGGTGAACTACCGCTCCACCGACGAGGTCAGCACCGGGCGCTCCCGCGACCCGCTGGACGTGCAGGGCGCCCGACTGTCCGAAGTGGAGCGTGCGGGGATCGACACGGAGGTGGAGACGGTCATGGATGAGGCCGTGGCGTTCGCGCTCGGCGGACCCCGCCCGGACCCCGCGGGAGCCCTCGACCACCTGTACCACGACGGGCTGCGCGGCCGGTCGGGTACCGGCGAACCCCATCTCACCCCGGCGCGGACGGTGACCTGATGCCCCTGCTGTCCTACCAGAAGGCGCTGCACCGCGCGCTGAACGACGAGCTGGCCCGCGACGGCGCGGTCTGCGTGTTCGGCGAGGACGTCGGGGTCGGCGTCAACAACGTCACGAGCGGCCTGCTGGCGAAGTTCGGCGCGGACCGGGTCGTCGACATGCCGCTGTCCGAGCAGGCGTTCACCAGCTTCGCCACCGGCGCCGCCATCGCCGGTCGCCGGCCGGTCATCGAGTTCCAGATCCCGTCCCTGCTGTTCCTGGTCTTCGAGCAGATCGTCAACCAGGCGCACAAACTCTCGCTGATGACCGGCGGGCAGACGGGGGTACCGGTGACCTACTTCCTGCCCGGCTCCGGCTCCCGGGCCGGCTGGGCGGGGCAGCACTCCGACCACCCGTACAGCCTGTTCGCCCATGTCGGCGTGAAGACGGTGGTGCCGGCCACCCCCTCGGACGCCTACGGGCTGTTCGTCACCGCGATCCGCGACGACGACCCGGTTGTCCTCTTTGGACCGTCCGGTGCCCTGGGCGTGCGTGAGGACGTGGACTTCGCCGCGCTCGGTCCGGTACCGCTGGGGGTCGGGCGGGTGCACCGGGCCGGTACCGACGTGACCGTGGTCGCCGTGGGGCACCTCGTGCAGACCGCGCTCGCGGTCGCGCAGCGCCTGGCCGACCAGGTGTCGATCGAGGTCTTCGACCCGCGCACCGTGTACCCGTTCGACTGGGCCGGGCTGGCCGCCTCGCTGGAACGCACCGGGCGCCTGGTGGTCATCGACGACTCCAACCGCTCCTGCGGCATCGGCGGCGAGATCGTGGCCACGGCGGCCGAGGAGATGCGGCTGGTCGCCCCGCCCAAGCGGGTCACCCGGCCGGACGGCGCGGTGCTGCCGTTCGCCCTGGAACTCGACCGGGCCGTGCAGCCCAGCGAGGAGCAGCTCACCACGGCGGTACTGGAGGTGGTCAAGGATGCCTGACGTGACCGGCGTCGACTTCGTCGCGCTGGACCGGGACGTGCTGGCCGCCATCGACCCGATCCTCGCCCGGGTGCGGCCGGCGGACCTCGACCGGCCGACACCGTGTGCCGACTGGCGGCTTCGGGACCTGCTGCGCCACATGGTCGGCCACCACCGCGGGTTCGCCGCCGCCGCCCGGGGCGCCGATCCGCCCCAGGCGGCAGTGTGGGACGAGGCGACCCTGGACGAGGCCGACCCGTACGGCACCTACCGCGCGGCCGCCGAGGACGTGACGGCCGCCTTCGGCGAGGACGGCCTGCGCGACCGCAGGCTGGCAGTGCACATCTACGGCACGTTCCCGGCCCGCATCGCGCTGACCATGCACTCGGTCGACTTCCTCGGCCACGGCTGGGACGTCGCGAGGTCCATCGGCGCGCCGGACGCGCTGGACGCCGACCTGTGCGCGACCGGCCTTGCCATCGCGGCCCGCTGGCCGGACACCCCGGCGACCTGGGGCACCGGGCCGGAGTCCCCGTTCCGGCCCCGGATCGCGGTACCCGACGACGCCCCCGCGTACCAGCGGCTGATGGGCTTCCTCGGGCGTGATCCACAGTGGACAGTTCCCGGCTGAGTCAGCCGGCTCAGTCAGGAGGAGCGACGTGCCGCTCGACCCGCAGGTGCAGGCGATGCGCGAACGCAGCGAGAAGGCCGGCACTCCCCCGCTCTACACGCTGTCCCTGGCGCAGGCGCGCGAGGCCGACCTGGCCGCGATCCAGGCCGCGTCGGGCGGCGGGGAACCCGTGCACGAGGTGGTCGACCGCACCGTCCCCGGCCCGGCGGGGACTGAGTTGCCGGTCAGGATCTATCGGCCGTCCGCAGATCCGGACCTGCCCGTCCTCGTCTACTTCTTCGGTGGCGGCTGGACCCTGGGCAGCATCGAGACCTCGGACGCGGTGTGCCGGACGCTGGCCAACGCGACCGGTGCCCTGGTGCTCGCCCCCGGGTACCGGCTGGCACCGGAGCACAAGTTCCCGGCCGCGGTACAGGACTGCCACGCGGCGGTGCGCTGGGTCGCCGCGCACGGCAAGGAGCTCGGCGCGGACCCGGGCCGCGTGGCGGTCGGCGGGGACAGCGCGGGCGGCAACCTGGCCGCCGCGGTCACCCTGCTGTCCCGCGAGAACGGCCCGCGCCTGTCCGCGCAGCTGCTCGTGTACCCGAACACCGACTACCTGTCGGACACCCCGTCGCTGCGCGAGAACACGGATCCCTACCTGTTCAACCGCACCTCGGTCGGCTGGTACTGGGGGCACTACCTGGCCGACCCGGCCGACGGCGGCCACCCGCTGGCCTCACCGCTGCGCGCGGACGACCTGTCCGGGCTGCCACCGGCGCTCGTCGTGACCGCCGAGTTCGACCCGCTGCGGGACCAGGCCGAGGAGTACGCGACGGCACTCGCCGAGGCGGGGGTACCGGTGACGGCCAGCCGGTACGACGGGATGGTCCACGGCTTCTTCTGCATGGCCGGCGAGCTGGCCGCCGGCCGGCGCGCCCTGGCCGAGGCGGCCGCCTTCCTGCGCGAGCGCCTGACCTGAGGCCGACACGCATTGACCATGATCAAATTGACTAGCCGCGTCGCCGGCCGGGTAGCCTTCCCCCGTGCATCAGACTGCGGGGGATGTTGCCGATGACGTCGTCGTAGCCCGGGTAGGGGTCGAGGAGACCACCCGGCCGGACGGCCGTGCCCGGATCTCGCCGCCGGCGCTCGCCGCGCTGGCGATCGGCGGGGCCGGCGTGGGCCTGCGACTGGTCCTCGTGTTGCTGGGCGTGCCGCCCACCAACAGCGACGAGGCGACCATGGGACTGGCCGCCCTGCACATCGGCCGGGGCGCCGACCATCCGGTGTGGTTCTACGGCCAGGCCTACATGGGCACCGTGGAGGCATATCTCGCGGCGCCACTGGTCACCCTGTTCGGCTCGCCGGTACCGGTGCTGCGCCTGGTCACCCTGCTGTTCTTCGGGGTCTTCCTGCTGCTGGCCTACCGGCTGACCGTGGCACTGTTCACGCCCGGGCTCGGTGTGCTGACCGTGGCGCTGCTGTCGCTGGGCGCCGACCGGGTGCTGAAGAACGAGATGATCGTGGCCGGCGGGTACCCGGAGATCCTCCCGGCCGCCGCGCTGCTCATGCTGCTGGCCGTCCGGTTGGCCGCGACCCCGCCGACGCGGCGGGCGGCGCGCCTGTGGGCCTTCGGCGCCTGGGGGTTGGTGGCCGGGCTCTGTGTCTGGACCGACTGGCTGGTGCTGCCGTACGTCGGCGTGACCGGGCTGCTGCTCGCCGTCGGGTGCGGCCGGGAACTGCGCGGCGCGCCCGGGCTCTGGCTCGCCGCGGGGGCGGTGCTCGGTGCGGCGCCGCTGATCGCCTACAACCTGACCGCCGCGTCGGGCGCCGACAGCCTGTCCGTGTACTCCCGGCTCAGTTCGCCGGGCGGCGCCTCGCTGGCCGCACACCTGCACGGCGGCGTGCTGGTGGGGGTACCCATGGCGAGCGGCCTGTGCGCGCCCTCCCACTGCGCGCCCGCGGTGATGGCCTGGGGCGTGGCGTACCCCGCGCTGCTGGTCCTGGCTGTCGTCGTCGCGCTGCTCGCGGTGCGCCGCGCGACCGGGGCCGACCGGTGGCGGGAACTGGGCCGGCTCGCCCTGCTGCTGGCCGCCGCCGTCACGCTGGTCGCCTACCTGCGCAGCGCCAACTCCGCCGACACCCCCGTCGAGAGCGCCCGCTACCTGCACCCGATGCTGCTGTCCCTGCCGGCCGTGCTCTGGCCGATCTGGCGACTGGCGACCCGGCCCGGGCCGGTGGCGCGGCGGGTGCCCGCGGGTGCCGCGCTGGCGATCCTGACCGCGACCGCCATCGTGGCGACGGTGACGCTGGCCGGCGCGGTCCCCGGGTACCGGCGACAGCAGGCCCGGCAGGCGGAGCTGATCGCGGCCCTGGACCGGCTGGGCGCGGACCGCGTCTACAGCGAGTACTGGACGTGCGGCCGGATCACCTTCGCCACCCGGGAACGGATCGTGTGTGCCGTGCTGGCCGACGACCTGACGCCCGGCCTCGACCGGTACGGGCCCTACCGGGAACTGGTGCGGCAGAGCAACCGTCAGGTGTACGTCTTCCCGATGGGCTCCACTGTGGACACGACCTTCGTGCGCCACGCGTCCGCCAACCACACCAGGCTCAGGACGGTCGAGGCCGGCGGATACCACATCCACGTCCCCGACCGTCCCTGAGCCGTCAGTCCGGCGCCGTCGGCTGGTCAGGCGCCGTCAGTCGTTGCGTGCCGTCTCCGGGCCGGTGATGCGCTCCAGCAGCGGCAGCGTCGAGGCGATGATGGCCAGCGAGGCGACAAGTCCTATCGCGACGATCGCGTAGTAGCCGCCGCCGGGCGCGTGGAGGTTGTAGTGCAGCTGCGCCCGCAGGAACAGGTGCGCGGCGAGCAGGCCGGTGCCGATCGCGACCACCGCGACCGCCAGCAGCGGCACCGCGCTCTCCAGGGCGACCACCCGGCGCAGCACGCGCAGCGGCACGCCGGTCAGCCGCAGCAGGCTGAACGGGCGCTTGCGCTCGCTCAACCCGCCGGCCACGCTCACCGCCAGGCTGCACCCGGCGATCGGCAGGCTGGCGAGGATGACCACGTTGGCCAGCTGCTCCCACTGCGCCATTGTCGTCGTCTGGTCGGTGCGGACATCGTCCTGCGTGGACGGTGTACCGGTCGCATTTGGATAGGCGAGCTCCAGCACCGTCCGGACACGTTCGAGGGTCGCGCTCGACCCGTCGGTGTTGGCGACCACCGACAGCACCGGCAGGTGAGCGAGCTGGTCGGCACCCACCGCCGCGGCCGCGAACACGGTCCCGGGTCCCGAGGGCATCTCCCAGCCCTGGAACGCCGCCGGCACCCCGGCGACGGTGGCGCCGTCGGCGCAGCGGCCCAGCGACGCGTCGAGGGCCAGGTCCGCGCAGAGCACCAGTCCCACCTCGAGCGGCGGCCCGGGGTCGACGCCCGGCCCGGGCGCCCCCACCGGGGCTGAACGCTGAACCGGCGCGAACGCCGCGTCGTTGCGCCGGACCACCGTCACGCTGCGCACGCCGGGCACCGACCGCAGTTGGTCGAGCACCGTGCCCGGCACCGAGGTCTGGTCGGCGTACGGCGAGTTGTGCTCCGGCCAGAATTCCGCTGACATCGCGGTGCTCGCCAGCGAGTTGTCGTGGCGGGCGCCGCGATGGGCTTCGATGCTGGTGATGACCGCGGTCGCGGTGGTCGTGACGAACAGCCCGAGAACCACACCGCTGATCGCCCGGAACGCGACCTTCGGGTTGTCCGCCAGGCGCCGGGACGCGATGAGCGCGGCGGGCCGGCCGGACCGCCGGGCCAGCAGCCGGGCGCCGACCATGGTCAGCCACGGGCCGGCGATGACCAGGCCGGCCATCGTGACCAGCAGCCCGGGGAGGAACACCGCCACCTGGCCGGTGCCGGTCTGGGGCCGGGGGTGGTCGATGAACCAGGCCAGCTCGCCGAGGCCGAGCGCCAGCGGGATCAGCCGGTACGGGCGGGGTTGGCGGGGCGTGACCCGGCGGGTGACCCCGAGCGGCGAGATCTGGACCCGGCGCAGCGCCAGCCTTGCGGCGATCGCGGCTCCCAGCGGGACTCCGAGCGCGACACCGAGGATGTCGACGATGTTGAGTGACAGGTCGGCCGTGAAGAACGGTGCCCCGGTGAACGGGATCGCCGCGAGCGGATGTCGAAGCACCGCGAACAGCCCGAAGCCCATTGCGGTACCGATGATCGCGGCGACCGTGGACTCGACGGCGGCCACGACCGTCACCTGCCGGGGAGTCGCGCCGACCAGACGCATCGCCGCGAACCTCTGCTCCCGTCGGGCCGCGCTCAGCCGGGTCGCCGCGCCGATGAAGATGAGCACGGGGAACAGCAGCGCCGCCGCCACGACCGACAGGATCAGCTCGATGCCCGCCGCGCCTATCCCGACGTAGCAGCTGATGCAGTCCTGCGGCGGAGCGGTCGCGATGCGGTCGATCCGCTGGGCACCCGGCAGCCCGGACAGCTTGGCGGGGGTGTGGCCCACGATGATCAGCAGGCTGTTGGGCGCGGGCAGGGCGGAGTCGCCGATGGTACCGACCTGGTGCCCGGGGAACCGGTCGGCGAGCATGTCGGCCGGCCGTTGCGCCAGCAGCGTGGCGAGCGCGGGCGAGGCGTAGTACTCGCCCGGCCCGGGCAGCGCGGGGATCCCCGGCGGTACCGGCGAGTCCGGGCCGGTCACCGCGACGTCGACGCGGCCGACGTTCTGGCCCTCGAAGTAGTCGCCGCGCACCAGCCACCAGGCTGAGTCCTTTGTGGACGGAGCCTGCTGCTGGGACTGCACGCCGCTGTTCAGCCAGGCGTACCGGGCGTTCTGGGAGAAGACGGCGTTGATGCCGGCCAGCACCGCGAGCAGCAGGCCGACGCCGAGCGTGACCGCGAGCGCGATGGTCACCAGCCGGGTCGCCGCCTCCCGCCCGCTGGCCAGGGCCAGCCGCAGCCCGAAGCGGATCATGACGCCACCGGTTCCACCGCCGGTACCGTGACCCGCCCGTCGCGGACCATGGCCTCGCGATCGGCGTAGGCGGCCACCCGGGGCTCGTGCGTGACGAGGACGACCGTCGTGCCCTGCTCCCTGGCCGAGTCCACGAGCAGGTTCATGACCTGTTCCCCGGTGAGCGAGTCGAGCGAGCCGGTCGGCTCGTCGGCGAACAGGACTTCCGGCTCGGAGACCATCGCCCGGGCCAGCGCGACGCGCTGCGCCTGCCCACCGGACAGCTCCCCCGAACGGCGGCCCTCCAGCCCCTTGAGGTCCAGCCGGTCGAACCAGGTGCGGGCCCGGCCCAGCGCCGGGCCGCGGCGCACCCCGCCGAGCAGCAGCGGCAGGGCGACGTTCTCCTCGGCGGTCAACTCGGGCACCAACTGGCCGAACTGGAACACGAAGCCGAAGCGGTCCCGCCGCAGCGTGCTGCGCCGGGTCTCGCCCAGGGCGTCGACCCGCTGACCGTCGAACCAGATCTCACCGGAGCCGGGCACCAGGATGCCGGCCAGGCAGTGCAGCAGCGTTGACTTGCCCGAGCCGCTCGGGCCCATGATGGCCACGATCTCGCCGCGCTGAACCGCGAGACTCGCGCCGCGCAGGGCGGGCGTCTCGCCGAAGGACAGCACCACGTCGCGGGCCTCGACGAAGGCGCTCACGAGCGCACCGCCTTCGCCAACTGTTCCAGCCGCGCCGTGGTCAGTTCGATCCATCGCAGGTCGGCCTCCAGGTGGAACAGGCCGTGGTCGGCCAGCAGCCCGTCGACCAGGCTGTCGCCGCGCTTGATCTCGGTCAGCTCGCGCATCCGCCGCAGGTGCGCGGCCCGCTGGAGGTCCAGGTACTCCTCGGCGGGGCGGCCCAGCATCAGGGTCAGCACGACCTTGGCGAACAGCACGGTCTGCAGGTGCGGCTCGGGCTCGACGGGCTCGGACAGCCAGGTCCGCACCTCGGTCGCGCCGAGCTCGGTGATGACGTACCGCTTGCGGTCCGGGCCCTCGCCCGGCCCGACCTCGCCCATCACCACCTTGCCGTCCCTGGCCAGCCGACCGAGGGTCGCGTAGACCTGCCCGAACGGCAGCGGGCGGCCCCGGCCGAAGTAGGTGTCGTAGTCGCGCTTCAGGTCGTACCCGTGGCTGGGCTCGCGTTCGAGCAGGCCGAGCAGGGTCAGGGGGACGCTCATGCCGACACCATACACCGGACGTATACCTCGCGTATATACCCTCGGCGTGTACGGCATCGCCGCCGTTGGCAGCACGCCGCCGTGAGGTGGCGGCGGTCCGCGGTCAGGTGGCGGCCACGAACCGGGCCAGCCGGCGTACGCCCTCCTCGACCTGCTCCGGCTCCAGGCAACTGTGGGACAGGCGCAGCGTCCGGTCCCCGCCGCCGTCGCTGTAGAAGAAGCTCATCGGCGTCCACAACACGCCGAACTCGGAGGCCGAACGCTCCAGCAGCGCCTCGTCCGCCCGGAACGGCACGTCCACCGCCACGAAGAAGCCGCCGGCCGGTGCGTTCCAGCGGATACCGGCACTGTCCCTTGTGGACGGTGGGAAGTTGCGGTCCAGGGAGTCGAGCAGCAGCGACAGGTTGCGCCGGTAGAACGCGATCTTCTCCCGGTTGGCCGCGCGCAGGCTGAAGTCCGCGTCGACCAGCACGCCGCCGACCACCGCCTGGGCGATCGGCGCGGTGTTCACGGTCAGCATGCTCTTGACCGTGGACAGCTCGTCGGCCAGCAGCGTGCGCCGGCCCGTCGAGTCCACCACGGTCTGGTCGGCGACCAGGAAGCCCACCCTGGCCCCGGGGAACACCGACTTGGCGAACGATCCGAGGTAGATGACCCGCTGCCGGGCGTCCAGTGCCTTCAGCCGCGGCCGCGGCCGGTCGTCGACACCGAACAGGCCGTACGGGTCGTCCTCCAGCACTAGCAGGTCCTCGTCCTCCGCAACGTCCAGCAGCCGGTGCCGGGTGGGCACGTCCAGGCACGCTCCGGACGGGTTGGCGAAGTCCGGCACCACGTAGAGGGCGCGCGGCCGGAGACCTTCCGAGCGCACCCGCCGGGCCACCGCCGCGACCGCCTCCGGGTCCACACCGCCCGGACCCTCGGGCACCGGTACCACGTCGATGCCGAGAATCCGCGCGGCACCGGTGATGCCGACGTAACAGGGTTCGGCGACAAGCAACACGTCGCGCGGTCCGGCGCACAGCCCGCGCAGCACGATGACCATCGCCTCCTGGCAGCCGGCGGTGACCGCGATCGCGTTGGCGGGTACCCGGATGCCCTCGTCCCGCTCCAGCCACCGCGCGATCAGCGGATGGATCTGGCCGTTGGTGCGCCCGTACTGCAGCAGCAGCCGGCGCACCTCCTCGGGGCCGCGCCCCTGGTCGCGCAGGTACGACACGTAGACCGCCAGGTACCGGTGGACGTCGTCGACCGAGTAGAAGCCGTCGTACGGGCGGCCGGCCGCCAGCGCGATCGCGTCCGGGTAGCGTGAGGCCACCTCGTTGAGGAAGTTCATCGACGCGGCGACCGGGTCGCACACTGAGGCGTGCAGCTCATCGCGTTTCAGCTCAACCATGTCAGCGCCTTCCGTCCTCGGCTACTATCCCGGCTGTCACAGAAAGGTTGCTCGATGCCAGTCGACTACGCGGCGACCGCCGAGGCGGCCGACCCCTACTGCCTGTCCGACGGGGAGGCCCGGACGCTGCTCGCCGACCACCCGTGGCGCCGGTTCGTGGTGCTCGGCGACAGCGTGGCCGAGGGCGTCGGCGACGCCACCGACGGGTACACGCCGATGCCGTGGGCGGACCGGGTCGCCACCGAACTGGCCGCGATCACGCCGGAGCTGGTCTACCTCAACCTCGGCCGGCGCAACCTGCGCGCGGCGCAGGTGCGCGCCGGGCAGCTCGACGACGCGCTGGCCTTCAAGCCGGATCTCGCGCTGATCGCGTGCGGCGCCAACGACGCGCTGCACCCGGGCTACGACGAGGCCGCCGCCGTCGCGGTGGACGACCAGCTCGCCGCGATGGTCGAGGCGCTGCGGGCGTGCGGCGCCGACGTGGTCACCTTCGCCATCCTGGTACTGGAGGCATACCCGTCGGTCGGTCCGCGCTTCCGGCCCGGGGTCATCGACCGCATGCGTCGCCTCGGCGCCCGCACCACCGAGCTGTCCCGGCGGCTGGACACCATCCACATCGACCTGTCCACCCATCCGGCGGGCGCGGACGGAAACGTCTACAGCGCCGACGGCCTGCACGGCAACGGCCGCAGCCACGCCATCTGCGCGGCCGGTGCGGTCCGGGCGCTGGGTGCCCATCTGGGCAACCGGTTCCCGGACCGCACCGCCTGAGTCACCGGCCCGCGCAGCCGCGCACGGGAGCAAGCTCAGCCCGCGACGGTCGCGCCAGCGTGGATGGCCGCCACGATGCCGTCCCACAGCCGGCACCGGGCATCGAGGGCGAGGTTCACCGTCTCCGCGCACTGCTGCCACTTCAGCTCGTCGTCCCCGCACAGGTCGGCCAGCATCTGCATGGCCATCGGGGTGTGCTCCTCGCCGTCCACCTCGATGTGCCGGGCCAGGTAGTCCACGAAGGTGTCGAGCTTGTTGCCCTGCTCGCGCACGGCGATCACCTGCTGGAACATGTCCGGGATCAGGTCCTCGCGGCCGAAGGCGAACGCCGCCGCCTGGCAGTGCACGGGACTGTTCTCGATGAAGCCCCAGGTGGTCTTCACGAACTCGCTCGCGGGCGCCGGTACCCCGGCGGTCTCCAGTGCCTCGGGCACCGGTCGCCGGTCGCGCAGCAGGGCGATGAACTCGTTGATGACCGTGGTGTCCGCGCCGGCCTCGAACATGCCCTCGACGTAGAGCTCGAAGTGGCTGATGAAGCCGCCGCCGAGCTCGTCGCTCTCCTCGACCAGCACGATGTCGTTGATCAGGCGGCGGCTGCCGGTCGGACCCGACGGCACCCACGGGACCTCGACGCAGGTGAGGTTGCGCTGGAGCGTCTTGAGCAGCGACATGAAGTCCCACACCGCGAAGACGTGGTGCTCCATGAACGTGACGATGGCCGGGTGGGTGTTCAGGCTGGTGTAGAGCTGGTGCGACGTGACCCGGGTACGGGCCTCGTCCACCGCCTTCTCCAGCCGCTCGATTCCGGGGTGGCGCTGACCCCAGTCATAACGCGACATGTGGCCTCCTCAGGGCACGGGGGGTGTGGGTGGTGGTGCGCGCGCCACTCATGACGATCGCCACAGCACCGGGCAGTAGGCGGGGTCTGCGTAGTCCGGTCGGCCATCTGGCGTCTGACGGACCAGCACGTCGTGGTTGTAGTGGACAACGTCCCCTGTGGACAGTGGGTAGGCGCGGTACTCGTTCGCGCCGTCCTGAAGGTGGAACGAGATGGCGCGGCGCGGCCGGTCGCTGCGGTTGGCCCCGCTGCCGTGGTAGGTGCGGCAGTGGTGGAAACTCATGTGCCCCTTGGGAATGACCATCGGTACCTTGCTGACCTCGGCATTGTTGTAGGCGGCGTTCTCCTCCAGCAGCCGGTCGAGGTCGGCCTTGTCCCGCTCGGCGAAGTGCTTACTGGTGTTGTCGTCGCCGGCGGTCTCCTTCCAGGTGTGCGAGCCGTCCACCATGGTGATGGTGCCCATCTCCACGCCGCAGTCGTGGAACGGGATGAAGGCGGTGAGCATCCGCTCCGAGGTGCACGACTGCCAGTAGTGGCGGTCGAAGTGCCAGGGCACGACGTTGCTCGGCTCGTCCGGACGCGGCGGCTTGTAGATGAGCGTCGACTGGAAGATCCGGATCTCGTCCGCCTCCGCGAGCCGGGCGGCCACCGCACCGACCAGCGGCTTGCGAAGGATGCGGGCCACCGTGTCGCTCTCGTAGTGGATGTAGTCGTTGTGCCGCTGCACCGGGCCGTCCTCGGGCCGCCAGTAGGCGATCTTCGACGGGTGCAGCGGGAGGCTTCGGTCGCGCTCGCCGGCGTAGAACCGCTCCGTCGCCTCGACCAGCTCGTCGACCTCGGCGTCGGTGAACAGCTTCCGGCTCAGGTACCAGCCGTGCTCGGCGTAGGCGCGCACCTCGTCGTCGGTGGGCAGCAGCGCCCGCTCCTCATCGGTGAGCGTGAACTCGGATGTCGTGGTGGACACGGGCTGCGATCCTCCAGTGTGGACGGTGGATGTCATGGCCGGCCGCCGGCCTCGGTGGGCTGGCGCAGCCCGGCGAGTTCGCGCTCCTTGGCTTCGTACAGCGCCTTGATGTTGCTGGTACCGAAGGTGCGAGCGCCGTGCCGCTCGATCAGCTCGAAGAACAGCGTGCGGCGCACGTGCATGGACTGCGTGAAGATCTGGAACATCAGGCCCCAGTGGTCCCGGTCCACCAGCACGCCCAGTTCGCGCAGTGCCGCGACGTCCACGTCCTGCGGGGTCAGCCAGTCGCGCACCACGTCGTAGTAGCTGGCCGGCGTCGCCGCGAACCCGACGCCCCGGCCGGCGAACGTGCGCACCGCGCTGACGATGTCGCCGGTGCGGAACGCCACGTGCTGCACGCCGGCACCGCCGTGCCAGGTGAGGAAGTCGTCGATCTGGCCGGCCCGGCGGCGCAGGTCCGGCTGCAGGAAGGTGAAGGTGACCTCGCCCGAGGGGCTCTGCACCACGCGGGACTCCATGCCCTGCTCGCCGACCTCGATGTACTCGGTGAAGATCTCGGTGAAGCCGAACACGTCCTCGTAGTAGCGCACGGTGGGGTCCAGCTCCCCGGCCGGCAGGCAGACCGCGGCGTGGTCGATCACCTGCAGCAGCTCGTCGCCCGTGTCGGGGTCCGCGGCGATCATCTCGATCGCGCCGGGCAGGAACTCGCCCCGCGGCCCGTCCCGCTGCACCAGCCGGTGCACGACGTCACCGAAGCCGCCGACCGTGGCGAGGACCACCTGCGCGTCGTCCCGCGCGTACCGGCGGGGCTCGCTCACGCTGACCGCGCCGGAGGCAACCGCGCCCGCGTGGCACTGCTCGGCGTCGCCGGTACCGAAGGCCACCACGGCCACCCCGTCACCGTGCCGCGACACGTACTCGGCGACCGGGTGGTCGGCGGTGAGCGCGGAGGTGAGCAGGATCTGCACGCCGGCCTGGCGCAGCAGCAGCGAGCGCTGCCCGGTCAGCCCGGTCTCCGGCCCGCCCTGGCCGCAGATCCGGAATCCGAAGGCGGTGCAGAGGTAGAACGCCATCTGGCGGGCATCGCCGACGTAGAACTCCACATGGTCGATGTCGCGTGGCTGGCTGGCCGGGGAATTCATTGCACTTTCCTTCCTGACGTTTACTGGACGGGCCGCGCCGCCCGCGTGCTTGGCGGACCGAACACCAGACTGATGTTGTGTCCGCCGAAGCCGAACGAGTTGGACAGCGCGTGACCGATCGCGCTGACACGGGGCGATTTGCGGATGTGGTCGACGTCGCAGGCCGGGTCCGGGTCGTCCAGGTTGTGCGTGGGCGGCAGGATCCCGCGGCGCAGCGCCACGATCGACGCGGCCGCTTCGACCACGCCGGACGCGCCGAGCATGTGCCCGGTGATCGCCTTGCTCGAGCTGACCGCCGGGCCCTCGTCGCCGAAGACCTCCCGGATGGCCAGCGACTCGGCCAGGTCGCCGAGCTTGGTGCTCGTGCCGTGTGCGTTGAGGTACCCGATGTCCCGCCCCGCCACCCCGGCGTCGGCCAGCGCCAGCCGCATGCACTGCGCGGCACCCTCGCCGTCGGGTCGTGGTGTGGTCGGGTGGTGCGCATCGGTCGTCATGCCCCAGCCGAGGATGTCGGCGTAGCCGGTCGCGCCCCGGGCGTCGGCGTCGGCCGCCCGTTCCAGCACGAAGACGCCGGCGCCCTCCGCGAGTACCAGTCCGTTGCGCCTGCGGTCGAACGGCCGGGACGCCGCGGTCGGATCCTCGGCCCACCCGCGGGCCAGCGCCCGCGCGTTGCCGAAGGTGTCCACGAGCGTCGGGAACAGCGGCGCCTCGCTGCACCCGCAGACCACCACGTCGGCCTCGCCGCTGCGCAGCAGCCGCACGCCCTCCGCGATGGACTGCCCGCCGGCCGCGCACGCCGTGCCGATCGACGAGCTGTACCCGCGAATGTTGTGCTTGATGGCGATCCGCGCGGTACCCATGTTGGGCAGCATCCCGGGCAGCAGGTAGGGGCTGACCCCTAGCCGGCCCTTCTCGGTGCGGCGCACCACCTGTGCCTCCAGGGTGGCCAGGCCCCCCGTGCCGGACACGACGACCGCGGTGCGATACGGGTCGACGTCCCGGCCGACCACGACATCCGCGTCGGTCAACGCCTGCTCCGCCGCGACCATGGCCATCACGATGTACCGGTCGACCGTGCGCGCCTCGGTCGCCGGCATGACCGTGGTCGCGTCGATCTCGGGACCGATCCCGGCGACCTCCGTCAGGCCACGCAGCGGGTGGTCCTCGGGCGGCTGGCGCAGCCCGGACCGGCCCGTGCACAGCGCGTCGAACACCGCGCCGAGGCCCGTGCCGACCGGAGTCACCAGACCGATTCCGGTGACCGTCACGGCGGGACGCGTAGCGCTCACGCTGTCCGCGATTCCACCGCGGGCGTCGCCGCTAGTGGACCGCCGGCCTTTAGCGGCTCCGCGGGCGTCGCCGCTAGTGGACCGCCGGCCTTTAGCGGCTCCGCGGGCGTCGCCGCTAGGTGCCGCTGGCGCATGAGGAACTTGCGCACCTTGCCGGTCGGCCCGACGACGAGTTCGTCCTCGGGTACCGCGACCACCTTGTGCAGCGTCGCGCCGGCCGCCTCGCCCAGCGCCTCGCGGATGGCGTCCTCCCGGCTGACCGACGGGTCAGCGCCCGGAGCCAGCAGCAGAAGGACGTCGGTGACGACCCGCTCCCCCTCGCGCACCGCGACCACCGTGCAGTCGCGCACATCCGGGCAACGCACCAGGATGCGCTCCTCGGACATCGCGGTGTAGAGCCAGTTCCCGCCGCCGAGGTCGACGGCGTCCACCGCGCGGTCCATGTGGTAGTAGAAGCCGTCCTCGTCGCGGTACATCAGGTCGCCGGTCAGGTACCAGCCGCGGTAGCGGTACCGGTAGGTGGTCAGCGAGTCGTTCCAGTACCCGGGTGCCAGCGTCGGCGACTTGAGCCCGAGGTGCCCGACCGTCCCGACGGGCGCCTCCTGACCGGTCGCCAGGTCGAGCAGGGACACCTCGGCGAAGACGTGCGGCTTGCCGACGCACCTGCCGTACCGGTCGGTCTCCGGCCGGTGGGTGATGTGGAACGCGGAGTGGCCCATCTCGGTGGAGCCGATCCCGTCCACGAACCCCGATCCCGGTACCCGCGTGACGCCGTCACGGGTGTACACGAGGTGGCTGCCGACGGCCACCAGCCGGCGGATGTGTGCCTCGTGTGCGCAGTCGCCGGTGTTGAACCAGATCGCCACCGACGCCATGTCCCGCTGGCTCAGGTCGAACCGGGCCAGTTCCGCCCAGGTGACCGCGAAGCCGAACACACCGGTGGGCTTCCACCGCTCGATCGCGTCCAGCACCGCCTCGCCGCTGTGCGCGAAGTCCCCGCCCTGCCCCGACAGGAACAGCAGTTCCGAGCGGTTGCACAGGGCCTGGTTGACGGTGAGGATGCCCGCCGTGTGCGGCGCCGGCAGCGCGGAGAGGATCCGCTCGGTGCCCTGCGCCTTCGGTGAGAGCAGCCGGATGCGCCGGGTCGCCGCGAACAGGCTGGCGTGCGAGTGCACCACGGCCGCCGGCATCCGGGTGGTACCCGACGAGTGCGTGATGGCGATCGGGTCCTCCGGCCAGTGCCGGTAGTGCGGCGGCGCGGCGGCCGGGTCGCCGGTACCCACCTCGGCGACATCGGCCAGGTGCGACGGGTTCTCCGGCAACCGGTCGCGGTGCGCCTGGTCGGTCAGCACCCCGACCGGGCGCATCCGCCGGATGAACTCGACCGCGATGTCGCCCGGCATGTTCCCGTTCATCAGCCCGGGGATCGCCCCGAGCCAGGTGCACGCCATGAAGTTGAGGAACGTGTCGGCGGAGGACGTGACGTAGATGGCCACCGGGTCGCGCGGCCCGATGCCGTGCCCGTGCAGCCACGCCGCCCGGGCCGCGACCCGCTCGCGCAACTGCCGCAGGGTCAGCGGCTGCCACGCCGGGTGGCCGTCCACGTCGACGTCGAAGGTGATGCCCGGCCCGTCCAGGTCGGCACCGTGCTCGATGACCTTCGCCAGCACATTGCCGGCGCCCAGCTCCGGGTCGGCGGCCAGCGCCGCCCGGAAGTTCTTCGCCGTCACGGCGTTGCCTCCTGACCCGTTCGCGCGTCGCCGAGAACCGTGCCCAGCACCTCGACCGCACCGGACACTGTGGACATTCGCGCCAGCTCCTCGTCGCCGAGGTCCAGCGTCACCTCGTAGCGCTGCTCGACCTGGTGCACCAGCCAGGCCAGGTCCAGCGAGTCGATGCGCTCCGGCACCGCGGCCGGTTCCCGGTTGCCGTAGGTGGCGAGCATCGCCAGGATCTCGTCGCGGTCCGGAGCCATGGTCACTCGCCCGAGGTCTTCGCCAGATCCATCCGGCTGGCGACGGTCGCGCAGAACTCGCCGACGGTCATGCCGCCCAGCGTCTCCGCCTCGTCCTCGTCGAACTTCACCCCGAACTGGTCCTCGACCCGCACGGCGAGCTCGGCGAGTGCGAGCGACTCCAGATCGGCGCCGGCCGGGCCCAGCGTGGTCTCGTCGGTGATGTCCTCCACGTCATAATTCATCTCTTTAAGAGAGTCGATGACAAACTGGCGGATCTGCTCGGTCATGTGCGGGCCTTCCCTTCGTTCCTGCGTTTGACGGGTGCTGAAGTCTGACTGGTCACTCAGGTCGCCGGCGGGCCAACGGCCGCGCGGAGCGCGGACTTGTCGCGGACCAGCTTCCCGGTGGCGGTGCGGGGAAGCGCCTGGACCACATGCAGCGCACGCGGTCGCTTGTACCCCGCCAGCCGCTGGGTGATGGCGTCCTCGACCTCCGGCGCGGAGGTCGGGTCATGTAGGGCCACGTACGCCTCGATGGCGCCGTCGTAGACCACCACCGCGCCGGCCACCTGCGGCAGTTCGGCGAGTGTGTGCTCGACCTCGGTCAGGTCGACCTTGAGGCCGCCTACCGATACCTGGGAGTCGAGGCGGCCCTGCACAGTGATCAAATTCGATGCCGGGTCCACCGTCCCAGCGTCCTTGGTGTGCAGCCAGCCGTCTACGAAGCGGGTGGGATCCGACAGTCCGACGTAGGGCGATGCGGGCATTGCGACCAGAAGCTCACCGTTCTCGGTGCGAAGGGTCATGCCGGGTGCCGGGGTCAGCGAGGGACGGTGCTTGCCGAACAGGTCCGTCGCGATGACCCCGAGTTCGGTCATCCCGTACATGTTGCCCAGCCGCACCGGGTACCGGTCGACGAAGTCCTGGTAGACCTTGCCCCGCACCAGTTCCCCACCGGTGGTCATTCCGGACAGCTGGGGCAGCGCCGGTGGCTTCGCGACAGAGGCGAGCAGTTCAATGTGGAACGGCACACCGATGATGGTCACCGGCTCCTCGCTGGCCTGCACCGCACCGAAGATCGAGTCGACGGTGAGCCGCTCGGGGACCGCCAGCGGCACCCCGGCGTGCAGTCCGTAGAGCAGGCCGCCCACCAGCCCGAGCACATGCACCATCGAGGCCAGCAGCACGACGCGTTCGCCCCGCCGCGGTACCCCGTCGATCCGCGTGTACCGGTCGACCTCGGCGATCAGGTTCGCCGCGGTGCGGCCGATCACCTTGGACGGTCCGGTCGACCCGGAACTGAGCTGCAGCAGCGAGTGCGCGGTCTCGGCGGGCCGGCCGGGATAGGGCGCCACGGTCTCGGACGCGTCGAAGAACGCGCGCAGCGCACCGGTCGGCGCCGGTGCGGCCACCAGCACCTGGGGCCGGATCCGTTCCAGCACCCGGTCCACCTCGTACTGGGTGAGCCGGTAGTCCAGCAGGGACGCCTGACCGCCGAGCCGCCAGGCGGCCAGCAGGTTGGCCACGAACGCCAGCGAGGGCGGCAGCCGAAGGGCGACCGTGCCGCCCGGCCCGAGCCCGGCCGCGGCGAGCGTCTCCTGCCGCCGGGTGACCAGCGACCGCAGCATCGCGCGGCTGATCGGGGTATCCAGATAGAGGCATATTTCGTCATCGGGACCGGAAAGCAACACATCGTCGACCCAGCCGGCGGGTGTCGCTTCTTCGGTAACGGCTGCACTGTCAGGCATGAGGGCTCCGCGCGGGCGTTCGTCGGTCAAGCGGCTGCCCTGTCAGCGCTGCACGCAAGAGAGAACGTGGAGTCGAATGCTCCACTGCGTACCGCGGAAACCGCCTCCGTCGCCCCCCAGGCAACGGCAGCCTACCAACGATGTTGATGGATTTGCAAACGTTGCTTACAGATGGATTTCCCTTGCCGGGCAAGGTCATCCGCTGGTCACCCAGGAACCGGGCGACCAGCGGAGACGTGACCATGGACGGCATGCGGCGGGCTACAACCGGTCGAGCGGCACGGCGTCCGCCAGCACCTGTGCGCCGGCCGCGTTGGGGTGGATGTGGTCGCCACTGTCGAGGTCGGCACGCACGTGACTCGGCGCGAACGGGTCGCGCAGCGCGGCGTCGAGATCCATCACGGCGTCGAAGTCAGTGTTGCCGCGGATGTACGCGTTGACCGACTGCCGCGTGGTCTCTTTCGCCGCCGTCCACGACGAGAACCCCTCGAAGGGACCCAACGTCGCGATGACCGCCATGTACCCGCGCTGCCGCAGTTGCTGGCCGAGTTGCCGCAGGCCTGCGATGATCTTGTCTGCCGGGTCGCCGTTGGACTGGATGTCGTTGATGCCCAGTTCGACGATCACCGTCTTGACCGCGGTGTCCGCGTACACGTCGTGGTCCAGCCGGGCCAGGCCGTTGTGGCCGATGGCCGGGAACCCCACGTCGGTGCCCGAGTGGTTGACCGCGTTGCCCGACAGCGACTCGTCGAGCACGCCCGCGACATGTTTCTTCGCCGCC
>Ga0081540_1001317_pt1 | contig 21669 bp, 8 predicted proteins | sample TabmetS2T1R1_FD_71024 | JGI IMG/M metagenome (GOLD analysis project Ga0081540, IMG submission 71024) | Tabebuia heterophylla rhizosphere microbial communities from the University of Puerto Rico - S2T1R1 | ecosystem: Host-associated > Plants > Roots > Rhizosphere ... | reverse complement strand
GACCAGGTCGGGATTGGTGACCAGCGACTCGTTGACGACCTTCAGCGCCACCTCACGACCGAGCCGGGTGTCGCGTGCACGGTAGACCTCGGCCATGCCCCCCGTTCCGAGAACGCCCATCACCTCGTAGGGGCCCAGGCGCAGACCCGGGGCGAGCCGCCCTCCAGCCTGGACGGGAACGCCACGCGGGGGATCAGCGGGGGGATCCATGCAGGCCTCTCACGATGAAGAGCGAGCCGAGCTCGCGGCTGTAGGCGTAGAGGAATCCCTTTCCGTCAGGAGTGACGAAGGGCGCGCTCACCAGCGAGACTCCGGTGAGGTCCGCAGGACCCAGCTCCCGCCTCTCGAGCACCCTCCCCGTGCGCACGTCCAGGCGGGACAGCTCGGCCGGCGCAATGAACTGCGGCCATCCGCTTCGTACCCAGAGGGTGCCGTCCTCGGCCCAACCTCGGGGATAGACGAAGCTATCGACGCCAGGAATTGGAAAGGCCGTTCCGTCCCGGAGGGAGACCACGACGAGCCGGGGTCCAGGTTGGCCCCCGGGGGTAGCCACCACGAGGAGAGACTGCCCGTCGGGTGATGGGAGGAAGACCGGAATGCTGAAGGGAGTGTCCGAGATCAGGGTTGGCGCTGAGGCGCCTGGCTCGAGCCTGTAGAAGCGAAGTGGGTCGTTCGGCTCCTTCCGCGCGAGAACGACGATGCTCCTTCCGTCTGGAAGGAACCTCGCTCCGGCGACCTGAAGCCCGCGCGTGTCGACCGGTCGGGGAAGGCCCGGCCCGGTCGAGACCATGAGGAGCTGCTTGCGATCGTAGGAGAAGCCGAGCACCGCCCGACCGTCCCTCGAGAGGTCGAGAGGAGTGAACTCTCCGAGGACTTTCGGGTCGGAGCCGTCGATGTTCCGGAGCATCGCCAGAGTCGTGTGCTGCGCCTCCTCCGCGGGGGCGGAGGGCGTCGCGTCCATCAGGATCCTGCCATCGAGGGACATCGCCACGGGCTCGCTGGCGTCTGCCCAGGGAAGCAGGCGCGGCCGGCTCCCGGCGGACTCCAGGAACTCGACGTCTTCCCGCACGACCGCGGTCGAGACGAGCGCGGTCCCGTCCCGCATCACGTCCTCGAGGCGGATGGGCGAGAGGCTGCGGTAGATCTCTCGCTTGGAGCCATCCAGGGCGACGGCATGGATCGTGTCGGGGTGCAGCTTCCCGGCCGTGAACCAGAGTTCGGAGTCACCCGGAGACCAGCAGAGGCCACGCACCGTCGGCCAGCGCCGACCGATTGGCCGGGCATGACCTGCGAGGTCCACGACCATCAGCTCGCCGAGCGTGTCCCCGACGATCGGATGATGGAGAAAGGCGATCTGGTCGCCGCGTCCCGAGAAACGCAGCTCGGAGATCCGTCCCTGGGTGCGGTGGAGCACCGTTCCCGGGGGGAACTCGAGCCTGGTCTCCTTGCGGGGTATCTCGACAACGATGGCAAGCTCTCCATCGGGGGACCAGTCCGCGTAAGCGACGTTCTCGGCGATTTCCCGGGGTGTTCCGCCGACCGCCGGGAGTCGGGCCAGTGTCCCAAGCCGGCGCCACTGCGACGCGGGGGCGGTGTGGAGGAGCACGGCCAGCTCACCGGCGCGCGAGACCGCCGCGAGACGCATGGGCGGCTCGAGCCCAAGGGAGTGCGCCGAGGGACTCCCGGCCTCGCGGATGAAGAGCTCTTCCGGCCGACCCTCGAACGCGGCGCTGAACACCACCCGGCCATCCGGCAGGAATCGGCCTGTGCCGATCGAGCCCCATCGGTACGTGACCTGCTCGACCTGGACCTGCCTGGAGGGCAGCGGCGCTCGGAGGCGCGAGCGCACGGCCACCGTCGCGAGGCCGAGCACGAGTGCGCACGCCACACCCGCCAGAAGAAGCACGGCAGCGCGCCGGCGCGGCGCGCGTGGACGGCCAGAAGCGGAATCCGGCCTGCTCGCGCCGGTCGAGCTCCGGACGCCCTCGAGGTCGAAGGCGAGGTCACTCGCGGACTGAAAGCGGCGGGCGGGCTCCTTCTCCAGACACCGCTGGACGATCCGGACCAGCGCCGGCGGGAGGCCAGGGTTCAGTGGCGCCGGGTCGTGGTGGAGGATGGCGTACCCGCTCTCCAGCGGAGACTGTTCCGGGAACGGACGCGAGCCGGACACCATCTCGTGGAGGACGACGCCGAGGCTGAAGACGTCGGAGCGCGCGTCGAGCGGCTCGCCACGGACCTGCTCGGGCGACATGTAGCCCGGCGTTCCCAGCACGGCGCCCGTTCCAGTGACCCGGCCGGTCGGCGTCTCGGTCGCGTCCATGAGGCCGTGGGAGCCTCCCGGTGCTCCCAAACTCTGCACGAGCTTGGAAATGCCGAAGTCGATCAGCTTCACCTGTGCGTCGAGCGTGACGAAGACGTTGTCGGGCTTCACGTCGCGATGGACGACCCCGCGAGCGTGCGCTGCCGCGAGTCCATGGGCCATCTGCGCGCCCCACTCCAGCGCGGTGGCGAGCGGGATGGCGCCTCTGGAGAGCCGGCGACGGAGGGACTCCCCCCGGAGCAGCTCTGTCACCAGATATGGAGAGTCGTCGTGCTGTCCGACGTCGTAGACCGCGACCAGGTTCGGGTGGTTGAGCGACCCGGCGAGCCGCGCCTCCTGCTCGAAGCGGCGCACCAGGTCGGGGGTGGCGACCAGCGACTCGTTGACGACCTTCAGCGCGACCTCGCGACCGAGCCGGCTGTCACGCGCGCGGTACACCTCGGCCATCCCTCCGGACCCCAGCGCCGCGACCACCTCGTACGGACCGAGCTGGAGACCGGGAGCGAGACGCACGGCGCGGCGACCTCAGTGCGGGTTGGAGCCCGGGCCAACCACGCACGGGCCGGAGGTGGAAAGCGTCGACCCCGGTGGACAGAGGCTGGGGAACGGCTCGGAGAAGAAGCAGATCCCGACGTCGTGGAGGCTCCCGTCGTTCGGATCCTCGTAGGCCTCACGACCGGTGCCAAGGAGGTCCGTCATCTCCGGATTATCGAGCAAGGCCGGATCGAGGTTACAGAACACCCGATAGTCCGGGGTCAGCCCCGAGCCGTAGCCGCGGCCCCCAGGTGGCGGCTCGTCCGTCAGGACGACATCAGGGAGGCAGACCGAGTCATTCACGCATGGGGTTGCCGGGAAGATTGCCTGCGCGACGTACTCGAGGCCGCTGCACCCGGGAATTCCGTAGTCGACGACCGCCCTCGCCTGGAGCTGCTTTCCCTGGTGCACGGCGTCCGAGTGCACCTCCATGCTCGAGAAGGCGTAGGTGGTGGCGGCGACAGGGTTCGGCGCATTGGCGGGCGCCGCCGCGTCGTCCGTTGCCGGAGTCAGCGTGTCGATGGTGCACACTCCCGATGAGGGCGGGAGAAGGCTGTTGAACCTTCCTTGCGCCTGCGCTCCCGACGGCGGATCCACACTCGAGAGTGGGAACTGGAACACCACGCTGATCGGATCGGGCGAGCCGGGCCTCCCGTACAAGGAGGCGAAGAGGACCTGATACTGCTGCCCTTGGGGGCACTCGGGAGGGAAGCTGCCTCGCGGCCGGAGCTGCATCACGTACGGAGCAAAGTAGTCGATGGGCCCCACCTGGCACGGCCCCGTGGGATTCTCACAGCCGAGCGCCAGCATCCCCACGGTCAAGGTCAGTGGCAGCTGTGCTCGCATCAGAAGCTCACCCTTGCCTGGAACCGGATCTGACGAACGGGCTGGTAGTCGGCTGGCCGGAGGAAGTTCTTGTTGACCGCCTCTTTCGGCAGCGGCTGCCCGAGGATGTCGTCGACGATCTTCCCCCTGTCGGTATTGGGATTTCCGTTCGGGACCGGCAGGACGCCCACGTCGGAGCTGTAGACGTTGTCGACGGCGGTGACCTGCTGAAAGTTGAAAAGATTGAAAACATTCACCGAGAGGGTCAGCGCGGTCACACCGGAGAAGCGGAACGTGACGGCGCCGTTGACGTCAATGGTGTGCACCCAGCCCAGCCGGCCCGCCGCCCCCCGAGGGAAGATTTCGACCTCGGCAGTCCCGTACGCGGAATTGAGGCCTGCGAAGTCGATCGGCGGCCCGGATGAACCCGTGTAGCCCGCGCCCAGAGTCAGGTTCCACGCGGGGGAAAGGACGAACACCTTCGCGAGGTAGGCCTTGATCGTGTGCCGGATGTCTCCCGGCAGCGGTCCCTGCCGGTTGGCCAGGAAGGCCATCAGGTCGAAGTCGGCATTGAGGTTTGGATCCAGCTGGCCGGTTTGCTCCCGGTACAGGCCCTCGATGTTCCCGTTCAGCTTCTGATAGCTGTAGCTGAGCTGAGCGAGCCACAGATCGGCGAACGTCTTCTCCAGAGACACGACGAAGGCGTTGTAGACGCGTCTGGACTTCGGGAGATTGGAGGCCGCGCCCGAGCCGGGATTGCCGATCAAGTAAGTGGCGCCGTTGGTGGTGCTCAGATCCTCGACCCAGTCGACGATCTGGCGGTGGGTGTACGCCACTGCCGCGCGGGTGTTGGGCAGGACCTCGTACTCGATCCCCGCGACCACCTCGTCCTGGGACGCGGGCTTGATCGATGGGTCCACGGAGGTTCGCACGGGGTAAATGCCCACGCGCCAGGTCGGATTGGGTGGAAGAAAGAATTCGATCCGCCTGTCGGGCGCGACGCAACTCGTGGTGATGGGATTGCGTGGGTTGCAGTCACCGGTCGCCGGCAAGTAGCGCGCGACGATATTGACATCCTGGCCAAAGGCACGATCAGCGACATCGAGAGGAACGTTCTCGTAGTACCGGGCATAGTTCGCGTAGATCTTCGACCGCCCCGACAGAGTTGGATCCCAGATCAGCCCCACCCGCGGAGACCACTCGTGAGGGAAGCTCAAGGCAACTACACCATCGCTCCCGTAGATCGTCTGGGCGTCGTAGCGCACGCCGGCGTTGAGCGTGATGCGATCCAGGATGCTCCAGCTGTCCTGGACGAAGCCCCCCAACAACACTCCCTTGCTCGTCGTGTTGGGAATGAAGTCCTCTGCGGTGTCGGGTGCAACGAGGTAGCCCCAGTGGCGTCCGTTCCTCAGCTGCCCCCCCGCTCGTGGAAATTCGCCGACGATCTGTCCACCTGACACACCCCGCACCAGGCTGGACGTGGAGACCTCCCCATCGAATCCGAGCTTGAAAACGTGGTGCCCCCATCCCTGGAACAGCACGGTGAGCGCCGCCCGGCCCTGCACCGAATCATAACGATAGACGTTCAGGGTTCCGGGACCACCGCTCGAGAAGCCCGTCGGGCAGCGCTGCGCTCCTTCGTGCTGGTCGGAGAGGCAGTTGGCCGCCACGTCGGGCGGGAGGTCCATGTAGTCGGTGATGGGACGGCCGGCCCAGTTCACCCGGGGCTGACTGGCGAGCGCGTTGGGGTCGGTCGAGCCGACCTTGCTCCCATCGATCGGACCGGTATTGTGATCCTCGTGGTGCCAGCCAGCGGTGACGTCGAGCAGAAGGCGTTTCTCCGCAAAGGACGAGCTGAGCTTGCCGACGACGTCGAACGTCGCGTTGAGCCCCTTGATGAAGACCGTTCCCGGCTGACCGAGAAACGCTCTCACCGACGGGGTCCCCGGCTGGGTAGCAACGGTGGCGAACGCGTTGTTTCCTCCCGAGTACGAAGGTGTGCCGGTGACGGTGAGCGACAGCCGGTGATCGTCGTTGACGAGATAGGTGAGCTTTCCGAAGTACTGGATCTGGTGCTCGTCGGCGAAAAACGCGCGGGTGTAGATGGTTTCTTCGGTCTGAGGATTCCCATCCGCGTCAGGGATCTGGTTCCCATCCGCGTCGACCTTGTAGGGCTTCAGGTCCTGATACACGCGGTAGCGTGAGAACTCCGGCTGTACCCCGACGAAGAACCAGAGCCGGTCCTTGATGAGATAGCCGCCGAGCGACGCTCCGAAGTCCACGATGTTGTGAGGCTGGATCCGGAAGCTGATGACCGAGTTCTGTCCCGGCAGGGACTGCGGCTCGCCACTGAGGGCGCCGGGCGTCCACGTTCCCCAGATCGACCCGTGGAACTCGTTGCCTCCCGAGCGGGTGTTCGCGGCGATGATGCCGCCGGTGGTCCGACCAAACTCGGGCAGGTAGCCACCCGTGTTCACGGTCACCGATTCGACGAACTCGACCGAGAGCTGGCTCGCGCTGTATCCCTGAGAGGGATTCCTGGTGGCAAGCCCGTCGATCAGATAGGAGTTTTCCGGTGACGTCGCGCCCTTGAGGGAGACTCCGTACTTGTCCCCTCTCGCGGTCGGCACGGTCAGGGCGAGCGTCTCGAAGGAGCGATTGTTTCCTCCGAGCGAATACGGAGGAGCCACCGCAATGTTCTGGATGAAGTCCCGGTCGACGACCGTCGCTTGCTGGGTCGACCCCACGTCGATCAGCGGGGGCTTCCCGACAACGGCGATCGTCGTCGCTCCGGCCACCTCCGGGATGAGCTCGGCGTTGAAGCGCAAGGTGTACCCAGGGTGCACCTCGATGTCCTTGCGCGAGTAGGGTTTGTGATCCTCGCGCTCGAACCGCAACGAGTACATGCCGGGCGGCAGCTGCGGGACGCGATACTCACCGGCGGCGTCGGTGAGGACGATCTGCTCACCGATCAGCGCGGGCGACGTCGCGGTGACCAGGACGTTCGCCAGCGGAGCCTGAGTCGATGCGTCCTGGACGACCCCGGTGATGACCCCGTTGCCCTGCGCCAGCGCGCTGGAACAGATCAGCCCAAGCGCCCAGCCCGAGACCCGCGCTCGTGGTCCAACCGGTCTTCTCCGGTTGCTCCGTTCCATCGGGTCCTCGCGGGACCACGGGTTGTCGGAGAGCGGACGAAGTTGTCCCCCCGTCGCCGGGAAGTGTCAACTGTTCCTGACCTTTGGGGCAAAGACCGAAAACAAGGAATGGAATAGCAATTCCAGGAAATCGAGATCAGCCGTGAGGACTCTTCCCCCCAGTTCTTCGCAAGGCGCTTTCTTGGTGCTCAGTGGGGGTTTGATCCCGGGCCCACCAGGCACGGCCCAGAGGTCGAGAGTGTCGATCCGGGTGGGCAGAGGCTGGGGTACGGCTCAGACAGAAAGCAGATCCCGACGTCGTGCAGACTGCCGTCGTTCGGGTTCCTGTACGCATCGCGGCCGGTCCCCAACCAAGACGCGAGCTCCTCGTTGTCCAGCAGCGCCGGATCGAGATTGCAGTACGCCCGGTAGTCCGGGGTGAGTCCCGATCCCCTTCCCCGCCCGGCCGGCGGAGGAAGATCCGTCGCCACCTGCTCTGGCAGGCACACCGAGTCACTCACACACCGCCGGGTCGGAAACACGGCCTGCGCAACGAACTCCAGTTCCGTGCAGCCGGGGATGTCGTAGTCCACCAGTGCTCGGGCCTGGAACTGGTTTCCCCGGTGGGCGGCATCCGACAGAACCTGCATGCTCGAGAAGCGGTAGGTGGTCGAGACGAACTCCTGCGGCGAATTGACGGGCGTCGCATTGTCGTCCGTCGCTGGAGTGAAAGCCTCGATCGTGCAAGTACTGCTGGAGGGCGGCGCCAGGAGCGCGCTGAACGTCCCGATCGCTTGCGCGCCTCCATCGGGAACGCTCGAGCCCAGCAAGGCAAACGCCACCGTCGGTGGATCGTCGGTTGCCGGAGCGCCATACTGGCCTGCGGACAGCAGCTGGTACTGCTGGCCCTGAGGACACGCCGACGGGACCGTGCCGGCTGGGCGGAGCTGCACGAGGTACAGGCCAGTCTCCGAGAGCACGACCAGACAGGGCGGATCCGGAAGACTCGCACATCCCATGAACAGCGAGCCCACCAGCAAGCCAGATGTCATCCGGGCGCCGAGCATCAGAAGCTCACCCGTGCCTGGAATCGTACTTGGCGGACCGGCTGGTAGAAGGTCGGTTGCAGGAAGTCCGGCTCGACGAAGGCCGGGTTCAGCGGCTTTCCGGTCCGGTCGTCCAGGATCTTGCCCTTGTCGGTGGCAGGGTTGCCGTTGGGGACGGGCGCCACTCCATGCGGCCACCTCGTGTACTGGGGCGAGACGGCGGTGACTTGCTGAAAATTGAAGAGATTGAAGATGTTCACCCCGAGCGTCAGGGAAGTACTGCTCGAAAAACGAACAGAGAGACCGGCATTGACATCAACGGTGTGGACCCAGCCAAGCCGACCTGCCGAACCGCGCGGAAAGATGAAGACATAGTTGTTTCTGTATCCGCCCGTCTGGGTGCTGGCGCCGCGAAAATCGATCGGTCGGCCCGACGAACCGACGTAGGCAGCGCCGAGAACGAAGCTCAGTGCCGGGCCGGCCACGAACTCCTTGGCCGCGTATGCCTTGACCGTGTGTCGAACGTCCCCAGCCAGCGGACCGAGCGAGTTGACCATCAAGCGCTGCACATCGAAGTCGCTGGTGATGTTGGGGTCGAGCTGACCCGAGACCGCACGAAAGAGTCCGTCCAGGTTCCCGTGGAGATTTTGATACGCATAGCTGAGCTGGGTGAGCCACAGGTTGGCGTAGGTCTTCTCAAGTGAAAGCACAAACGAGTTGTAGACCCTGACGACCTTTGGGAAGGCCGTGCCGATCCCCTGTCCAGGGTTCCCGATGAAGTACGTGACACCGACGTCGGCCATGTCCTCGACCCAGTCGACGATGTTCCGGTGGGTGTAGGCCAGGGACAGGCGAGTGTGAGGGAGCAGCTCGTAGTCGATGCCCGCCACCCATTCGTCCTCCGAGGGAGGCTTGAGGGCGGGGTCGACCGGAACGCGCTGGGCGGAGCTGTGGATGAACCAGGTCGGGTTCGGCGGAATGAACGTGCCCTCGCGAACGAGACGATCGGGGGCGACGCAGCTCGTGGTCGTCGGGGCACGGGGACCGCAAGCACCGCTCGCGGGCGCATAGGTGCCCTCGATCGTGACCTCGGTGCCGAAGCCACGATCGGCAAGATCCAGGGGGACGTTCTCGAAATAGCGGGCATAGCTGGCGTATAGCTTCGCGCGCCCCTGCTGCGTCGGGTCCCAGATCAGCCCCACTCGTGGAGACCATTCGTGGGGGAATGTCACCGCCACGACGTCACGCGACCCATACAGGGTCTGGGCATCGAAGCGTACCCCGGCGTTGAGGGTGACGCGGTCCAGGATGCTCCAGCTGTCCTGGACGAATGCGCCAAAGAAAACGGACTTGCTCCGAGACCGGACAATCGAGACATCCGTCTCCCGGTCGGGAGCAGTGAGGTAGCCATATCGACTCGCATCGATGTATCCATCGACCTCCAGCTCGGCTGCGCTTGCTCCGCCCGAGAAGCCGGAAGAATGGTCCAGGATGGCGACCTCGCCGTCGGCGCCCACCTTCAGGACGTGGTGACCCAGCCCCTGAAACAGGAAGGTCAGAACCGCCCGGACCTGAAACGAGTCCTCCCGTGCGGTACTCAGCAGCTCCGGCCCGCCGGTGAAGTAGACGGTGCCACAGCGCTCGAGCCCCCCGTGTCCATCGGACAGACAGTCCGCGACCACTGACGCCGGAAGGTCCTCGAACTCCGTGAGAGAGCGGTCTGCCCATGTCATGCTGGGTTGGTTCACGAGAGCGGTGGGGTCGCTCGAGCCGAGCTTGCTCCCGTCCGCGGGCTTCAAGCTGTGGTCCGCGTGGTGCCAGCCGCCAAGGACGTCCAGAAGCACCGTCTTTCCAGCGAAGGCGGAGCTGAGCTTGAGCACCGTGTCGAACGTTCCATCGTAGCGTTGGTTGAACAGTGCGCCCGGAGTTCCCCACGCCAGGAATGCGTTGGGCACCCCCGGCCTTGGACCCGCGAAGGGGAACGCGTGCTCCCCGCCCGAGGTGGAGGGGGTTCCGGTGAACGTCAACGCGATGCGGTGATCGTCGCTGACGAGATAGGTCAGCTTTCCGAAGTACTGGATCTGGTGCTCGTCGGCGAAATATCGCCTCGTGTAGATGGAATTCTCGACCTCCGTATTACCGTGTGCATCGGTATACCGGGTCCCATCGTCGTTGAGCCGGTAAGGGTTGAGCTCCAGGTACTCCGAATAGCGAGAGAACTCTGGCTGGACCCCGACGAAGAACCACAGCCGGTCCTTGATGATGTAGCCGCCGAGCGAGAAGCCGAAATCAACGATATTGTGAGGCTCCTCGCGTGTTCCGACGACCGTGCTCGTGGAGTGGGCTCTTCCACTGAGCGAGCCCGGAGTCCAGGTGCCCCAGATCGAGCCATGGAACTCGTTCCCGCCACTTCGAGTGTTCGCGCTGATGATCCCGCCGGTGCTCCGGCCGAACTCGGGGAGGTACCCACCCGTCACCACCGAAACCGATTCCACGAACTCCACCGACAGCTGACTCCCGCTGATTCCGTACGTGGGGTTTCGAGTCGAGAGCCCATCGATCAGGTACGAATTCTCTGGTGACGTCGTTCCGTTGAGGGCGACACCGTAACGGTCCAGTCGAGCGGTGGGAGCGGTCAGGGCAAGGTTCTCGAAGGATCGGTTGTGGCTGCCGACCGAGCCGGGCGGCGAGAGCGGGATGTTCCGGATGAAGTCCTGGTCAACGACCTCGCCCTGCTGCGTCGAGGCGACGTCGATCAACGGCGGCTTGCCAACCACGACGATGGTGCTGGAGCCGGCGATTTCCGGAACCAGCTCCGCGTTGAAGCGGAGCGTGTAGGCCGGCGGCACCTCGATGCCTTCGCGAGCGTAGGGTTTGTGATCCTCACGCTCGAAACGGAGCGCGTACGTTCCTGGTGGCAGCTGCGGAACGCGATACTCCCCGGCGGCATCGGTGAGGACGACTTGCTCACCGAGCAGCGCCGGCGACGTCGCGGTGACCAGGACGTTCGGCAACGGCGCCTGCGTCGCCGCGTCCTGCACGGTGCCGGTGATGACCCCGCTGCCCTGCGCGAGCGCGCCGGAGCAGATCAGGAAGAGCGCCCAGCCTGCGGCCCGCGCTCGCGCCCCCACCGGCCTTCTCCGGTTGCTCCGATCCATCGGGTCCCCCCGGACCGCGGGTTTTTCGGAGAGCGGGTGAAGGTGACCAGCTGCTACAAGGAAATGTCAACTGTCATGCACGTCCGACCAGGACAGGATCCACAGGAGAGGAAACGTAATTCCAGAAACTCGCGATCATTCGTGAAGACTTTTCCCCGCATACCCGTTGAGGTCGGATTGGCGAACCCGGCGCTCCCGTCCCATTCGGCGGTCCCGGCCCCTCAGCGCTTTGGCGTTGCCGAGGCCAGAGGCTTCTGGTCGAGCGCCTCTCGCGCCAGTCTCGCGATGCGAAAGAATTCCCGCGCCTTTGCCTCCTGCTCCAGCTTCTCGAGGCGGGAGCGACCCTCCCGACGGCCGGCTCCGAGCTCCACCTCACCCAGGACCAGCGCGGTGTCGAATGCCAGCCGCCTGTTCTTCTCCGATTCCACCTTCGCCAGGTCCGCTCGCAGCGCCCGGATGGCCTTCGATGACTCCCCGCGTGAAGCCGCCACCCGCATCAGGATGGCGCGGTTGCGCAGGGCGAGCTCGTAGTAATCCTTCGAGTCGAGGAAGCTCGCCGCCTGACGTGCTGCTTTCTCCGCACCGGCAGGATCGTGTGCCCGGAATCTGCAGTGCGCTTCCTCGACCTGGCAGCTCGCCTTGAGCACCCCGTTGAACTCGGGGTCGTCCTCTCGACACGCCTTCGAAAGGCACTCGAGCCCGGCAGTTGGCTGGTCTCCATCACAATCGATCGTGCAGGCCCCTGCGACCCGGAAGGCCGGCTCGCTCCGCGCCTTGGCGTACGCGCCGCGCGCCTCCTCCCGGTGGTCCTCCTCCTCGAGCAGCCTCGCCTCGAGGAGCTCCACGAATCCGGCCCACAAAGGCATCGTCGCGCTCCGGCGTGCACGGCGGAGAGCCTCCCGGGCTCCGTCGAGGTCCCCTGTATCGAAGAGTTGCCAGGCCCGGCTTCGGAAGTAGTAGTTGAACATGATGCCGTCCGGCTGGGACTCGATGGTCTCGAGCTCGCGACGAGCCTCCTCGAGCTTCGTTCGGGCGGCGGAGAGCGCTCCATAATCCCGGAGGTAGTCCCCGGTGAGGAGGAGCAGGTGCGCCACCTGCTCCAGGTCTCCTATCCTGCGGTAGGCACCGGCTGCGTCGTCCATTGCCGAGAATGCATCCCGTCTGGAACCGGTTCCGAGCAGCCAGAGAGCCTTCTGTCGCTTGACGTCGGCGAGATCGCCGAGCGCTCCCACGTCGGCGGTGAGCCGTTCGGCCTCCCCGAAGAGATCAAGCGCCTCCTGCCGGCGCTGCGCTTCCTGATCGGAGACGAGCTGAGCCTGAAACAGGCGAGCCTGTCCCAGCTCCCATCTCGCGCCGAGCTCCAGCGCCCGGGCAGCGATATGGTCAAAGCCCTCCTTGGAACGCTGGGCGTCGTCGAGTCTCCACAACCAGTCCTCGCGGAGCGCGAGCATCAGCGGTGGGGCGGCGCGCATCTGTTGCATCCGCTTGATCACGGCGAGCTTCGCCCGGGGAGCCGACCTTCCGAGCACGGCATTGCCGACCAGGAATTCATCGGGATAGGCCTCGAAGAGAGTCTTGAAGGCGTCGGTGGTCTTGACCTCGTCCTGCTCCCTGAGGAGCGCGGCATCGATCATGGCGACCTGCCTGGCGGTGATCCCCCGGAGGGCCCGAAGACGATGCAGCCCCTCGAAGTACTTCGTTCGGTTCGATTGCGCCCCACAGGTGGAGATGAACTCCCGGTTCGGAAGGAAGAAGCTCGGGTCGGATGCAAATGCCCCCTCGAAGTGGCTCCGGGCATCGTCGATGTCTCCGCGTCGAAAGCGGATGACTCCTTCGGCGTGGAGCTTCACTGCATCCAGGGTGTGCGCCCGGGACGAGGAGAGTGCGTTTTCTTCTTCGGAGGTCATGCGCACGTTGAGCAGGCTCCGCAGACCCGTCCCGAGGGCAGGCAAGGCCTCGACCAGCCGGGCCGCCCCGGGCCCGAGGTCCTCGTTCAGAACCCCGAGCTCTTTGCGTGAATGGGCATCGAGCACCCGGATCCGGAGGTGCACGTCATCCGAGCCCGCGCCCTGGGGAGCGAGGGTCCCGTGCACGAGGACGTCCGCATCCAGGAGCGCCTGCAGCCGCGCCTGCGCCTTCTCCTCGCCGACCTCGTCCTGAGACAGGCCGAGCGACCGGCGTTCGAGGTCAACCGTGTGCGTGCCGAGGATGCGAACCGATGATTCGGCTGCTGCCACCTCGTTGGCCAGCAGCTCGGTCACCGCCGTCGGAAGCCACTTCAGCCTCGGGGAATTGACATCGTCTCGCAACCCGAGGACGGCCACGATCGGCCGGGGAATGAAGTCGGCGGTCTTCGTCTCTCGAGCTCCGAGCCGGAGCGACGGGCTGTACTTCACGATGCCGTATGCGCCGACAAGAAGGAGAACGGCAGCGATGCCCACCGCGAGCGTGGCGCGAGACCTCCTCACAGGCCCGTCCAGTGCGCCGAGGACATCGCGGGCGTTTCGGAAGCGCTTTCCACCGCAACCCCCGAAGGGCGAGACCGGAAAACAACTCGCCCCCGGAGGGAGCGTCTCACTCGCGGCCCGCGGCCGGCAATCCCCTCAGCGGTCCTGCCGTTCAGCGATGCGGCGTGACCGTGGCCACCGGCTTCCGATCGAGGGCCTCGCGTGCGAGCCGGGCGATGCGGAAGAACTCTCGCGACTTCGCCTCCTGCTCCAGCTGCGCCAGCCGTGCGCGCCCATCCCGACGCCCAGCCTTGATCTCCACCTCTCCCAGCGCCAGGGCGGTCTCGAACGCCAGACGTTTGTTCCCTTCAGATTCCGTCTTCATGAGGTCGGCTCGCAGCACGCCGATGGCGTACGCTGCGTCCCCCCGGGAGGCGGCTACTCGGCTGAGGACGGAGCGCGTCAGAAGAGAAAGCTCGTAGTCGTCCTTCCGCTCGAGGACCGCTGCAGCATCCCGAGCGGCCCTGTCAGCACGAACGAAGTCGCTTCCACGAAGGCTGCACTGTGCCTCCTCGAGGTGACAGCTCGCTTTGCGCAACCCGACGAATTCCGGATCGTCCGCACGACACTTTTGCGCCAGGCACTCGAGGCCGGCAGCGGGGTCGTCCCTGTCGCAATCGATCGCGCACATCCCAGCAACCGCGTCCGGGGCGTTAGCCACCGCCTTCGAGTACGTAGCGCGCGCCTCTTCAACGTGGTCCTCCTCCTTGAGCACCCTCGCCTCCAGCAGCGCGACCTCGTGTGGAAACGAGTTGCCCCACGTTGTCCGTCGCGCCGCCCGGATCCCCTCGCGAGCGGCGTCGAGGTTTCCTGCGTCGAGGTCCTGCCAGGCCCGGATCAAGGAGCCGTTGAAGAACCCGAACCCGTCCCGCGGCGCGTCCAGAGCCTCCAGCTCCCGACGAGCCTCGTCTATCCTCCTGCGCGCCGCGGCCAGCTCTCCGAGCTCCCTCATGTACTCGGCCGTGGACTGAAGGGTACGAGTCAGTAGCTCCCGGTTTCCGAGCCGCCGGAACAACCCGGCTGCCTCGTCCATCGCCGTCAGCGCCTCGCGCCTGGAACCCGATGTGTCGAGCCAGGCCGCTCTCCCCCTCTTCGCCTCGGCGAGGTTGTCGAGCTCTCCCATTTCCGCGTAGAGCCGCTCCGCTTCGCGGAATCGATCGAGTGCATTTTTGCGGCGCGTCGGGTCGTGCGGAGAAACACGGGCCGCCTGGAAGGTGCGTGCCCGAGCCAGCTCCCATCTCGCGCCGAGCTCTTTCGCTCGCCTGGCCACGTCGTCGAGCAACTCCTCGCCGCGTTCCGGGGCGTCAGCCACCTCGGCTTGGCGGAGCTCGAGGTCCAGAGGCATGCCGGCACGCAGCTGCTGCATCCGCTTCAGAAGCTGGAGTGAAGCGCGAGCGGGCAACCTCGAAGTCAGAGCCAGGCCAGGCCACACATCGAGATCATCGGGCGCGGCCTCGAAGAGCGCGCGCAGCTTGTCCGGGTCCTGGGTGATTCGAAGCTCGACGATGGCCGCTTGCCTGGCGGTGAGGGCAGCGGTTGTGGCCGAGATGCTCTTCAAGACTTCCACTGCCTTCCTTCGGTGGTACTGAGCGATCCAGGTGTGAGCGAGCGCCTGCTTCGCTTGAAGGAAGCTCGGAGCCGCCGCGAGCGCCGCCTCGAAATAGCTCCGGGCCCCATCGAGGTCCCAACGCTGCTTGACCATCACGCCTTCGGCGTAGGCCTTCGCCGCGTCGAGGTTGCGCGCTCGAGACGAGGTCAGCGCAGCCTCCTCCTCGGAAGATAGGCTCGCTCTCAAGAGGTTCCGGATGCCGGTGCCAGCACCGGAGATCGCCTCGAGCAGCCGAGCTGCACCTGGGCCCAGGTCCTCGTCGAGCCTCCCCCGCTCCCGGCCCGACTCGGCCTCGAGCGCCCGAACTCGAAGCCGCACGTCGTCCGTTTGCCGCTCGGCGACCGAGAGGACCGCATACACGAAGACGTCAGCATCCAGCAGCGCTTGCAGTCGCCTCTGCGTCCTCTCGTCTCCGACGTCATCCCCGGTCACACCCAGCGAGCGCTGCTCGACGTCGACCTGATCCGCCGTGACGACCCGGAGCGAGGACTCGGCTGCGGCCACCTCGTGCGTCAGGAGCTCCTTGACCGCCGCCGGCAGCCACTTCAGCTCCGGCGTGCCGAGCTCGCTGCGAACGCCAATGACCGCCACCTTCGTCCGCGGCGCGACAATGACTGCCTTCTTCTCCGTCGTCCTCGACTGCGATGAGGGGCGGTACGTGATTGCGCCGTATGCCGCGACGAGGAGAACCGCAGCCATGGCCGCAAGACCCACCGCGAACCTCGACACCGCAACCTCCGAAGGGCGAGATCGGAACGCTCGTCCTCGAAGAGAGAGTCGCACCGGCAGGCGGCGAGCAGCAAATCCCCTCAGCAGTCCTGCCATTCAGCGATGCGGCGCAACCGCAGCCACCGGCTTCCGGTCGAGGGCCTCGCGGGCGAGCCGAGCGACCCGGAAGAACTCCCGCGACCTCGCCTCCTGCTCGAGCTTCAAGAGGCGCGCGCGTCCTTCCGGGCGTCCCGCCTTCAGCTCCACATCCCCGAGCGCGAGCGTCGTCTCGAATGCCAGCCGCTTGTTCCCTTCCGCCTCGAGCTTCGCCAGGTCGGCTCGCAGCAGCCGGATGGCCTTCGCCGATTCGCTCCGTGTGGGGGCCAACCGCATGAGCACTGCGCGGCTCAGAATGACGCCCTCGTAGTCTTCCGCCGTTTCGAAATGGGCCGCCGCCTGACGTGCGGCTCGTTCGGCACCTGCGAGATCGCTTGCCCGGAGTCTGCACTGCGCCTCCCGGAGCTCACAGGTGGCCTCGCCCTCCCGGCACGTCCGTGCCAGGCATTCCAGGCCCGCGGCGGGATTGTCTCCGTCGCAATCGACCACGCACGCGGCGAACCCGGGACCCCCGCCCAGGGCGACCACCCTCGAGAAAGCAGCGCGCGCTTCTGCGCGCTGGTCCTGCTCGTAAAGGACCGTGGCTTCCAGCCGCTCCACCTCCGCAGGCCAGGCACCGATCGTTGCGGTCTTTCGTGCCCAACGGATTCCCTCTCGAGCCTCGACGAGGTTGGCGCTGTCGATGTCCTGCCGAGCACGGACCTGATACGCATAGGCGAACCTGAAGCCGTCCGGCGACTCCCCGAGTGCCTCCAACTCGCGGCGAGCCTCGTCGAACTGCTTGCGTGCTGCGGCCAGCTCTCCGACTTCCCTCCGGCCATCCGCCGTGGACAGGAGCATGTGCGCCAGCCACGGGCGGTTTCCCAGCCGCCGGTACCACGCGGCTGCGTCGTCCGCCGCCGCGAGCGCCTCCTTTCTGGAACCCGACGAATAGAGCCACCCCTTCTTCTCCCTCTTCGTAGTGGCGAGGTCGTCCAGCTCTCCCACCTCGGCGAGGAGCCGCTCCGCTTCCTGGAAACGGTCGAGCGCTTCCTTTCGGCGCACGGGGTCATCGGCCGGGGCGAAATCCGCCTGGAACCTGCGAGCCTGGGCGAGCTCCCATCTGGCATCGAGCTCGGTTGCACGCGTGACGACGTGGTCGAGAAGTTCGATCGCCCGCTGTGGGTCAGCGCTTTCGCCGACTGCCCTGGCTTCACGGAGCGCGAGAATCAGAGGTGGGAGGGTGCGCAGCTCCTTCATCCGTTTCATCAGCTGCAGTGCTGGCCTGGGTTTCAGCGGGTCAGCCAGCGCGAGCCCGAGCTCAAAGTCATCGGGCGCGGCCTCGAAGAGAGCGTTCCTCTTGTCTCGGTCCGGGGTGATCCGGAGATCCAGGAGGGCGGCTTGCCTGGCGGTGAGCACAGGCTGTGTGGCCCGGATGCTCTTCCACACCTCCAATGCCTTCTTTCCATTCGACTGATACCCCCAAGTACGGGCCAGCTCCCGCTTCGCCTGGAGGAAGCTCGGGTCCGACGCGGCCGCCGCCTCGAAGTGGCTCCGGGCCTCCTCGATGTCCCAACGCCGACCGAACATGACCCCGGTTGAATAAGCCTCCACCGCGTCGAGGTTGTGCGCTCGTGACGAGGCCAGCGCAGCCTCCTCCTCGGCGGTCAGGGTCACCGCGAGGAGTTTCCGGACTTCCGCTCCCAGGGCCGGGAGCGCCTCGACCAGCCGTGAACCGCCGGCTCCCAGGTCCTCGGCAAAGCTTCCGAGCTCCCTCCGGGTCCGGGCGTCGAGTGCCTGAACCTGGAGCCGAACGCCATCCGGCGCCCCCTCCGCCGGGGAGAGCGTCCCGTAGACGAAGACATCGGCATCCAGCAGGGCCTGCAGCCGTTTCTGCGCCTTCTCGTCTCCGAGATCCTTCGCGGAAACGCCGAGCGAGCGTTCCTCGAGGTCGACCCAGTCCGTCGCCACGAGACGGAGCGAGGACTCAGCCGCCTCCAGCTCGTGAGCCAGCACCTCGGTGACTGCGGTCGGAAGCCACTTCGGCGTGTCGGACCCCAGCTCGTTTCGAATGCCGAGGACCCCCGCCTTGGGTCGGGGGACGACGAAGGCGGTCTTCCTCTCCGGCTCCCGGAGGCGAAGCGAGGGACGGTACTTGACGAGGCCGTAGCCACCGCCGAGCACGAGAACGGCGGCGGCTACGACTGCGAAAACAGCGGGGATGAAGCGAACGAGGGTGAACCGGTCGGCGAGCCTCCCTCCGGCCTCGAGACCGGGGGCTTCCGCTTCGGCGCTCGCCGGAGCTCCGGTGATCAGGTTCGACGTGGCGAGGCCCACCGTCGATTCATCCGGAGTGCGACGCCCAGGCTCCTCTCGCGACGGCCCGCGGTCGGCGACCTCCGTCTGCCCGCCGTCCTCGTTGGAGGGAAGCTCTGGCACCGCCACCCCCGTCAGCGAGGCGGCCGAGCCGCAGCCACCGTCTTCTGGTCGAGCGACTCTCGGGCCAGACGGGCGATGCGGAAGAACTCCCGCGACTTCGCCTCCTGCTCCAGCTTCTCCAGCCGCGCGCGCCCTTCCCGGCGGCCGGCCTTGAGCTCCACATCCCCCAGCGCGAGCGTGGTCTCGAAGGCCAGCCGCTTGTTCTTCTCCGACTCCAACCTCGCAAGGTCGGTCTGGAGCACCCGGATGGCCTTCGCCGATTCCCCGCGTGAGGCGGCCACCCGCATCAGGGTGATCCGGCCGCGAAGACCGAGCTCGTAGTAGTCCTTCGAATCCAGAAAGGCCGCTGCCTGACGCGCTGCGCTCTCGGCGCCAGCGAGATCGTTCGCCCGAAATCGACAGCGTGCTTCCTCCACCTGGCAGCTGGCCTTGCGGACGCCTTCGAACGCCGCGTCCTCTGCGTGGCAGGCCTTCATCAGGCACTCGAGGCCAGCGCCTGGCTGATCCCCGCCGCAATCGAGTGTGCAGGCACCGGCGACCCGGATTGCGGGGTCCGCCAGGCCCTTCGAGTAGGCGGCCCGGGCCTCCTCCCGGTGGTCCTCCTCCTCGAGCATGGTGGCTTCCAGCAGCTCGACCTGCTGCGTCCAGGCCGGCATCGATGCGCTGCGGCGCGAACGCCGGAGGGCCTCGCGGGCTGCGACGAGGTCCGCTGCGTCGAAGAGCTGCCAGGCCCGGACCCGGTGGTAGTAGCCGAACATCAGGCCTTCCGGTGCGGACTCGATGGTCTCGAGCTCGAGACGAGCCTCTTCGAGCTTCTTCCGAGCAGCGGCCAGCTCCCCGAAGTCCCTCAGGTAGTCGGCAGTGACGAGGAGGAGGTGCGCGACCTGCTCGCGGTTACCGATCCTGCGGTAGGCGCCAGCTGCGTCGTCCATCGCCGCAAGAGCGTTGCGCCGGGAGCCCAGGCCCGCGAGCCAGAGAGCTTTCTGTCGCTTCACCTCGGCGACGTTGAGGAGCTCCCCCAGCTCGGTGTTGATCCGCTCGGCCTCGGCGAAGCCCGCGAGCGCTTCCTTCCAGCGCTGCGTTTCGGCGACCCGGATGGTCGCCGCCTGGTACATCCGCGCCTGGGCCAGCTCCCATCGTGCGCCGAGATCGGTCGCTCGCGTGGCCACTTGGCGCAGACGCTCCGCGATCTGCCGCTCATCGAGGGCCGAGGACGCCTCCGTGACCTCGCGCAGCGCGAGCACCAGAGGTGGACCGGCGCGAAGCTGCTGCATCCGCTTGATCACCGCGAGCGTCGCCCGAGGAGGCGATCGTTCCAGCACCAGCTTGCCGAGCTCGTAATCATCGGGTGAGGACTCGAACAGGGCCCTCACCTTTGCTGCATCATCGTCGAACCGGGCGTCGACGATGGCGGCCTGCCTTCGGGTGAGCACACCCGGCAGGGCACGAATGCGCTTCCACTCGTCGTGGACCTTCTTCCGGTTCGACTGCACGGCCCATGTTTCGGCGAGCTCTCGGTGCGGCAAGAGGAACGGGGGGTCTGCGGCGGTCGCGGCTTCGAAGTGGCTCCGGGCATCATCGACGTCCCAGATCCGACTGCGCACGACGCCTTCGGCGTGGAGTTTCGCGGCATCCAGGTTGTGCACCCGGGATGCCGACAGCGCGTTGTCCTCCTCGGAGGTCATGGTCACCCCGAGGAGGTTCCGGATTCCCGTTCCGAGGGCAGGGAGCGCCTCCACCAGCCGCGCACCACCGGTGCCCAGGTCCTCGGTAAAGCGTCCGAGATCCTTCCCGGTCCTGGAATCGATTGCGTGGACGTGGAGACGCACCCCGTCCGGACTCGCCTCCACGGGGGAGAGCGTCCCGTGGACGAAGACATCCGCATCCAGCAGAGTCTGCACGCGCTTCCGCGCCTTCTCCTCTCCCAGATCCTTCGCGGAGAGGCTCAACGATCGCACCTCGAGGTCGACCCAGCCCGTCTTCACGAGGCGGAGCGATGACTCTGCCGTGGCCAGCTCGTGGGCCAGTAGCTCCGTGACTGCCGTCGGAAGCCACTTCAGCTTCTCGGAGCCGAGCTCGTTCCGGACCCCGAGGACGGCCACCATCGGTCGCGGGCTGACGAACGCGCTGCTCCGCTCCGCCTCGCGGAGACGGAGCGAAGGACGGTACTTGACGATGGCATACCCGCCGACGAGCAGCAGAGCGGCGGCAGCCACTGCAGCGGCAAACGTAGCGCGGGGTCTTCTCGTCGGTCTGTCCAGCGCAGGGATGACGTCCCGGGCGCTCGGGAAGCGACGCTCCGGCTGGCGCGCCAGACAGCGGACGATCGCCGTCGCCCATCTCTTGTCGAGCCCGGGCACCGTCGACTCCGGCCGGGGCGGAGCTTCGTTGAGCCGCCGGGCCGCCGCGGCGAGCGGGGTGTCGGCCGAGAAGGGAAGCTTCCCGGTGACCATCTCGTACATCACGACGCCCAGAGCGTAGATGTCCGTGGCTGCCGTCACGGCGGATCCCGTCACCTGCTCGGGCGCCATGTACTCCGGAGTGCCGAGGATGCCCTGTCCGGTGAGCGGGCCTTCGCTCGCGTCCTCCTCGGTCGCCAGATGCAGCGCCCGGGCGACGCCGAAATCGGTGATGACCACCCGGGTCGACTCCGCGGTCCGCTCACCCTGTGCTCCGGACCTGGCCACGAGCAACACGTTGCTGCTCTTGAAATCCCGGTGGATGACTCCCTCGACGTGAGCCGCGTCCAGCCCGAGGCACATCTGCTTCACGAGCGGGAGTGCCTCCTGCGTCTTCATCCGTCCAGCGCGCTTCAGGCGGTGAGCGAGGGACTCGCCTTCCAGAAGCTCCATGGTGAGGAAGTGGATGGGGGTTCCCCGGGCACCCTTCGCCTCATACAGCTCGAAGACGCGGCAGACGTTCGGATGGCTCACCCGGCGGGCGAGGAGCACTTCGCGGCGGAACCGCTCCAGGGCCGTCGTGTCGCCGGCGAGGCGACCGCCGATCACCTTGAGAGCGATGCGGGTGCGGAGCATCGCGTCGGTCGCCTCGTAGACCGCGCCCATGCCTCCCCGACCGATGAAGCGCTGGACGGTGAAGCGACCGGCGAGCGTCTCCCCGATCTCCAGCGCCGCGACCTCGTCCTCGGCGCTGGACGGAGCCCCGGTCCGCTGACTCGACGAGGCCAAGCGCACCGTGGACTCGTCTGGAGTGCGGTGCGCAGGCTCCTCCTGCGTCGGGTCGTCCCCGGCGACCTCAGCCCGAGCGCCTGCCTCGGTCGGTGGGAGCTCTGC
>Ga0081540_1001316_pt1 | contig 21684 bp, 19 predicted proteins | sample TabmetS2T1R1_FD_71024 | JGI IMG/M metagenome (GOLD analysis project Ga0081540, IMG submission 71024) | Tabebuia heterophylla rhizosphere microbial communities from the University of Puerto Rico - S2T1R1 | ecosystem: Host-associated > Plants > Roots > Rhizosphere ... | reverse complement strand
CAGCGTCAGCCTCGAAGAGGCGTTCTGGAACGGCATGAAGGAAATCTCCGGCACGCGCGACATGACCCTGTCGGAGCTGGTCGGCGAGATCGACAGCAACCGTCAGCAGGGCAACCTGTCGTCTGCGATTCGGCTGTTCGTGCTGGACTACTTCCGCACGCGCGCCAACGGCAGCGGCGGTTCCGAGGCGCGCCCGCAGGCCTGAGCCACATCGACAGATGAAAAGGCGGCCCGGACTTCGAGCCCGGGTCCGCTGCCGTGACCAATTTATAATCGCTCTAAGCTCACGTGCGATTGCAAGTCATGTGCTTGACCAGCCGCCCCGCGGTTGAAATGACAGGCCATGACCGTTGCAATCGACGCAGGCTCGCAGTTTCCGCTCGGACAGGCCAAACGCGGCTATTCCGGCGTGATCCGTCGCATCGCCGCTGAGGCGACGGGCTCGGCGCTGTCGGCAAGCGAGCTTGAAAGCCGGCTGATCGAGCTCGGCTTTGTCGAGGGTGCGCGCGTCGAGGTGCTGCACGAGGGCGCGGTCGGGCGTGACCCCATCGCCGTGCGCGTCGAGAACGTCACCATCGCCGTCCGCCGCCGCGAGGCCATGGCCATCATCGTCGGCTAGCAAGTCCGGACCCTCGACCATGGAAGCTCCCCCGCTGCATCTCGCTTTGGTCGGCACGCCGAACAGCGGCAAGACCTCGCTGTTCAACGCACTGACCGGCAGCCGGCAGAAGGTGGCGAACTATCCCGGCGTCACGGTGGAGCGCAAGGAAGGCTTCTTCGTCACGCCGAACGGACGGCAGGTCTCGCTGGTCGATCTCCCCGGCACCTATTCGCTGCGCGGCCGCAGCCCGGATGAGGAGATCACCCGCGACATGGTGCTCGGCCGCACGCCCGGCGAGACGCTGCCGGATCTCGTGCTGTGCGTCGCCGACGCCACCAATCTGCGGCTCACCATCCGCCTTGTGCTCGAACTCAAGGCGACCGGCCGTCCGCTGGCGCTGGTGCTCAACATGTTCGACATCGCAACGCGCCGCGGCGTGACGGTGGATGTGCCGAAGCTTTCCGCTTCCCTCGGCATTCCCGTTGTCACCTCCATCGCGGTGCGCAAGGGCGGCACAGCCGAGCTATTACGCCTCACCGACGAGATCGCCGCCGGCGCCAAGGCCCCGGCGCAGGAGAACCGCTGGCAGCCGCTGAGCGCCGCGCAGCTCCGCGCCACCCAGCGCGAGGCCGACCGCATCATCGGCGAGAGCGTCAGCCTGCCGACGCGGCCGGACACCTGGACCGCACGGATCGACGCCGTTGTGCTGCACCCCGTCGCGGGACTCCTCATCCTGGCGCTGATCCTGTTCGTGATGTTCCAGGCGGTATTCGCCTGGGCGCAGCCGCTGATGGAGCTGTTGTCGTCGAGCTTCGGCGCACTCGGGCAATTGGTGCATGACAAGCTGCCCGAGGGAGTGCTGCAGAGCTTCCTGCAGAACGGCCTGATTTCCGGCGTCGGCAGCGTCGTGGTGTTCCTGCCGCAGATCATCATCATCTTCCTGTTCATCCTGCTTTTGGAAGATTTCGGCTACATGGCGCGCGCGGCATTCCTGATGGACCGCATCATGGGCGGCGCCGGGCTGCACGGCCGCGCCTTCATTCCGCTGCTGTCGAGCTTTGCCTGCGCCATCCCCGGCATCATGGCGACGCGGGTGATCGACAACCGCCGCGACCGCCTCACCACCATCCTGATCTCGCCGCTGATGACCTGCTCGGCGCGCATCCCCGTCTACACGCTGATCATCTCCGCCTTCATTCCGGACGAGCAGCTGTGGGGCTGGTTCAACGTCCGCGGCCTCGTGATGTTCGGCCTCTACGCCGCCGGCATCGCCAGCGCGCTCTTGATGTCGTTCCTGATCAAGTTCTTCATGCTGCGCGACTACCAGCCGGCGCCCTTCATGCTCGAGCTGCCGGACTACAAGCTGCCGCGGCTCAAGAGCATCGCGATCGGCACCTATACGCGTGCGCTGATGTTCCTGCAGCGCGCCGGCACCACGATCCTCGCCATGATGGTGCTGATCTGGTTTCTCGCCTCGTTCCCGCAGCCGCCGGAAGGCGCGACCGATCCCGCGATCGACTACAGCATTGCCGCCTGGGTCGGCAAAACGCTGGAGCCGCTGCTGGCGCCGGTCGGCTTCAACTGGCAGATCGCGGTGGCGCTGATCCCGGGCATGGCGGCGCGTGAAGTCGCGGTCGCCGCCCTCGGCACCGTCTATGCGATCGAGGGCGGCAAGGAAGCCGCCGAGCAGATCGGCCAGATGCTGGCGACGAAATGGAGCCTTGCGACCGCGCTGTCGTTCCTGGTCTGGTACATCTTCGCTCCGCAATGCGCCTCCACGCTGGCGGTGATCCGCCGCGAGACCGGAAGCTGGACGTGGATGGCGGTGACCTTCTTCTACATGCTGACGTTGGCGTATCTCGCCAGCCTTGCCACCTACCAGATCGCGGTCCGGCTCGGGGCGGGCTAAAGCGTTTCGACGCGCTCTGCGGCGGCGCACCGCAGGGCCTGAACAAAAATCGCGAAAACAACCCCATGCAAAGTAGGTGAGGACAAGGGCGTGTCCTCGCAAGGATCGACTGCGGAGCGGTTGCAGAACCTTGTTCAGCTGTCGAGTGTGGCGTGATCCGTTTCCAGCCGCTGCTTTCCGGTGGCGGCATCGGTGATGACGGTGCTTATCGTCATCTTGCCGGGCGCGGTCAGCGTTATCTGGGAAGTGCCGATGCGGAAGACGTGATTGGTATTTATGAAGACGCGTCCGGTCTGAAGACCGCCAGTGCCAGTCGGGCCCTCGAAACGAACGGTCGCGCGATAGCCGCTGACGTTCATGATCTTGAGGGTAACTGTCTTGCCGCTGCTGTCCTTCGCGGTCCAGGTGCCCTGCCACAGCGTCGGATCGACATTGGCAAATTTTGAGCCGGCCGGAATCGATGGCTGTGGCAAGGCCTTGTAGGACGCTGCCAGAATGCTGAACATGTCGGCCATTGTTGTCTCCACACGCGAGCATCGGGGATCGTGGAGACTGTCACACGACAAGAATTAATCCGGAGTTAACCAATCGTGCGGCGATCAGCCTGCAAATGGCCGTTAGTGGGCATACCTGCACGACACCCCCGGCCGAGCGCGATCGAACTTCTTAAATGGCGCAACCGGCCCGCAGCTAAAGGAGGTGCTGGCCGCGCCCAAGGCGGCAGCTGCAGCGCCTCGCCTATTGACGTGGATCAAACGGGGGGCGCCTCAGCCGCTTATTTTCCCATTTGCTAGGTCGACATTCGTCGTGGCGCAAGCCGATTACCCGAAGGAGTGCTGCACATGGGAATCCTTGAAGACCTGCTAACCGGCGGCCAACGCCAGAAAGAATACAGCGATTTCATTAATCGATACGAACAAGGACACCCGTCCGAGGGCTACTCCGATCAGGAGGTTCTGAGGCGGTACGGCGAGGTGTCACACGCCGTACCACCTGACCAGTACGCTCAGGCTGCGCAAGAGGCGCTGAGCAAGCTGTCCCCGGAGGAGCGAGCGGTTTTCGTGAAGATGCTACAGGACCGGGCAGCGGCGCGGGGCGTAACGCTGCCGGTAAATGTGACGCCCGAACCGAAGGGACTGGGCGACGTGCTGACCGATCTGCATAAAAAACCAGGGCAACTCAGGGATATGCTCGGCGCTGGCGATGATGCCAACCAGCAAACGTCAGGACCAAATCCGCTTACGGAGATGTTGTCGTCCCCGATGGCCAAAGCTGTGCTCGCGGGCATCGCGACTATGGTGGTCAAGCGCGTCATGGCTCGTTAAGTCCGACAAGCCCCGCTAGATCGGCTCAACGTCGCCTTCCGAGACCAAAGCGGACGCGACGGATCGATGAAGTAGACGCCCTAGTTCTGCGCCGGCGGCAGACGCGGCGGCGGGTTGGCGACCTGCGGCGTCAGCGCGAGCGGTGGTCTTGGCTTTGGTTTCGCCACCGTGCCCGGCGCGGGCTTGACCTCGATCGGCGGCGGCAGCGGCGTCACCTGCTGCTGGGCTGCCGGCGGATGCGGTGCCGCGGCGGCTGGTGGCGGCGCGGGACGCGGCGGGCTAGCGGCCTTCGGCTGCTTTCCGCGGCGCGGATCGCGGCCGGGCAGCGGCACGCTGGGCGGCGGCGCGGCGGGCGGAGCGATATCCTCCGCCGCCTCTTTCGGAATCGAGATCGGCGTCGGCGGCGGAGGCGGCGGCTCGCCGCGCTCGATGGCATCGAGCCGCTTCGTTTCCTGGTCGATCGCGCGCACCGCAAGCCATGACGACAGCGAGGCGACATCGACACTGCGCGTCATCGCATCGGGCGTGCCTGCCGCGAACAACTGGATCTCCGGACGGCCACTGGTGGATGTCGGCAGCGTCAACGTCAGCGCGGCGCGGATGTCGGCCTGATCGGCGGGGATGTCGTAGCCGCCGGAAATCACCGCACGCACGCCCTGCGTATCGACGGTGGTGGCGGCAACCCGCATGCGGCCGTCGCGGACGGTGAAGGGCACCTGCACGGACTTCACCGACAGCGCACCGGCCGCCAGCGCCGGTTCCACGATCTGCTTCAGCCGCGCCTCGTCCCGCGACTGGCCGCTGTCGCTGGCGCGCACCGCGGCCTCGAAGGCGCGCGGATCGAGCCCGGCAAACCGTGCAGCTTCCAGCGTCACGGTGCCGCTGCCCGCGAGCGCACCGACCAGCGCCGCGGCACTGCGGCCCTGGCTGGTCAGCGCCATCTGCAGCGAGGCGCGGCCCGCGGGCACGGCGAGCGCACGGTAGCGCAAGGCGGCACCCTCGACATTGCTGAGCGCAACGCGCGCATTGATCGAGATGCCGTCGGCGCCCGGCCTTGCATCGACGGTCGCCGTCGCCTCGCCGCCGCCGAGCTTGCCCTTGATATCCTCGAACACCAGCGCCTGGCCCTCGGCCTTGACCGTGCCGCTGACCGGCTGCAGCTCGATGCCTCCAGGCAGTTCGCCACGCAGCGCCTGGAAGGCGATGCGGCCGCGCCAGCTCTTGACGAGGCCTGCGCCGAGCGGCTCGGATGAATCGTGGCCCGCGGCCCCAATGGCAAGACCAAAGGCCGGCGCCAGCGCAAGCGTATCGAGACCGACCTCGCCTTCGATTGATTTCTCCTCATCCAGCGTCAGCGCCAGCCGCCCGCGCAGGCGCGAGCCGGCGATAGTGCTGTCGAAGTCGTCGAGCGTCCATTTGCTGCCGGCCACCGTCAGCCGCGACGACAGGGCAATATTCTGCGCCAGCGTGTCGGCCGGCTTGAGATCGAGCAGCGGTGCCAGATTGGCGCTGCCGATCCGCAAATTGACGTTCGCCTTCGTCTCCTGCGCGAACGGCTCCGCCGAGCCCTGTGCTTCGGCATCGAGGCCGGCGCCGGAGATTTTTGCCTTGACCTGCAACGGCGCGCCCCACGCGCCGCTGGCGCTGCCCTCGAGCCGCGCCGGGCCGTCGCCGGCGATCATCGCGCGGTCGAGGCCGAGCAGCTTCAAGAGCGCGTTGCCCTGCTCCGCCGATAATTTCGTCTCGACGGCAAGCTCGGAGCGGCGCAGCGCCTCGAGATCGAGGCCACTTACCGCCGATAGCGGCGGCCTTGCCGCGATGGTCGCGCTGCCCTTCAGCTGCGGCGCGTCGAGATCGAGTGCGACCCGCGCATAGGCGCGATCGCCCGTGCCCCTCTCCAGCTCCAGCGCGAACTTGGCGCGCGCTGAACCAGGGCCTGCGCCCATCGCGTTCAAACGCGCCGCAAGCGACGGCGCAAACGGATTGATCAACGCCGTGAACTGACTGAACGACGCCGCGCTGGAACTCAGCGCCAGCTTGCCGGTGCTGCTGGTGCGATCGAAGCTGCCGGAACCTTCAAGCGTCACATTGTCTGACTGTCCGATCTTGAGTTGCTCCAGCTTGAACAACTTGGGCCCGTACGCGAGCTTGGCCTGCAGCGGCCGCAATTCCTGCCCCGCCGAGGTGGCGCGGCCGATGTCGAGCGACAGCTGTCCTTCCTCCGGCCATTCGGCCTGCGGTCCGCCCAGCGAGCGCACCAGCGCGGTCGCGGCATCGAGATCGAGGCGTTCGGATTTCAGGTCAGCTTCCACCCGCATGCCGCTGTTCGCCTGCGGGTGCGAGATCTTGAGCCGGCCCTCGACCGCCCCGCCGTCGAACTCGGCTTTCATGGCGCTGATCGTGACGCTGTGCGGTGCGACGTCGACGTCGCCGCGCAGCCGCAGCGGCTTCTGGCTGCGAAACGCCAGATCGCTGCGGCCCTGCAGCCAGGTGACAAGCGCATCGGGATCAGAGGATTCGACGCTGAGCGCGGCCTTGAAGGTGTCGGTGCTTTGGGTGCTGGCGCCGCTCAGCGAAACCCGTGTCGAGCCCGGCGCGCGGAACTCCAGCTTGCGCGCCGCCCATGCCGCGCCGTCGGCGCGCACTTCGGCGGCGACGTCCTGCACGGGGCGGCCGCCGAGCATGATCTGGTCGGTGGAGAACTCGACCTGCACCGGCAGCGGCGCGGACGGAATGCCCGACAACAGGGCACGCACGGCCGGCAGCACACGTACCGGCTCCGCCGCATTGTCCTTGGCCACAAAACGATCGACATCGAGCTGCCGCGCCGCGAGCTGCGCGCGCAGCAAAGGTGAGGCGCCGAAGGCCACGTCGCCCGTGCCAGCGAGGCGCAGCGCGCGATCTTCCGGTCCGTAGCTCACATCGACCTGGTCGAGCCGCGCGGTGGTATTGTCGGCCTTGACCCTGGCCGCGATCTTCCACGGCAGCGCGGTGGGGTCGGCTTTCACCGCCGGCCGCGCCACGGTGATTGAGCCATCGAAGCGCGGCGCGCGCTGCTCGAAAGCCAGCACGCCATCAAGATCGATGGCGAGCGGGCGCTGGCCGGGATCGACGTTGAGATGCACGCGCGTGCCGCTGCCATCCTGGGTCTGCCCGGAGGAGACGCGGAACGGATATCTGACGCCGGCGAGCAGGAAATTGCCGTCACCGCGGATCGAACCGGCAAGCGAGCGCACGTCGCCGGAAAAGGCGATGTCGTTCAGCTCCAGCGTGCCGCGGCTGGACGCATCATGCAGCGCGACGCGGCCGGTGAGGTTCAGCCGGTCGATGGCGAGCTGGCCGAAATTGAAGGTGCCGGTCGAAGCCGGCCAGTCGATCCGGCCGCGCGGATCGAGGCCGAGGTCGAGCGCCATGCCGCCAATGGTGAGCTCGGTGGCGCGCCACTCGCCGCGCATCAGCGAGCCCAGGCTGAACTCGACGTCGAGCTTGTCCGCGCGCACCTTGCCGAGGTCATTGGCGCCGCCGATCGTGACCGAATGCAACTGCAGCGAGGGCGCCGGCAGCAGACGCGCGTCAAGCTTGCCGGCCACGCGCACAGGCGTGCCGACGATCCGCGTCGCCTCGGCCTCGAACTGCGGGCGAAACTGGTTCCAGTCGATGAAATACGGCCCAACGAGCGCCGCTATCAATGCAATGATGAAGGCGATCGCCAATCCGAGCAGCGTCGTCTGCACGGTCTCTCCTCTCGGGTGCCGCCGGGCGCGGCCGCACCCTTCAGGGGCCGGCGCCGGGACATCCGGGAATATAGAGACAAGTGTGGCGGAGTCACAGCGGCATCCCCGGGATGCCCCCGGAAGTCTAAGATCCCGCCGCCGGCTCGGACTACCAGCTCGCCGGCAGCTGCTTCAGCCCGCGCAGCACGAAACTCTGCCGCCACTCGGGATTTTCCGCGTCATCCAGCCGCAGGTTGGGAAACCGGCGCAGCAGGGTGTTGAGCGCGACCTCCGCCTCGATTCGCGCGAGCTGGGCGCCGAGGCAGAAATGGATGCCGCCGCCAAAGGACAGCGGTTTGACGTTCGGCCTTTCGATGTCGAGCCGCTCCGGCCGGTCGGGATAGACGGCGGGATCGTGGTTGGCCGAGCCGAGCAGGCACAGCACGGTCTCCCCCTTGGCAATGTGCCTGCCGCCGAGCTCGACGTCCTCCAGCGTGGTACGGCCGGTCATCTGCACCGAGGAGTCGTAGCGCAGGAATTCCTCGATCGCGTTGGTAATGAGCTCGGGCCTCGCCTTGAGCAGCGCCAGCTGGTCCGGGTTGCGGAACAGCGCCAAGATGCCATTGCCGATCAGGTTGACGGTGGTCTCGTGGCCGGCGCCGAACAGCAGGATGATGTTGGCGTAGAGCTCGTCATTGCTGAGCTTGCTGCCGTCTTCCTCGGCATGCAGCAACTGCGTGGTCAGATCGTCGCCGGGAGTCTTGCGGCGCAGCTCGAACAACTGCTCGAAATACATCTTCGCCATCGCCTGGCGGGCGTTGCCCTGCTTGATCTCCTCTTGCGTCAGCGGCACCGGCTCGAGGATGCGGCCGCTCTCGCGGGCGCCGGTGTAGAACATCTCGCGATGCTCGGCGGGAATGCCGAGCATGTCGCAGATCACGGTGACCGGCAGGCGAAAGGCAAAGTCCTCGATCAGGTCCATCTTGCCTTGCGGAATGATCTGATCGAGGGTTTCGTCGACGATCTGCTGAATGCGCGGGCGCATGTCCTCGACCCGGCGCGCCGTGAAGGCCTTCACCACGAGGCCACGCAGGCGGGTGTGGTCGGGCGCATCCTGCTGCAGCATGGTCAGCGCAAAGTTGCGGATCATCGGCTCCTTCATGATGTCGGGGCCGTAACGCCGCTCCATGCGCGCGGGGTAGTCCTTGCCGAAGCGCTTGTCGCGCAGCACGACGGTGATGTCGGCGTGGCGGCTCGCCACATACATGCCGTGCTCGGTCAGATGCACCGGATCGGTTGCGCGCATCTTCTCGTAATAGGGATAGGGATTGCGGATGAACTCCGGCGCGAGCGGGTTGAACAGCGGCTGGCCGGTCGCGGCAGTCTGCACGTGCTCGTTCATGAGAGCCCTCGTTTGTTTCCGCGCTGAATTCTTGTTCTGCAACTCGATACACTGTTGTATCGAGTTGCATTGTGCCCTAAAATGCGCCGATGTCAAGGTTGCGAACCAGACCGACCCGGGACGATACCCGCGACAAATTGTTCGAGGCAGCCGCGCGCGTGTTCGAGGAACAGGGCATAAGTGCCGCCAGCATCGAGGCAATTGCGGCAGCGGCCGGTTTTACGCGCGGCGCATTTTACTCAAACTTCGCCAGCAAGGACGAACTGATCGTCGCCATGCTGGAGGATCACGTCGAGCAAACCATCCGCCGCAACCTCGACCTTCTGGCCAAGCACCAGGATCTGCAGGACTACCTCGAGGCATTCCGGAATATGGATCGAACGCGGCAGGATCCGCTCGGTCGTTCGCCCCTGCTCAATATGGAGATGATCCTGTTCGTGGCGCGCGCCGAGAAGCGGCGGCCGGAACTGGCCAAACGCCTGCGCGCGCGCCGGCAAATGCTCACCGAGATCGTCACGATCATTTCGAAGCACGAAGGCAAGAATTTCGAGAACCCAGGATGGGTGGCCGCCATCCTGCTCGCACTGGAAGACGGTTTCCGGCTGCACCGCCTGATCGATCCCGAAACCACCCCACCCGACAGCTTCCTGCGCGCGTTCAACGATCTGCAGCACGCGATCGGCGATACGTTCGATGTGAAGTAAGACGAGTCCGATCAGCTCATGTAAGCCTGAATGTTCGCGCCGATCAGATTCAACGAGCGGCTACACGGTTCGACGGCTTCTTCATAGTGACGGAGGTGCAGGTGTGCAACGCAGAGAAGCCGCGCTGTGATGTTGGCCTGCAAGACGGCCAGATTTGTTCGGTCGCCGTCGAATCGCTCTGACCAGATGTCGCGGGCGGTCTGGAGATCTGTCAGCCACACGTTGACCCGCAGCTGGTCTCCGTTGCGTCTCACCGCGCCCTGCACGGCCCAGCGGATGCCGAGGTCCGTCCCGAACTGCTTCAGATCGATCGACTTGTTCTTGTAGGTAAGGGCAGCCTCGCGTCCAATGACGAAAGCAGCGGACGTTCGCGCGAGATCGATCGTCAAATTTGTCGTGATGGCGTCGGCAAAGTGGTCCTGCTCCGGATCGTTGCTGAGGTTGGCGAAGGGCAACACGACCAGCGAGAGACGCGGCCCGGTCTCTGGCCTGACGGTCGGCTGTTCCTGGATTCTTTGAGCTTCCCGAACGACGTCGGTACGGGCTGTCTCCCAGACATTCCAATGACCGCTGAGGCCGCCAGCAATCGCACCGACCGTGACAGCCGACGCCAGCGCCGCGCCGGCGAGCTTCAAAGAACCTCTGAGGTGACCCCGCCAGCCATCGGATCGCCGTTTGCCAACTAGTTCTTCAGAGGAATCTGGAACTGAAACCGTTGCCTCCCCGGCCGCGCGGGCAAGCCCTGACAGTTCGGAGGGGGCACCTGAGACCACCGCACCGACGAAACGGAAGCCCCTTCGTGGAAATGTCTTGATCAGGCGTTGTTGCTCGCCGGAGTCGCCGATCGCGCGCCGCACGGCGTTCAGCCGGGTCGTCAGCGCCGCATCAGATACAATCCGACCATTCCAGATTGCGCGCACGAGATCGTCCTTGCTGACGACGCGATCCCTGCTGCGGATCAGATATTCGAGCAGATCGAGAACCTGCGGCGTCGTAGGCACAACGTCGGGCCCGCGCCGCAACTCGCGCCGGTCGGTGTCCAACGCACAGTCTTCGAAGAAATAGCGCATGGCACCATTCTCCAGGCTTGCCCTCTATTCCCTGAGAGCGCGGCGGCAACGACCGGAGAGAATAAGCCTTCGGTAAGGAAAATGTAAGCCTCCAGTCAAGCGTGCCGGCGCGGCTTGCGGCACCTTTGCATGGTGAAACAGTCCAGACAGGACATCGCCATGAGCACGATCCACGGGATTACCGAGCTGGGACCGGCAACGGCAAAGCGGCAGGTCTACAGTCCTTTCGAAAGATACTGGAATGAATTTCTGGAGTGGTGCAAACGTGATAGGCTGCGCACCCAGTTGTGCAACCTGACGGACAGCGAGCTTGCGGACATCGGCATCACGCGCAGTGAGATCGATTACGTTACCTCGCACCGGGACATGGACCCGCGAAGCATCCTGTCCGCATCCGTTGCCTGCCGGGACGCGTATTTGGGCTGAACAACCACGGGAGAACGACCGATGGACTCCGTCAATCTTCGTCCGCCCAGCGAGCGCACTTACGGCCTGGAACATGTAGCGGTTGGAGCGGACCTGCGGGTGTCAGCTTTGAGCCTGGTGGGCGACGAATGTGTCCCATGGCACTGGCATACTGATACAAGCGATATTTTCTTTTGTCTTGAAGGTGCGGCTGTCGTCGAAACCCACAGCCCCGGCAACTCCGTGCTCGTCAAATTGGGCGACCGATATGACGTTCCGCCGGGCGTTCCGCATCGTGTCACGCCGCTCGACGGAAAAAAGTGTCGACTCGTCCTGGTGCAGGGTGTCGGCAAGGCGGATTACCATCTGGGGCGGCCATAAGAGCCGGGCCGGCGCCTATTCCTGCGGCGGCATTTTGCCCGCGACGGCGCGGACCTTGCCGGGTGAGGCCTGCCAGATCGCGATCGCCGACGGCAGGCTGACCGCGATCCCGATCGCGAACGCCATGGTGTAGCTGCCGGCGAAATCATGCAGCACGCCGGTGGCCCATGGCCCGGCCGCACCGGCAGCAATGGGGCAGCGTTATTCGATCGCCTCATCAGCCAACTTTGTGCCCATTGTGGTATCCTCCGTCTGGGTCACACCTGCTGCACCAACGGGGAGATCATCATGCCCCTTTCACGCCGGCATTTTCTGCTCGCCACTGCTCCATGGGCGACCGGCCTGGCCCTCGCGACAGCCTCGGCCCAGGACGCCGGCAACTACCCCAACAGACCGGTTGTGATGATCGTGCCGTTCGCGCCCGGCGGCGCTTCCGATTTTGTCGCCCGCATCATCCAGCACGGCGTCAGCGAAACCCTCGGTCAGCAGATAGTGGTCGACAATCGGCCGGGCGCGGCGGGTATGATCGGGACAGAGTCCGCGGCCCGTGCGACGCCGGACGGCTACACAACTTTTCTCGGCAATATCGGCACCCTCTCTATCAACCCCGGCGTCTACGCTTCCAACATGCGGGTCAGGCCCGACAAGGATCTCGCGCCGGTTACAATTTGCGCCGACACGCCAAGTATCCTGATCACCCGACTGGACTTCCCGGTCAACACCGTCAGCGATCTGATCGCCTATGTGAGAGCTAACCAAGGCAAGGTCACGTTTGCCACGCCCGGCAGCAGCACACTCAATCGGCTGGAAATGGAGGTTCTCAAGAAGGATGCGGGGCTCGACATGGTGCATGTGCCCTACAAAGGCGGCGCCGGACCCGCGGTGGCGGACGTTCTCGGCGGACACGTCGACCTCATGTTCACCACCCTCTCGTCGGCGATGGGGTTCGTGAAGGACAAGAAAGTGAAGGCGCTTGCCGTCACGACCCGGGAGCGAATGACCGATCTACCGGACATACCGACGATGCATGAGCTCGGGTGGAAGAACCTCGTAACGTCGTCCTGGCAGGGCGTGCTCGTGCCAACTGGTACGCCGCGGTCGATCGTCGACAAGCTCCACGCCGCGATTGTCAAGGTGCTCGCCGATCCCGAGATTCAGGCACGCATGCGCAAGGGTGGCGCGATCTCCGTCAGCAGCAAGTCGCCGGAGGACTTCAAGACCTATATGGACGGCGAAGCCGCCAAGTGGGCCAAGGTGATCGAAGAGAGCGGCGTGCGTGCGGAGTGAGCAGGCGCGCTGGTCTTGAGTAGCAGCCGGCCGATGTCCGCTCCGGGTCAAAAAAACGGACGCGGCGTCGCTGGGCTGCTTTGTCGGCCTTATTTCTTTCCGGAGAGCGGATGCTGCGTGTGAATACACATCCCGAGCAAGAGCCGCGCCCTACCCCTGCGGCGGCACCTTCCCCGCGACGGCGCGGACCTTGCCGGGCGAGGCCTGCCAGATCGCGATAGCCGACAGCAGGCTCACCGCGATCCCGACCGCGAAGGCAATGGTGTAGCTGCCGGTGAAGTCATGCAGCACGCCGGTGGCCCACGGCCCGGCGGCACCGCCGGCGAGCGCGGCGAGCATGATGGTGCCGAAGATGCTGCCGTAGTGCTTGCCCTGGAAGATCTCCAGCACGACCGGTCCCATCACCGAGGTGAGGCCATAGCCCAGCGCGCCCTGGGTCAACACCATCAGATAGATCAGCCAGAGGCTCGGCGCATATTTCAGCGCGACCAGCGCCGCAAAGCAGATGGCAAAGCCGAAACAGCTGATCGCCCACACCCACTCGCGGCCAATGCGGTCGGAGAGATGTCCGAGCCAGATTTGGCCGGGAATGCCGAGCAGGCTGACCACGCCGAGCGCCCAGACACCGACCGTCGGACTGAAGCCGATATCGAGCAGGAATTTGGTCTGGTGCACCTGCACCGCGTACCAGATGTAGAGGCCACAGAAGTAGCCGGTCGCGATCCACCAGAAACGCGCGGTGCGCACGGCAAGGCTGAGCGTCCAGTCGGTGTTGGCCCAGACGGGATCGACGATGTTGGAAACCGGTTTTGCCGATGTCGCCGTCGGCGCGGGATCGCCGTCGGGCAAAAGGCCGATGTCCTCGGGGCGCTTGTGCAGCAACAGGTTGATCGGCGCCAGTGCGACGATGATCAGGATGCCCATGGCCGTGCAGGCGGTGCGCCACCCTGTCTGCTCGATCATGTGCTGCACCCACGGCAGCAGCGTCACCGAGCCGATGCCGACGCCGGCAAACGCGATGCCGATGGCAAGGCCGCGGCGGCGGACGAACCAGTTCGGCACGAACAGCGATTGCCCGGAATAGCCCAGACAAACGCTGCCGGCGCCGACCAGTACGCCGATGGTGAGATAAAGATGCCAGGGCTGCGTCGTCAGCGGCGCCAGCAGCATGCCGCCGCCCATCAGCGCGACACCCAGCTCCATCACCGCGCGCGGGCCGTATTTGTCCATCAGCCGCCCGATCAACGGGCTCATGATGCCGGACACCACGAAGCCGAACGAGAATGCGCCGGCGGTGACGCCGCGGTCCCAGCCGAACTCGCTGATGATCGGCGGGAACAGCAGCGAGAACGCGGTGCGCGCATTGACGCCGATCGCCATGGTGACGAACACCACCGCGACAATCATCCAGCCGTAATAGAAGGGAGGCTTGATCTTCATACTGTGCTCGCCTGCGGCCGGCGCGTCCAGCTTTCGGCATTGACGGCGCCGACGGGGGCGTTGCCCTTGATGATCTCAGCCACCTGCCGCACGGTTTCCGACGATTGATGCTCGATCGCCTGAGGCGTCAGGCCGCCGACATGCGGGGTCGCGATCACGTTCGCCAGCCTTGCAAGCCGCAGTGACGGCATCTGGTCCGACGCGCGGCCGACATCCATCGCCGCGCCCGCGATGCGCCCTTCGCGCAGGGCGGCGGCAAGCGCGGCCTCGTCGACGAGATTGCCGCGCGAGAGATTGATGAAGAAGGCATGCTTCTGCATCCGCGCCAGCGCCGCCTGCCCGATCAGGTTCTCGGTCTGCTCATTGGCGACGGCGAGGCACACGACATAGTCGGAACGGCCGAGCAGATCGTCGAGCGAAACATGCTGGATCGCGGCATCGTCAATGGTGACGAAGGGATCGGCGATCAGCACCTCCATGCCCAGCATTTTTGCAAGTTCAGCGAGATAGCGGCCGATGCTGCCATAGCCGATGATGCCGATGCGGCTGCCGGCAAGCTGCCGCCCCATCACCACCTCCGGCGCCCTGCCCGCGTGATAATCCGCGGTGGCGCGCGACACGCCGCGCGAGAGATCGACCATGTAGCCGAGCGCAAGTTCAGCCACCGACGGCACGAAGCCCGGGCTTGCGCGCGTCACCAGCACACCGGCCGCGGAGGCCGCCGCGACATCGATGTTGCGGATATCCACTGCGCAGCGCACGAAGGCGCGCAGCTTTGGCAGCCTTGGGAAAATCTCGCCCGGCCCCTGCGTCATGCGATCGGCGACAATGATGTCGGCCTCGCGCGCCGCCTCGACCAGCGCGGCAGCCTCGAGCGCCACATCGCCCTCATGCAGCTTCACATCGGCGACCGCCCGCAGGCCGCTCAGGCTGCGCTCGCCGTAATAGTCGCGCCGCATCTGCGGGGTATGGGCCAGCAATACTTTCAAGGCGGGATTTTTCTCTCGTTGGTCCTTCGGACCATCTGCGCGCGAAGAGGTCAAGAGCCATCGCGGCAACCCTTGCCCGCATCAAGATGCGGCGTCATCTTCTGCACTGCGGCAGGACGTAAGCGTGGGGATTACATGGCGCAGTCGCAGCGGTGAATTCCGCGCGCGACCGGCATCACGCGATTAGCGAAAATTACACACGTCCCTGTGACCGTGGCACACGCCTGTCCAACGCAAAACCACTGGAATGTTGCTCCCATACAGGCCAATAGGATGGGACAGAAATTGCCTGAGGTTGGTTATGCACGACGTATCGGTCCCGGCGGCGGTTCTGGCAGGGCTGATCAGCTTCCTGTCACCCTGCGTGCTGCCGCTGGTGCCGCCCTATCTGGTCTATCTGACCGGCGCCACCATCGAGCATGTGGCCAACGATGAGAGCGAGCAGACCTCCAAACGCGCGGTGATGTCCGCCGCAGTCATGTTCGTGCTCGGCTTCTCCACGATCTTTGTGGCCCTAGGCGCGACTGCCAGCTTCGTTGGCCGCTGGCTACGCGAAGTTCGCGTCGGCTACCTCCACCTTTTGGCTGACATTCAGGCGGCGCTGGGGTTCCGTCTTCCCCTCCCGGATGATCCCTTCGCCTTTCTCGCCGGCGTTGTCATCATCATCATGGGCCTGCACTTCCTCGGGCTGACGCGGATCGGCCTGTTGATGCGCGAAGGCAGGCTGACGGCGCCGAAGCCGGTGGGGCTGTGGGGCGCCTATGTGATGGGCCTTGCCTTCGCCTTTGGCTGGACACCCTGCATCGGGCCGATCCTCGCGGCGATCCTTTCGGTGGCCGCGGCCGAAGCCACCGTCGCCAAGGGCGCGATGCTGCTGGCGGTCTATTCTGCCGGGCTCGGCATTCCTTTCCTGCTGGCCGCGTTCGCGGTCGAGCAATTCTCCTCGCTCTTCGTACGCATGAAGCGGCACCTGGGCCGCGTGGAACGTGCCATGGGCGTGCTGATGGTGATCACCGGCATTGCTTTTCTCACCGACGCCATTTCCAATGTGAGCATCTGGCTGCTGGATACTTTTCCGGCGCTGCAGAATTTCGGCTGACCGCGGCAACCGGCGGCAGCACGCGGCGGGGTACCGATGGCGCAAGGCTATTCTGACAATGCGGAAAGCCGCTGGCCCGTCTTCCGCTCGCTGGCCTCGTTTCGCGCGAGCGACCTGCCCGGCGATCTCATCGCGGGATTGACGCTCGCGGCCATTGCGATCCCCGAACAGATGGCGACCGCCCGGCTCGGCAACTTCGCCCCGCAGATCGGCTTCTTCGCCTTCATCGCAGGATCGATCGGCTTTGCCATGTTCGGCGCCAATCGCTTCCTGTCCTGCGGCGCCGATTCCACCATCACGCCGATCTTTGCCGGCGGCCTTCTGCTGATGGCGGCAAGCCACTCGCCGGAGTATCAGGCGCTGGCCGTCGCGCTGGCGCTGCTGGTCGGCGTGATCCTTGTTCTCGCCAGCCTGTTTCGCATGGGCTGGATCGCCAATCTCCTGTCGACGCCGGTCACCGTCGGCTTCCTCGCCGGCATCTCGATCCACATTATCGTCTCGCAATTGCCCGGCGTGCTGGGCCTGCCGCAGCCGCAGGGGCCGATGCTCGATCGCATCATCGAGCTGGCGCGTCATGCCGGCGCAACCAATGTCTACACGCTCGCGATCGGGCTTGGCGTGCTCGCGATCGTCGCGGGCGGCGAAGCCCTCAGCGCGAAGATTCCCGGCGCGCTGATCGGGTTGGTGGCGGCCACCGTCGCCGTCATCGCGGCAGGACTCGAAAGCAAGGGCGTCGCTGTCGTGGGCGCGGTTCCCGCGACGCTGCCGATGCCGTCGCTGCCGGAGATCGCTCCGGAGAAATGGGCCAAGCTCGTTCCCCTCGCACTTTTGATCGCGATCGTCGTCATGGTGCAGACGGCCGCGACGACGCGCGCCTTTCCGTCCGATCCCGACAAGCCCGCCGATGTCGACCGTGATTTCCTCGGCGCGGGCGCCGGCAATGTGCTGGCCGGGCTGTTCGGCGCCTTCCCCGTCGATGCCAGTCCGCCGCGCACCGGCATCGTCGCGGAGACCGGCGGGCGAACGCAGCTGTGCAGCCTGTTTGCCGCGGCCATCGTGCTCGCGCTGCTGGCCTTCGGCGCCACGCTGCTGCGACATGTGCCCGATGCCGCGCTTGGCGGCGTGCTGCTGTTCGTGGCGCTGCGCATTATCCGCCTCAGGCAGATCGTGAAAATCTGGCGCCAGTCGCTCGGCGAATTCCTGCTGGTTGCCGCAACCGCCGCCGCCATCATCGTGCTGCCGATCGAACAGGGCGTCGCCGTCGGCATTGCTCTGTCGCTGCTGCACGGCATCTGGAGCACGACGCGCGCGCGGCTGGTGCCGTTCGAGCATCTGCCGGGCACCACGATCTGGTGGCCCACCAATCCGCACGCGCCGGGCGAACAAGACGCCGGCATCGCCGTCGTCGGCCTGCAGGCGCCGCTGACCTTCCTGAATGCAGAGAACTTCGGCGCCGACGTGCTCAAGGTCGTGAAGGCTGACCCCAAGCCCAAGCTTCTGGTGCTGGAAGCCAGCGGCATTCTGGAGATCGACTTCACCGCGGCGCAGACCCTGCTCGAATTGATCGGCGAATGCGACAGGCAAGGCGTGATGCTGGCGATTGCCCGGCTGGAATCGACGCGCGCGCAGGAGGCTTTCGAGCGGTTTGGAATCTACGACCGGCTGGCAAGAGACCGGGTGTTCCGCAGCGTCGCCGAGGCGATCCGGACGCTCAAGAGCAAGGCTTGAAGCGTCACTGCTGCAGCTGCGGGTACTCGCGCAGCACATCCTCCTGGATGGACCTGGACTGGATGGCGCGAAACAGCGTCTTTGCCGTCGTGATATTGCCGGCCTTCAGGCACAGCTCGACGATCTGGCGCACGGCAGCATCGCGCAGCAATTCGTCGGAGACCTTCATGGCGGCCTCCATCGCCGCCCGCGCCGCGCGCTCATAGCGCTCGACGTCGTGTTGGACTTTCTTGTTCGTCCGGTCGCCCGCCTTGCCAACCTTTTCGGCGCTGTCGGCCGCGGTGCGGCAGATTTCCCGGATGCGTTTGGCCGCCTCGATATCGCCTATCGGCCCATCGATCGCCTCGTCCCAGATCTCCGTGCGCTTGGTCTTCCTGAGCCAATTCATCGCCGCACCCCGCCCCAGAGCGTTTTCAAGCGAAGTGAAATACCGGCTCGCGTGAAGAAAACGCATCATAAAAATGGGCTATACAGCAAGGATAACTACATTTCCGGCAGGCTGTGAACCGCCTACCGACCGTGCAGGCGGACACTACCCTGGTCAGGCCGGCCGTGCAGGTCCGATCGCCTCGAACGCCGCCCGCTGCTCGTCGCTCAGCGCGGCATAGAAATCTTCCAGCGCCGCGCGCACCTGCTTGACGGCATCCAGCATGGCGTTGAGCCTTTTCGCGGCGGCAGCCAGCCGCGCCGGCGGCGTGACCACGGCTTCCGTCTGACATGCGGCCTTCAGCGACTCGGCCGCACGGGCGCTGGTGTCCTGCAGAACCTGCAGGGCGCCGCGTTGCGTATCGTTCGGATGGATTCTGGCCTCGATTTCGGCGGTCGGCCATTGCAGGGCCGCCGGTCCCGGCGCGCTGCAGCTTTGTGCCGGCGATGTGCTGTCGGCGGAGGCGACCGATGCCTTGCGCTGCTCCTCGGCGAGCGCATTGAGCCGCGCCTTTTGCTCGTCGTTGAGCAGACCATAGAATCTCTCCATTCGCGGCTGGATCAGGGCAATGCCCGACACCATCGCCTCGATCCGCTGCTGCATGACCGCGAGCCTTCCCGGCGCGGTCAGCATGGCCTGCCCCGGGCACGCCAGGCGGATGTTCTGTGCAGCCGTCAGCGAAGCCTGGCCGAGTTCGGAAAGTGCGGCGAGCTGCGGCTCGGTGGGCTGGACGGCGTCCGCGATCTGGTCGACCGGCATGCCGGCGATCGTGCGGCTGTCACTGCCGCACATCTGTCCGACGGCGATCGGCCTGCCGCGGCGACGATCCCATCTTCGCTGCGGGAAATAGCCCGCAAGGTCACCGTAGCCATAGGGCGGGAAGAGTCCCGCATAGATGTCGGGATAGCCATAGCCCCAGAAGCCGAGGCCATCGTCCCAGATGGTGTAGTCGTAAATGTCGTTATAGGCGAACGGCCAGAACAACGGGCCGACCCAGCCATATCCGCCATTGCCGTGGCGCCACCAGCCGTTGCCAAACCCGCCGCCGTGCCAGCCTGCCAGTGCCGCGGCCGCCACGAGTTGCGTGCGCGCCGCAGGACTGCTCAAGAACTTGCCATTGCGCAGCGCACCCGGACGCGACAGCAAATTCATGGCGTTGCGGCCATGGCCCGGTGCGAATACTGCGTGGCGCATCTGGCCAAAATTTGGATGCCGCGCCGAGAAGCGGGAGCCGCCGAAATGGGCGCGTCCAATCGCGTGGCGTGAGAATCCGCCGCGATGTCCGCCGAAATGATGCCCGCCGCCGTGGTGCCCGTGGAAACCGTGACCACCGCCCCGATGGCCTCCGCCATGGCCACCTCCATGTCCGCCGCCGTGCCCTCCTCCATGGCCGCCGCCCCTGGCGAGGGCGTCGCCGGACAGCGCCAGAATGAGAGCAAGAACCGCAATTCCCAACGCGCGCCCGAACATGGCACCCTCCCTGCGGTCACGCCGCTCACAACGCGGCGCAAGTGATGACGCAGGAAGACGGCAAAAGTTCCGCGCGATCGGGGCGGCGCGCAGGCTGAGAACCGTTAGGCTGCCGGAACGATCTTGCCGGGGTTGAAGATATTTTGCGGGTCGAGCGCCTTTTTCAGCGCGCGCATCGCATCGAGCGCTTCGGAGCCGAGTTCGGCCTCGAGGTACTTCTGCTTGCCCTGCCCGATGCCGTGCTCGCCGGTGCAGGTGCCGCCCATCGCCTGCGCGCGCTCGACCAGGCGATGCATGAACTCCTCGCCGCGCGCCATCTCCTCGGCGTTGTCGACGTCGCACACCAGCGAGCAATGGAAATTGCCGTCGCCGACATGGCCGACGATCGGCGAGAGCAGGCCGAGCCGGTTCAAATCGTCCTCGGTCTCGGTGACGCAATCGGCCAGCCGCGAAATCGGCACGCAGACATCGGTGGCGACCACGCCGGCACCGGGACGCAGCGCCTTCACCGACCAATAGGCGTCATGCCGCGCCTGCCACAGCTTGGTGCGGTCTTCCGGCTTGGTGGTCCAGGAGAAATCGCCGCCGCCACATTCCTTGGCGATCTCGGCGAAGTTCTTCGACTGCTCGGCGACGTCGGCTTCGGTGCCGTGGAATTCCAGCAGCAGCAGCGGCGTCTCCGGCAGCGTCAGCTTCGAATAGGAATTGCACGCCCTCACCTGCTCGGCATTGAGCAACTCGATACGCGCCAGCGGGATGCCGGTCTGGATCGCCAGGATCGTGGCCTGACAGGCGCCGCGCACGGTCTCGAACGAACAGGCTGCGGCTGCGATGGTCTCGGGGATGCCGCGCAGCTTGATGGTCAATTCCGCGATGATGCCGAGCGTGCCTTCGGCGCCGACGAAGAGATGGGTGAGGTCGTAGCCGGCCGAAGATTTCTTCGCCCGCGTGCCTGTCGTGATGATCTGGCCGTCGCCGCGCACGACCTTCAGCGCGAGCACGTTCTCGCGCATCGTGCCATAGCGCACGGCATTGGTTCCCGACGCGCGCGTCGAAGTCATGCCGCCGAGCGAAGCGTCGGCGCCGGGATCGATCGGGAAGAACAACCCCTGATCGCGCAAATGCTCGTTCAGCGCCTTGCGGGTGACGCCGGGCTGGATCACGCAATCCAGATCCTCGGCATGCACTTCGAGGATCTTGTTCATGTCGCGCAGATCGATGCAGACACCGCCGGCCGGCGCATTGACCTGGCCCTCCAGCGAGGTGCCGGTGCCGAACGCGATGACGGGCACGCCATTCCCAGCGCAGATCCGCACCGTGTCCTGGATGTCGGCGGTTTCCTGCGCCATCACCACCGCATCCGGCGGCTGCGAGGCCAGCCACGTGGTGGTATGGGCATGCTGCTCGCGCACCGCCTGCGAGGTGATCAGGCGGTTGCCGAACCGCGCCGCCAGCGCGTCGATCGCGCTCTTGAGCGCCTGCGGCTCCGGCCGCTTCAATGTGCTTGTTATCGTTGTCGCCACGTCAAGATTCCTCCCGGCTTTGGGCGACCGTGGCAAAGGTTATATAAGGGGTCAAGAACCAGATTTTGCCGTCAGAGAGGGACAATGACGATCGCGCCCGCCCGGGATCTGAAGCTGCCGACCGCCCCGTTCGTGTCCTCGGTGATGCAGATCGAGCCGCAATGGATCGACTACAACGGCCATCTCAACATGGCCTATTACAATGTGATGA
>Ga0081540_1001315_pt1 | contig 21689 bp, 16 predicted proteins | sample TabmetS2T1R1_FD_71024 | JGI IMG/M metagenome (GOLD analysis project Ga0081540, IMG submission 71024) | Tabebuia heterophylla rhizosphere microbial communities from the University of Puerto Rico - S2T1R1 | ecosystem: Host-associated > Plants > Roots > Rhizosphere ... | reverse complement strand
TCTCACCTCGCTGTTCTTGTCGGAATTCAATAACAAGTTCCCGAATCTGATTGGCGGCGCAGTGTGATTCTGCCTGACCGTGCTCCTCGCCAGGTACCGAGTCGGGCTGGCGCACGCTCCTGCACCGGAAGAGGCGAAGGTCGATCCACCGCCCGGCAGCGAACGTTTGCGGGCTTTTGCGCCATATCTGCTTCTGATCGCCGTCCTGATCGTGACGCGGGTGCGCTTCCTCCCCCTTCGCGCCTGGCTGAACGCGGAGTCGCCGGCACTGGCCGTGGACCTGGGTTCTCTCGGGACGCTGAGCGCGAGCGTCTCGCTCGTGCTGCGGCTGGAATCCATCTTCGGCACGCCCAGCGCCTGGAGCTACAGCGCGCTCTTCGTCCCCGCCCTGATCCCCTTCGTCGTCGTGGTACTCATGTCCGTACCCATCCTCGGAATCGACCTTCACACCCTGCGAACGGTGGCGGCGGACACCACGAAGCGGTTGCGCGGTCCCAGCCTGACTCTGGTCGGGGCATTGATCATGGTCCAGTTGATGACCCTGGGCGGCGACGGCGCACAGACGATGATCATCGGACGGACCTTCGCCGCCGTGACGGGCTCCGCCTGGCCATTCTTTGCACCGGTACTGGGCGCGCTGGGCTCATTCTTCGCAGGTTCGGCCACCGTCTCGAACCTGACCTTCGCTGGCATCCAGGATTCGATTGCCCGGACGCTCGGCTTCGAGAGGACCTCGATTCTCGCCCTTCAATCCGTGGGCGCCGCAATGGGCAACATGGTCGCGATCAGCAACGTCGTCGCCGTCACTTCGATCCTGGACCTGGCCAATCAAGAGGGAGCCGTCTTGCGTCGAACGGCGATCCCCCTCGTGGTGTACGCTCTCGTCGCCGGCGTGTCAGGTTTGATTCTCACCGCGGCATCGGCCGGTCCCTTTCGCTGAGGCCGGTGGACCCTGAGGGCAGGATGGGCGGTCCGCCAACGAATCACGATGCTGCGTCTGATCGCGTTCGCGTGCCCGTGCTTCGAGATTGCACCTTCAACGGCTTGATTCTCCACACGTGCTCGCAGTAGTCACGGATGGAGCGGTCGGATGAGAACTTTCCCATGCGCGCGGCGTTGAGAATTGCTTTGCGTGTCCATGCCCGCTGATCGCGCCACAGGGAACTGACCTGCTCCTGGCAGTCCACGTAGGCCTGGTAATCGGCCAGCACCAGGAATGGGTCGTCGTTCAGCAAGCGATCCAGAAGCGGACGGAAGAGGCTCCGGTCCTCGGCCGCGAGAACGCCCGACCCGATGAAATCGAGCACTTCCCGCAGTGAGGCATTCCCTTCGACGACTTCCTGCGGGCGGTATCCACGGAGCCTCAATTCCCGGACCTGTTCGACGGTCAGGCCGAAGAGGAAGAAGTTCTCTGCCCCCACCTCCTCCCGGATCTCCACGTTGGCGCCGTCCAGTGTACCGATGGTGAGTGCGCCGTTGAGCGCAAACTTCATGTTACCGGTGCCGCTGGCCTCCTTGCCTGCCATGGAGATCTGCTCGGACAGATCTCCAGCGGGGTAGATGTGCTGGGCGCTCTTCACGCTGAAATCGGGGAGGAAGACGACCCTGAGGCGGCCGTCCATTGCAGGATCGTTGTTGACCGTTTCGGCCACCGCGTTGATGAGCTTGATGATGAGCTTGGCCATGAAGTAACCAGGCGCGGCCTTACCGCTGAAGATGAAGGTCCGCGCCGGGACGTCGATCCGTGGGTCGCGCCTGAGACGCAAGTACGTTGCGATGATGTACAGGACGTTGAGGTGTTGCCGCTTGTATTCGTGAATGCGTTTGACCTGTATGTCGAAGAGCGATTCGGGGTTCACGACCGCACCGGTTCGCAGCTTCAGCAGCTCCGCGAGGTCAACCTTGTTTGCGAGTTTCACTTCCCGCCATTGCTTCTGAAATGTCTTGTCATCCGCCAGCCCCTCCAGACCTCGAAGCTCGTTCAGGTCGGAGAGCCATCCTTCCCCTATGGACTCGGTGATGAGGCGGGAAAGAGGACGATTGCCGAGAGCCACGAAGCGCCGGGGCGTCACCCCGTTCGTCACGTTGCAGAATTTGTCCGGCCACAGCTCGGCAAAGTCGCCCATCACGGTCTGCTTGAGGAGATCGGAGTGCATCCGGGCGACTCCGTTGACGCGATGGCTGCCGACTGTCGCAAGGTGTGCCATCCGCACGAACCGCTCCCCGGCCTCATCGATGAGCGACATCCGGGAAAGCCGGGAACTGTCGCCGGGGAATGCGGCCCGGACTTCATCCAGAAAACGAGCATTGATTTCGTAGATGATCTCCAGGTGGCGCGGAAGGACCTGACCGATCAGCTTGACCGACCATTTCTCGAGCGCTTCGGGAAGGAGCGTGTGATTGGTGTAGGCAAAGGTCTGGCGGGTCACGTTCCACGCCGTGTCCCAGTCCAGCCCGTGGTCGTCCACCAGCAAGTGCATCAGCTCGGCGACGGCGATGGCCGGGTGCGTGTCGTTGAGCTGTACCGCCCATTTCTCATGAAACTTCTCGAGCGGCCGATTTGCGGCACGGTGAATCCGGATCATGTCCTGCAAGGAGCAGCTCACGAAGAAGTACTGCTGTTGCAGGCGCAGGTGCTTCCCCTGGGCCAGCTCGTCGTTCGGATAGAGCACCTTCGCGATGGTCTCCGACTCCACCTTGTCGGCAACTGCGCGGTAGTAGTCGCCATGGTTGAAGGCTGCGAAATCGAACGACTCCACCGCCTCGGCCTTCCAGAGACGGAGTGTGTTGCACGTACCGACTCGATAGCCGAGGATCGGCGTGTCGTAGGCCTCGCCCTTGACCTCTGTCTCGGGCAGCCAGCGAACCTGGAGCCGTCCATGTTCGTCCTTGACGGCCTGGGTGCGACCACCAAATTTGACCTCGTAGTAGATCTCCGGCCGGACGATCTCCCAGGGATTGCCAAAGCGCAGCCATTTGTCAGTGAGCTCCACCTGCCAGCCGCTCTTGATGGCTTGCTCGAAGATGCCGAACTCGTAGCGAATGCCGTAGCCGACGGCGGGTACCTCGAGCGAGGCGAGTGAATCCATGAAGCAAGCGGCCAACCGCCCCAGCCCACCATTGCCGAGGCCTGGCTCCTCCTCCTGGTCGATCACCTGGTCGAGATCGAGCCCAAACTCGGAGAGCGCTTCCCGCGTCGGTTCGACGATCCCGAGATTGAGGAGGTTGTTGGCCAGGTGCGGGCCCGGGAGAAATTCCGCCGAGAGATAGGCGACGACACGCGCTTCCTGCGCCGCACGAGCCTCCATGGTCCGCACGCCTTGTTTGTGAACACGGTCCCGGACGGTGAGTGCGAGCGCCGTGTAGATGTCGTTGGGCGTCGCGGCCATGGGAACTCGCCCGAGGCTGCAAAAGAGATTGTCGAGAAACGATTGCCTGAGGTCGGCAACGCTCATTCCGGTCCGGACGCCCACACCTGGCGAGAGCGCACAGGATGTCAGGCGGAGGGATTGCTTCCACATCGGAGTCTGCCTCCTGAGGTCCAGCTGCTCGCTGCGGGTGATGATCGTTTCCCGGTGGTCGGTGCCAGGCAACTCGGTGGGCCTGGCTGCCCGTTGGATGCCCAAAACTCCGGGCGCGTGTCCTGTCGGGCGTTGAAGAGTATCGGTCGAAGTCACCGATCCGTAACACTCGGAGGGACACCGCCCTTCACGGGTGAGCTGTTCTTGGGAACGGTCCCGGGCGATCACCCATGGACATCCCCGTTCTCGGTCCAGCGCGGTTTCCGTCACCTCTGAAGCGGTGGGTCGACGATTCGGAACGTGTCCCGCACACCATCCTTCGGACCGTCGATGCGCGGCCGGAGGATGGCCTCCTCTTCGAGTTGGCGGGCGCCCGCGAACATCTGTTCTTCGATCCCGCTGAAACTCGCGCCGGCATCGTCACCTGTGGAGGACTGTGTCCCGGACTCAATGACGTCATTCGCTCGCTGTTTCTCGAGATGCATCACGCCTACGGCGTCAAGGAGGTGCTCGGCTTCCGTTGGGGGTATCAGGGCCTGGATCCGGAGCGCGGCGCCGAACCCCTCGTTCTCACGCACGAGATGGTCGATGGAATTCATTTGAAGGGTGGCACGATCCTGGGCACTTCTCGGGGTCCGGTGGACAAGCCCCGCGCGGTGGAGAATCTGATCCGCCGCCAGGTCAATATCCTCTTCACGGTGGGCGGTGACGGTACCCAGCGTGGGGCAAGGGAACTGTTCGTGGAGGCAAGGAAGCGCGGGCACGCGCTCTCTGTGGTTGGAATTCCAAAAACAATCGATAACGACATTCCCTTCGTCGCTCGCTCGTTCGGCTTTCTGACTGCGGTTCACGAGGCCGCCATGGTATTGCAGCGTGCGCATACCGAGGCCAGGAGCGTGCAGAACGGGATCGCGCTCGTGAAGCTCATGGGACGGCATTCTGGGTTCCTGACCGCCGAGGCCACCGTCGCGAGCCAGGATGTGAACTTCACGCTGATCCCCGAAGTTCCGTTTCAGCTGGAGGGACCAGGTGGATTTCTCGCCGCTCTGGAACGGCGGATCCTGAGCCGCGGGCACGCGGTGATTGCCGTGGCTGAGGGCGCGGGCCAGGAGCTGCTGGGAAGCACTGGAACGGAGCGCGATGCCTCGGGGAACGTCAAGCTGAGTGACATCGGCTTGTTCTTGCAGAAGAGGATCGAGGAGTGGTTCGGGGCGCGGAGGATTCCGTTCGTGATGCGCTACTTCGACCCGAGCTACATCGTCCGAAGCAGTCCGGACAACGCGGAAGACACGATCATCTGTGATCAGTTCGCGCGCCACGCTGCCCATGCCGCCATGGCCGGCAAGACCGGCCTGGTGATCGGCCTCCAGCACGATCGCTTCATTCATGTTCCGATCGAGCTTCTGACAACGCAGCAGAAACGAATCGATCCTGACGGCCCCACCTGGAGCGCCGTGCTCGCAGCGACGGGACAACCTCATCGCCTCGCGGCCCCGTGACCCGCTCGGGTGTGGGGTCCGGGATGGGTCCAATCGTGGCCATTGTCCACTCCCGAGGACCGCTTCCGCCCTTGTAACCTGCCAGGCTCACGGAGTGAGGACATGCGCGCAGCTCTCGACAACCCGTTCCTCGTTCTCCTGGGCTCGCTGGTCGTGTTCTCGGCCTCGGCGTGGATCGGCAACAGGCTCCACCCCCTGCTCCGGATCGGGGAGAGCGACAGAGAGAACTTCTCCTTCGTTCTCGGCGGCACGCTGACGCTGCTGGGGCTGATCGTCGGCTTCACCTTCTCGATGGCGGTCGGCCGGTACGATCAGCGGAAGGCCCGCGAGGAGCAGGAGGCGAATGCGATCGGGACGGCCTACGGGCAGGCGGACCTGCTTCCCGCCGCGGATGCCGCCAGGGTGCGTGGTCTGCTCCGCGCCTACCTCGATCAGCGAATCCTCTTCTACTCGCTGAGCGATGCGCAGCAGCTGGGTAAAGTCCGTGTGGAGACCGCTCGACTGCAGCAGGAGATGTGGACCGTCGTCACTGCCCACGCGTCGTCTCAGCCCACGCCCGTCGCAGCCTTGATCGTGTCGGGAATGAACGAAGTGCTGAGCTCCCAGGGATACGCGCAAGCGGCCTGGTGGGACCGGATTCCGACGGAGGCGTGGGGCCTGGTGGGAGGAATCGCGATCTTCTGCAACGCGCTGATCGGCCTCCGCGCCCGGGAGCGAGGCGTGACCCTGCTCCTGATCCTGCCGCTCGTTCTCTCGGTCACGTTCTTCCTCATCGCGGACATCGACAGCCCTCGCATCGGCGTGATCCATGTCGCCCCGAGGGAGCTGAACGCCGTCGCCGGATCGATCCGGGGACCCTGAGGGAGATCAGCCGAGCGGCTCCAGCCGCAACCGGAGCCCGGACCTGATCTCCGGCGGGATCAACGACCCATCGAGGGAGAGATCCTGGCTGGGAACCTGCCAGCGGTAGGAGCGCATCAGCAAGACGGCGAAGAGCTCCATGAACACGGTGGAGTAATCGTAGCCGGCACACTTGTGGCCTGCCTCCACCGACCCGGCGCCCTGCGGAGCGAAGGCGTGTGGGCTCTTCCTGTGCTCGGCCCGGGCCGGAGAGAACCGCTCGGGGTCGAACTTCGCCGGTTCGGTGAAGATGCGGTTCATGTTGTGCTCGCCCACCGCCATCATCACGTTCCAGCCGGCCGGGATGGTGAACCCACCGAGAGTGATCGGCGCCCTCGCCTTGCCGAAGCTGACCGGCACGTTGGGGCAGGTGCGCTTCACCTCCATGACCACCTGTTCCAGATAAGGCATCTGCCGGAGCTGGGAGACGGTGACCTCGCCCGAGGGCGCGACCGATTTCACCTCCGCGCGCAGCCGGTCGGCGACCCCGGGGTGCCGGTGCAGCTCGAGCAGCATCGCCGCCAGCTCGGCGAAGATGATCGCCCCGGCGAGCACCACGTGGTGCAGCTCCAGCGCCGCCTGCTGAACGGTGAGCGCAGTCCCGTCCGGTGCCCGGGCGGCGAGCATGCGGGTGAGCCCATCCGGGGGAGCTGCGCCGCCGGCCTCCTCATGCCGCTTGACCTGGGCCGTGAGCGCGGCAAGGACCCGGTCCCTGGCCTGCAGCGCGGCGTGAAAGCGCGTGCCCGGCACCGGGATGGGGAGCCCGGTGAATCCCCGGATGACTCGCCCGTAATCCTCCACGAGCTGGGACAGCTCCGGTCCAGGCGCAAGACCGAGCACGTTTCCGCAGATCCCCTCGATCGCGAGCAGCTTCAGCTCGGGGATGACGGCGAGCTCACCCCGCCCCGCCCATCGCGCGAGGTAGGACTCGATGGTCCGGGACAGACCGGGCAGGTAGCTGGCGAGCGCCTCGCGGGAGAACCCGGCCATCACCAGCTGCTTCCGGGTGCGGTGCGCCTGTCCGTCGAGCATCGGAAGAACGCCGGCTCCGCCGAAGAGCTGCTGGACGGGGGCGGGGAAGGACCCCTCGCGCTGCACCTGGTTCTCATCGAGCCACCGGTCGCACACCTCCGGACCGGAGATGAAGGCGGTCGGCGTGCCGAGGATGTTCGAGCGAAACACCGGCCCGTGACGCTGCGTCCGGGTGCGGATGAAGCCGAACATGTCCTTCATGAACGGCAGGGTCTCGCCGAGGAGAGGCAGTCCGCTCGTTCCAGGCGGCAGGGATTCGCTGGTGGCCATGGGCCCCTCCGGGTGGTCGGCTCAGTCAGGATGCTGCATGAGCGGGCGGAAGAACAGAAAGACGGAGCTCGGGAAAGTCCCCCACGCCTCTGAATTTGAGATCGGGAGCCCGTGCTGCTCGTTCGTCTTCACCCGGGGTCCGTCTGGAGTCCTCGTCCACGAGTCCGTCTTCGAGGAGGACACGTACCATCACGAGTCGTTGCGCTGCGAATCAGCGAGGTCGTCGATCGTCTCGCCGTTGTGCGGCCGAGTAGCTCGACTTTCGCATCGCTGGCCTGCGGCAGAGCCCGAACGACCGGCCTGGACGCCACGGCTGGCGCTGCCACGTCGACAGGAGATCTGAAGGTGGAGTCGCTTCCCTGGCTCCAAATTTCCATCCCGCGCAATCGTGACTTGAATGTCTCCTGATCCCGGGAACGATGGGCGCGCGCACACGCCCACACGTGCGCGCCGACTCACGACGCATCGCTCGATGACCGCACAGCCCGCAACCCGAGATGAAGGGCCGTGTCTCCTGCTCGAACACGAACGCAATCACGCGTCGTGCACGAATGCTGGAGAAACATGCTTCGAGCAGTGTCGATTGGAGTGGTGGCTGCTGCAGTCTCGATCCTCGCGGCTGCATGCGGAGGGAACGGAGGCGACGGCGCAAACGGAAACAACAACATTAGTGGGCCCGACGTCGCGGTCCGTTCGAACGCACGGCTGGGAAACTATCTCGTCTCCTCTGACGGCAGGACGCTCTATTACTTCGGGCTGGACCTCCCAGGTGATGCAGGGCACGCGCCGGTGTCCAACTGCACCGGACAGAGCTGTCTGCCACTCTGGCCCATCTTCCACGTCGACTCGCCGGTCGCCGCCCCAGGGCTGAACGCCGCCGACTTCGGTGAGTTCGTCCGCTCCGACGGTGTGAAACAGACCACCTACAAGGGCTGGCCGCTCTACTTCTACGCCGGCGACGCCAGGCCGGGTGACACCAATGGCGACAACTTCGAGGTCTGGTACGTCATCAAGGACCCGTTCTACGCGGCGGTGGCGATGACGAAGGCCGGCGGCCCCGCCCTCTACCTGGCGGACCCCGCCGGGCGCACCCTCTACATCGATGCGCGGGACACCTCCGGCCCTGCTCCCACCTGCGTGGGCGCCTGCCTGAACAACTGGCCGGCCTTCCTCGCCGGGAGCGGCTCACTTCCTACCGGCATCGATCCCAGCAAGCTGACCAAGGTCACTCGGCCCGACGGGCTCACCCAGTCAGCCCTCGATGGGCACCTGCTCTACTACTTCGCACATGACGCCGCGCCGGGTGACACCAACGGCCGCGGCGGCCTCCAGGGCGCGTTCGACACCTTCGATCCCAGCACCCTCTAGCCGGCGTGCCCTTGGAGACCGTCATGCGATACATCCTGTTGGCCGTATTCCTTGCGGGAGGGCTGGTCCAGGCAGCGATCATCCTCTCGTCCGACGCAACCGTGCGCGTCTCGCTGCAGGGGACGGCCGGTCTCCACATCGAGGGCACGACCCACGAGCTCGACATCCTCGAGCAGGAGAACGATCTCGTGTTCCAGGTGCCGCTTTCCCACCTGGACACCGGGATCGGTCTCCGGAACCGCCATCTGCGCAGCCACCTGGACGTGGAGCACTTCCCTCGCGCGGAGCTTCGCGTTCCGCGCATCGCCGTGGTCTTTCCGGCACCGGGAAAGAGCTCGGAGGCGGACGCGCCAGGCACGCTGAACGTCCACGGCGTGACCAGGCCCTGCTCGGTGCACTACCGCGTCGAGCAGGGCCTGCTGGGCGAGCGCCGTGTCCGCGGCACCACCCTGATCGACATGCGTGATTTCGGGATCGATGCCCCCTCGTATCTGGGGATCCATGTCGAGCCCGCGGTCTCCGTGCAGGTCGACTTCGTCGTCCGCGGCTCATGAGACGCGCTCGGTGGTTGCTCTTCCTGGCGGCGTGGGGGGCTGCGGGAAGTGCCCACGCCTACCCCTTCATGATCCGCCACGGATACACGCAGTGCTCCTCCTGCCATACGGACCCCTCGGGCGGAACCTTTCTCAACGAGTACGGACGCGCCCAGAGCGAGCTGCTCCTCAGCTCGAGCTATGGGAGTGGCACCGAGAGCTCGGACGAAGCGGGCGACGAGCCCACCGCCGGGAGGCTCCTCGGATTCATCCCCCTTCCCTCCTGGTTCCGGCCCGGCGGCTGGGTGCGCGAGGGGTACATCTGGAACGCGGTGGACGGGAAGATCGTCGACCGGCGCGCGCTGCAGATGCGCGCTGACCTGGGCGCCGATATCAAGCTCGGCGCCTTCCGGGCCGCGGCCGAGCTTGGCTACGGGAGCCCCGAGGGCACGCCGAGGCTGGCGCAGATCACTCATTCGACCACCGGCCCGAATCTGGTGGGACGCGAGTTCTGGGCCGGGGTGGAGGTCGTCGGGGGTGACGGGCTCCTCAGGGCGGGCCGGATCAACGTGCCCTTCGGGCTCCGCAACCTCGAGCACACCTCGTTCGTCCGGGCCGCGACCCGGACCGACTTCAACGAGGACCAGACCTACGGGGTGGCCTTCGCCATCTCGAAACCTCGTTGGCGGGCGGAGGTCATGGCCCTTCTCGGCAATCTCTCGGTGCACCCGGACGCCTACCGCGAGCGAGGCGCGGCCGGTTATGCCGAGCTCTCCCTCGGGCCGACGGCAGCGATCGGGGTCAGCGGGCTGGCGGCACGCAGCGATGCCTCGCTGGTCACGAAACTTCCCACGCTCCGGCAGGCCTACGGAGGCTTCGCCCGGGTCTCGCCCTGGCGACCGCTGGTGCTCCAGGCCGAGGTCGATCTTCTGTTGAACAAGCCCCTCGGCAGCGGCACGCAGGACGTCGGGCATGCCGAGTGGCTTCAGGTGGATCTCGAACCGCTCCGCGGGCTGCACGTCTTCGGTGCCCTGGAGGGAATGAAGACCGGATCCACGCCCGAGGTGCAGCGCGGAGCGTGGGGCGGCCTGTGGTGGTTCGTGTTCCCCCACGTCGACATGCGGGCGGACGCCGTCCAGCGCTGGGGACAGGGACCGCCAACGACGACCTTCCTCGTACAGCTGAACGGGTATCTCTGATGCGCCTCCATCCATTGCTCGTTGCCGTCCTGGTCATCGCGCCGGTCGCCGCCCGGGCCACCCCGAACTTTCCGGCGGCCGCCGCCCGGGACCTTCAGCTGTCCGCACCGCCGGCCTGCACCATCTGCCACGCGACGAACAGCGGGGGGGCCGGCACCGTGGTCAAGCCCTTCGGGAAGTATCTCGTGTCACGGGGCCTCAGGCCCTTCGACGAGGGCTCGCTGGCCGGTGCGCTCGGCGCCGCGGCCGGGGAGCGCCACGACACCGACGGGGACGGGGTCCTCGACGTGGACGCGCTGAAGCAGGGTCTCGACCCCAATGGCACCTCCACGCAGGGCCCGACGCTCGAGGATCCGAGCTTCGGGTGCAGCGCGACCGGTTCCGCTGGAGGGACGAGCACGGGGCTTCTGGTCCTGGTGGTCGTCCTGCGGCTCGCCGCGGCGCACGTCTGCCGGTTGCGCGGGCGCTCGTGAATGCCGACTGCTCCCTGACCCTCCCTGCAGGGGCACCCGCCGCGTCGTGGCAGTCGTGCTCCGCTTCTCGACGGCCCTGACCATCCTCGAGCACTTGCGGCCCGGAGCGTGCTACGACAACGAGCCCCTGACGCCGTTGCGAGAGAATTGGTGCTCGGGATGATTGCGGTGAAGAGGCGTGCCGTCCGGTGGGCCGTTGAATTCTGGCAAAGCCTCTCGGCCAGCGGGCTCGTGTTTGCAGCACTGTTCTTCGCCATTTCCCTCACGCCAACGCTCATCCCGCGGACGTACCTGACCCAGGGTGCCTTGTCGGGTGTCAGCGCCGCCGTCGGCTATGGCATCGGTGCCTTCTTCCGCTGGCTATGGCGCTATCTGGAATTGCCGGTCCCGCGCGGAACGAGCCTCACCCGGATCAAGGCGGGCGTTGCCGCGTGCTGCGCCGTCGTGCTGGTCGCCTTTCTCTGGAAGACGACGGGTTGGCAGAACTCGGTCTTGAAGGTGATGCATCAGGCGCCCGTCACGAGCGCCTATCCGCTTCGCGTGTGCCTCGTCGCCGTGGTGACGTTCTTGCCGCTGGTCGCGCTGGGACGCGGCTTCAAGCTCGTCGTCCGCGTCGTCGCGACCTGGACGAGGCGCTTCGTTCCACGCCGCGTCGCCAGCGTCGTCGGAGCAGGGGTGGCGCTGGTGCTCTTCTGGTCGGTTGCGAACGGCCTCATCTTCCGTGTCGCGATCCACAGGCTCGATGCAGCCTTTCAGAAGGCCGACGAGCTGATTCCTCCGGACAGCGTGGCGCCGGTCGTCGCGACGAAGACCGGCAGCAAGGCGTCGTTGATCGCCTGGGAGAAGCTCGGGCGCCGAGGACGAGACTTCGTCTCCACGGGGCCGAGCGCCGCCCGGATCCAGGAGCTCACGGGCAAGCACGCGCTCGAGCCGATCCGGGTCTACGTCGGCTTGCCCGCCGCCGAGACGCCCGGTGAGCGGGCACGACTTGCGCTGGCGGAATTGAAGCGGGTCGGAGCGTTCAGCAGGGCGGCGCTGGTCGTGATCACGCCAACGGGCACGGGATGGGTCGATCCTCCCGCCATCGACACGGTCGAGTGCCTCCTCCACGGCGATATCGCGAGCGTGGCGCAGCAGTACTCCTATCTCTCGAGTCCGCTCTCGCTGCTGGTCGAGCCCGACTACGGCGCCGATGCCGCACGGGCCTTGTTCGGTGAGGTCTACGGTTACTGGAGCACGCTCCCGAAGGACCACCGGCCGAAGCTCTACCTGAATGGCCTCAGCCTGGGGGCCAAGAACTCCGAGGGCTCGATGGCGCTGTACGACCTACTCGGCGACCCCGTCCAGGGCGCCCTGTGGAGCGGCCCTCCCTTCTCGAGCACCCTCTGGCGGTCGTTGACCGAGGAACGCAATCCCGATTCGCCTGCCTGGCTCCCGCGATTTCGCAACGGTTCCTTCGCGCGCTTCATGAACCAGGACGGCGCAAATGTCCCGAGCAACACGCCGTGGGGACCGACGCGCATCGTGTATCTGCAGTACGCGAGCGACCCCGTCACCTTCTTCGATTATCCTTATTTTTACCGGCCGCCGCCCTGGCTCAGCAAACCGCGTGGACCCGATGTCTCGCCGGACTTGCGATGGCATCCCCTCGTCACCGGTCTCCAGCTCGGGGTCGATGCGGCCATGTCGACGGAGACTCCCGTCGGCTACGGCCACGTCTTCGCCCCTCAGCACTACATCGATGCATGGCTCGAGGTCACCGGCCTGAGCGACTGGGCCCCGGCGGACATCGAGAGGCTGAAGCGAGAGTTCGAGGTCCTGACCGTGCAACGCGAAGGCGCCACCGGGGGCTTGTTCGAACACCGACAGCCTCCCTGAGTAGACAACGAGGTCCGGATAGAGCTTCGACGGGGCAGCGTCGGCCGAGATGGTCGCGGGGTCTGAGCTCGGCCGGGTGTTGGTCATCATCGTGCTGGCTGGGCAGTGTGTTCTCCCTGGCCGAGGGCGAACCGGAGCCCGAGCAGAACCGAGAAGTCGGCGCCTCGCCCGGGGCTCAGGAAGTTCTCCACGGCCGATACCGCGAGCGTCGTGCCGGGCGCGAGCTGCCACTCCGCGCCGGCGAGGACGTAGTACGTCGATCCCGTCAGACCCGGTGCATCGTCGATGCGGAGGGGGGCGGTGTGGCCACTCAGCTGGAGATGAAGCGCGACCGTGTCGCTCGTCCGGAACCCGAAGCCTACCTGGACCGAACCATAGGGACGCGTGGGGAGGTCCAGCGCGTCGAGACGGCCAACCGGCACGGCGACATCGAATGCGACGTGAGCTGCGAAGAACCCGGCTTCCCAGCCGGCGAGCACCCCGGCACCGATGTCCCACGTTCCGCTTCCCGCCAGCGTCGCTCCGGTCGGAGCCTTCAACGCCGCGCGCACCGCCAGGGCGGGGCGGAGTCCGTCTGCTGTCACGAGCAACCAGCGCGCCCCGAGCGTGAGGTCACCGAGCGAGGCAGACGGTCCAACCCGTTCGAGGACCCGCCCCTCCGCCGTGGCGAACCGGGCGACCGTCTGGAAAGAGGTGGTTCCCCCACGAGCGGAATGCGCACTGAGCAGCTTCTCCACCCCATCGATCACGGGATCCAGCCAGCCGCCGTACTGGACGATCAGCGGCACAGTGAGGCTCAGGCCCACTCGCTCGCCCAGGACGATTTGCCCGGTGAAGGAGAAAGAAGCGATCTCCTCGTCCACGTTGTACTCGAATCCGCCGGCGCGTCCTCCCCTCATGAGGAGGTTGGCGGAGAGGACCTGAACGCTGAGCTCGGTCTCCGGCTCGGGCGCCTCGAAGGGTTGCTGAAGGAACAGACGGCCCAGCGGAGCGGGCTCTTGCCACGGGATCGGTCTGAGGGGAATGGGAGCAGCGGCGACGCTCGCCCCGAACAGAGCTACGCAAAGCCCGATGCTCACCGCCCAGCGGGCCGACCGTGGTGCTCCTCGCCCCTTTCGCTCATGGCCGGACCACGGCTGAGCATTCGCTGTGCCATCGCCCCTCGGAGACGCGCGAGGTATCAAGCCGGCGAGACTCCTCGCGCCGGCGCTTCACTGAGCATGCCGGTGACACCCATCGCGTGTCGCCCGCCTGTGTCGGCGGCGGATCCAGCCCGCGAAACAAACGCGGCGCTGGCGAATCACATCTCCGTGAGAACGAGCGTCTCTACTTTGCCGGAGGTAACTGGATGAGAGGCGGGGCGCTACTCGAATGGCCCTGCCCCGTCGTCGAGCTGGCCAGAGGCCATCGATAGAAGAGGCGCATCGCGGCCCGCCGTCGAGCTCAGGACCGCATCGACTCGACGTCGATTCCGTATCGCGCAACCCAGCGCAAGATCTGAGTCCGTCCCTTCTGGAGGACGCGCGCGACCGCGCTGAGATTCCCGTTGTGTTCCCGGATGAGGAGCATCAGCTCGTCCCGGTGCTTGGACTCTTCCGGCGTCAGCTCGCGCGACGGCTCCGGCTCGCTCGTCCCCACCACGGTCTCGGGAAGATGAGCCGACTCGATGAGGCCGCTCGTCGTCAGTGCCAGCGCGCCCGCGAGCGCCTGTTCCAGCTCGCGGATGTTCAGCGGCCACCGGTGCTGGAGGATTGCCTGCGCCGAGGTCGGGGTGAACTTCACGTCGGGGCGCTCGGGCGCAAGCTTCCGCAAGAGGAGCACCAGCAGCAACGGAATGTCCTCGGAACGGTCGCGAAGGGCGGGGAGCCGGAGCGTGACGCCGTCGAGGCGCGCCAGCAGGTCGTGTCGGAAGCGCCCTTCCCTGACCAGGCGCTTGAGGTCGTGATGCGTCGCCGCCACCACCCGCAGGTCGAGAGGCTCCGCTCGACTCCCGCCGATGGGAACGATCTCGGCCTCCTGGAGAACGCGAAGAAACGCTGCCTGCGCCGTTGGTGGCAGGTCACCGATCTCGTCCAGGAACAGCGTGCCTCCATCCGAGGTGCGAACCCATCCCGGGCGATCGTGCAAGGCGCCGGAAAAGGACCCCTTCTTGTGCCCGAAGAGCTCGCTCTCGACCAGGTTGGGAGGAATTGCGCCGCAGTTCACCGGAACGAGCGATCCGCGCCGGCCGGACTGCGTGTGGATGCTCCGGGCCAGGACTTCCTTGCCGGTTCCGCTCTCACCGACGAGGAGCACCGGAACTCGACCTCGGGCAACCGCAGCTGAGCGTTCGACCACCGCCGCAAAGGCAGGGGAGAGCGTGCTCAGCGGGCCGACGCCCTCGGGTACCGCCGGGAAGTCCAGCGTGGCCGGGCCCGCCGCGAGCACGTCGGTCCGGAAGCGAAAGAAGGTGTGTCCCCGCTGCAGCAGGTCTCCATTGGAGAGCTCGGTCTCCGTCGTCGGTTGACCCTCGACGATCATCCGGTTCTTCGCCCCGAGATCTCTCGCAATCCATCCGCCATCGGTGCGACGAATCTCGACGTGCTCCACCGAGACCCGGCCGTCCGGAACCTGGACCGACAGGACGTTGGAAGCGAACTGTGAGCGCCGAGCGCCGCCCCGTCCGACCCGGATCTGCTCGAGCCCCGTCAGGCGCCACCGCGCTGGTCCGACCAGCGGGCGATCGCATTCGAGCTCGAGAAAGAGGTGAGGCTCGCGCCGGACCTGTCCCGGAGAACCTTCCTCGACCAGGGAGAGGGTATCGCCCTTCTCGGTCACGGCCCGACAATACCCCGCGTTCTACGGCTGTCGACGCCCGGCAATGGCCGCTGACACGTGCTGGTTGACACATGGCGCCGTGGCCCGACCACGGCCGCGGGCAACCACTCCTGGAGTGAACACCCGTTCGGTGCTGACTCCGGGGGCCCGGTGCCACCCTCGGGACGCCACTTCCGGCTGTGACGCCACACACGGGCCGGGCGCAACACAGGGACCCTTCCCGCCCGGCACGACTGGAGCGGCAGACCCTCCCGCTGTCGAGCAGCGACGGATCGAACCGTCGGGTCCGAACGAGGGGAGCTTGCATGAGCGACGGGCATGGCGCGCTTCCTGCTACCGGCTCCGGGCGGGAAGGACCGGACTGCGGTCCTCGAAGCGACCCTGGAGAGTCCGCGCATGAGCACCAGCCCGGCGGCTGCATCCACACGAACGTCGATGCCCGGTCCACGACCAGCCGCTTCCGCCGGAGCGCCGGTGCAGGTGGGTTCCTGCGTTCCACCCCGCGCGCTCCAGGGACCCGTTTCCGCCGTCGGGGTCCCTGCGAACTGCACGCGTCCACTCACGGTGGTGACCACCCTCTTCTTCATGTGGGGCTTTCTCACCTGCCTCAACGACATCCTGGTCCCCCACCTCAAGTCGATCTTCGACCTCGGCTACGCCGAGGTGATGCTGGTCCAGTTCTCGTTCTTCTCTGCGTATTTCGTCTTCTCCATTCCCTGGTCGAGGATCGTGAACGGCCTCGGATACCAACCGACCATGGTCGTCGGCCTGAGCCTGATGGCGGTCGGCGCCTTCCTCTTCATCCCCGCAGCATCGCTCGCGTCCTTCCCGGTGTTCCTGGCCGCTCTCGTCGTCCTGGCAGCGGGAATCACCGGACTTCAAGTTTCCGCCAATCCCTACGTCGTTGCCCTCGGGAAGCCGGAGACCGCCTCCAGCCGTCTCGACCTCACCCAGGCCTTCAATTCCCTGGGAACGACCATCGCGCCCAAGCTGGGCGGACTCTTCATCCTCGCCGCCGCTCCGCTCGCCGCCGACGAGCTGGCGAAGCTGTCTCCGGCGGCGCTCCATGCCTACCGGATCCAGGAAGCTTCCACCGTCAAGATCCCTTACCTGGTCATTGCGCTCACGCTGATCCTGCTCGCGGTGGTCATCGCGCTCTCGAAGCTTCCGCGCATCGAAACGGCCGCCCCATCCTCGCAGAAGAGCGCCGGTGACTCGGTCTGGAAGCACCGGAATCTCCTCTTCGGTGCTCTGGGGATCTTCACCTACGTGGGCGCGGAGGTCTCCATCGGGAGCTTCCTCGTCAATTACCTCGGCCAGCCCAACATCGGGGGCTTCTCGGCGAAGACCGCTGCCGGTTACGTCTCCTTCTACTGGGCGGGCGCCATGGTGGGCCGTTTCATCGGAGCACCGCTGCTGCGCAGATACCGTGCAGGCCATCTGCTGGCGCTCTGCGCCGTGGCCGCAGCCTCCCTGGTCGCGACCTCGATGCTGACCCAGGGACACGTCGCGATGTGGACCATGCTCGCGGTCGGCCTCTTCAACTCGATCATGTTTCCGACGATCTTCAGCCTGGGAGTGGCCGAGCTGGGCCCACTCACCAGCAGCGGGTCCGGCGTCCTGAACATGGCCATCGTCGGCGGGGCGATCCTGCCGCTGCTCCAGGGCGCCATTGCCGACCGGATCGGGATCCACTCGGCCTTCTTCATCCCGGTGCTCTGTTACCTCTACATCCTGTACTTCGCGCTCAACGGCTCCAAGCCCAACAGCCAGCGGCTCCGCACCGCCTGAACCCCTCCATGGACACCAACCTCCTCATCGCCGGCGACGTCGGCGGTACCAAGACCGACCTCGCCGTGTATTCGGCCGCGCGCGGGGTGCTCGAGCCGCTCGCCCAGGCGAAGTTCCACAGCGCCGACTTTCCCAGCCTCCAGACGATGGTGACTCAGTTCCTGGCCAGCACCGGAAGGACCGTCGAGCTGGGAGCGTTCGCGGTGGCAGGTCCGGTGGTCGACGGACGGGTCAAGACGACGAACCTTCCCTGGGTGATGGACGAGCGCGCCATCGCCCGGGAGCTGAAGCTGAGGGCGGTTCGGCTCCTGAACGACCTGCACGCAGTCGCTCTGGCCGTGCCGCACCTGAGGCCCAGGGATCTGGTCACGCTGAACGAGGGGTCCCGCGTCGCTGGCGGAGCGATCGCCGTCATCGCCCCGGGGACCGGGCTCGGAGAGTCGTTCCTCACCTGGGATGGGGCTCGCTACGTCGCGCATGGCTCGGAGGGTGGGCACTCCGACTTCGCCCCGACCGACGCTCGACAGGTGCGACTGCTCCAGTACCTCCAGGGCCGCTTCGACCACGTCGGGGTCGAGCGCGTCTGCTCTGGAATCGGGGTTCCCAACATCTACGAGTTCTTCCGCGACGAGGAGCGCATCCCCGAGGCTGCGGAGATCACCGAGGGCATCACCTCCGCTGCCGACCGGACCCAGGCCATCGTCGAGGCTGCCACGAGCGGTTCGAGCGAGCGCTGTCAGGCAACGGTCGAGACCCTGACCTCGATCCTGGCGAGCGAGGCCGGAAACCTCGCCCTCAAGGTCTTCGCGACCGGCGGAGTCTACCTGGCCGGCGGAGTCGCCCTTCACCTCCAGGAGGCGCTCGAGCAGCCCCGTTTCCTGGAATCCTTCACCCGGAAGGGTCGGTTCAAGGACCTGATGCGGCGTATCCCCCTGCACCTCATCACCGCCCGGGCGGCGCTCGCGGGCGCGGCCACCAACGGATTCGAGCTGCTGAACAACGAGGTCACACGATGAAGGCGACGCAACTGCTTCACGACGCCGGCCAGAGCCTCTGGCTGGACAACATCAGTCGGGATCTGCTCGAGAGCGGGACGCTCGAGCGGTACATCCGGGAGCTCTCGGTCACCGGGCTCACCTCCAACCCGACCATCTACGATCACTCGATCAAGAACGGAGCGACCTACGACCGGGCCATCGCCGAGAAGGTGCAGCGAGGGAAATCCGGGGAGGAGCTGTTCTTCGAGCTGGCTCTGGAGGACCTCACCCGGACCGCCGACCTCTTCCACCCGATCTACGAGAAGACCAATGGCGTGGATGGCTGGGTCTCTCTGGAGGTCTCGCCTCTCCTCGCCTACGACCCGACCCGTACTCTGGCAGCTGCCCGCGACCTCTTCGCGCGGGCTTCCCGTTCGAACTTCTTCATCAAGATTCCCGGAACCGCCGAGGGTCTTCCCGCCATCGAGGAGGCGATCTTTTCAGGCATCCCGGTGAACGTGACCTTGCTCTTCTCGCGGGAACACTACCTCGCGGCCGCCGAGGCGTACCTGCGGGGAGTCGAGCGGCGCATCGAGGCGGGCCTCAACCCCAGCGTCGCCTCGGTGGCCTCGGTCTTCGTGAGCCGCTGGGACACTGCGGTGGTCGGCCAGGTTCCGGCCGAGCTGCAGAACCAGCTCGCCATCGCCGTCGCCAAGCGCACCTATCGGGCCGCCAGCGCACTGCTCAACTCCGCTCGCTGGCGGCGCGCTTACAACTTCGGCGCCCGGCCGCAGCGGCTCCTGTGGGCCAGCACCGGAACGAAGGACCCCAAGGCCTCCGACATTCTGTACGTCAAGGCGCTGGCCGCGCCCTACACGGTGAACACGATGCCCGAGGCCACCCTGAAGGCCCTGGCGCTGCACGAGGACGTCGGGGAGCTGCTCCCTGCCGACGGTGGCGATTCCGAGGCAATCCTCTCACGCTTCGCCGCTGCCGGAGTCGACGTGGTCGCGCTCGGGGCCAAGCTCCAGACGCAGGGAGCAGACGCATTCGTGAAGTCGTGGAAGGACCTGCTGGGGGTGATCTCGTCGAAGAGCGCCGCGCTGGGAAGCCGTGGTGCGGAGGTGCACCCGTGAGCAACACCAAGCAATCCGCGGCCTGGAAGGCGCTCGAGTCCCATGCCGCGAGGATGTCCCGGACCCATCTGCGCCAGCTATTCGCCGAGGACCCGAAGCGGGGCGAGCGGCTGGCCGTCGAGGCCGTGGGGCTGTACCTCGACTACTCGAAGAACCGGGTGACCGACGAGACGCTCCAGCTGCTCCTGCAGCTGGCCGAGCAATCGGGGCTCCGCGCCCGCATCGACGCCATGTTCGGGGGCGAGAAGATCAACATCACCGAGAAGCGAGCAGTCCTCCACACGGCCCTCCGCGCTCCGGTGGGAACGAAGATCCTGGTCGATGGAAAGGACGTCGTCCCCGAGGTGCATGCCGTCCTCGAGAGGATGTCCTCCTTCGCCAACCAGGTCCGGAGCGGGGCGTGGAAGGGCCACACCGGCAAGCGGATCCGCACCGTCGTCAACATCGGCATCGGCGGATCCGACCTCGGCCCGGTCATGGCCTACGAGGCGCTGCGGCACTACACCGACCGTGAGCTGGAGTGCCGCTTCGTGTCCAACATCGACGGCACCGACTTCGCCGAGGCGGTTCGTGACCTCGACCCGGCCGAGACTCTCTTCATCGTCTCGTCCAAGACCTTCACCACCCTCGAGACAATGACCAACGCTCGGACCGCACGGGCCTGGTCACTGGCCGGGCTCGGAGGGGACGAGCGGTCGGTCGCGAAGCACTTCGTCGCCGTCTCGACCAACGCCAAGGAGGTCGCGAAGTTCGGGATCGACGTCGCCAACATGTTCGGGTTCTGGGACTGGGTGGGCGGCCGCTACTCGATGGAGTCGGCGATCGGCCTGTCGACGATGATCGCCATCGGTCCCGAGCGCTTCCGCGAGATGCTCGGTGGGTTCCGGCAGATGGACGAGCACTTCCGGACCGCCCCCTTCGCCACAAACCTCCCGGTGCTGATGGGGCTGCTCTCGCTCTGGTACAACGACTTCTTCGGCGCCCAGACGGTCGCGGTGCTGCCGTACGAGCAATATCTCAAACGCTTCCCGGCCTACCTCCAGCAGCTCACGATGGAGAGCAACGGGAAGCACGTGACCCTGGACGGTGAACGGGTTGCCCGGGACACCGGGCCCATCTACTGGGGAGAGCCGGGCACCAACGGACAGCACTCCTTCTATCAGCTGATCCACCAGGGAACCCGTCTCATTCCCTGCGACTTCATCGCCTTCGAGAAGCCTCTCAACGTGGTGGGCCGGCACCACGACATGCTCATCGCCAACGTCTTCGCGCAGACCGAGGCGCTGGCGTTCGGGAAGACGCCGGAGCAGGTGAAGGCCGAGGGGACGCCCGCGTGGCTCGTGCCACACCGCGTCTTCGAGGGGAATCGGCCTTCCAACACCCTCCTGGCCGAGAGCCTCACGCCGGAGACGCTGGGGAAGCTGGTCGCTCTCTACGAGCATGCCGTCTTCACCCAGGGCGTGATCTGGAACATCGACTCGTTCGACCAGTGGGGCGTCGAGCTCGGGAAAGTGCTGGCCCAGCGGATCATCCCCGAGCTGGAGAACACCTCCGAGCCGGCGCTCGAGCACGACAGCTCGACGAACACCCTCATCCGGCGGTATCGCTCCCGGAAGTCATGAACAAACTCACGCTGAAACCGGGAGTCCTCACCGGCGCGGCGGTGACCGACCTCTTCGCGTACTGCAAGGAGGCCGGTTGCGCCCTGCCGGCAGTGAACGTCATCGGGTCGAACTCGGCCAACGCGGCGATGGCCGCAGCCCGGGCCGCGCGAGCGCCGATCATCATCCAGATCTCGCATTCCGGTTCCCAGTCCTTCGCGGGGAAGACGCTCGACAACGGTCAGCACCAGGCCTCCATCGCCGGCGCCATCGCCGGGGCGCACCACGTGCGTTCCCTGGCGGGGGTCTACGGAGTCCCCGTCGTCCTCCACACCGACCATTGCGCCAAGAAGCTCCTCCCGTGGCTGGACGGTACGGTCGCGGCCGACGAGGCCTATCACCGCGAGCACGGCGAGCCGCTCTTCAGCACGCACATGATCGACCTCTCGGAGCAGCCGCTCTCCGAGAATCTGGCGACCGCCGGCCGCTACCTGGCCCGCCTCGCCCGGATGGGAGCGACGCTCGAGCTCGAGATCGGCATCACCGGGGGCGAGGAGGACGGCGTCGACAATCGCGGGGTCGCGCACGAGCGGCTCTACACGAACCCCGAGGACGTCCTTCAGGTCTACGACGCCCTCTCACCCATCGGTCACTTCAACCTGGCCGCCGCCTTCGGAAACACCCACGGCGTCTA
>Ga0081540_1001314_pt1 | contig 21706 bp, 21 predicted proteins | sample TabmetS2T1R1_FD_71024 | JGI IMG/M metagenome (GOLD analysis project Ga0081540, IMG submission 71024) | Tabebuia heterophylla rhizosphere microbial communities from the University of Puerto Rico - S2T1R1 | ecosystem: Host-associated > Plants > Roots > Rhizosphere ... | reverse complement strand
TAATCTTGCGACCACGATATGTCGGAGGATGCTCAGGCCTCCAAGCAGGAACGGCAATGGTGTGGATCGGACCTTGCAGGTCGCCGATGCGGTATTCAGCACGATCCGGTCGCGCGGGCCGAGCGCCGCTTCGACCATATTCGGTGCGGCGTCGAAGCAGGTCATGATCATGCCGACATACGCGATCTTCGCGCTACGCGGCGTGTTGCCGAGTGGTGTCTGGCAACACGCGGTATGCCAGCGCAGCCTGCCTTTATCGGACAATGACATGCAGATGACGTGCTCGAGCCCATCCGTTATCCGAACCCCTGCCGGCGACATGGGTACAATGTCCGTGCCGCCGCAGTGATCCACCATGTCCGGCCGCTTCAGGTACCGCGCGAAGGCCTGGCAATCCTTGCAGTAACAGGTCGCACGCGTATAGGCGCGCGAGAGGTCCACGTCGCCCCGCACCCTTCCACATTGGCAGCGTATTAAAGTAAACATTGGATTGCTCCGAACTAGGTACTCAGTTTGGTGTGCCAGCCGGGCAAGGCGCAGAGGCCCGCGTACCAGCGGGATATTTCAGGATACTCTGCAAATGAAAGATCTATGGCTTGCGCATTGGGGATGACCCCGCCAACAGCAAAGTCCGCGATCGTCAACCGATCCCCGAGACGCCAGGTCTTGCCCGCTAGGCAGCCATCGAGTACAGAGGCAAACCGTGCAAAGTTCCGCTCGCCGGGCTTGATGAGCGCAGGATCGGCAGATCCAAGGCTCATGACGACCTTCCAGCCTTTCTCAAACGAGACCATACCAACCGACTCGGCATCCCAGTGATCGCCACGGGTGAAGTCGAGGCGCTGCACCTCGCAGTCGATGCCCAGGTAGTTTTCAATGACAGCACGCTGTTCGCGCGTCCGGCTGGGAATAGATAGAGTTTCATCGGGTCTGAACCTCTTACGCAAGTTGGGTGATCATGTGCCGTTCGCACGGCGCGAAGCCATCTTCTTGGCCTAGTCTTTGTCGGCAGCGCTGATGTTCACGTCGTAGCCATCAGGATCGCGTAGCGACAATTCCACGGTCCCTGTGTTGGGGTTCACGTAGGGCTCGCCCGCCAGCCCTCCTGCAACACCGCGTGCGCGTTTCAGGACCTCATCGAAATTGTCGACACGTAAAGAGAAGAAGGCCATTTCCGGTGCCCGCGGCATCCGGGCTCGTCAGCGACGGGTGATCGTGCTCGCCCCACGCATGCAGGCAGAGAAGCACTGTGCCATCGCCATCGACGATCTGCCCGAAATAGTCATGCGCGGGCGCCTTCGGTGGCAGGCCAAGCAGGGACTGGTACCAGGCGCAGCTCGAAACCATGTTGCGTACGCCGATAATGGTCCACGTCCGTTTTATGCGCCGCGACCCTCGTTTGTGCTGTAGCACCACTATGGATTGAACAGAACGCGCGTTCAAACGTTCCTCCTCAACGGTAGGAACCGTCCATGCGCATAGAGATTGAAAAGGTCTCGTGCCGTGAGATCTTGCGCCCGGGGTTCGCCAGCAAGGCCGCGTAGCGTTTTTCAGTCGAGGTTTGCATGCCATCAGCGACGATCAATCCCGGCACATCCCCGGTTACTCTCATCAATGTGTTCACGGTCGAGCCCGGCAAGCAGGATGAGCTTGTGCAAATTCTCAGCGAGGCCACGGAGAAGGCGATGAAGCGTCTACCGGGGTTCGTTTCGGCCAACATCCATAAGAGCCTCGATGGCACCCGCGTGGTGAACTACGCGCAATGGCGATCGAAGGACGACTTCGAGGCGATGCTGAAGAATCCTGAAGTCGCGCCGCACATGAATGCGGCTGGTGCTATCGCAAAGTTTGAGCCCATTTGTACGCAGTCGCCGCTGTCCACACGGTGTGACCTGCGGATCATGCATTAGGGCGCTTGGGGCAGGCCCTTGACATTGAGGATCCGGATCATAAGTTCACTATATGGTGAACTATTCAAGTCGCAATCTCGATCGCACGTTTGCGGCCCTTACCGATGCAACAAGGCGCGGGATCCTTGCGCGGCTCGAGTCTGAGGGTCCGATCACCGTTGGCGATATCGCCCGGCCGCTGACCATCAAGCTGCCCGCCGTTCTCAAACATCTTGGCGTGCTGGAGGACGCAGGCCTTATCACCCGCTCAAAGGCCGGGCGCATCGTGACCATCCGCATCGAGCCCGGGCCGATGAAGCCGGCTCTGGCATGGCTCCAGAAATACGAACGGTTCTGGGCCCCACGCCTGGACAGGCTTGCCCACTATGCGGAAGCCCAGGAACGCGCTGCGCGAAGGAAGAGCAAATGAGCAGTCTCACAATCGTCAAAACAATCGCAGCGCGGCCGGAGATTGTCTTCGACGCCATGATCGAGCCGGAAGGCCTCAGGATGTGGATTGGCCCTGACGACGGTCCGGTGCTGATTGCAGAGTCAGAGGCCCGCGTTGGCGGCAAATTCAGGCTGCGTTTCAGAATGTTCGACGGCAGCGAGCACGAGGCAAGCGGCGAATATCTGGAGGTCGAGCGCCCGAGAAAGCTGGCGATGACTTGGCAGTGGCAGAACCACGAAGACCGCACGGTCTCGCGCATAGACGTGGCTCTGCGGCCCGTTCCCCAGGGAACGGAGCTGATCTTCACCCATTCACAACTGCCGAACGACGAGGAGCGGGATGGGCACCGCAAGGGTTGGAACGGCGCACTCGAAAAGCTTGCAAGAGCGTTGAAACAAGGAGAGAGACCATGAGCTATGTGGACGGCTACTTGCTGGCGGTGCCAAGCGACAAGCGGGAGGACTATCGCGCGCTTGCGGAGAAAAGCTGGTCGCTCTTCAAGGAGTGGGGCGCGATCCGGCATGTCGAATGCTGGAGCGACGACGTCCCGCACGGCAAGACCACGGATTTCTTCCGCGCAGTAAAAGCCGAGGACAACGAAAGCGTCGTGTTCTCGTGGATCGAGTACCCATCCAAGGAAATCCGCGACGCCGCCAAAAAGAAGATGCTCGAAGATCCCCGGATGAAAGAGTTGGGCGACGCCATGAAGTTCCTCGATAGCAAACGGATGATCTTCGGCGGCTTCCTGCCGATCTTGGATAAGCACGCGTGATGCATCGGTCAGGATGAATCCCGACGCGATGCATCCGCGACCTGACTTGATTGAGCAGAAATTCAGGAGAAATGCATGAAGTTCATGATCCTTGTGAAAGCGAACCCCGAACTCGAAGCCAAGATTGCGGCAATGAGCGACAAGGAGATGAAAGACTCGCTCGCGAAGATGGGGGCGTTCAACGACGAGCTAAAGAAGAACGGCATTCTGAAAGACTGCGACGGGTTGCGTCCGAGCCGCGAGGGCAAGCGCGTACGATTCGATGGTAGCTCGCGCACGGTCACAGACGGACCATTCACCGGCGATCTCGTCGCTGGCTACTGGATCTGGGAGTTGCCTTCCATGGAGGAGGCGGTTGCCTGGGTGAAGCGCTGCCCCAATCCGATGCCCGTGCCTTCGGAGATCGAGATCCGGCCGATCTAGAAACGGCAGCAGTAGCCCGCTCATCGCATGACGCATCGAAGAACGATACTCAAAGTCTTGGCAGCTGCTACGTTGGGATGGCCTATGTCCGCACGGTCTCAATCCAGTTTTGCGACGCTTGACGCAAACCTCGAGAATGCTGTCGCGGCCGGATACGCGCCTGGGCTCGTCGGCCTTATTGCACGCGCGACGGACGTCCATGTCGCCTCGCTAGGACGCATGGCAGTCGATGGCGCAGCGATGCAGCGGGACTCGATCTTCCGCATCGCATCCATGACCAAGCCCATCACGGCCGCAGCAACCATGTTGCTTGTCGATGAGGGAAAGCTCGACCTTCAAGCGCCGGTCGACACATTGCTTCCTGAACTCGCCGATCGCCGCGTCTTGCGAAAGCTCGATGGGCCGGTCGATGACACTGAGCCCGCACGGCGCCGGATTACGCTCGAAGACCTGCTGACCTTTCGCCTCGGTTGGGGACTGATCCTGCAACCGCCCGGCACCTATCCGACCCAGAAGACCGTTGAAGAACTGGGCATCGTCGGCTTTGGACCACCCGATCCAAACGCGCCGCACAATGGCGACGAATGGTTGAGGCGCCTGTCTACGTTGCCGCTCTTCGCCCAGCCCGGCGAGCGGTGGATGTACACGACCGGCTCCAACATCCTCGGCGTATTGATTGCTCGCGCTTCGCGCATGTCCTTCGGTGACTTTCTCGCCGAGCGCATTTTCAAATCGCTCGGAATGAAGGACACAGGGTTCCACGTCTCGCAGGCCAACATCGGCCGCCTCGTCACCGCCTATCGTCCCAAAGGCGCAGAGCTCGAGGTTTTGGACGAGCCAACGTCCGGTGGATGGAGCAGACCTCCCACCTTTGAGCAGGGCGATGGCGGTCTCGTATCGACGGTTGATGACTATCTGGCCTTCGCTCGGCTGCTGCTGGGTCGTGGTGAGTATCAGGGACGCCGGCTACTCTCGACACAAGCCGTTCAATTGATGACCCGTGACCATCTGACGCCCGCGCAACGCAATGATGGCGTGTCCATCCTTCAGGAAGGGCATGGCTGGGGCTACGGCATGTCCGTTGCCGTGGCGGCTAATGCAACCGGCGCACCTGCTGGCACCATCGGCTGGTCAGGTGGTTTCGGCAGCAAATGGCAGAGCGATCCCGCTGACGGTCTTACGACCATTCTCTTGACGCAGCGCATGTTCGACAGCCCCAAGCCTGCGCCGGTCTTCGAAACCTTTGAAAAGGACGCGAGGAGGCCGGGATAGTCGTAGCCGCATATCAAGCATGGAGAACGGGCGGAGAGCATGAGCGAACTCATCATCTGGACCTTGGATTGGGTGCCTGAGGGTCCGCGCGGCTTTGTACGCGACCTGCGGCTGAGGTGGGCGTGCGAGGAAGCCGGACTTGCCTATTCGGTGCGAACCATTCCTTTCGACGGGCGAGAGACCAATCACCTGCTGCGCCAACCCTTTGGCCAGGTCCCGTTCCTCGACGATGGCGAGGCGAAATTGTTCGAGAGCGGTGCCTGCCTGCTGCATCTGGCTCGAAAGAGCGAAAAGCTGATGCCGCAAGATGCATCGGATGAAGCGGCAACACAGCAGTGGGTCATCGCAGCGCTCAATTCGATCGAGATGGTGACAGTCCCCTGGTGGTTCTTGGAGATCTCAGGTCAGAAGGACAACGCCCTTGGTCAGTGGGTGGACAGCCGTCTGGCCCAACTCGAGGCGGTGCTGGCGGAAAGCGATTGGCTCGTTGCCGATCGCTTCACCGTGGCAGACCTGCTCATGGCTGACGTGTTGCGGGTCGGGAAGCTCCGCGCTCATGGCGACCGTCCCGCGACGGAAGCCTATATCAAACGTGTCACCGCACGCCCGGCATTCCAGAAGGCCCATGCTGATCAGATGAAGCATTTCGCGAACGCCGACAAAGAGCGTCCGCAATCGCGCCAATGCGCTCGGACGGTTTGATGCGGTGATCCACAATGCGGCGGTCGGCTATCGCGAAGGGCAGCGCGTGACGTCCGATGGCCTGCCGCATGTCTTCGCCATCAATACGCTTTCGGCCTACATTCTGACGGCACTGATCGAGAAGCCAAAGCGGCTCGTGTATCTGAGTTCCGGCATGCACCATCATGCCGATGCGAACTTCGATGATATTCTCTGGAAGAAGCGCCGCTGGAACGGCTCGACCGCCTATGCGGAGAGCAAATTGCACGACGCCATGCTGGCATTCGCGGTGGCGCGGCGCTGGCCGGACGTGTTCTCCAATGCGCTTGAACCCGGTTGGGTCCCAACCAAAATGGGCGGCTCCGGCGCGCCAGATGACATGGACCAGGCGCATCTCACTCAAGCGTGGCTCGCTGCTGGGGAAGACCCGAAGTGACGCGTGACGGGACAATACTTCTATCACCTGAAGCGTATGGACCCAAACCCGCAAAGCCTCGACGCGGGGCTGCAGGATCGTCTCGTGGCTTTTGTGCCGAAATATCCGGAGTGACATTGGCGGCATGAGCCGCGCTCTCTCCACACGTATATGTGGCGCGCAAGGAGCTTGCTTAAGATCTGGGTCATCTCGTAGACCCTACGCCCAACAGGCGGCAGGAGTCCGTGCTCGTGACAGAACGCGAGGTCGGACCTAACACCGAACCCACACTCGCTGAACTCAGCGCCGCGCTCATCAGCGTCTACGGGACCGATTACGGTATCCACTCGCCCACCTCGATCTCGCGGTTCACCGATGCTGTGCGGCATGCTGAGTCCTACCGCAAGGGACGCATTCTGATCGCAGGTGACGCTGCGGATGTGCACCCGCCGGATGGCGGCCAGGGTCTTCAGACCGAGGGACATACCGGGCGACCGGATTCGGGCGTATCTTGCAAAGCCAGATGGCGATGGGCCCTTGCCGCAGTCGTCGCGCTGCATGGCTGCAGCGGGTTGCGTGAAGCGGCGGTGCAGAGCGCATCTGACCGCCTCTTATCCTGGGATTACGTCGCCCTGCTAGTAGATAGCTTCACAACGCGCAACATCGATCATGCGTGCACGCCTGAGAAAAACGCCACCGAAGAGAGCAACATTCTCAAGCGCACCTTTGACGCCTACGGCGCGCTGCTTTTCCTGGCGCGTCTGCCGTTCGTTGATCCGCGCCGTGTGGCCGTCGTGGGACGTCGCAGGGTGGGATGGTCACATTGTTGGTGGCAGAGGAGCGCATGTTCGAACTCTTCGTCAATCCGAACAACCTAGGCTTTCGTGCCAGTTCGACTGGAGCCACGAGCACGTCCTGCTCGCCGGAACCGCGGTGACGTTGAAGGTGGCGCAGACCCGTCTTTGCTACAGCCGCATGCCATTTGTACGCGCCTATCCACGCGAGACGCAGGAGATGGTGTTCGACGCACACGAGAAGGCGTTTGCCCTCTACAAGGGCGTCCCTCGGCGTGGGATCTACGACAACATGCCGACAGCGGTTGAGACGGTGTTCAACAGCAAGGAGCGCAAGTTCAATCGCCGCTTCGAGTAGCTGATGAGCTACCACCTGATCGAGCCCACTGCCTGCACGCCTGGGGCGGGTTGGGAGAAGGGGCAGGTCGAGAACCAGGTCGGTGTCATCCGCAAGCAGTTCTTTGCGCCGCGGCCGTCGTTCAAGACGCTTGAGGACCTCAATGCCTGGCTCGCCGACGTGACATTGCTATCCGCTATTTCGGTGAGCACGACCCGCCCAGGAACGCACCTGGAGCTCACATTATCCGTGCGCGACGTGTACTCAGATTTGTCGGTTTGTTGCGCCGTTTGTTGCAACTCGCATGGCGCAACCAACCTCCAAGAGCTAAAAACATCAATAATATCGATGACTTAGGTGCGCACCGTAGGGGATTTCGGAACAAGAACTTGTGTGTTCCAACCCTAGAAATCCGCCTCGTAGGATTCCAAGGCCTTGCGGGAAATGTTCCAACCCGATCGCTGCTGCGGCGAGGCGCTTGATGAAAAAGTTCGGGAACCGCCAGAGATGGTCGTCTTGCGGGGCGCTCTAGCGACCTCAATCCCGCAACCAGGATCTTGAACGGGATTTCCGCGCTGCTTTCACGGAAGTAGGTTCAAATCGGGGCTCGATTTGACCGAGAGTTGAAATGTCCATGCTAGCCATCTTGACGTTAGCGGGGTCGCTGAATCCCACGTCACGACCGGCAGGTCTCTCCGGGCAGGAAAGCGCGACGCAATCAACCTGGGCACGCCCCGGCATCACAGGCAGCGCGCGTCCTTCCCGTCAAGGTCCGTTTCCAAACCTCACGGACCGACACCGCCATCCCTGTTCGTGGACCCCCTCGCACGTCCGGCAGCCTCGGCTCTGCGCCGGCGTTGGTTTGGCTGCGTGGCTGAGCGAAGGCCAAGCGTCCAGATTTCGATTTAGTCGGCAGTGACCAGCGTTCCCGCGAGAAGCTCGCCAAGGCGCCGGCTTCAAATTGCTCTGGGTCTTTGGCGGCGATGATCGGTGCACCTCTGGTCGCCTCAAGACCACAACTTAAGCGGGTATCCTGGAAGCCTTTCGCGTCCTACTTTTTCGTGGGTGACCCCACCCTCGTAGGGTGCCTGCGGTCGAGTTCAGGGAAAGGCGGCGCGCTGGTTACCGACGGACTGGCAATTTGACCCGCATGGGAGAGTTCATGCTATGTTCTCTAACGAATCGCCATTGGCTTCACCTTGACCACGCCATTCGGGCCGCCGCCATGGATTTCGAAACGCTCGATCGCATGCGCCACAGTCATCCAGCGTGGCGCCTGCTCAGGGCCGATCACGCACCGCTGATCGCGAGCTTTCTCCACCGCACATACATAAAGTCCAATGTCCGCTCCTTGCCCGAGTCCGAGCTCGCGCTGAAGCTGGAGGACCACCTGTTCCACCTGCGCCGCGACCTCGGCGAGGACAGCTTCCCACGCGAAGCCGGCGCCTATCTTGAGGACTGGGCCTCCGACCGCCACGGCTGGCTGCGCAAGTACTACACCGAGGATAGCGACGAACCGGTCTTCGACATTACGTCGGCGACCGAGCGGGCACTCGACTGGCTGGCTGGCCTCACGAACCGGCCGTTCATTGGCACCCAATCCCGCCTCCTCACGCTGTTCGAGCTGCTGCGCCAGCTTGCCGATGGGACCGATGCCAACCCCGCGACGCGAATTGTGGAGCTGGAGCGGCGGCAAGCGGAGATCGATGCCGAAATCGAGCGCATCCGCGGCGGGGCTCTCTCGCTCATCGACGCCAGCGGGGTGCGCGAACGATTCCTGCAGATCACCGACGCCGCGCGCGTCTTACTCTCTGACTTCCGCGCTGTGGAGCAGAACTTCCGCGACCTCGACCGCGCCGTGCGCGAGCGCATCGCCACCTGGGAGGGCGGCAAGGGCGCACTACTCGATGAGATCTTCGGCGACCGCGATGCCATCGCCGACAGCGACCAGGGCAAGAGCTTCCGCGCATTCTGGGACTTTCTGATGTCTCCCCAACGCCAGGAGGAGCTGTCCCAACTCTTGGCGCGGGTGTTCGCTCTAGAGCCTGTGCAGACCCTCGATCCCTGCCCCGACCGGCGCTTCCTGCGGCTGCACCACGACTGGCTGACGGCCGGCGAGGTGACGCAGCGCACGGTGGCACGCCTGTCCGCGGAGCTGCGCCGCTACCTCGACGACAAGGCTTGGTTGGAGAACCGGCGCATCATGGAGATCCTGCGCGAGATCGAAGCCAGCGCGCTTCAGGTGCGCGATCGCCCGCCAGGCGGCCCGTTCACGGAGCTGGACGAGATGGCTCCCGAGATCCGCCTTGTCATGGACCGGCCGCTGTTCAGCCCGCCCATGAAGCCCGACATCGCCGCCGATATAGTGCTGTCGCGCGCCGACGACATCCCGGCGGACGCCTTGTTCGACCGCGTCTATGTGGATAAGGAGCGCCTTGGCAACCAGATCCGTCGGCTTCTGCAGCGCCGCGCGCAGGTGACGCTCGCCGAGGTGGCCGCGGCGCACCCTCTGGAGCATGGCCTTGCCGAGCTCGTCGCCTACCTCAGTCTCGCCTCGGACGACCGGGCTGCCGTTATCGACGAGCAGCGGCGTGAATCCATCGTATGGACTGACACCGAGGGTCGACGCCGGCAGGCCAGCGTGCCGCTCGTGATATTTGCGCGCGCCGTCTCCGTGGGCGCGTATGCAGGAGCCGCAGAATGAGCGACAACGTTACGGTGCCCGGCCCTAACGATCTGCCAAACATCCTCATTGCGCTGATGAAGAACATTCTGGAGCGCGAGAGCGCCCCGGTCCTGTGGCAGGGTCTCCTCGCGCACCAGGCGCGCGTGCGCGACCACGTGGGCGTCATCGGCCTCGACCTGGTGCTGGACGAGGCGGAAGGCCATGCCTACCTGCGCCAGAAGCCGCAGGTCGAGGGTGAGCCTGAGCTGCCGCGCCTCGTCACGCGGCGCCAACTCGGCTTCTCGCTGAGTCTCATCCTGGCTCTCCTGCGCAAGAAGCTCGCCGAGCACGACGCAATGAGTGGCGAGGTGCGCCTCGTAGTCAGCAAAGCCGACATTCTCGACATGGTTCGCCTGTTCCTGCCCGCCACCGGCAACGAGGCGCGCCTGAAGGACCGCGTCGACCGCGACATCGGCCGGGTCGTCGACCTGGGCTTCTTGCGCCAGCTTAAGGGCCGCGACGACACCTATGAGGTGCGGCGCATCCTCCGCTCGTTTGTGGATGCGCAGTGGCTGGGAAAGCTCAACGAGCGTCTGGCAGACTACGTCGGGCACGCCAGCGAGGCTCTGGAGGGTGAGGCGGGGGGCACGCATGATTGACGGGAGTGTGGGTGACACGACCGCTGCACCACAACTTGATTTGATGTTAGATCCGGCGCAGGTGCGGCCCGGTGTGCGGCTCCACGCCGTCGAGATCTACAACTGGGGCACCTTCGACAAGCAGATCTGGCGCCTTGACCTAGGGGGCGACAATGCACTGCTCACCGGCGACATCGGCTCGGGCAAGTCGACGCTTGTCGATGCCATCACAAGCCTGCTGGTGCCGGCCCACAGGATCGCCTTCAACAAGGCTGCTGGTGCCGGATCAGGCGAGCGCGACCTCAGATCCTATGTGCTTGGCCACTACAAATCCGAGCGCGGCGAGGCAGGCCTCGCGGCCAAGCCTGTCGCGCTGCGCGACCACAACAACTACTCGGTGATCCTCGGCCGGTTCCGCAACGAGGGCTTCGGCGAGACCGTCACGCTCGCCCAGGTTTTCTGGTTCAGGGAGACGCACGGTCAGCCGGCGCGCTTCTATGTCGTGGCAGACCGGGTGCTCTCCATCGAGGAGCATTTCTGCGGCTTCGGGCGTGACATCAGTTTCCTCCGCAAGCGCCTTCGAAAACTGCCCCGCGTCGAGCTGTTCGAGAATTTCAAGCCATACGGCGCCGCCTTCCGCCGCCGTTTCGGTATCGACAACGAGCAGGCGCTCGACCTGTTTCACCAGACCGTCTCCATGAAGGCGGTAGGTGATCTCACCGATTTCGTGCGCACGCACATGCTGGAGCCGTTCCCGGTCGAAGACCGCATCCAGCACATGATCGCCCACTTCGAGGACTTGACGCGCGCGCACGAGGCGGTGGTCAAGGCGCGCGCCCAGATCGAGCGGCTTACACCCATCGTTGCCGATTGCAGCGCCCACGCGGCGCTCACCGCACAGGTGGAGGAGCTGCGCGCCAGCCGGGAGGCGCTGCGCGCGTTCTTCGCCGGCCACAAGATCGCTCTGCTCGACAAGCGCATCTCGGGCCTTTCCACCGATATTACCAAGCTGGACGAGCGTATCACTGCCCAAAGGGAGACGCGGCGCGCACAGGAAGCGGAGCGCGACGCCCTCAAGCAGGCAATCCTGGAGAATGGCGGCGATCGCATCGCCCAGCTGGGGCGCGAGATCGACGCCAAGGCCGCGACCCGGCAGGAGCGCATGCAGCGCGCGAAGCGCTATGCACAGATTGCGGCTCAGCTCGGCTTGGCCGAGGCGCGCGATACTGACGACTTCCTCGCCAACCGCGCTGCGATCGCGGGCGAGATCGAGAGTGCGAGCGCAGGCGAGGCCGACATCCAGAACAAGGCAGTCGAGGTCCAGATCGAGTTCCGCAATCTCAACGAGCAGCACAAGGAACTGACGGACGAGATCGCCTCGCTCAAGTCGCGCCGCTCGAACATCCCGACGCGCATGCTGACGATTCGCTCGGAGCTTTGCCGCGCGCTCGGGCTCGATGCCGAGGACGTGCCGTTCGCCGGCCAGCTGATCGAGCTGCGCCAGGAGGAGCGCGCCTGGGAAGGTGCCGCAGAGCGCCTGCTGCACGGCTTCGCACTGTCGCTGCTGGTACCCGACAAGCATTACGCTGCTGTGGCGGGCTGGGTGGACGGCACGCATCTGGGAAGCAGGCTTGTCTACTATCGGGTGCAGGGCCGATCCAGGACAGTTCGCCCCCGGCGTGATCCCAGGGTGATGGCTAACAAGCTCGCCATTAAGGACGACTCTCCCTTTTACGACTGGCTACAACACCAGCTCGACGAGCGCTACGATCACATGTGCTGCGCCGGCCTCGATGAGTTCAGACGCGAGGAGAAAGCGGTCACGCGCACAGGTCAAATCAAGTCTAGCGGTACTTGGCACGAGAAGGACGACCGCACCCGTATCGACGATCGCGCCAACTATGTGCTGGGCTGGTCCAATGCCGCGAAGATTGCCGCTTTGGAAAAGGCTGCGGCCTCTTTGCAGACCCGCATCCAATACCTGGCCGACGAGATTGCACGGCTCGGCCGTGAACGAGACGCGCTGCGCGACAGGCTCGGCAAACTGCAGCAGCTCTCCACGTTCACCAGTTTCAATGACCTTGATTGGCGCAGCATCACCCTGGAGATCGAACGCCTGGAGGCGGAGCGGCGCCAGCTGGAGGAAGGCTCCGACAAGCTCAAGACGTTGAAGGCGCAGCTCAATGCCCTTGAGGCGGACATCGTCGTATCGCAAAAGCACCTCGACGAGGCCAAGGACGAGCATTCCAAGCTCAATGAGCGTCGTGCAGCTGCTGAGCAGCTGAGAAGCACGGCTGCCGCGGATGTTGCCTCCCTCAAGGAGGACCAGAGGGCGCAGCTTTTCGGCAAACTGGAGGCGCTGCGCCCAGAGGCTCTGGGCGAGCACCGGCTGAGCGTGGAGTCTTGCGATGGTTACGAGCGCAAGATGCGCGACTGGCTGCAGGGGCGCATCGATGCCAGCGATCACAAGCTTACGCGCCTGCGCGAGAAGATCACCAAAGCCATGAGCGGCTACGCCAATCTCTGGCCCGAGGAGACGCGCGAAGTTGACGCCTCTGTGGAGTCGGCCGGCGAGTACGGACAGATGCTCGCCACCCTGGAGGGTGACGGCCTGCCTCGATTCGAGGCCCGCTTCAAGGCACTGCTCAACGAGAACACCATACGCGAGGTCGCGAGCTTCCAGTCCCAGCTCCGTCGCGAGGCCGAGGAGATTCGCGAACGCATCGAGATGATCAACCGATCGCTGCGTGAGATCGACTACGAGCGTGGGCGCTACATCGTGCTGGAGGCAGAGGCGACCAGCGACCCCGAGGTGCGCGACTTCCAGCACGAACTGCGCGCCTGCACCGAGGGGGCCCTGACAGGATCGGACGATCAGGCGTACTCGGAAGCTAAGTTCCTGGAGGTCGAACGCATCATCGAGCGCTTCCGCGGCCGCGACGGGACCACCGAGCTTGATAAGCGCTGGACGCGCAAGGTCACTGACGTGCGCAGCTGGTTCGAATTCTCGGCCTCCGAGCGCTGGCGCTCCGACGACACCGAGCACGAGCACTACTCGGACTCAGGCGGCAAATCGGGCGGCCAGAAGGAAAAGCTCGCTTACACCATCCTGGCGGCCAGCCTCGCCTATCAATTTGGCCTCGACACGAGCGTCCTGCGCTCTCGCGCGTTCCATTTCGTGGTGATCGACGAAGCCTTCGGGCGTGGCTCCGACGAGTCCGCGCGCTTCGGCCTCGATCTGTTCAAGAAGATGGGCCTGCAGCTCCTAATCGTCACGCCGCTCCAGAAGATCCACATCATCGAACCCTACGTGTCGGCTGTCGGTTTCGTGCACAACGAGGAGGGCCGCCGCTCCCGCCTGCGCAACCTCACCATCGAGGAATACCGCGCGGAGAAGCTGCGGCGTGCCGGGTAACGCGATTCTAGCCACGATACTGGTGATGTGATGTCGTGGACGAGCCCAGACGAGATTGTGGCGCAAGTGCAGCGGCTATGGAACCAAGGCCGTCTGCTCGCCTGCGCCATTCCCCTCTGCGAGGCCGGGCGTGCCGTGTGCGATACGCCCTTGGAGTTCCCGCTGCGGCTCAAATTGCGCCGCCCGTCGCCCCGAGAGTTGGGCGAGCGCTTCGAAGGGGTACGGGCCTGGATTGAGGCCCTGGAGACCGGATCGCGCTCCAGGCGCGGCATGGGTTACGAGATTCTCTGGGACGAGACGAGAAATCGCCAGCTCGGCCGGAACAGGATGCCCGTCGGCATCCGTGTCCCGACACGCGCCGACGCGCTTGCGATGGTCGGCAAAGCCGCGGAGGCGGTTAGGTTCGATGCCGCCGCAGAAGCGACGCTCGTTCGCTTTCCCACGCTCCGCGACTGGCTGGCGAGGAAACCGCTCACCGTGCTCGACCATGCCGACGACTGGGAGCGAATCCTCGACTGCCTCGGTTGGTTCCGCTCCCATCCTCGCTCAGGTGTGTACGCGCGTCAGATCGATGTAATCGGCGTCCACACCAAGTTCGTCGAGACACGCAAGGGTCTCCTGGCGGAGCTGCTCGACATCGTTCTGCCGGCCGAGGCGATCGAGCCGTCCGTCACCGGTGCCAGGGACTTCGAGGTCCGCTTCGGCCTGCGCGGCAAGCCGAGCCTCGTACGCTTCCGCATCCTCGATGCGCGCCACGCCATCGCCGGGCTCACCGATCTCACGGTGCCCGTCGAGCACTTTGCCAGGCTACCGCTGTGCATTGCTCGGGTGTTCGTGGTCGAGAACGAGATCACTGGCCTCGCGTTCCCGCCGATGCCCAACAGCATGGTCGTGCTTGGCATGGGCCATGCGGTGGGCCTGATCGCAGCGGCAGGCTGGGTCGCCGATCTCGACGTTCACTACTGGGGCGACCTAGACACACATGGCTTCGCCATGCTGGAACGCCTGCGCGCGAGCTTGCCTCGAGCCCGCTCGCTGCTCATGGACCGCACAACGCTGCTAGCGCACCGGCCGCTATGGACCACTGAGGAAGCGCCCCACATCGCGACCCTCGACCGCCTGACCCCCGAGGAAGGGAAACTCTACGCCGACCTGCGCTACGACCGGCTCGGCCGCTCCGTGCGCCTGGAGCAGGAGCGCATCTCGTTTGCCTGGCTGCGCTCCGTCCTCGATGCCCTTTAATGGGCAGAAACATTTACGCCTCAGTGCGGGTCGTGAGGCGCCGAGCAAACCGACCCTATGACCGGTGCATTTGAAGGCTTGAACCGGCGGCGCCTAGAAGCCGGGCGTCGTGGTGCGGTTTGGTCCCCTAATGGGGGCTTCGGGTTCACGGCGGTTCAAAGCCTCAAACCCCGGCACCAGTGGCGATCCCGTCTGCTGGCCAAATACCCCGGCGGCATGGATCGCTCTCCATCACTGCGTCGCTGTGGCGCTCCTGCGTAGGGTACGATCACCTATGTCTCGGGTCGCTCACCGTTGCCGGCGTGCCATCAACGAAGCCGCTCTTCGCCCAATGCTGCTGCCCGAGAATTTTTCCACCTTCGGCGCCGAGCCAGGGCATGCATGCGCATGGAGGCGTACGCCTCTGGATCATATTGGGAAGATTGGTTGCGGGGGCTCGATTTGACCGAGAGTTGAAATGTCAATGCTAGTCTCGCTTCGCGGCCGGGCCAAGGTCGGGCGATCCATCGTGCGGCACCTGAATTTAAGGGAACCGTATTGCCAACGGTTGAAGGTCCGCGCGGTGGCGACGGTAAACTCACACCAAGGCTCAGACGCTGCGGCGTAATCCAATCGGCTTTCTCATCGCCTCGGCGATGGCCGGCGCTTACGTCGGCGTCGGCATCCTTCTTATCTTCACCCTGGGCCAATCGATCGATCCCTCCGTCCGAAGTCTAGTTATGGGCGCCTGTTTCGGCATCGCCCTGACGCTCGTGGTTTTTGCGGGCTCCGAGCTGTTCACCGGGCACACGATGTTCATGACCTTCGGTGTGCTGCGCGGGACCATCGGCGCGCGTGACCTCAGATGCTCGTGGATAATGACCTGGGTCGGCAATCTGATAGGTTCCGTCCTGTTGGCTTGGATCTTCTACCTCGGCGGTGGTGGCCAAGTTCTCAAGAGTGGTGCCGATCTCATCTTCAAGGCGGCCGACTACAAAATGAACTCGCCCGCGGTTGCGCTGGTCGCGCGCGGTATCCTGTGCAACTGGCTCGTTTGCCTCGCGCTGTGGACTAGCGCTCGCGCTACCAGCGATTCGGCCAAGTGCATACTGATCTTCTGGTGCTTGTTCGCCTTCATTGCCTGCGGCTTTGAGCACAGCGTGGCAAACATGACGATCTTTTCTGTGGCGCTCCTGGGCGATCATCCTCCACAGGTCAGTCTGGTCGGCGCACTGCACAACCTCGCCTGGGTCACGCTCGGAAACGCGATTGCAGGCGTGCTCTTTATGGCCGGGGCCTACCGGTGGGCGAGCGAGCCGCTCATGCTCTGGGCCAAGCCCGTGGCGCGCGTGCCGGCGGCGGCGGAGTGAGCGGCTTGCCGCCGGACCTCGCAATGATGCTTGGTGTGGAGCCACCGCGGAGGTCTGCATGAGCGCCGACTTTTCAGCCGAGCAGAAACGCTACCTGGAAGGCCTAGTCGCCAGGTTGAACGCCATTCGGCCGCTGGGCGCGCCCGGGGCAGGAAGTGGCGCGGCCGTACAAGCCGGACTGGACGCCGCGCATCTCGAGGCCATGGCCCGCTTCGAGGCCGAAGGCAAGAAGCTCTCGGACCCCGAAAAATGGAAACGGGAGCAGCATCCTTTCGACGCCTATGCGCGTCTGAAAGAGCAGGCCAAAACGAACAGCCCGCCCAAGCCGTCGGACAATTTCCGCTGGCGTTTCTATGGCCTGTTCTACGTGGCCCCCACGCAGGACAGCTATATGTGTCGTTTGCGTCTCCCGAACGGTATTCTCAACGCCCACCAGTTTGCCGGTGTGGCCGAGCTGGCGGAGCGTTACGGCGGCGGCTACGCACACGTAACCACGCGTGCCAACCTGCAGATCCGCGAGATTTTGCCTCGGCACACGGTAGCAATGGTCGAGAGTATTCGGGACCTCGGCCTTTGCTCGCGCGGCTCGGGTGCGGACAACATCCGCAACGTCACAGGCGATGCTACCGCAGGCATCAGTCGACAGGCGCTGCTCGATACGCGGCCGTACGCGCGCGAATGGCACTTCCACATCCTCAACGACCGTTCACTCTACGGCATTCCACGCAAATTCAACGTGGCCTTCGATGGCGGTGGGGAGATCGCCACGCTCGAGGACACCAACGATATCGGCTTCCAGGCGGTGCAGGTTGCCGAGGTAGCCAAGGTCGCACAACCGCCGGTCGAACCGGGCGTGTGGTTCCATCTAATGCTCGGCGGCATCACCGGTCATAAGGAGCTGGCGCGCGAAACCGGCATCATAGTCACCCCTCAAGAGGCGACCGAGATCGCCGACGCTATCGTTCGCGTATTCATCCGCGAGGGCGATCGCACCAACCGCGCCAAAGCCCGCCTCAAATACGTGCTGGATGCATGGGGCCTGGAGAAATTCATCGCTGCAGTGGAGGACCTTCTGCAACGCAAGCTGACGCGTTGCGATGCATCCTTGTTGGCGCCGCGTCCCAAGCAGGACCGGCAGGCACACATCGGCGTGCGTCCGCAGAGCCAGCCGGGGCTCAACTACATTGGCGTTGTGCTGCCGCTCGGCAGAATGACGGCGGAGCAAATGCGCGGGCTCGCGGCGACGGCGCGAGATTTAGGCGATGGTGATTTGCGCCTCACGGTCTGGCAGAATCTCCTTATCTCGGGGATCGCCAGCGCCAACGTGGAGGAAGCGAAGGCGCGCATAAAAAGCGTCGGCCTCGATTGGCGTGCCAGCTCCGTGCGCGCCGGGCTCATTGCGTGCACCGGCAATACCGGCTGCAAGCTTGCCACCTCTAATACCAAAGGTGTGGCCGCACGGATCGCCGAGCACGTCGAGGCGCGGCTCGAGATCGAGCATCCAATTAATATCCACTTGACGGGCTGCCCCAATTCCTGCGCCCAGCACTACATCGGTGATATCGGCCTGGTCGGATGCCGGATCCCCGTCAATGACGAGGGAGATACGGTTGAAGGCTTCCATGTGGTGGTGGGCGGCAGCTATGGCGTCGACGCAGCGATCGGGCGCGAGCTTTGGCGCGATGTGAAGAGCGAAGATTGCCCTGCGACGGTCGAAAAGCTGCTTCGCGCCTATCTCGCGCATCGCATTGGCAAGGCCGAGACCTTTCAGGCTTTCACCCGGCGCCATGACATCGTGGCCCTACAACGGCTAGCGGAGCATGCGTTGAGATGACCATTCATTCTGTCCAGCTCATCCCCGAAACAGCACCCTTCACGGCTGGCGAACGGGGGCTCCTCAACGACTTCTTCGTGCGCGTGTTCGGGCTCGACAAACCTACCCCCGCTTCGCTGGCTCCGGCGCAGTCCACGGGGCCGCTCGAAGATGGCGATGACGGGGCGGCGCCCTGGCACGACCCGACCATACCGCTTGACGATCGCATGCAGCTTGCGACGGCCCGGCCACTACGCCGCCGCATGATGGCCGCCATGGGCCAGCAGGACTGCGGCCAGTGCGGCTACAATTGTGAGGACTATGCCAACAGCATTTACCTGCAGGCAGAGCCGCGCCTCAATCTGTGCGTGCCGGGCGGGAAAGCCACGGCGCGCATGCTCAAAGCGCTGGTCGAGGAGATGGGCGGCGGCGTGCTGGATCCCGACGAGCAAGTAGCCAAGGTCACCGCAAAGTTCAGCACGTCCACCGACGCGCGCCCTGGCCGCTCGCGCGGGAAGCCGGTGTCGGCAGCACTGCTGTCGCGCCACAAGCTCAACGGTACCGGCTCGCAAAAGGCCACCTGTCACATCGAGATCGACCTCACCGGCACTGATCTCGACTACGCGGCTGGTGACAGCGTCGGCATTTACCCGGCAAACGATCCAGCCCTCGTGGACCGGATCATCGCTGCGATCGCCGCCCCAGCGGACTTCCCGATCGCAGGCCGTCCGCTGCGAGACGTGCTGATCGAGGAGACGTCGCTCAGCCCGGCTCCCGACGCACTGTTTCAATTCATCTCGTATCTCACCGGCGGCGAGCGGCGCAAGAAGGCCCAGGCGCTGGCCAAGGGAGAGGACCCTGATGGAGACGCTGCGATGCTCGACGTGCTCGCGGCGCTCGAAAAATTCCCGGGCATCCGGCCAGATCCCGAGGGCTTGATCGAGGCTTTGGATCCGCTGCAGCCTAGGCTCTATTCGATCTCCTCATCGCCACGCGCAAGGCCGGGGCTGGTGAGCATTACGGTCGATATGGTGCGATATGAAATTGCCGGCCGCCAGCGCAGCGGCGTTGCCTCCAGCTATCTGTGTGAGCGCACCAGCTCGCGCGACGAGTTGAAGGTCTACATACAAAAAGCGCACGCGTTCGGCCTGCCCGCGACCTCCGACACGCCCATCATCATGGTGGGCCCCGGCACCGGCATCGCTCCCTTCCGCGCCTTCTTGCATGAGCGGGCGCTTTCACCCTGGCCCGGGCGGGCGTGGCTGTTCTTCGGCCATCAGCACGAGGCCACCGACTTTTTCTATCGGGAGGAATTGGAGCAGTTCCTCCAAACCGGAACGCTGACTAAGCTGTCGACCGCCTGGTCGCGCGACGGCGCTAGGAAAGTGTATGTGCAGGATCGCATGCGGCAGGCGGCACCCGAGCTTTGGGCCTGGCTGCAGGACGGAGCGCATTTCTACGTGTGCGGCGACGCCCTGCACATGGCGAAGGATGTGGAGGCAGCTCTGGTCGAGATTGCGACGAAAGAGGGAGACATGAACGCAGAGGCGGCCAAGGCCTTCGTCGCCCGACTCAAGGTGTCGGGCCGCTACCAGGCGGATGTCTATTGATGCCGCAGGGACCAAACCCCTCGCGAGAGGCCCCCCCGTTGCGTGCGCCACCCGGGCGGGTGCCGCAGCCTGCTCGCCCGCGTCGCATGGAGCCACTCGCCACATTGCCAGTCTTCTTTCGGCTCGCTGGAAAGCACGTCGTCGTTGCCGGCGGCTGCGAGGCTGCGGCCTGGAAAGCTGAGCTTCTTTCGGCCGCAGGAGCGCTAGTCTCTGTCTATGCCGGGGACCGCTCCTGCCCGGAATTGGAAGCGCTGCGCGCCGATCCGCCAGGCGGCGCAGTATCGCTCAAGCGCCGTTCATGGTCGCCGGCGGACTTCGCTGGCGCAACGCTTGTGGTTGGAGCTACCAACGACGACGCTGAGGCGTCGCGCATGTTCGAGGCAGCTCGTGCAGCCGGCATTCCCATCAATATCGTCGACAAACCGAAGCTCTGCGCCTTTCAATTCGGAGCCATTGTCAATCGCTCGCCCCTGGTGGTGGCTATCTCGACCGATGGCGGCGCCCCCACGTTGGCGCAAGCTCTGCGCTCGCGCATCGAGGCCATGCTGCCCTCGGGCATAGCCCGGTGGGCGCAGGCCGCAAAGGACTGGCGCGGGCGGGTTTCGCGACTAGGCCGCTTGGCGCGTGGGCGCTTCTGGGAGCGCTTCGCCGATCTGGCGCTCGCAGCAGCCGACCGGGCGCCGTGCGCTCGGGATTGCGACACGCTGTTCAGGGAGGTGCGTACGGATCGCCGCGACCAAGGCCACGTGGCGATGGTTGGAGCCGGCCCCGGCAACCCCGAGCTGCTCACGTTGAAGGCGGTGCGGGTGCTGCGCTCAGCCGACGTCATTCTTTTCGATGACCTGGTCGCGCCGCAGGTTCTCGACTTCGCCCGTCGTGAAGCCGGGCGCATGCTGGTCGGCAAGTCGGGGCGGGGTCCCTCGTGTCGGCAAGACGAGATCAATGGACTGATGGTGCAACTCGCCAAGAGCGGCAAGCGCGTGGTGCGGCTGAAGGCCGGCGATCCCATGATTTTCGGGCGGGCCAACGAGGAGATCACGGCGCTGAGGCGCGCAGGCGTTTCCTTAGAAGTGGTGCCAGGTGTGTCGGCTGCTCAAGGCGCGGCCGCGAGCCTGCAGGTCTCGCTGACCAAACGTGCCAGCGCGCGACGTTTGCAATTTGTGACAGGTCATGGATGCGACGGGGAGCTGCCTGACGATCTGGACCTCGAGGCCCTGGTAGACCCTTTGGCTACGACGGCGGTCTATATGCCGCTCGGCACACTGCGTGCGCTGACGACGCGCCTTCTCATGGCCGGCGTAGAACCAGGGCGATGCGCCAGCGCTATCTTCAACGCGACGCGCAAAGACGAGATGGTGGTCGCAGGGACGGTCGCGACCATCGCGGATCAAGCAACCGAGCAGCAAGTCTCCGGCCCCTGCCTGCTGCTGATCGGCAACGTCCTACGCTCCGCGGCGTGGGGCCTAGCAGGCGCGCGCCGCAATCAGGTGTGCGCGTCCTCTCTCAAAAATGGGTTGGCTGGTTGAGCTGAGCTACCGTGCAAGGCTAGTGCAACTGCACATTCGTGGGCAATGCATCGGGTCAGGGGCAGTCCCGCGTACGGCCTCCAGAAACGATCAATCCGTGCCCGCACAGCCTTTGCTTCCGGGCGCGAGTTCAATCAACCGGCGCAATGGCGCTTATGGTGCCTGTCGCTCTCGCAAACCTCATCGGGCTAGCAAGTGCAGGCAAGATGGGCGATGCTGTCATCCGATGTGGGACCTGTGCAAATTGATCTGGTGGGCATTGATCGGGCTATTTCGCCTGAGGGTAGCCCTTGTGGCGGAGAACTTGGCGCTACGCCAGCAGATCAACGTCCTGCGGCGGGCGGCCCCCAAGAGACCACGCTTCGGCAGCATCGATCGGTTGATATTTGTCGGACTGTTTCGAGGGTTGTCTTC
>Ga0081540_1001313_pt1 | contig 21711 bp, 17 predicted proteins | sample TabmetS2T1R1_FD_71024 | JGI IMG/M metagenome (GOLD analysis project Ga0081540, IMG submission 71024) | Tabebuia heterophylla rhizosphere microbial communities from the University of Puerto Rico - S2T1R1 | ecosystem: Host-associated > Plants > Roots > Rhizosphere ... | reverse complement strand
AGTGCGCGCGATACAGGATTCGAACCTGTGGCCTTTGGCTCCGGAGGCCAACGCTCTATCCAGCTGAGCTAATCGCGCAGGACGACGAACCGGAACGGCGTTCGTACCGGCAAATCCCCCCCGGTGCAAGCCTCCATGCCGTGTGCTCAACCCCTCGTCGGCGCGACCGGGACCGACGCGCACGCGCCGGCGTCGGGGCTGCACCATCCGGTCCGGACCGCCACCCAGGGCAACGCGGCGAGCAGCAGGGTGGCCGTCGCGGCGGCGACCGGCCACAGTCGCCCCGGTGACGGAGGAGGCCGCGCGGGGGCGGCGGTCTGCATCGCACGCCCGCCGGTGAGCCGCGCCAGCCCGAGCTTGTCGAGCCAGAGGCTCCCGCAGGCCGGGCATCCATGCGCGATCACGTTCCGCAGCTGGATCCCGCGCATCGCGGATCCGCACTGCGGACAGTGCAGCGGTCGCGTTCCCGTCGATCCGAGGCGGATCTCCCGCCGGTAGATCGCATCCTCCACCTGCGCCATGGAGAGGAGGGTGGACACCTGGCCGGGGCCCAGGAGCGCGCCGGAACACCGGGCACAGGCGCTGCCGGCGAGGCCGTCCCGGAATCGCTGGAGCGTCGGCGCATCCTCACCGCAGGTCGGACACACCAGCTGGCTCGGCAGCGGCGCTCCGGCACGGCCCGGGCGGAGAAGCAGCACCGGAAGGGTGATGGCCAGCGCGCACAGGTGCCCCTGCCGGGCAGCCATCGCGAGGGCCTTCGCCGCGGCGAGCGCCAGAGCAGGCAAGGGGAGCACCCCGAGTCCGTCGAGCAGCGTGAGGATGACGGCCGCGGACACGCAGCCCAGCACCGCCCGGCTCCAGCCGGTCAGGACCGCCGCGGACTTGCGGCCGCCCCGGCGGACGAGCGCCGAGACGAGATGCTCGTGCAGCGCGGGCCAGGCGAGCAGGAGCGGCCCGGGTAGCACCGCGAGCACCGCGGAGACGGTGGGCGAACGCACCAGCGAGCGAGCGGCGATGGATTGCGCCGTGCCCAGCGCAAGCCCGAGCACCGCGCCGGTCAGCGCCCAGGGCACCGCGGCGAGCGTCCAGGAGAGCCAGCTGACCCGTTCTCCGTGGAACGCCTGGACGACGAGCGCGGTGAGCGTGGGGAAGACCGGAGGAACGAGCAGCTGCGCCAGCAGGAGCACCCCCAGCGCCCCGGTGAGCAGCTGGACGAGCGAGATCCGGGTGGCCGGGTCCGGCGGCGGCCGCGTCTCGGGCGTGAGCTCGCGGGTCGGTGCCTCCGACGACTCCACCCTCGGAACCCGCGCGGTGTTCGCTTCCCTCGGAGTGGGGCGGGGACGTCGGTCGAGCTCGAGCCCCGAGTCGTCCCTCGGCTCCGCATCCGCGACCTGAGCCGTGACGCGGTTCCGCAGCGTGGCGCCGCAGCGGCGGCAGCGCTCCCAGCCCGGCCGCCACTCGTTCCCACAGTGGCGGCACACGTCGCGAGCTGTGGTGGTCGGTGCCATGTTGGAACGTTGCTGGTGGAAGAATGAAGCAAAGGTGCACTGTCCGCGTCCAGTGACAGACCGGTGTCGATGAGGACCCGCCCTGGGTCTCTGTCAGCGCCTGGGCGCCGGGTGGATGTCGTCCACCCAGTGGACCGTCTCGGGCGCCTCGACCGGAGCGATGTCGAGGTTCACCACGACGGGGTCCCGGTCGCTGCGCACGAGCACGCACTCCAGGGGCTCGTCGGCGGCGTTGATCTCCTGGTGGGGCACGTACGGCGGGACGAAGATGAAGTCTCCCGGCCCTGCCTCGGCGGTGAACTCGAGCTGCTCGCCCCAGCGCATGCGGGCGCGCCCCTTCACCACGTAGATGATCGACTCCAGCGCGCCGTGATGGTGAGCGCCGGTCTTGGCGCTGGGATGGATGGTCACCGTCCCGGCCCAGAGCTTCTCCGCGCCGGCACGCGCGTGATCGATGGCCGCGGCTCGATTCATCCCCGGCGTCTGCGGAGTGTTCGGGTCGAGCTCGGAGCTCCGGACCACCCGGACGCCGTGCTGCCGCCAGTGTTCCGCATCGTGGGGGCTCATTCGGCCTCCTCGGGGAAGCTGAACTCCAGCTCGGTCGACTCGTCGCCGGTGATGTCCAGGGTCCGGCGCTCCTTCTGCTCGCCGCTCGTGAGCTGGACAGTGTGCTTTCCCTCGAAGAGGGAGAGCGGGGCAAGCGGCGTCGTGCCGACGCTCTTCCCGTCCACGCTCACCGCCACCCCGTCGTCGACCTTGAGGACCAGCTTCCCCTTCGCGATCTCGACCTTGTGCGTGCCGTTGTCCCCGGGCTTCAGCGTCAGTGGCTCGGTCTTCGAGATTCCGAGGCCGGTGTCGAAGAACTCGAGGTCCACCGGCGCATCCTGGACGGGGATGGTCAGCGTCACCGGGGTCGTGCCGAGGATCTTCCCGCCCATGCGCACCCGCAGCTTGGGCGTGCTCTCCAGCCGCACGATGGACTCCTTCGGGACCTCGAGATCGGCGAAGGCACCGAGGAGCTTCTCCCGGTCCGACTCCCGGTTCGCCTTCGGCGCGGGATCCGCGCTGGACGGGGCGGGCCTCGGCGCGCTCGGAGCCGGTGGCGGGGTCGCGGGACGCCCCGCGCCGGTGGCGGCGAGCGCGCCGGCGGCCGCAGCCGGATCGACGGCGGGCGCGGCCTGTGGAGTCGGGCTAGCTCCCCGCGGAGGGTCGCCGGCAGCGAGGCTCGGTGGGTTCCCCGGCGGCGGCACCGCCGTGGTGCTCCGGGAAGGAGCGCCTTCGGGGCTCGCAGGGGGATGGGCCGCCGGGACCGGTGCGGGCGCGACGCTGGGGTCAGGAGCCACCGGAGCGGCGGCAGTGGGACCGGGAGCTCCCGGACCGGCGGGGGTGGGTGGTGCTCCGGCGCTGCCCGGTGCCGTCGTCCCCGCGGCCGGCGCCGAGGCCACCGGAGGGGTCGATTCGGCCGGGGCGACCGGGCTCGTCGCCGGCGCGGGACCGGGCGCTCCCGGCACGGGCAACCCCACCCGCGCGAGCAGGTCCGTCCGGTGCGCTGCTGCCAGCCCCAGGTAGGCCCCGAGCGCGGCGAGCACGGTGAAGAGGACCGCGAGGCCGATGACCCGCCCGGCTCCGCCGCCTTCCACCCGGCGCATGGTGGCGGTGGTGCGCTGGCGTCGCTCGGCGCGATCGAGCCCCATCCGCACGGGGGCCACCGAGGCCCGCTCCTTCTCCAGCGCGGTGGGGAAGACGAACGCGGACGGTGCCTGCGACGGAGCTGCAGCCGCGACGGGTCGGACCGCGAGCCCGGCGACCGGCGCCGGGGTCCGGCGGGGCTCCGAGCGGACGGTCCGATCGAGGTCGAGGATCTCCAGGGCTGCAGGAGCCGCCGCCGAGCGCGCATCGGGGAGCGGCTCGCTCAGGAGGATCGGGCTGGCGGACGTCGGCGCGAAGGCTGAGGCGGTCGCCCCGGGTGGAAGCCCGGCGGCGCGTGGAGGCGTGGGCTGCACCGGCTGGGTGGGCGGTGGCGGAGGGACCAGCTGGGCCACCAGCCGCGACAGCGCGAAGCCGGTGGTCGTCTCGCCGGTCGACGGGATGAACGCCTCGAGGTCGGCGTGGAGCGTGCGGCAGTCCGGGTACCGGGCGTTGCGGTCCTTCGCGAGCAGCCCATCGAGGATCGACTGGATCGCCGGGGGCAGGCTGGGCACGCGCCGCACCGCGGGGATGGCGGCGTCGTAGAGCACCGCGCGCACCATGCTCGCATCGGTGTCGGCCTCGAAGGGCATGCGGCCGGTGCACAGCTCGTAGAGCACGACGCCGAGCGCGTACAGATCCACCCGGCGGTCGAGCGGCTCGCCCCGGAGCTGCTCCGGCGCCATGTACGCGACCTTGCCCTTCACCGTGCCGGCCTGGGTGTGATGGCTCTGCCCGCGGGCCTTGGCGATGCCGAAGTCCACCAGCTTCACCGCTCCGCTGCGGCCGACGAGGATGTTGTCGGGACTGACGTCGCGGTGCACGAGGTGCAACGGCTCGTCGGTCACGGAGTCGCGGAAGTCGTGCGCGTAGGACAGGCCCTCCGCCGCGGAGGAGACGATCCGCGCCGCCAGGCCCAGCGAGATGGGCGAGCGGACATCCCGGGCGCGCGCCAGCAGCAGGCGGAGCGTTGGCCCGTCGATGTACTCCATGGCGATGAAGTAGGCGCCCTCGGCCTCGCCGAAGTCGAACAGCTGCACCAGGTTCGGATGGTTCAGCTGCGCGGCGAGCTTCGCCTCTCCGAGGAACATCTCCACGAACTGTGGGTCCTCGGCGAGATGCGGCAGGATGCGCTTGATGACCAGCAGCTTCTCGAACCCCATGGGTCCGTCGGTCTTGGCGAGGAACACCTCGGCCATCCCGCCCGTGGCGAGCTTGCGGAGCAGCTGGTACTTCCCCAGTCTCATCTGGACCTGAAGCGTTAACACACCTGGCGGGAGAATCCGTGGCCACTGTGCACACCGAGGTCGAGGTGGACGGGCGGAAGGTCCGTATCTCGAACCCCGACAAGGTCTTCTTCGCCGCGCGGGGAGAGACGAAGCTGGACCTGGTCCGCTACTACCTCGCCGTGGGGGCGGGCGCCCTCCGGGGTGTGCGCGAGCGGCCCACCGTCCTCAAGCGCTATCCCAATGGGGCAGGTGGGGAATTCTTCTACCAGAAGCGGGTGCCTGACCCGCTCCCCGAGTGGATGGAGACGGTGACCGTCACCTTCCCCAGCGGCCGGAGCGCCCGCGAATTGTGTCCGGTGGACGTGGCGCATGTCGTCTGGGCAGCCAACCTCGGATGCCTCGATCTCAATCCCTGGGCGGTGCGACGAAGTGACGTGGACCATCCGGACGAGCTCCGGGTCGACCTGGATCCGCAGCCGGGGGTGGAGTTCTCGACCGTCCGGAAGATCGCGCTCGAGGTGAGGTCGGTGCTCGAGGGGCTGGGGCTGGTCGGCTGGCCGAAGACGTCGGGCTCGCGGGGGGTCCACGTCTACGTGCGCATCGAGCCCCGGTGGGACTTCCTGGAGGTGCGGCGAGCGGCGCTGGCGCTGGCCCGGGAGGTGGAGCGGCGGCTTCCGGACCTCGCCACCAGCAAGTGGTGGAAGGAGGAGCGTGGCACCCGCGTCTTCCTCGACTACAACCAGAACGCGCGCGATCGGACCATCGCCTCGGTCTACTCGGTGCGGGCCAACCCCGAGGGGAAGGTCAGCTGTCCCGTCACCTGGGCCGAGATGGAGACGGTCGAGCCCGGGGACCTCACCATCGCGACGGTGCCCGCCCGCTTCGAGAAGATCGGCGACGCCGGAGCGGGAATCGACGACCGGGCCTTCACGCTCCAGCCCCTGCTCGATCTCGCCGCACGCGACGAGGCGCAGGGCCTCGGGGACGCTCCCTGGCCGCCGCACTTTCCGAAGCAGCAGGGCGAGCCCAAGCGGGTCCAGCCGAGCAAGGCGCGGAAGGAACCGGAGGACTGAGAACCCTTCACGTGGCCTCGGCGCGCTGGCGCTGACCATTCGCGGTGCGACGGCGGGCGAGGACGTTGTGCAGCTGGGCGACCACCGCCGCTCCCTCGCCGATCGCTGCCCCCACGCGCTTCACCGAGCCGGCGCGAACGTCGCCCACCGCGAAGATCCCCTCGACGCTGGTCTCCATCGGCAACGGCCGGCGTCTCGAGATCACGTCGGCGCCGGTTCGAACGAATCCCTTCTCGTCCAGGAGAACGCCACAGCCTTCCAGCCAGCTCGCCGACGGCTCGGCACCCGTGAACACGAAGAGGTGGGAGATGGCGTGCTCCTCCTCGGCTCGGGTACGACGGTTGCGCCAGCGCACGTGATGCAGACCCACGTCCGGTGCGCCCTGAAGCTGCACGATCTCCGTCTCGAAGAGGACCGCGATGTTGGAGGAAGCCGCGATCCGGTCGATCAGGTATCGCGACATGGTCTCCGAAAGGCTCGGCCCGCGCACCAGCATGCTCACATGGCGCGCATTGCTCGAAAGAAACACCGCCGCCTGTCCCGCGGAGTTTCCTCCACCGATCAGGGCCACCTCCTCGTCGCGGCAGAGGCTGGCCTCGGCCGGCGAGGCCCAGTAGGACACACCGCGACCCTCGAATGCCGGGAGGTCCGGAATTTGCGGGCGGCGATACCGAGCGCCCGTCGCGACCACCACCGTCCGTGCCCGGACCCGGCGGCCGTCGGCAAGGTACAGGATGAGCGCCGGATCCGGACCCGAGCTCTCGGAGGTGCAGTCCATTCGCTTGACCTCGGTCGAGAGGCTGAACTCGACCCCGAACTTCTGCGCCTGCGCGTAGGCGCGCCCCATGAGCGCCTGTCCCGAGACGCCGGTGGGAAACCCGAGGTAGTTCTCGATCCGCGCGCTGGCGCCCGCCTGTCCTCCGAAGGTCATGGCATCGAGCACGAGGATCGAGAAGCCTTCGGACGCTCCGTAGACGGCGGTCGCAAGTCCCGCTGGGCCGGCGCCGACGACGACCACGTCGTAAGGCTCATCGCGCAGGGTCGTCGCCACCATCCCGAGCGCGCGTGCCAGCTCCTGCTTCGTCGGCTTTCTGAAGACCGTGCCGTCGGGCATGACGAGGAGGGGAAGGTCGGTCGGCGCGTAGCGAGCGACGAGTGAGGCGGCGTCCGCATCCTCCTCGGGATCGACCACCCGGAATGGAGTTCCGTTCCGCCCAAGGAATGCGGAGAGCTTCGTCACCTCCGGAGATCTCACTGCCCCGATCAGGACCGGCCCCCCGAAGCCGATCTCGATCATGCCCACGTGGCGCAGGATCATCGCACGCAGGATGCGTTCCCCGAGCTCGGCTTCGGCGATGAGCAGCGTCCGGAGCTGGGCCGTGGGAACGACGATTGCCTCCACCTCCTCGATCGCCTGGACATCGATCGCGCTCGGCTTGTCGGAGAGCGTTCCGAGGTCGGCGAGAAACTCGCCGGGGAGGATCTCCATCTCCTCCGGCGTCCCTCCCATCCGCTGCACGAACTCGGCGACGGGCAGCGATCGACCGAGCGGATCGCGGCTGACGACCGCCATCCGCCCGGAGAGGATCACGTACATCCCCGGGCTGGGCTTCCCCACCCGAACGAGGAGCTCGCCCGGGCCGAACCGGCGCACGTCGCCGAAGCGCCGGACCCGGTCGATCTCGGACGACGTGAGGACCGGAAACATCTGGTCGAACCGCCGCGCCAGCGCACCGCTCGGTGTTGGACGTTGCTGCTGACTTGTCATGTGAGTCCCCGGCCGTTGGAAGGGCATCCTCTAACGAGGTTTCACCCTCCGAACAGCGCCTTCAGCTCCGCCGGCACCACGGCCTCGAGCTGGCCGTAGGTGCAGGACTTCGGCGTCCGGTCCGGCCGCCAGCGGAGGAAGTGGGTCGCGTGGCGGAAGCGCGATCCCTGGAGGTGGTCGTAGCTCACCTCCACCACCCGCTCGATCCGCACCGGCTCCCACGAGAGGTCCTTCTTGTTGTTCCAGCGGCTCGGAGCGCCGGGCATTCGCTGCTCGCTCTCTCCGGCCATGGTCGCCCACTCCTTCCAGGGATGGCCCTCGAGCGCGCCCTCACGGAGCGGCGCGAGCTCGGCCTCGAACTGCTTGCGCTGGGCCGCGGTGAACCCCGAGCAGATCCCCACGTGGTGCAGCGCGTCCTTCTCGTCGTGCAGCCCGAGAAGGAACGAGCCCACGCCCCCGCCGCCCTTGAACCAGCGGAAGCCGGCGACGACGCAGTCCGCGGTACGCTCGTGCTTCACCTTCAGCATCTCGCGCTTGTCCTCGAGGTAGGGGAGGGCGATGGGCTTCACCATCACTCCGTCCAGGCCGGCGCCCTCGAAGCGGCGGAACCACTCCTCGGCGACCGCGCGGTCGCGAGTGGCGGGAGTCAGATAGACGGGAGGCTTCGTTCCGCCGAGCGCGTGCTCCAGCCGGCGCCTCCGCTCCTCGAAGGGGAGGGCACGGAGGTCCTCGTCTCCGACTGCCAGCAGGTCGAATGCCACGAAGGACGCCGGAGTGTCCTCGGCAAGCTTCCTGACCCGGGAGGCCGCGGGATGGATCCGGTTGAGCAGTGCATCGAAGTCGAGGCCCCGCGGGCCAGCGATGACGATCTCCCCGTCCACCACGCACCGTTCGGGGAGCGAGGCACGGAGCGGACCGAGGATCTCCGGGAAGTAGCGGGTCATCGGCCGCTCGTTCCGGCTCCCCAGCTCGACCGCCTCGCCGTCGCGGAAGACGATGGTGCGGAAGCCGTCCCACTTCGGCTCGTAGATGACGTCTCCCGCGGGGGGCAGCTCTCGCACCAGCTTCGAGAGCATCGGAGAGACCGGCGGCTGGACGGGAAGACTCAACGGCCGACGGCCTCCACCTGGGTGGCCAGCTTCTGGCCCTGCTTCACGATGTAGGTGACGCGGACGGTGGAGCCGACGGGGAAGCCATCGCGGGCCCCGGCGGCACCGTGGAGGATCCACCGCGTCTGGTCGTCGGTGGCAAGCGTCCGCACGGTCCCGTCCTGCGAGCGGACGTCGAGCTCGGTCCGACCCGTGGTCACGATGACGCCCTGGACCTGATCACCCGCCGTGAGCTCCCGCATCGTCTGACTCGCGTTGTCCAGGCCTCGCTGGGCCGAGTCACCGACGGAGCTCGCGGCTCCTCGCGCCTTCGCAGCGGCATCGTCGGCCGCTCCCCGTGCCTTCGCCGCAGCGTCGTCCGCCGCCGCCCGCGCCTGATCCGCGGCCGTGCGCGCCCTGGCCGCGGCGTCATCGGCCGCGGCTCGAGCCTGGCCGGCCGCGCCATTCGCCGCGGCTCGCGCTTGATCCGCGGCGGTCCGGGCCTTCGCCGCGGCCTCGTCGGCTGCTGCCCGCGCCTGGTCCGCGGCCGACCGGGCGCCGCTCGCGGCGTGCTCGGTCGCGGCGCGTGCGCTGGCGGCGGCGTCCTTCGCAGCGCGCTCGGCGTCCGCCGCGGCGCCCTTCGCCTGTGCGACCGCCTCCTGCGTCTGTCGCTGGCAGCCGGAGAGGACGAGGGTGCCGAGGAAGAGGACGAGGAGAACGCGCATCGCAGAGGGCCTCCGGGGACGGAGGCGAGGCCTACCACGATGGGATGGCGCGGATGCGAGGCTTCTGCGTCACCGATGTCGTGACGCGGTCACCACGCGCTCAGCCCGCGAGCCGGCGGTACTCCTTGAGGTGGCGGAGCGCCAGCACCGGCTGCCCCCGCCGCTCGTGGAGGCAAGCGAGGTTGTAGTGCGCCTCGGCGAGACGCGGGTCGGATCGGAGCGCGGTCTCGTACCACTCGACGGCCTCGGCGGTGCGCCCCTGGTCTCCGAGGGCGACCGCGAGGTTGTAGGCCGCGGTGGCGTCGGCGGGGCGGGCGGCGAGCGCCGCGCGGTAGTGAGTCTGCGCCTCCGGGAGCCTGCCCTCCTCGTGGAGCAGGCGTCCGAGGTTCACGTGCGCATCGGCGTGACCCGGCGCACGGGCGAGGAGCTGCGCGTACAGCAGCCGGGCCCGCGCCGGGGCACGGTCCTCCAGGGACTGGGCCTCGGAGAAGAGCGCGTCCAGATCCGGAGCCGGCGCAGGCGTGGGAGACGGCGCCACGTCCAGATCGAGGAGGACCTGCCCGGAGTCGGCGGCGACACGGGCCGTGCCTTCACGGACGACGACCTCCTGCCCGGCCGCCTCGAGCCTCAGCGCGCTGACCGGCCGATGAGACGGGTGCCGCGCCCGTGCCTGCCGGAGCGCGTCCGCCACCCGGGCGGGGGCGATGGCCTGGTCCACCAGGCGCTTCGCGTTCCGGAGCAGGACCAGATCCTGGAAGGTGAGGGCGCGGGCGCCGGCACGCCGAAGGATCGCCGCGCGCTCGGGCAGCCCCGCCTCGACGAGCTGGAGCACCCTCTCCTCGGACGTGCCGAGGACCGCCGCCGCATCGGCGAGCGTGTAGGTGCGCGTCTCGACTCGGGTTCTCTCCATACCTCGTGAAGAAGTACCAGCGGGGTCTGACGAGTCCGTCCGGGGCGCCTCCCTCGGGGGCGGGGCGGGCGCGGACACACGACCGGTGGGGTCGACTGGACCAGGGTCGCAGCCGCGCGCCCCGAACGACCGAGCCAAGGTCCACACCGATCTGCTACAGCCCGATGGCTTCACACCGACTCCACCGCGGCAGCGCATCCGAAACTCGTGGTTTCGAGGTGACCTCCTGATGGAAGCGCTGATCCAAGAACCCGGGGCAACGGTGCCGGCGTCGACCGACGTTCTCGGCCACCCGCGCGGCCTCGCGTATCTGGTGTTCGCCGAAACGTGGGAGCGCTTCTCGTACTACGGGATGCAGGCGCTTCTGGTCCTCTACATGGGCCAGCAGCTTCTCCTCCCGGCACACGTGGGACACGTCGCCGGGTTCGCGGCGTTCCGCGGCTGGATCGAGCAGGTCTATGGACCGCTCTCCCCGGCAGCGCTGGCCTCGGTGATCTTCGGTCTCTACGCCGGCGGGGTGTACCTGACTCCGCTGGGGGGCGGCTTCATCGCCGATCGGTTCCTCGGGCGAACGGTCACGGTGACCATCGGTGCGGTGCTGATGGCGGCGGGCCATCTGCTGATGGCGTTCGAGGTCACCTTCCTCCTCGCGCTCACCTGCCTCCTGCTCGGAGTGGGCTGCTTCAAGGGGAACATCGCCAGCCAGGTCGGTGAGCTGTACGGGCCCGGTGATCTGCGCCGGGCGGACGCATTTCAGATCTACTACCTGGGAATCAACGTCGCGGTGATCGTCTCGCCGCTCGTCTGCGGCACGCTCGGGCAGAAGGTTGCGTGGCACTGGGGCTTCGGAGCTGCCGGTGTCGGAATGCTCATCGGCCTTGCCGTCTATCTCTCCGGTCGTCGATGGCTACCCGTGAGCACGCCACGAGCCCGGGGTGCGTCCCAGGCGCGTCCCACGCTCGCCCGCAGCGACTGGCCGAAGATCCTCGTCCTCGTCGCGCTGTTGCCCGTCCTGGCGCTCTCGGAGCTGGGCAACCAGCAGATCTACAACACGTACCTGGTCTGGGGCGACGCACAGTATGCCAGGACGTTCTTCGGCTTCGAGGCACCGGTGACCTGGCTCCTCTCGGTCGACGCGTTCATCGCGATGGCGATGATCCTGCTCTGGGTGGCGTTCTGGCGAATGTGGAGCCGCACGCGGCGCGAACCCGACGAGATCGTCAAGCTCGCGATCGGCGCGGCGATCTCGGCGACTGCGCCGCTCCTCCTTGTCCTCGGCGGCCTGCGGGCGGCGGGGACCGACCACGGCGTGTCACTGGGCTGGGGACTCGGATTCCACCTCGTCAACAGCGTGGGCTATGCGCTCCTCTTCCCGGTTGGACTGGCCCTCTACTCCCGTGCCTCTCCGCGCGCGCTCAGCGGCCTGATGATCGGCGTCTTCTACCTCCACCTCTTCCTCGCGAACATGACGGTCGGCCGTCTCGGCGGACTGCTGGAGACCCTCGGCGGGGGACCGTTCTGGCTCCTGCATTCGGGGCTGATGGCCGTGGGATGCGTCATGCTCGTGGTCTTCGCGGTGGCGTTCCGCCCGGTCCTTGCGCCGACGGCGGAGACGGCCCCGGGGTAGCCCCTCACCCGTTCCAGGGTCGCAGCCGCGGCACCCACGCCGGGACCGCGCGACGGTACGCCTCGTACTTCTCCCCGAACTGACGGCGGAGCACCGGCTCCTCGTAGACGCGGACGAAGGTCGCCACCAGGGCCGCGACGAGCGCCGCATAGGCCAGGAGCACCGTCTGCCCGAGGAGCAGCGCCTGCCCCACGATGGCCGCCACCACGGCGACGTACATCGGGTTCCGCACGTAGCGGTACGCCCCGGTCACCACCAGCTCCTCGGTCGGGGCGACCGGTGCCGGCGTTCCGAGCCCGTCGCGCACGAACCGGACGAAAGCGCTCACCAGCAGGGGAAGGGCGAGAACGAGCAGGACGCCGCCGACGACGCGGACTGCCAGGGGCGTCGGCTGTGTCACCCAGCGCGTCAGCCACCAGGGAACGAGACCGACGACGACGCCGGGGGCGGCGAGGAAGAACAGACCGCTGCCGATCGCTGCACGGCGAAGCCGCATACGACGATCCCTACGCTCGGGGACGGCTAGCGCTTGCCGCGCTTCTTCTGCGCCGCCTGGGCGGCAGGGGCGGGAGCCCGCTTCGGAGGCTTCCGCTCGGCGACGTCCGCGGCCGGCGCCGCGGCAGCGGCCGCCGGGGCAGCTCCCTTCCGGGCCAGGCTCGCCTTGAGGGCCTCCATCAGGTCGATCACCTGCGTCCGGGGAGGCTCGGCCGGCGCGATGGACACCGGTTCCCCGGCGATCTTCGCGTCGATCACCGACTGCAGCTTCTTCCGGTAGGTGTCCTCGTACTTGCCGGCGTCGAAGTTCTCGGTCGACAGCTGGTCGATGAACTGCCTCGCCAGCTGGAGCTCGGCGGGCTTCACCTCACCCTCGCCGATCGGAACCTCGCTCACCGGCCGGAGCTCGTCGGCGTAGCGGAGGGTCTGCATCACCAGCGCTCCCTCGCGGGGCCGGATCAGCACCAGCTCCTCTCGCCCACGGGTGGAGTACTTGGCGATCGCCGCGTGCTGCGCCTGATCCAGGGCCTGGGCCAGCAGCTTGTACGGGCGGTCCGCGCCCTTGTCCGGCCCGAGGTACCAGCCGTTCTCGAAGTACAGCGGATCCACCTTGGAGAGAGGCACGAACTCGGTGATCTCCATCGCCTTGGTGGAGGCCTCCTCGAGCGCCTTCAGCTCCTCGGGGGTGAAGATGACGTACTGGTCCTTGGCGAACTCGTAGCCCTTGACCAGGTGCTCACGGGAGACGATCTCGTTGTCCACCGGGCACCAGATCTGCTGCTTGATGCGGCCCTTGCACTTGTCGTGGAGCTGGTTGAACGAGATCTGCGCCGCGCTCTCCGCGGCCGCGTACAGCTTCACCGGGATGTTCACCAGGCCGAAGGAGATGACCCCCGAGCCGATCGCGCGAGCCGCCATGACAGCGTAGATATACCCCCCTCCGCATGGCCGCCAGCAGACGTCCGCCTCGCAACAGGTCTGTCGCGACCCCGCCCTTCCGCCTCGCGATCGAGGGGACCGGCGCCCCCGAGCGGGAAGTGCGCCTGGCGGACGTGGACTTCCAGCTCGCGAGCCGGGCCCCCCGTGCCTTCACCCGGCGCGGGTGGTGGTTCGAGGTGAAGTACGACGGTTACCGCATCCTCGCCGAACGCCGGGGGAAAGAGGTCCGGCTGCGCTACCGAGGCGGAAGTGACCCCTCCCACCAGTTCCCGGAGGTGGTCGAGTCGCTCCGCGCGCTCCCCTCGGGCGACTTCATCCTCGATGGCGAGGTGGTGGTCGAGGACTCCGAGGGCCGCCCCTCGTTCAACCTGCTCCAGCAACGGGCACAGCGGGCCCGTCCTGCAGCTGGCGCGCCCCCGGCAACCTACTGGACGTTCGACCTCCTCGCCGCCGAGGGGCGGGATCTGCGCGGCCTGTCGCTGGCCCGCCGGCGGGAGCTGCTGCGAGCGCTGACGGTCGAAGGCGGCCGGGTTCGCTGCGTGGAACCGGTGGAAACCGAAGGGGAGGCCTTCTACGAGGCCGTGAAGCAGATGGGCCTGGAAGGCATCGTCGCCAAGCGCCCGGATGCTGCCCACCACGCCGGCCGCGGAACCGACTGGCAGAAGGTCGTCACCCACCAGATCGGCGACTTTGCCGTGGTCGGTCACACCCGGGAGCTGACCTCGCTGGCCCTCGCCACCTGGGACGGAGACGGCTTCGTCTACTCCGGTCGGGTGGGGAGCGGGCTCGGCTCACGAGAGGCCTCACGGGTGGAGCGCGAGCTGGCCTCGCACCGTCGCGCCACGCCGCCATGCCGAGATGCACCGCGCGACCGGGATCTGATCTGGGTCGACCCGACGCTGGTCGCGGAGGTTCGCTACAAGGAATGGGAGCGTGGTGGATCGCCCCGCGCGCCGGTCTTCTGCCGCTTCCGCGATGACCGCCGTCCCGAGCAGAGCCTCCCGCCGTGGCGCGCCGAGGAGCGGACCGTCAACTTCGTCAATCTGGAGAAGATCTGGTTTCCCGAGGACGGCTTCAGCAAGGGCGACCTGATCCGCTACTACCAGGCGATCTCCACCTGGATGCTGCCGTACCTGCGTGACCGGCCGCTGATGCTCACCCGGTTCCCCGACGGCATCCACGCCCAGAGCTTCTTCCAGAAGGACGCCGGTGGCCCCTACGTCCCGTCCTGGGTCCGCAGCGTGGAGATGGAGGGCGACGAGGGACCGATCCGGCAATTCGTCTGCGAGGACGTCGAGACGCTCTCCTTCCTGGTGAACCTCGGCACCATTCCCTTCCACCTCTGGAGCGCCCGGGTGGCCGATCTCGAGCATCCCGACTGGTGCATCCTCGACCTCGACCCCAAGAGCGCGCCGTTCGAGGACGTGATCACCCTGGCCATCGCCGCGCGCGCGCTGTGCGAGGAGCTGGAGCTGCCCCACTTCATCAAGACCAGCGGCAGCTCGGGCCTGCATGTCCTGGTGCCCCTGGAGCGGCAGCTGGATCACGACGGGGCGATCAGCTTCGGACAGGTGCTCGCCGAGGCGCTGGTGCAGCAGCACCCGGACATCGCGACCACGGAGCGGGCGGTGCGCGCCCGGCGCTCGAAGGTCTACGTGGACTACCTCCAGAACGGGCGGGGCAAGCTCCTGGCCGCGCCGTTCTCCGCGCGGCCGCTCCCTGGCGTCCCGGTCTCGATGCCGCTGCGCTGGGACGAGGTGAAGCCCGGGCTCCACCCGCGGCAGTTCACGGCGCTGGATGCTCCGGCGCGCATGGAGCGCCTCGGGGCAGATCCCTTCGTCGGCGTGCTCGGCGAGGCCCCGGAGCTGGTGGCGGTGCTCTCGCGCCTGCAGAAGTATCTCGAGAAGCGCGGAGGCCTGTCCGTCCCGGTCGGCGGCCCCACGAAGACCGGACGCTGGGGAGGCTCGCGCCGGTCCTCCGGGCTCAGTCCCCCGAACCAGGGGGACGCCGACGAGTCGGCGCAGGGGCGCCGATCCTCCAGGCTCAGCCCCCCGAACCAGGGGGACGCCGATGAGTCGGCGCAAGGGCGCCGATCCTCCAGGCTCAGCCCCCCGAACCAGGGGGACGCCGACGAGCCGGCGCGGAGGCGCCGGTCCTCCGGGCTCAGTAGCTCCGGAGCACGACCAGCGTCACCCGACGCGGCCGCACCTCGATCTGAACCTCGCGGGCGCCGCCGCCGGCCACCACGGTGAGGCGGTGGACGCCGGCTGCCACGCGGAAGCGGGCGAGCTGGAACTCCGCCGGCAGCGACATCCAGGAGCGCAGGTCCGGCTGGTTCACGTAGCTGAGCGCGAGGAAGGTCAGGATCCCCAGCGCCTCGCTGCCGGTGGCCTGACCCACGCCGACCGCGGCCCCCGTCCGGAGGGCGAGCGCACCGAACTGGCGGGCCACCAGCCCGTCGATCCGGTAGTTGAGGTGGATCTTCGCCACCTGCTCGAGCGAGGTGATGGTGGTGGGCCGCACCGCCGTGTTCGTGTCCCCGTCCAGCACCACCTGCGACTGCCGGATCCATTGACGATCGCGGAACACCGGTACCGCGATGACCTCGGCCTTGGGCCCGCCACTCCGACTCCCGTTGGTCTTGACCGGAACCTTGCCCGCCTCGAGCACCACCAGGATCTGCCCCTCGTCCTTTCCCAGCGGCTGTGGCTGCACCCAGGGGTACTGCCGCCGAAGCTCGCGGAGCGCCTCGTCGCGCCCGGTCTCCTTGGCGAGCCGGACCAGCGGCTCGGCCAGCGAGCCGAGGTCGCCGGCCAGCTTGTTCGCGGCGTAGTAGTCGATGAACGCGTCGTCGGCGTGGCCCTGGTCCTCCCAGAGCACCGCGGCGAGGTACCGGGCCACCGCCAGCTGCTCGTAGGGCTTCTTCTCCTCGTTGATCATGCGCTGCATGCGCTCGTTCACCCGGCGCACCTCGACCAGCGCACCCTCGTCGTTCCCCAGCTGGCCGTAGTTCAGCGCCTGCAGCGTGGAGATCATCAGCTTCTCGAAGTCTTCCCCCCGGTAGGCCCGCTCGCGCTCGCTGGAGATGAGGACCTTCGCCTCCTCGCTGACGGAGACGAAATCGAGCCGCTCGCTGAGCTTGTCCGCCTGAGCGAGGATCTTGATGCTGTCCTCGAACTTGCCGGCGGCGTGCAACACCATCCCCTCGTCCATCATGGCCAGCAGCTGATCGATCTGCGGGCCGGACTTCACCTCGTTCTCGAAGCCCTGGATGGCAGGCGGGTACTGGTACGACTCGTAGGAATGCCTGTATCCCGCGGTGCGTGCGATGTAATCGCCGGCGCAGCCGGTCAGGAGCAGCGTGAGCGCCCCGAACGTGACCGGCCAGCGGACCGCGAGGAGAGGGTGAGCCACGTCGAGACGTTCAGCGTGCCGTCGAGAGCTACGGGCGCACGCTCTGCTTCACGAACTTCTTCTTCAGCTCCTTCTCGTCCTGCCAGACCACGAGGGCAGTCCTGAGGTTCGAGAGCTTGGTCGTCATCTTGTAATAGATGAACTCGTCGCTTCCGACGCGCTGTTTGATGGAGGCGAGCTCGCCGGTCATGATGTAGTCCGGAGCGACCTGCTGGCCCGGGCCCTTCGCCTGATCGGGTCGCACGTACCCGCTGCCCTGGTACTCGTACTCCTCGGCGATCGCCTGGCGGGCGTTGGCGTCAACGAAGGCGAACCTCCCGGTGTTCGCGAGCTGCGTCTGGATCTTGTCGGCCAGGCTCTGCATGTCGATGTGCTCGGAGGTGCTGTTCTTCAGCTTCCCCACGATGACCACCGGCTGGACCTGCGCCTGACCCGCGATCTGCGCGAAGGCCGGCGAGGCCTGGAGATCGCCGACCACCTTCTTGGCGATCAGCTGCAGATCGCTCGGAGCCCACTCGTCGGAGAGGAGGTCGATCTCGTTGGGGTCGGTGTACTCGCCGCGCGTGAAGGCGCGTTCGGTGGAGCAGGCCATCCACAGGCCAGCGAGGAGCGACAACGCGATTCTGGTGCGGGTCATGGTCAGTTCCATTCGCATTCGAAGCGGCTACCTTGGAAGCGCCAGCGGTCCACGATCTTGGCGTCGCGCCGGTATCCGGCGGTCAGCCGGCAGAGACTCTGCAGCGAGGCTCTCGGATAGTCGAACAGATATACCTGTGCAGCGGAACGATCCTGTGACTTCAGCTGCGAGGGGTGGGTCAGGCTCGGGCTGGCGGAGCTGGCGATGACCAGGGTGTGGCGCCCGTAGGTCTTCAGCGGCACCTGACCTGGCAGCACGATGCGGCGAACCGTCCGGGTGATCAGGATGTCACTGTTGTCGATGGTGGTCTCGTGCGCGTTGGGACGGCGGAGCAGCTCGTCGACGTTCGTGCTCATGACCCGCGTCACGTCGCCATCATCGACGAACACGTAGAGGTACGCGTTCCGTGCTCGCCGGCTCTCGCCGGTGAAGTCGAGCGTCAACTCGAGGTTCAGGGAGCCGTTCGGCTTCAATGCGTACTTGGACACGGCGGAGATGACCGAGGGGTCCACGCCGGCCACGCGCATTCGGACCAGCCCCTCCGCGGAGGCGTCGCAGGCGCACTGGCGCTCGGCGATCATCCGCACCAGCTGGTCCGTCGGGAATCCGGCCTGGGCGAGCTTGGAGACTTCCTGATCGGTGAGTGGCGGCTGCTCGCTCCGCTCGTACACGGGAGCGAGGCTGTTCGAGTCCCACTGCGCCAGGTTCACCGGCTGCTGTGAGGGCGGCGCAGGAGGCGGGAGCGCTGCCAGGGTCGCGGGAGTGGCAGGCGTCGGTGGGGACTGCGTGGGGCCAGGCGCGGACTCCATCGGCGGTGGCGGAACGGCCTGGACCGGCGGGGTCGCAGCCGGCTGGCCGGCGGCCGGCGGGGCGGACTGCGCCGGAGCGGAAGGAGACGCCGACGGCGGCGGTGGCGCCGAGCCCGCGGCGGGCGGGGGCGTCTGAGCGAGGAGGACGACCAGGAGGAGCGAGGCGGGCATCAGTTCACGGGAGCGGGGCCTAGAAGCGCCATCCGATGCTCAGACCCACGCGGACGATGGAGAAGTCGTAGTTGGCCAGGTTGAGGTCCCAGTTGGCGAAGACACCCAGCTGGAAGTGACTCTCGGTGATCCAGTCCATTCCGACACGCGGGGAGATGACGAAATTCACCGAACCTTCATGGGGGATGTGGAGGCCGGCCTGGAAGCCGATGCTGAAGGCGAACGGCCAGGTGGTGGTGTGGAACGAGGGGCCGAGGAGAGCACCCCAGAGCTTGGGGTCCGGGATGTAGAACCCGCTCAGGTCGATCCGGTACCAGTCCGCGTTCCAGAAGGATGCGGTCAGGCCCGCGAAGAGAGGTGGGCTGAACTGGTCTCCCTTGATGGTGAGCGCGCCACCGCCGTCGAGGGTCACGGAGAAGCCCCCCAGGCCACCGGGACCCGAGGTGTAGCCACCCTTGCCGATCTCCGAGCCCTCGGGCCCTTGCGTCGTGCCGCGTTCCTGGGCGAACGCGGTGCTCCCGCCGAGCACCACAAGGCACACCACCAGCGAGCGAACTGCGTTCCTCATGGGTTGGCTCCCCTCCGGTCGTTTCCGGCCCCGCTGGTGTCGATTGTCGTCGGAGGCCCGTGCGGGGAGCAAGCCTCGGGGGCAACCCGTCTACCGTATTCGCAGGGGGCCACGCCCGTTGAATTTCCATGACCTTTCGTTCGTAGCGGGGCTGCCTCAGTCACCGGCGCGGAGGGCGAGAACCGCCTGGAAGGGCGGCTCACGTCGGAGCACTGCGCCGAGCCGCGCCGCGCTGGCGGAGAGGTGCACCGGGGTGTTCCCGCCAGCCACTCGTGAGGCCTCGAGCGTCAGATCCAGCCTGGGCAGCAGCTCCGGGAAGAGCATGCCGATCCGGAGACGGAGCCACGCATCGGCGGTGAAGGTATCCGGGTCTCGGAGCGCGACCAGGACCGAGCTCAGCACGCCGGTGCCGCGCTCTCCACGCACCGTCCGGAGCCCTGCCGAGCCAGGAACTCCGAACGTCTCCCAGAGCGGCGCGCCCGTCGCGTAGCGCAGCCGTGCGCCCAGCTCCACCGCACGGTGGGCCAGGAGCGCGACCGTGATCGTGACCCGGTGCCGGCGATCGTCCGGAAGCGGTCCGGAGGCGAACGCCCGGGTGCGTGGGTCGGCGAGCCAGGCATCGAAGGGGCCCGCCGCCGTGCCCGTCACGCGAGAGAGGCTCCAGGTCAGCGACACGCGAGCGGGTCCCGCCCGCGCACGGGCCCAGACACCGAGCCCGAGCGCTTCTCGCCAGGCACGTTCATCCGCAGCGATGGCTCGCCGCGACGTCCAGGCGCCGTCGCTGCTCGTCCACTGACCCTCGGCGTCGGTGGAGAGCCCGGTCTCCTGCTCCGTCCAGAGGGACGAGGTTCTCCGCCAGCGGGCCTCCACACCGCCCTCGAAGCCACGGGCGGGCCGACCGCGCCATCCGATGGCCACCTCGTCGGTGCGCGGGAGGCCACCGGGAGCGAGCGCCGCGGGTCCGCCGAGCTGGACACAGGCCGGCCCGGGATGCGTGCATCCATCGAACGCACCGTCGATCCAGGCCGCGACGCGCTCCCGTGGACGCGCGACGCGAGCCACCGCCGGGAGCAGGTCCGGATCGTGGCTCCGGCCAGCGTGCGCCAGGATCCAGTGCCGTCCCTCGCCGACCACGTCCCAGGCGAGCAGCAGCCGTGGTCCGAGTCCGAGACGCAGACCGGTGCTCGAGACTCCGGCGCTCGCCTGCGCGACGTCGAGGCGGACGCCCGGACGCAGGGTGAAGGGTCCGAGGCGCACCGAATCCTGGAGGTGCGCCGCGAACGTCCAGCCGCCCGGGGCCGTCTCCACGTCCGCGACGTCCACGCGGTAGGCGCACTCCTCCGTCTCGCCGTCGCGACACCCGGGGCCGTGGTCGAGGAAGCGCACGCCGCCGGGAAGGGACAGCGTGCGATGGCCGGAGTCGATCCACCCTTCGACGCCGCCCTCGATCCGCTGCGGTCCGACTGCCACATGCACCACGCTGGAGAGTCGGATCCGGCTCCGGGTCTCGTCCAGGGTGCTCGCGCCGGTATCCGGGCCGAGCGCTCCAGGGGCGCCGTCGGTGAGCCAGCGGGAGAGGTCCAGCCGGCTCGGCGCATCCGATGGCGCTCGTGCTCCGGCCGAGGCGCCTCGATGCTCGGCGGACAGGCGGAGCTCGATGCCGGCGGAGGTCCCGAGCACGTGGACCCAGCCGAGGCCGGCGAAGAGGGCGAGCTCCCGGTCAAGCCGCGCGGCGGCCTCGGTGCACCGGAAGCAATCGGGCGATTCGGTCCGGCGACCGGCGAGGACGAGCAGGGAGATCCGGTCGAGCGTCCCGGGCAGCCAGGTGGTGCCGACCGTGAGCGCCTGCCGCGACTGGCCTCCGCCGGCGAGACCCGGCTCGGCGGCAGGAAGGCCGGCGCCGGACGCATCGAGCGACAGGACGACTCCGAGGTGGCCTCCCGCCACCGGACCTCCGAGGACGCCCGACGTTCGCCAGGCACCGCGTGGCGCGGCGGCAGCCCCCTCCAGTCCATCGGCGACCACGGATCCGGCGAGTCCGACCGGTGCCGGGCGTGCCGACAGTGCAGGGGGTGCCCAGCGGCCGGCGACGGCCCAGCGAAGCGTGTGCAGGCCGTGCTCGAGAATGAGGCTGTCGGTCCATCCGAGTCCGCTCAGGCGCGCATCTGCTGCCGCGGGAATCCATGCGCGGCTCACCAGGACCAGCGAGGAGGGAAGGAGGGCGCCGGCGCCGGAGGAGAGCTGAAAGCCGTCCACCGACAGCGCTCGCTCGAAGAAGAGCGGCTGGAGGAGTCCCCACGGGAGCGGAGGTGGACCCGGCGAGACACGCGAAGCATCCGGGCCGTCGTCCTCCGGCGCAGTCGTCGGCGCGTCGGGAGGTGGTGCGCTCCGGGACGAGCCGCCCGAAGGACCGGTGCTCGGCACGGGGACGCGGGGAGCCGCCCGGCCAGACCGAGCCGCGTCATCGGAGCCGCGGGAGGTCGATGCATCCCGTCGGGTCGGTGAGGTGGTGCGCGGGAGCGGCTCCGCTCGCCCCGGTGCTGTGGGTCCGGGTCCCGGCACACCGCTGGCGAAGGCCGTTGTTCTCGTCGCCTCGCTGGCGGCTGATCCCGCCCGGCCGCCGATGAGGGGCACGAAGTCCCCAGGCAACGCTGCCGCTGCGCCCCGGATCGTCGCTGGCGCCGCGACGCCTGCCTCGGCGGTCGGGGTGATGTCATTCGGCGAGTTTGAACGCCGGCGCCGGCCCGGTGATGGGCTCTCGCTCCGTCCTGTGGCGGGCGGCGTTTTGGAGGGTCCGCCCGAGACCCTCGGTCCGCTCTCGACGGGGTTATTCGCCGTGCCCGCGGGCGAGTCGCTGAGCGCTCCAGGAGCGACGGATCCGATCCCCTCGCGGTGCACGGGCGGATCTCGCGCCTGGAGCACTCCGGCCGGGAGACGAGCACTCGCTCCAGGGGGTTCACCGGCGGCCGGGGCGGTGCTCGCCCTGCCCACCGCCGCTCGGTCGACGGACTGGGCAGGGCGCCCCGCGGATCCCCGCGTTGCTGCCCGAGCGGGCTTGCGGCTA
>Ga0081540_1001312_pt1 | contig 21719 bp, 10 predicted proteins | sample TabmetS2T1R1_FD_71024 | JGI IMG/M metagenome (GOLD analysis project Ga0081540, IMG submission 71024) | Tabebuia heterophylla rhizosphere microbial communities from the University of Puerto Rico - S2T1R1 | ecosystem: Host-associated > Plants > Roots > Rhizosphere ... | reverse complement strand
GACCAGCGTGAGGCCGATGCCGAGACCGCCGCGCGAACGCTCGAGCGACGTGTCGACCTGCGCGAACGCCTCGAAGATCTCGTCGCCCTGGCCCGGCGCGAGGCCGATGCCCTTGTCGGTGACCGAGACCTCCATCACGCGCTCGTCGGCGCCGACGGCAAGCTCGATCGTGCTCTCCGCGGGCGAGTATTTCGCCGCGTTGCTGAGGAGGTTCGCGAACACCTGCGACAGGCGATCGTGATCCGCGTACAGCGCGATCTCGCCGGACGGCGAGCGCACGTCGAGCCGGTGGCGGTCGGCGACGAGGAGCGGCGTCGAGATCTCGATCGCCGAGTCGATGATCGCGCCGAGGGTCGTCGGCGCGCGCTGCACGGTGAGCTTGCCGCGGTTGATCCGCGCGATGTCGAGGAGATCGTCGATCAGCCGCACGAGCAGCTTCTGCTGGCGCTGCATCGCCTCGTGCAGCGGATCGGAAGGCTTGGAAAGCTGGTAGGCGTTCAGCGCGTTGCCGAGCGAGGCCAGCGGATTGCGCAGCTCGTGCGCCAGCGTGGCGAGGAACTCGTCCTTGCGCCGGTTGACCTCGAGCAGGCGCAGCTCCGCCGCGACGCGCTCGGCGACCTGCGCCTGCAGCTCGACGTTGCGCGCGCCGAGCGCGTTGTTGGCGATGCGCAGCGACTCGTTCAGCACGCCGAGCTCGTGCGACTTCTCGACGCGCAGCGCTTCGTTGGCCGCTTCGAGCCGCTGGTTCGCGACCTGCAGGTCGCGGCGCTTGCGGAACAGCTCGGCCAGCACGACGACCTTGCTGCGAAGGATCTCCGGGATGATCGGCACCGTCACGTAGTCGACCGCGCCGAGCTTGTAGCCGCGCATGCGGTCCATGTCCGACACATTGACCGCGGTGACGAAGATGATCGGCGTCTTCTCGAAGCGCGGGTGCTGATGGATCATGCTCGCGGTCTCGAAGCCGTCCATGACGGGCATGTTGACGTCGAGCAGGATCAGCGCGCACTCGCGCTCCATCAGATGCTTCAGCGCGAGGGCGCCCGAGTTCGCCTCGACGAGGTTCTCGCCGAGCGGCGCGAGGATCGCGCGATACGCGAGCAGCCGCGCCGGCTGGTCGTCGACGAGCAGGATGTCGACCGGATCCGCCGCCGCGCCCGATGCCGGAACCGGCGTCGTCGATTTCATCGGTGCAGCCACTGGCGCAGTACTCCGAGCAGCTGGTGGGTGACGACCGGCTTCGCAAGATAATCCGAAGCGCCGGCTTCGAGGCACTTCTCGCGATCGCCCTTCATCGCCTTCGCGGTCAGCGCGATGATCGGCAGCGAGCGCGAGTCCGGCTTGGCGCGGATCGCGCGCATCGTGTCGTAGCCGTCCATGCCGGGCATCATGATGTCCATCAGCACGAGGTCGATGTCGCGATCGTCGGCGACCTTGTCGATCGCTTCCTGCCCCGTGCCGGCGGTGACGACGCCCATGCCGTGGCGCTCGAGCACGCTGGAGAGCGCGAAGATGTTGCGCACGTCGTCGTCGACGACGAGCACGCGCTTGTGCCTGAGCGCCTCGTCGGACTCGTGCAGGCTCTGCACCATCTTCTGCTTCGCGGGCGGCAGATCGGCGATCACGCGATGCAGGAACAGCGCGGTCTCGTCGAGCAGCCGCTCGGGCGATTCGACGCCCTTGATGATGACGCTCTTCGCCGCGCGCCGCAGGCGCTGGTCCTCGTCGGCCGAGAGATCCTTGCCGGTGAACACGACGATCGGCACCTGGCGCAGGCGCGGCTCGGCTTCGATGCGGTCGAGCAGCTCGAAGCCGCTCATGTCCGGCAGGCGCAGGTCCAGCACGAGACAGTCGTAGTCGCTTTCGAGCAGCTTGCGCAGCGCCTCGGCGCCGCTCGAGGCCGTGTCGATCGCGATGTCGTCGTGACGGATCAGCTCCTCGATGCTGAGCCGCTCGCCCGCGTCATCCTCGACGATCAGCAGCCGCTTCGTCCGCGGCAGCGTGTAGACGCGGATGCGCTCGAGCGCGTCGCCGATCGATTCCGACGTCGCCGGCTTGGCGAGATACGCGAACGCGCCGCGCTCGAGGCTGTGGTGGCGCTCCTCGTCGACGGTGACGATCTGCACCGGAATGTGGCGCGTCTGCGAGTCCTGCTTCAACTGCGAGAGCACGGCCCAGCCGAGCATGTCCGGCAGGTGGATGTCGAGCGAGATCGCGCTCGGCCGGAACTGCCGCGCGAACTGGAGCGCCTCGGTCCCGTGCTGCGCGACCACGACGTTGAAGCCGCGCGAGCGCGCCAGATCGCGCATGACGATCGCGTAGCGCGCGTCGTCCTCGACGACGAGCAAGGTCGGACGCATGGAGTCGAGCGTGCCGCGATCGTCTTCGATCGCTTCGAGCGGCGCCGCCGGCGCGCCCTCGCTGCTGACTGCGCGGACGTGATGCGCCAGCGGCAGGCGCTCGCGCGCCTCGGCGCCGACGTAGTTGAGCGGCAGGTACAGCGTGAACGTCGAGCCCTGTCCGACCGCGCTCTTGAGGCGCAGCTCGCCGCCCAGGAGGCCCGCGATCTCGCGACTGATCGCAAGCCCGAGACCGGTGCCGCCGTACTTGCGCGAGGTGCCGGCGTCGGCCTGCTGGAACGCCTCGAAGACGATGCGCTGCTTGTCCGCCGAGATGCCGATGCCGGTGTCGGCGACCTCGAATGCGACCACGGTCGCCGCGTTGTCGAGCACCGGATGGCCGTGCGACCAGCCGCTCCGCGCGATGCGCGCCGAGAGATGCACGCTGCCGCGCTCGGTGAACTTCATCGCGTTGGAGAGGAGATTCTTGAGGATCTGCTGCAGACGCTTCGGGTCGGAAGTGAGGGAGCGCCCGAGCTCGATCGGGAAATCGACCGAGAAATCGAGGCCGCGCCGCTCGCCTTCGTGGCGGAAGCTGCGCTCCATGTTTTCCTTAAGGTGTTCGAACTGGATCTCCTCGCTGTCGACGGTGACCGTGCCGGACTCGATCTTCGAGAGATCGAGGATGTCGCTGATGAGGTGCAGCAGGTCGGTGCCGGCGGCGTGGATCGTCTTCGCGAACTCGACCTGCCGTCCCGACAGGTTCGCTTCCGGATTCTCGGCGAGCTGCTGGCCGAGGATCAGGATGCTGTTGAGCGGCGTGCGCAGCTCGTGCGACATGTTCGCGAGGAACTCGGACTTGTAGCGCGACGTCAGCGCGAGCTCGGCAGCCTTCTCCTCGAGCGCGCGGCGCGCCTGCTCGATCTGCTGGTTCTTCGTTTCGACCTCGGCCTTCTGCTCGGCGAGCAGGGCCGCCTTGAGCGCGATCTCCTCGTTGGTCTGCTGGAGCTCCTTCTGCTGCGACTGCAATTCCGCGGCGAGCTGCTGCGACTGCGCGAGCAGGCTCTCGGTGCGCATCGACGCCTCGATCGTGTTGAGCACGATGCCGATCGAGCCCGAGAGCTGCTCCAGGAACGCGCGGCGCGAGGCCGTGAACTCGGAGAGCGACGCAAGCTCGATGACCGCCTTGACCTCGTTCTCGAACAGCACCGGCAGCACGATCACGCTGCGCGGCATCAGGCGCAGGAGGCCGGACTGGATCTGGCCGACGCCGGGCGAGATGTCGTCGATCAGGATCATCTCGGCCTGGGCGGCGCATTGGCCGATCAGGCCCTGGCCGAATTCGAGCGTCGATTCCGACGAGCTGCCGGCGGGATCGGCGTAGCCCGCGAGCTTGCGCAGCCGCGGCCGGTCGCTGACCTCCTCGACTTCGACGACATAGATGAGGCCCTGCTGCGCGTTGACCAGCGGCGCGAGCTCGGACAGCAGCATGCTGCCCAGCGTGATCAGATCGCGCTGGCCCTGCATCATGCCGGAGAACTTCGCGAGGTTCGTCTTCAGCCAGTCCTGCTCGCGCGACGTTTCCGTCGTCGCGCGCAGCGTGTTGATCATCGCGTTGATGTTGTCCTTGAGGTCGGCGACCTCGCCGCGCACGTCGACCTGGATCGAACGCGTCAGGTCGCCCTGCGTCACCGCCGTCGCGACTTCGGCGATCGCGCGCACCTGCGTCGTCAGGTTCGCGGCGAGCTGGTTCACGTTCGCGGTCAGGTCCTTCCAGATGCCGGCGGTGCCGGGCACGTTGGCCTGGCCGCCGAGGCGGCCTTCGACGCCGACTTCGCGCGCGACCGTCGTCACCTGATCGGCGAAGATCGCGAGCGTCTCGGTCATGCCGTTGATCGTGTCGGCGAGCTCGGCGATCTCGCCCTTCGCTTCCACGGTCAGCTTCTTGTGCAGGTCGCCGGTCGCGACCGCGGTCACCACCTTCGCGATGCCGCGCACCTGCGTGGTCAGGTTCGTCGCCATCGAGTTGACGTTGTCGGTCAGATCCTTCCACGTGCCCGCGACGCCCGGCACGCGCGCCTGACCGCCGAGCTTGCCTTCGGTGCCGACTTCGCGCGCGACGCGCGTCACCTCGGCCGCGAAGCCGTTGAGCTGGTCGACCATCACGTTCAGCGTGTCTTTGAGCTGCAGGATCTCGCCCTGCGCATCCACCGCGATCTTGCGCGAAAGGTCGCCGCGCGCGACCGATGTCGCGACTTCGGCGATGTTGCGCACCTGCGTCGTCAGGTTCGTCGCCATCGAGTTGACGTTGTCGGTCAGGTCCTTCCACGTACCCGCGACGCCCGGCACCTCGGCCTGGCCGCCGAGCTTGCCTTCCGTGCCGACTTCGCGCGCGACGCGCGTGACCTCCGCGGCGAACGAATTGAGCTGATCGACCATCGTGTTGATCGTGTTCTTGAGCTCGAGGATCTCGCCGCGCACGTCGACCGTGATCTTGCGCGAGAGATCGCCCTTCGCGACCGCGGTCGTCACCTCGGCGATGTTGCGCACCTGCGAGGTCAGGTTCGACGCCATCGAGTTGACGTTGTCGGTCAGGTCCTTCCACGTACCCGCAACACCCGGCACCTCGGCCTGGCCACCGAGTTTTCCTTCCGTGCCGACCTCGCGCGCGACGCGCGTCACTTCGGCTGCGAAGCCGTTGAGCTGATCCACCATCGTGTTGACGGTGTCCTTCAGCGCGAGGATCTCGCCGCGCACGTCGACCGTGACCTTGCGCGAAAGGTCGCCTTTCGCGACCGCGGTCGTCACCTCGGCGATGTTGCGCACCTGCGAGGTCAGGTTCGACGCCATCGCGTTCACGGAGTCGGTGAGATCGGACCACGTGCCCGCGACGCCGGGCACCACGGCCTGGCCGCCGAGGCGTCCTTCGCTGCCGACTTCGCGCGCGACGCGCGTGACTTCCGCGGCGAACGAATTGAGCTGGTCGACCATCGTGTTGATCGTGTTTTTCAGCTCGAGGATCTCGCCGCGCACGTCGACCGTGATCTTGCGCGAGAGATCGCCCTTCGCTACCGCGGTCGTGACTTCCGCGATGTTGCGCACCTGCGAGGTCAGGTTCGAGGCCATCGAGTTGACGTGATCGGTCAGGTCCTTCCACGTGCCGGCGACGTCCGGCACCTCGGCCTGGCCGCCGAGCTTGCCTTCCGTGCCGACTTCGCGCGCGACGCGCGTCACCTCGGCCGCGAAGCCGTTGAGCTGGTCCACCATCGTGTTGATCGTGTCCTTCAGCGCGAGAATCTCGCCGCGCACGTCGACCGTGATCTTGCGCGAGAGGTCGCCCTTCGCGACCGCGGTCGTCACTTCTGCGATGTTGCGCACCTGCGAGGTCAGGTTCGACGCCATCGCGTTGACCGAGTCGGTCAGGTCCTTCCAGGTGCCCGCGACGCCCGGCACGATCGCCTGGCCGCCGAGCTTTCCTTCGGTGCCGACCTCGCGCGCGACGCGCGTCACCTCGGACGCGAAACCGCGGAGCTGGTCCACCATCGTGTTGATGGCTTCCTTGAGCTGCAGGATCTCGCCGCGCACGTCGACCGTGATCTTGCGCGAGAGGTCGCCGTTCGCGACCGCGATCGTCACTTCGGCGATGTTGCGCACCTGCGCGGTCAGGTTCGACGCCATCTGGTTCACCGAATCGGTGAGGTCCTTCCAGACGCCGGACACGCCTTTCACTTTCGCCTGGCCGCCGAGCTTTCCTTCGGTGCCGACTTCGCGCGCGACGCGCGTCACCTCGCTCGAGAACTCGGTCATCTGCTCGAGCATGCGGTTGACCAGCGTCGCCGAACGCAGGAACTCGCCCTGCAGCGGACGGCCGTCCGCTTCGAGCGGCACCGAACGCGTAAGGTCGCCCTTGGAGACGCCGGCCATCGCTTCGGTGATCGCCTCGACGGGGCGGATCAGATCGTCGATGAGGCCATTGACCGAGCGCTCCATGTCGGCCCATTTCCCCTGCCGGTTCGCGGCGGGCATGCGCTGGCGCGTGCGGCCTTTGCGGCCGACCTGCTCGCCCGCGCGGCTCAGGCCTTCTGCGAGGCGGCGATTCTGGTTGACGATCTCGTTGAAACTCTCGGCGAGCTTGCCGGCGATGCCGTCCCAATGGCTCGGCAGCACGACCTCGAAGTCGCCGGCGCTGACCGCGCGCATCGCGGCGAGCAGCGCCTTCAGCGGCTCGACATCGGCGCTCGCTTTCGACGCGGCGTGCGCCCTGAGTGATCTCGACACAGCCACGGGAAGCCCCCTCGCTGAATGACGTTTTCCCCGATCGTGGAAAAAGCTACCACAAGCGAAAGACGCGGAGCGACCGCGAGTGACACGTTTCTTGCAGGTATGGCTGAGGCCGCTACGGCGCTTGGAAACCGTCGCGGAAGATCGTGTCGTCGGTGACGAGCGCTTCGCCCCGCGCGATCACCTCGATTTCGGCGAGCGAGGCGATCGCAAGTCCGTAGAACGTGCCGGAAACGTCGTCTAGATCGACGCGCAGGACGCGCGCTACGACATCCGCGAACGCAACGTCGGTACCGGCAACGGCAATGTCGCTCGCCAGCGCGGTCCCGACGAGGTTGCTCGCGGCTTCGTCGGAGTAAAGCCGCACGGTCGCCTGCGCGACGTGAATCGACGAGCTCGCTTCGTCGCCGGGGCGCGGATCGTAGAGGCGCACCGTGCGCACGCTCACCGGGACAGGGAAGACGAGGTCTATCCGCTGCCCGTCCTGCGGCTCGGCCGGATCGGAATTCCAGTAGCGCCAGATCTCGCCCTTCATCACGCGGCGATCGATGAGGCCCGCGTTCGTGCCCGCATCGCGCGTGCTCGACACGCGCAGCGTCGCGCCGGGGGCGAGGTTCGCGAATTCCGCGTCGGCGTCGTTTGCCGGCACCGGAATCTGGCTGTGACCCGCGTGACAGCCGACGCAGCGCGCATGCGCGCCGGTGCGGCCGAAATTCATGCCGGCGACGTGCGCGGCGCCGGGATGCGCGAGGAAGCGCTCGCCGATCCCGGTCTCGGGCACGACGTAGCCGGTCGCCGCGCTCGATCGGATCTGCTCGAACAGCGGCAGGAACGCCGGCGCGTTCGGCTGCACGACGCGCCCGTTCGGCGCGATCGGAAGCTCGTCGAGCAGGATCGGCCAGTCCTGCTGCGGGAACGAGCCGGTCGCGCGGCGCTGGAAGTCGGCAAAGAAGCGGATCGTAGCGGCGAGCCCGACCGGCGGCGCGCTGACGATGTCGGTGTCGACGGGCGCGTTGAAATAGACGTTGAGATCGTCGAACACGAACGTGCCGTCGCGGTCGTACGGTCCCGCGCCGGTCGGCGGGAGGAATTGGGGATGCGGGGCGTTGTCCCAGTCGTCGCGGTACGGATCGGGCAGCACCGGCGGCGGCGGGCGCACGATCAACGCGCGGGCGCGAAGCTCGCTCGTGCCGGTGCCGAAGCCGGCGGCGAACGCCAGCTTCGTGCGGTTTGCGCCGTCGGCATCCATGATCCAGAGGTCGTAGTCCTGGTTCCAGTCGACCGCGGCGGAATAGATCACGCGCGAGCCGTACGCCGCGGGCAGCGCTTCCGGTTCGGACGTATAGCCTTCCGGCGGCGGCGCGAAGATGCCGTACGAGTAATTCGACGGAGCGTCGCCGTGCGCATACGGGCGCTGCTGGCCGTTCGCGTCGGTGTACGCGAACACGCCGTTGACCGGCTCGTAGCGCGTCGCGATCGGCGCGCGCACGTAGCGGCGGATGCCGCCGAAGCCGGCGGCTTCGGTCATGTTGTACATCGGAAAGAAATTCGCGAGCAGCGAGCCGTCGCTCGCGAAGCTCGCGCCGTAGGTGTGGTTCGCCTCCTCGTCGCGGAACACGCCGCTCCACATCGAAAGATCAGTGCCGTCGGGATTGATCGTCGCGATCTGCCACGCGTTGCGGAACAGATTGTCGGCACCGCCGACCTGATCGTTGCGATCGGTCGTGAGGCCGTCGTGCATCGCGTAGCACGGATCGGGATGCTGATCCGCCGACGCCTGGCAGTCGGCGCCGGTACTCGCGAGCGAATCGGTCGCGAAGCGATGATTGCGCCACCAGCGCGCATAGACGATCTTGCCGGTCACCGGATCGACGAGCGGACGATCGGCGCCGTTGCGCTCCGAGGTGATGCGATGCAGGTGCGTGCCGCCGGCGTCGACGATCCACAGGTTCGACGCGCGCACGCCGCTGTAATGGCCATAGCCCGGCCAGCGCGTCGAGGAAAACACGATGCGGCCGTCCGGCAGGAACGCGGGATCGTAGTCGTCGTAGGCCTGGAACGCGTCCGCGTCCCACGGACCAAATTGCGCGTAGTCGCCGCTCGCGTCGGTGAACGTGAGCTCGCGCAGGTTGCTGCCATCGGCGTCGACGAGATACAGGCGCCACGCGCCGAGCGTGCGCGCCGGTGCGGTGTCGTAACTTCCCGCGGGCAATCCCGCAAACGCGATCGTCGCGCCATCCCACGAAACGGCCGGCGCGTTGACGTCGATCAGCTCGAGACTCGCCGCGGTCGGATTCGAGCCGTCGATCAGCGTGCGCACGCTGCCGTCCGCCTCGCGCACGCGCAGGTAGCCGGGCGCGGCCGGACGCACGCGCGAATGCGCGCCCACGCCGGGAAGATCTTTCGCCTCGTCCCAGTAGATGCTGCCGTTGTCCGGAATCTGCCGCTGCACGAACACGATCGGCGGCAACGCCGTGCCGGCGTGCGCGCACGACGAAACGCAGAGCGCGGTGAAAAAGGCGGCTTTCGAGCCCATGCGCATGGCGGCCTCCCCGCGGCGATCATCGCGCCGCCGCGTGACGGTCATTGTGCGCGGCTGCGCAGAACCGCGCGCGTGCGCCGCTATTTCGGCGCCTGCACGGGCGTGTGCTGCGAATACCAGGCGTGCCAGCGTCCGCCGGCGTAATAGAACACGTCGACCGACGTGTCGCCGCTGCCGGAATCGGTGACGACGGCGGCGTTGTCGCGGACGACGATCGTCGCCGGATGCTCCGGCGGCTGCGGCGTCATGTTTTTCTCCGCGACCTTTTTCGCCAGCGCGATGATCTCGGCCTTCGGCCTCGCGTTGCCGGCATGGCCGACGGAAACGTAGGTGGCATCGAGCAGCGAGTCGAGATAGACCGCGTCGCCCGAAAGGAAGGCGCGCTGCCAATGTGCCTCGACGGCGCGCACGCCCTCGATGCTGCGCTCGGTCTCCGGCGCTTCGGCGGCGAACGCGCTAGCGGCCGCGAGCGCCGCGAGGAAACAACCGATCAACCCATGCTTGGACATCGTCGTGCTCCGGCGGAAGGTCGCGTGCTGACCGGAATGCACGAGCCGAGGTTCCCGGCCCCGATCGCGTTCAGCCGCGCGTTGCGACGACGGGAGCGTGTCGCGCGACACGCCGAGGCGGCGATCGCGCAAAGGCTTCATGCATCGATAGCAGAAATGACATGCATCGCGCATGCGCCGCCGCGCGGTGCGTGGGACAGTCGGGCCCATGCCGGACGTCGTCCTGATCATCGTCGTCGCGCTGGTGCCCGTCGCAGCCCTCGTGCTCTCGCTGGCCTGCAGCGGGATGCGCACGGCGCCCGGCGATGCGCCTTGGGACGCGACGGACGGCGAAGACACCCGCTCATGAGCGGACGCGCTTGCCGGCGTCGAGCGATCCGTGCCGGCGGTGCCAGTCCTCGAGCGATTCCTTCGAGAATTTCTCGTAGTGCGGGTCGTGCTTCCCGCGCCGCGGCTCGACCCACGCTGCCTTGAACGCGAGGCAGATATGGACGCGCTCGGTCGGCTTCGGCAGCGGCGTGTCGATCGCCGAGGCGAACGGATGCACGAGCCCGGGCCACTCGGGATCGTAGAGCCAGAGCGCCGACCCGCACCGCTTGCAGAAATGCCGCCGCCCGCTCGACGTGTAGCGCTGACCGTCCTCCTCGATGCGCGCCCGATAGACGCCGACGTGCGCGCGGCCGACGACCGCGAGCGTCTTCTTCCACGCGCCGAGATTGATCGCGTAACCGCCGCCACCGGCGGTCTTGCGGCAGATCGAGCAATGGCAGCGCTGGTACGGCACCGGTGCGTACGCTTCGCACGAGAACCTCACGCGCCGGCAGTGGCACGAGCCTTCGATGTGCATGGGCAGCCTCTTCGGATGTACGCGCCGTACGATCCGCGACGCTCGCTCGCGCAGCAAGCTCGACTACTCGTTGCTTCTTCCCGAATCTCGCTCGGTTTCCCCTCTCGCTCGGTTTTTTTCCCTCTCCCGCTCGCGGGAGAGGGCTAGGGTGAGGGCACGCCGGTTCACCCTCCCGATTCGAAGCGCTTCACTCCGAAAGCCCTCACCCGCCCCGCGGGCGGCCTCTCCCGCAAGCGGGAGAGGCGATGGCCCTAAATTTCGAAGCCGCTCACGAAGATCGCGTCGCGCTGGACCTCGACAGCGCCGACATCGCACGCGGCGGTCCCATCGCCGTCGCCATCGACCGGCCGCGGCAATCCGCGCTGATCGACCGCAGGACACGCGGCCGCTTCGCCGCGATCGATCGCCGCGGCGCCCGGCACGTGCGTGCGCGTGAAGCCCCCGTTGTCGGCGAGCGGCCCGAGGCCGGGATCGACGTCGATCTGGTCCGACGGCGCCGCGTCGAAGTGGCAGCTCGCGCCGTCGCCGATCATGTTGCCGCCGCCGACCGAGGTCGCGCGGTCGCAATCGTCGGCGATGAAGCCCGGCCCGTTGCCGTAGATGACCGTGTTGGACAGGAACGTGAGCCCGAAGCCGCCGTGCACGTCCTGGATGCCGCCGACGGTCGGCAGGCCTTGCGCGCCGGCATTCGCCGTCACCGTGCAGTTGACGAGCACGAGATGCGAGCCGCCGTCGTTGAGGATCGCACCGGGATTGCCGCGGTTGCCGCTGATCGTGACGTTCTCAAGCAGCGTGTCGGCCTGGATGTTGAGCAGCATCGCGCCGGAGAAGCGCGCTTCGTTGTCGCTCACGAGGCTGCGCTTCAACGTGACCGGCGCGAAGTCGGCCTCGATCGCGCCGGCCCAGTCGGCGAAGTTGCCGCTGATCTCGCTGTCCTCGAGCGCAAGGCATGCGCCCGCGTCGGTCTCGCCGTCCTCGTAGACGCGGATCGCCGCGACGGCGGATGCCGAGCCCGGCCCCGCCGTGTCGCGGTTGTCGAGGATCTGCACGTGCTCGCCGTCGACGCAGCCCTGCGAATCGATTGCGATGCCGCCGAACGATTGCGTCGCATGGTTGTCGCGGATGACGACGTCGTCGAGCCGCACGTGCACGCCGGCACCGATGCGAAGACCCGCGCCGCCGCCGTCGATACCGGAGTTGACGAGCAGGCCGTTCTGGATTCCGAGGCGCTCGAAACGGACTTCACGCTGGGCGACGCCGCCGAAGACGTCGAAGACGCGGTCGACCGCACCGCCGTCGATGCGCGTCGCATCCGCGCCGGCGCCTTCGAGCGAAACGTCGCCGGTGATGTCGAGATCGCCGCTCGCCGCGGCATCTTCGCCGATGCCCGCGATCGTCAGCGTGTAGACGCCGGCCTGAAGCTGGATCGAATCGGCGCCGTCGAGGACGTTCGCTTCCTCGATCGCGGCGCGCAGACTGCAACGGCCGCCGGCGTCCAGGCAAAGGCCGTCGCCGGGATTCGCATCGACCGTGTCATCGGTCGTGTCGACGAGGAACGACGACGCCTCGGCAGTCGAACAGCCGAGCAGCGCGAACATCGCGAACGATGCGAGGGAACGAACGGACATGGCGACTCCCCGAGGCCGGCGCGCGGACCTTACACTGGCGCAGCCGCGGAATCGCGCGCGGTCTGAGTGTTTCCCCTTGCCGCCTGCGACGGTCGCGCGTGTTCGCGCGTCCTGATCGCGCGGCCATCGGATACCGCAACCCATGCAACCCGCGCGGCGCCCCATTGTCCAATCGTCAGCGTCGTGAGCGAACGAGACCGAGCTTCCCCGTGAATGGACTCATGAATCCGCCTCTGGATGGACCCGGCCTCGCGGTGCGCCGTGACGGAGCGCCTTACGCGCTACTCTGCACGCTGCTCGCAGCCGATGCGGTCGGCGTCGTGCTCAAGGTCCCGGGCGGATCGCACGGCGTCGATCTCGCGGCCATCGGCGGGGCCATCCTCGCGCTGGTCGCGCTCGGATGGGTTGCGGCGCGACGCGGCGCGGCGACCGGCCCGCTCGCATTCGCGATCGGCTCGGCCACGGGCTTCCTGTTCTTCGCGCGCACGCTCGGGCTCGCGCTTGCGGACCCCACCGCGATCGACTGGCTGCTGCAGCAGGACTGGGCCCAGCACTACAGCGGCTGGGCGATGTTCCGCCACACGCCGTGGCACTGGCCGCCCGGAAAGATGCCGGAGGTCTGGTATCCGGTCGGCACGTCGATCGTCTTCACCGATTCGCTGCCGCTCGTCGCGCTCGCGTTGAAGTCGTTCTCTCCGTGGCTTCCGGAGCCGTTCCAGTACATCGGGCTCTGGATGCTCGCGAGCTTCACGCTGCAGGGCGGCGTCGGCGCGCTGCTCGTCACGCGCTTCAGCACGAAGCCCGCGATCGTGCTCGCCGGCGCCGCGCTGTTCGCGTTCGCGCCGGTGCTGCTCTATCGCACCGGGCACGACACGTTGACCGCGCAATGGCTGCTGCTCGCCGGGCTGTTCCTGTATTTCCGCGCGACGGCTTCCCGAGGGCTCGTCGCGGAAGCGGCGCCGTGGTGGATGCTCGCGACGATCGCCGCGCTCGTGCATCCGTACCTCGCCGCGATGCTGCTCGCGATCGAGGCGGCAGCGCTGTGGAAGCGCGTGCGGATCGATCGCGTGCTCGCAGCGCGTCGCGGATTCGCGATCTTCGCGCAATCCGTGCTTCTGACGCTCGTCGCCTGGTGGCTCGCGGACGCGATGTCGATCCGCTGGGCCGACAGCTCGGGCGGCGTGCCGTTCGGCCGCTATTCGATGAATCTGCTGGCGTTCGTGAATCCGATGTACCAGTCCTCGCTGTTGCCGACGGCGCATGTGCCGAACGGCCAGAGCGAGGGCTTCGCGTATCTCGGCGTCGGCGTGCTCGCGCTCCTTGCGCTCGTCGCGGTCGATCTCGTCCGCGAGCGCCGCGTCGGCGGCGTCGGTCGCGACTGGCTTCCGCTCGTCGTCGTCGCGGCGGCGCTGCTCGTCTTCGCGACCGGCGCCGTGCTCGCGATCGGGTCGTGGACGCTCGTCGATCTCTCGTTCCAGAGCCGCCTGCTCGGCACGTTCCGCGCATCGGGCCGCTTCGTCTGGATCGCCTACTACGTGCTGATGCTGGTCGCGATCGTGCACGTGCTGCGAAGGTTCCGCCCCGCGCTGGCGGCGCCGATCCTGATCGCGGCGCTGCTCGTGCAGATCGTCGATCTGTCCGCGGCGCACGAGCGCGCGGCGCAGCGCCGCACGAAAGCGAATGTCCCGATCGCGGGCACGGAGCTCAAGGACGCGCGCTGGGAAGCGCTCGCGTCGGGCCGAGCGCACCTCACGCTGCTGCCGCCGCCGGCCTGCGGCATCGAGGCGGCGCCGTTTCTGCCGATGCAGCTCTTCGCGGCGAGCCACGGCATGACGTTCAATTCCGGCTTCGTCGCGCGCTGGAACCTGCGCAAGACGCATGCCTATTGCGAAACGCTCGGCCGGCAAGTCACCGATGGCGCGTGGGCCTCGGACGAGCTCTACGTCGTCGGCGCGACCTGGAAGGCGCGCTTCGACGCGTCGACACCCGACGCACACTGCGAGACGCTCGACGGCTACGACGCCTGCGTGGTCGGCGCGCCTTCCCCGGCGAGCGGCGGCGCACGTTCGCGCAGCACACCGAAGTAGGCGGCTCCGCGCGCCGAAGCGTGCACCGGACACGTCGGCTGCGCCGCTCGCGAATCCGTCTCGCGCTAGCGTGTGCTCACGCACGCACGCCAAACGCCGCCATGCTGACCACGCCCTTGCTCGTCGCCGCACTCTCGCTTGCCGCATCACCGCCGCCGTCCGCCGGCTGCGCCGCAGGCGAATCGCATCAGTTCGATTTCTGGATCGGCGACTGGAACGTCATCGATCCCGCCGGCAAGGTCGCCGGCCACAACCGCATCGAGGCGATCCTCGGCGGCTGCGTGCTGTCCGAGAACTGGGACGGCGCCGGCGGCGGCCGCGGCAATAGCTACAACGCGTACGATGCGCGCACGAAAGTGTGGCGCCAGTTCTGGGTCGATGCGCGCGGCGGCGTGCTGCAGCTCGAAGGCGGCCTCGTCGGCAAGGACATGGTGCTGCGCTCGACGCGGCCCGGCGCGCACGTCGATCGCATCACGTGGACGCCGAACGGCGACGGGACCGTGCGGCAGCTCTGGGAAGCGTCGGACGATGACGGGAAAACGTGGAAGACCGCGTTCGACGGGCGCTACGAGCGCACGCGCTCCGGCGGTCCCGGCGCCGGCGAGACCTAGGGATCGACGCGCTCTTTGGGCATGGCGTGCGCGACGACCTGCACGATCGCGCACTTCGGGTAGTCCGCACGCAGCTTGTCGCGAAGGTCCGGGTCGACATCCGCGTCCGGCACCAGCGCGTAGCGCTCGCCGACTTCGATGTTCTCGCTGCCCGGCGGCGAGATCGCGTAACACGCGCTGTCCTTGAGGTTCACGATACCGAACGTCGCGCTCGCGTCGTCCTTGTTCTGGCCTTCGTGGGCGAGCTCGAGGGTCGCGACCTGCACCATGACGGGCGCCGAGCCCTGGTCGGGGGCTGCCTGCGCGAGCGCATTCGCGCCAAACAGCAGCGAGAGACAAGACACGGCGAGCAGGTTGCGGCTGGGCATGGCGGGTCCTCGGTATCGCCCGATCTTAGCGGCCGGACGCCTGATACGGTACCCGTTTCAAGACGTTTCGCAGTTGAGCGTTTCGCCCGACTCCAGCGTCGCGCACAACAAAAAAGAGCCCGGGATCGCCGGGCTCTTCGGAAAGGTAACCAGCAACCCTCAGTCGTTCGGCAGCAACGCCAACCACGGACGATCGTCTTCGACGAGGATGCGCAGCCGCGAGAGACGCGCCGCATCGTCGCGGCCGGCGATCTGTACCGAATCCGCGCCGGCGCCGAGCTCCACGTAGCCGTCGCGCCGGCCGGCCGAAGCCGGCTGCCACGCGAGGTCGAGCGCGCCCGCGGCGAGATCGACGGTGCGCCACGCGCTGCGCTCCGTCTTGCCGCTCGCATCGCGCGCGACGACACGCATCGCATAGCCCGTGCCAATGCGCGCGAGATCGATCGCGACTGCACTGCCGACGCCGTTGCTTGCTCCGGTCGCAATCGTGACAGGCATGATGCCGACGCGATCGAGCAGCGTCGTGTCGATGCGAAGCGTCGCGCCGACGAAGCCAGCGGCGTCCGTGTGGCCATCGAGCGATGCGTCCGTGCCGGCCGTGTCGAAGCCGTCGCGGAAGATCACGACGAGATCGGTCGCATCGGACGCGCTGTTGTTCGCCGGATTCGGATCGACCACCGCACCGGTCACCGTCGCGCTGACCGTGTTGTCGATGCGGTCGCCACCGATCACGGTGGCCGAGTACACGTACGTCACGCCCTTTCCGACGGGGAGACTTGCCGTATCGCCGAGCACATTGCCCGACCCGTTCGAACACGTCGCGCCACCGGTCGGCGTGCAGGTCCACGCGCCGTCGTCGAGCTCGGCCGGCAGCGTGTCACTGACCGTGACCGTGGCCGCCGACGGACCCGCATTCGAGACCGTGATGACGTAGTCGACCGTATCGCCGACCGCGACGAACTCGCGATCGTCGGTGATCGTCACCGCGACGTCGGCCTGCGTCGAGACGCCGTTGCCCGAGAGTGTGATCGTGCCGCTGCCGGGCGCATCCGCGGTCACGGTCAGAACCTGGCTCGCCACGCCCGCCGCCGTCGGCGCGAACGTATAGGCGAGGTCGCAGCTCATGCCGGGCGTGAGCGTGATCGGCAATGACGGACAGGTGCCGCCGACGTTCGCGAACGGCGCGCTCGGCGCCGTCAGCGCCGTGACGTCGAGCGGCGACATGCCGCTGTTGCCGAGCGTGACCAATATCGCCGGGCTAGTCGTGCCGACCGTCTGATCGCCGAAGTCGACTTCCGTCGTCGTGATCGTGAGCTGGCCCACCGCGCCGGTCACGGTCGTTGTGGCGGTCGCGCTTTCGTTGCCTGGATTCGGATCGTTCGTTGTCGACGACGCGACCGCAGTGTTCGCGATGACGGTGCCGTCCGCGACGCCGGCGTCGACCGCGACCACGAGCGTGAATACATCGCTACCGAGTGCGAGCGAGACCTGCGAGCACGACACGGTGCCGCCTTCGCCGACGCCCGGCGTCGTGCACGACCATCCGTCCGGCGCACTCAGGGAGACGAACGTCGTGCCCGCCGGCAGCGTATCGGAGAGCGACGCGGTATCGGCATGGCTCGGACCTGCGTTCGCAAGCGTGATCGCGTAGGTCAGATCGTCGCCTGCGGTCACCGGATCCGGCGTGTCCGTCATCGCCGTCGAGAGATCAGCCGATGTCGTCACCGTCGTCTGCGCGGTGCTCGTATCGTTCGTGGGATTCGTATCGGACGAGCTCGACGACACGGTCACGGCGTCATCGAGCTCCGTGCCCTCAACAAGCGACGGATCGACCGCGACGACGAGCGTGAACGATGCGCTGCCTGCCGGCGCAAACGCGGGCGTCGTGCAGGTGACCGTGCCGCCATCGCCGACGGCGGGCGTCGTGCAGTTCCAGCCAGCATCCGCCGCGAGCGACACGAACGTGGTGCCGGTGGGAAGCGGGTCGGTCCAGGTCGCGGCGGCCGCGACGTCCGGACCCGCATTCTCGACCGTGAACGCGTACGTGAGATTCGTGCCCGCGACGACCGGATTCGGCGTATCGGCGAGCGGACCGACCGAAAGGTCGGCGTTGTCGCCGAAGAGACCCACGATCACCGGATCGTGATCCGACGCGCGATACGGCGTGCCCGGCTGGAACACGACGCGCGGCGGCGTCAGCGCGGAGCCGTCCGGCTTTTCCTCGAACGCGGATTCGCCGACGTCCTTGATTTCGTCGTTGTAGTCGAAGTCGGGCACTTCGTCCGCGTTGATGTGCCATGCGGCGACACCCGTGACCTGGCTCGCGAGGTTCGCGCTCGCGAGCGCGTAGTCGAGATGGCCGAGCTGGGCGTCGAAGAGATACGAATATTCCTCGGGTCCGAGCAGCGTCGTTTCGAGATCGGTGAAACCGCCATCGGTCAGCGTCGCGATCGGCGTTTCGTGCGCGTACGAGTTGAAATCGCCGACGAGCAGCACGTCGGCGTCACCGGCGGCCGGGATGACGGTGCCGTTGATCCACGTGAGCAGGCGATTCGCCTGCGCGGTGCGCGTCGCCGCGAAGCAGCTCTGACCGTCGTTCGAATCGAGATCGCCGCCGCTCGCGCCGCCGCAACCCTTCGACTTCAGGTGATTCGCGACGAGCGTGAAGCGCTGGCCGAACGCGGGATTCGTCGCGTCGACGACATCGAACGTCTGCGCGGTCGGCGGGCGGTTGTTGATCGGATCGAGATCGACGAGCGCCGCGCCGACCGGCGAAACGATGCCCGTGCGATAGACCATCTCGACGCGGATCGCGTCGGTGCCGAGCGTGCCGCCGGTGTCGACGTACGTATACGGATGATCGCCGCCGCAGCGCGCGTTAACGGCCCCGAGGAGATCGGTGATCGTGTCGTGCGCGGTGGTGTTCTCGAGCTCCATGAAGCCCGCCGCATCGGGATTCAGCGTGCAGACCACGATCGATGCGCGCTCGCGCTGACGATCGAGCTCGGCGACGCTGTCGGCGCCGCGGCAATCCTGGCCGCCGCTTGGGCCGCACGGGCCCGACGACGAGCTCGACGTCGTGTCGATCGTCGTGAAGTAGTTGAGCAGGTTCATGCCGACGACCTTGATCGCGCCGCCGACTTCGGGGCGCTCCGTCGGACGCGGATTGGCCACGGTGAACGTCGCCGGCGTCGCCTGCGTCGGACGGATGCGCCACGCGTCGGTGCCGGCCTGGCCCGCGAACGACCAGTGCAGCACGCCGGTCAGGTTGTTGATCTGATCGCCGCCGCGGAAGAAGTCGATGCCCTGCGTGCCGACGCTCAAGCCGCCGTTCGCATGCGGGTAGTACTCGAACTGCTGTCCGTCAGGCAGCGTGATCGGCCAGTTCTGGATGTTGTTTTCGTCGTCGAGGATCACGTGGCGGCGCGACAGCGCCTCGAGATGCGCCGCGTAGCCGGCGACGTCGGGCGAGTTGTCCTCGGTGTACTGGCGCGGGCGATCGCCCTGATACAGCTCGATCTGTCCGTAGCGCGCGAGCTCGAAATACTCGGACACCGTCAGCGTGTCGGTGAACGTCACCAGCATGCCTTCGCGCGCTTCGTAGAACGCGTCGAGGTCGCCGACGACCGGCAGCGCGATCGGCGCCGGCGTGATCTCGGCGAGGTGATTGCCGGCGTCGGTGACGACGACGGACGGTGCCGTCGTCGCGGTGATCTCGGTCATGCCGAAGAACTCACTGACGGCGCCGGTGACGCGCACGCGCTGGCCTTCGGCGACCGGCGTCGGGCAAGCCGAGCAGAACACGAAGACGCCTTCGGACGTATTCGGGTCCGCGTCCGCGTCGGCATCCTCTTCCTCGAGGAAGAAGCCCGAGAGCTTGTTCGTCCCCTGGTAGCTCGCGGTGACGACGCCCTCGACCGAGACCACGGCGCCGGGGATCGGCGTCGACGCGCCGTTGCCCTGCACGTCGTGGATCTTCTGAAGGTCGTCGTTGGCGATCGTGCCGGTGCCCTGGCCGTCGTCGACGATCGCGTTGGCGACGTTCGTGACGTTGACGAAGAAGGTCTCGTCGGGCTCGCCCGTCGTGTCGCCGTTGACGGCGACGTCGAACGTGTACGTCGAGCTTCCGGCCGGAATCGTCTGGCCGGTCAGCGCGCGCGCCGTGTAGTCGGACGGCGCCGTTGCCGTGCCGTCGGCGGTCGCGATATCGAAGCTGATGCCGCCGGCCGGTGCCGGTTCGTCGAGGCTCACCGTGAACGTGTACGTCGTCGTGCCGGCGTTGCCTTCGTTCTTCGTGACGTCGTCGATGCCGAGGTGGGGCGCCGCGTCGTCGTTGACGATCGTGCCGACGCCTTGCGCGTCCGTGACGTTCGCGCCGGTCACGTTGGCGACGTTGACGAAGAACGTTTCGTCGGCTTCCGGCGTCACGTCGCCATCGACCGCTACGTCGAACGAGAAGCTCGTGCTTCCGGCCGGGATCGTCTGCGAGATCAGCGAGCTCGGGACGTAGTCCGAGCCATCCGCCGTACCGTCGGCGGTCGCGATGTCGAACGTCACGCCGCCGGCGCCGGCGGGCGCGGACAGGCTGACCGTGAACGTGAATGTCGTCGTGCCGGCGTTGCCTTCGTTCAGCGTGACATCGCCGATGCTGAGACTCGGCTGGCCGGCGCCGCCGTGCGGCGTGACCGAGACGTCGTCGATCGCGAGCCCATGGTCGGCCCCGGTGTGGTCCGGATCCGACCAGCGCAGCATGACTTCGGTGCCGTCCTGGATGTCGAGGCCGTCGATCGTGAACGTGCGGCCCGTACGGTTCGGGTCGACGTTGCCGTTCAAGGCGCCGGCCGTGCCGCCGGTGATCGGGCTCGTGAAGTCGAGGTTCGTCACCGCGACGCCGGCGGACTGGAACTCGGCCAGCGAGCCCGTGACGCCGGGGCTTCCGACGAGATACGAAAACGCAATCGTCTGCGCCGCGGCGGCGCTGTTGCGCCATTGCTCGCCGGTGTAGGCGACGTCGAGCGAGGTGATCGTGGCGCCCGTGTTGTTCAGGAGGCGCACGCCCCAGAAGAGATTGCCGATCGCGGCGTTGCCCGAGCCGATCGACCCGAGCGCGCGGTCGGTGGCCGTGCCCGTGCCGTAGCTGTAGAGGTTGCCGGCGTTGCTGCTGCCGTCGTTGGCGACGATCGTCGTGCCGGTGCCGGTGCGCGCGTGATACCAGCCGGGAATCGTGGAATTGTTCGTCCACGTAGCCGAGCCGCTCGCCGGAAGGCCGTCGAACGCCTGCGTGTACGGCGCATCGAGCGCCGTCAGCGAAACTTGCGCCGTGGCCGGCGCGGCGAACGCGGCGAGCGCGAACGGCAGCACGAAGACACCGCGCACGCGCGCGGCACGAACGGCTCGATCGAACGGCGAGCGCGGAAGACGGAACGACATCGCGAATTTCCCCAAGGCGGATACGAAACGGCGCGAAAGCACGCGCCAGCGATTCCCGCGCCGCTGCGGCCGAGCTCGTCGGCACGCGCGCTATAGCGCGGGCGGCGATGATGCCGAGGCGGTGCGACAGTCCGATGACGTTCAGCTGCGCTCAAAAACGTAAAGGCCCCGCGGCGGGGGCCTTTCTTGCGGGTTCAACGAAAAAAACTTGTGCCTTCTGCGAACAAATGCAGGTTGTTCAGGAAAGCCGGCCGGGGCGCGCCCCATCGCGGGCGGGCGCCGCGCCGCCTTGCGGCCGGTTTTGTCGCGCTGGACACGTCGGGTTCGATGCTAGTGTTCGCGAGCTCGCGATACAGATATGCAAAATGTGTCGGGTTCGAGGGGGCAATCTCGAATGTTGCACCGACTGCTAGTGCATCGACCGATCACTTCACGGGCTCGATACCAAGGTTCGATGGGCCCTCCTCGCTCGAGGATTATCTGGTCGACGCCAATCAGCTGACGGGGCCGCTTCCGAGCCTCGATGGGCTGCCTGCTTGGAGGTTTTCAGCGCGCGTGCGAACTAGTTGACGGGATTGATTCCCGATCTGCACGGTCCCCCGCACTGATCACTGCTTGGCGCCGGCTCATCAGCTCAGTGAGCCCCAGAGCCTTACTCACGCTCCTGGAGCGCTGGGATTGGATCCCGTCTGTTCAATGCATCAGCTTCTTTGGCAGCTTCGCTACAGGGGTCTCGTACAGACTCTTGAAAAACGCTTGCGAGGCTGGCGATACGGTCACACTGCGTCGCAGATGCTTTTCCATTCGGCGAACTTTGTCGCTCAGCATCTTCATCCTGTCCGCTTCGTGTCCAATGCCTAGTTTGACGACCAACGGCAGCGCGTCGCCGAAACCTTCTATCAGTTCGTCGAACCTAAGCTTCCCTCCGCTCTCTCGGTATGCAGTAGTCAACAAGAATAGAGCGATCGCCGATTCTTCGTCCTTCGACCATGAATCATCAATTTCCAACATGGCATCGCTAAGCGCTTGTTGAAAAAACGAATAGCCATATTGCTCCCGAAACAGGGTTGAGAATAC
>Ga0081540_1001311_pt1 | contig 21722 bp, 16 predicted proteins | sample TabmetS2T1R1_FD_71024 | JGI IMG/M metagenome (GOLD analysis project Ga0081540, IMG submission 71024) | Tabebuia heterophylla rhizosphere microbial communities from the University of Puerto Rico - S2T1R1 | ecosystem: Host-associated > Plants > Roots > Rhizosphere ... | reverse complement strand
CGCGGCGGTCGGGCGGTTGCCCGGAGTGTCGTCGGTCCGTGTCGGCCTCGACGTGATGAGCGACGAGCAGCGCCGCGCGCTGCAGACCCAGCTGCGCGGCGGGCGGCCCGAGCCGCAGATCCCGTTCGCCCAGCCGACCTCGCTGACCCGCGTGTACGCGGTGGCCAGCGGCAAGGGCGGCGTGGGCAAGTCGTCGGTGACGGTGAACCTGGCCGCCGCGCTGGCCGCCGCGGGCCAGAAGGTCGGGGTGGTGGACGCCGACATCTACGGGCACTCGGTGCCGCGGATGCTGGGCGTCACCGGCCGGCCCACGCCGGTCGAGAACATGATCATGCCGCCGTCCGCGCACGACGTGAAGGTCATCTCGATCGGCATGTTCACCAAGGGCAACACGCCCGTGGTCTGGCGCGGGCCGATGCTGCACCGCGCGCTGCAGCAGTTCCTGGCCGACGTGTACTGGGGCGACCTGGACGTGCTGCTGCTCGACCTGCCGCCCGGCACCGGTGACGTGGCCATCTCGGTGGCCCAGATGCTGCCGGGGGCCGAGCTGCTGGTGGTGACCACGCCGCAGTTGGCAGCGGCCGAAGTGGCCGAACGGGCCGGGGCCATCGCCTCGCAGACGCACCAGCGCATCGCCGGGGTCATCGAGAACATGTCGTACCTCGTGTGCGCGCACTGCGGGGAGCAGACCGAGGTGTTCGGCTCGGGCGGCGGGGCCACCGTGGCGGCCGCGCTCGGCCGGCTGGGCGGGACCCAGGTACCCCTGCTCGGCCAGGTGCCGCTGGACGTCCGGCTGCGCGAGGGCGGCGACGCGGGGATGCCGCTGGTGCTCAGCGACCCCGACTCCCCGGCCGCGCTCGCGCTGCGGAAGATCGCGGACGAGATCGGCGCCCGCGGCCGCGGCCTGGCCGGGCGTCACCTCGGCCTGACGCCCCAGTAGGCCCTGGCCCGGTAGGCCTGTTCAAAGGCGTGGGTGCCGCGTTCATGCTGTTAGGGCGCGATGCTGTCTGGCTCGAGTGGATCTTCGGCGGGGCAGCGGCGCGGAGCCGCGCCTCTGCTCCCGGTGCTCGAGCGTTCCAGGCAGACTCCTGTGACCACTGAAACCCGCACCCCGCGGCCCCGGCTCGCCCGTTCATACAGCATGAATGCCGCGTTCATGCACGTAGAGCGACATGAAAGTGGCATTCATGTCGTAGGGCTCCGGTACCGATGGTGCCAGAGTTGCTGAAGCGCTTGCTGCGCCCGAGTGCTACCCTGCCGGGCCTGCGCGCGTCACGGCATGACGCTTGGACGACCGGAATGGCGCCCACGCGGTGACGGTGCGGTACTAGCGGTGCTGGTGTGACTGAAGTTCGATTTAGCAGTGGTGTGGCGTCGGGGAGGTGCGACACTTCGGGAGGTTGGCGCTCCGGGAGGTGAGGTTCCGGGGGCGGTCAGGTGGCGTCGGGGTCGAAGGGGGGGCGCTCGCCGGGGGCTAGCAGCGTGCCGTTGGCATGGGACTGGGCCTGGCTGGCGGCGGCCGGGCTTCTCGGGTCCGAATCGCCGTTGATGTCCTCGAAGAGGTGCTTGTGCATGAACCGCTTCGGGTTCAGGTCCTCGAGCTCGAAGTCGGCGAACTCGGGACCCAGCCCTTCCCGCAGGTCGTTCTTTGCTCCCTCGGCGATCTTACGCAGGTCACGCAGGGCCCGGCCGGCCTGGGAGGCGATCTTGGGCAGCTCGTGCGGGCCGAAGACGATAAGCGCGATCACCGCGAGGACCAGCAGCTTGGGGAGGGACAGGTCGAACACCGCTCAGCTCTCCGTCCGACGGGTAAACACACGCACGTCCACTCTAAACGGTGCCGGGCCCCGTGCGGGTCAATGGAACGGGTTGACCCAGGACGCCACCCGGACCAGGCCGCGCGACATCCGCTTCCAGAACCCGGTGGGCCCGTCGTGCGGCAGCGCCCCGACCACCGCCTCGACGGTCTGGGACGGCGCGTCCGCCACCATCGTGAACACCATGCCGTGGCCGGCCCAGGTCAGCGAGCGCTGATCCGGCAGGGCGAAGACGACGTGGCCGCCTGCCTTGGTCTTCCGCCAGCCGGGCAGCTCGGCCGGGAGCGTACCGCGCTGCTCGAACACCGACACCATGGACAGGCCGTCCGAGTAGCCGAGGTCGAGCACGGCGCCGGTATCCGCCTGCGTCTTGGCCCCGGTGAACAGCGACAGGCCACCGGGCAGCTCGGCCGGTACCTGCCAGCCGCCGTCACGCAGGGCGAGCAGCTGGCGGCGTGAGAACGGATCGGTCCACGGCCCCTGCGGGTCGGCCGAGACCCGGGCGCTGGCCGACTTGGCCGCGGCTTGCAGCGGCGACGCTCCCGGTGTCGCGAAGCTGACGTCGATGAACACGTCCTGTCCGATCACGTGGGCGGCGGGGTCGAAGACCTCGCGTTCGAGCGGCAGCTTGGTCGCGTCGTCCAGCCAGAACCTCGCGGCGATGCTGCCGTCGGCCCGCCAGGCCTCCACCACCTGCGCGGTCCTGTTATCCGCCGAGCCGCTTCCCGCGTACGCCACGAGGTAGTGCGACTTGAGCAGCTCGACCAGCGGTGCGGTGACCCCGAGGACCCCCTCGGGCGACCGGCTATCGGTGTCGGAGGACAGGTACGACTGGCCGCTGAACGAGGCCCCGTCGACCGTGGTCTGGGTGACCGTCTGCCCGCCGCTGACGTGCCAGATGCTGGAAACCAGGACGCTCCCGCCGCCCTGGCTCCACCGGGTGAGGATCTCCTGGCCCTGGTAGGACGTCACGATCGCCGCCTGGGCCGCCTGAGCCAGCAGCTTGACAGCCCGGACCGTCGCCGGCCGCCTGTCCGCGGCCGGCGCCCTGCTCCTGATCGCGGGCCCGGCGGCGGCGCGCCCGGCCGCCGACACCGCGTCGCCCCCCGCCGGGGCGGCCCCGGACGGGCTGCTGCACGCGCTGACCAGGAGCCCGGGCATGGCCACCGCCAGCGCGGCCGCCAGCACCCGAGGCGACCGGCCGTTCCGCACCGAGCGGGTTACCGGGGTGAACACGCAGGCCTCATGGCAGCGGAGCGTTCGAGGATGACTCGGCGGCCGGGGCCGGGAACGGGACCTCACCGGTGGTGATGGCGTGTTCCACGCTGTACATCTCAACCGGCGGGGTGATCCTCGGCCCGGGAGCCGCGTCCCCGCCGCCGCCCGCGGTGAACGCGGCCGTGCCCAGGCCGACGACCAGGGATACCGTGCCGAGAACGAGGTAGCGGCGGCGCCGGGGACCAGGCCAGGCCGGGCTGGATCGCAGGGGGGACCCCGGCCGGGAGGACACCGGGCCGGGTGCGGGACTTCCGGGTCGGCGGGCAGGCACGACCCGCAGCAGGCGGCGCCGCGGCGGCATGGGACCACCGGGCCCGGTCATGGCGATCAGGCGGCTGGTCATGGCCGCCTCGGCCGGAGCTCTGTCCATCAGCCCGCGCAGCTTCTGCTTCAGCGCCCTGAGCTCGGCGGCTTCGGTCCGGCATTGCTCGCAGGCGGCGAGGTGCGCGTGGGCGCGGTCTCGTTCGGCTCCGCCGAGCTCGCCGTCGACCAGGGCGGACAGCCGGTCACCGAGATGGCTCATGGCTCCCCCTCAGGACCAGGCCACTACGGCCGAGGGCCTTGCGATGGAGCGCCGGGGCAGGCCTGCGGTGTTCGAGCGCGGAGCGCAGCTGGGCCCGGCCGCGGTGGATCCTGCTGCGCACCGTGCCCAGCTTCACGCCCAGGGTGGCCGCGATCTCCTCGTAGGAGAAGCCCTCGATGTCACACAGGACCACGGCGGCCCGGTACTCCGGCGGGAGCGCCTTGAGCGCGGCCTGCACGTCGTCGTCCAGGTGGCTGTCGTCGAAGGCTTGCGCCGGGGTGGGCTCCGAGCCCGCCAGCCGGTGTGCCATCTCGTCGGCCAGCCCTTCGAACCTGATCCGCTGCTTGCGCCGCGCCGCGTCGAGGAACAGGTTCGTGGTGATGCGGTGCAGCCAGCCCTCGAACGTACCCGGGGTGTAGCTGGACAGCGACCGGAACACCCGGACGAAGACCTCCTGGGTCAGGTCCTCGGCGTCGTGGGGGTTGCCGGTCAGCCGGTAGGCAAGCCGGTAGACCCGGGCGGAATGCAGACGGACGATGTCCTCCCACGTCGGGAGGTTCCACTCGGGCTGAGCAGCGGCCTCCTCTGCCAATCTGCCCTCCGGGTCAGCCAGTGCCGTGCCTGTCACCATCGTGCCGTGGATTCTTCCGCTACGCCAGTTGTGTCCCGGGGGCCCGGGACAGGCCGACCCGCCCGGCAGGTGTCTTGATAGATAACGGTCTTGGCTGCCGTAGAGTTCCCCGACCTGCATCGGCAGGCGCTAGGCTGCTGCGGGTGGGGCCACTTGCGTACGCCGCAGAGTACCTGCCCGAGGACGAGCCGCTGCTCGCCGCGCGGGCCAACGCGGCCGACCTTGGCGGTACCGAACCCGTACTGCCGGCGGTCGGCGCCACCTTGCGCTTCCTGGCCTGCGCGGTCGGGGCGAAGACCACGGTCGAGATCGGCACCGGCTGCGGCAGCTCCGGCATCTGGCTGCTCCGTGGCATGCGCCCGGGCTCCACGCTCACCAGCGTGGACACCGAGCCGGAGTATCAGCGGGTGGCCAGGAAGGCGTTCGGTGCGGCGGGCTTCGCGCAGAACCAGTGCCGGCTCATCCTCGGCCGCGCGCTCGACGTGCTCCCCCGGCTATCTGACGGCGCCTACGACATGGTGTTCTGCGACGCGGACCCGCGCGACTACCAGGACTACCTGTCCGCCGCGCTGCGCCTGCTGCGGACGGGCGGGGTCGTGGCGTTCAACAACGCCCTGCTGGCCGGGAGCGCCGGGGACGATGAAGGGGACGTTCCGGCGTACGACCTCGCCAGCCAGGTACGGGCCGACGAACGGCTCGTGCCCGTGCTGCTGCCGCTCGGAGAGGGCCTGCTCGCCGCGGTCAAGAGAAGCGACTAGGCAGCGACTCGATTAGGTCATCCAACCACGGACTTCAGGGCATCACCAAGCCTGGCCGCCTCGTCGGCAGTGAGCTCAACAACTAGCCGGCCGCCGCCTTCAAGCGGGACACGCATGACGATGCCGCGCCCCTCCTTGGTGACCTCAAGCGGACCGTCACCCGTCCGCGGCTTCATCGCCGCCATCTCCCATCCCCTTCCGCCCGGACCCACCGCGTCATGCAGGCACCGAGCACGCCTTCGGACGATGGAACCGGCTAGTCACAATCGTTTCTATCTGTCGCCCTATTATCCCGTGTTCGGAACCAGAATGGTAATGATCGGCCATCCTGGCCGCCCTGAATGCACGCGCCGCGCGCTTTTTCCCGGGACTCCGGCGCCGGAGAAGAAACGTGGTGCCGGCGCGTCGCGCTCGGCCGTGTCGCTAGGGCAGTGTCCTAGGGCAGGCCGGCCGCGCGGCGTACCAGCTGCTGCGCGGCCCGGATGAGCCTGGTGTCGTCCGGCCCGCCGTGGCCGCGCAAGTCGAACGCGTGCATGCTCGCGTAGCAGAGCACCGCGGTCGCTTCCGGGTCGGGCACGTCCAGCGCGCCCGCGGCCACCCCGGCGGCGAGCAGGTCCCTGATGACCACGGTGGCCGCGGCGGGATCGGGCCGGGCCGGGTGCGCGTGGCGGAACAGGACCTCGTGCAGGTCGTGCAGCTCCCGGTAGCACCCGAAGCCAGCCGTGACGCAGGCGTCCAGCCGGGCGGCCCAGTCCGCCTGACCAGCGTCGGCCAGCGCCGTCGCGGCCGCGGCCATGCGCCCGGCGACCTCGCCGGAGAACTGCTCCTGCAGCGCGAGCACCAGGTCTTCCTTGGACGCGAAGTACAGGTAGAACAGGCCCTTGGAGACCCCGGCCTGCCGGGTGATGTCGTCCAGCGAGGTGGCGGCGATGCCTTTGGCCAGGAACAGGGTCCGGCCGGCCGCGAGGAGGTCGGCGCGGCGCTGTTCGGCCGGCTTGGTTCTGGTCACCGTGCTCTTTCTCCGGTTTTCGGTCGGCTGGCTCCGTGCCGTGGGCGGGCGGGCGGCCCACGACCGTTCGGCACATTTGATCGTGGTCTGGCCGGCCACCGTGCCGCCGGCCGTGGCCGGTACGATATCCCACTGAATGACCGTCAGTCACTATTGGAGGGGGGACTGGGTGAGCGGCCAGGGGGAGGCAGCGCCCCGGGCCGCGCGGCGCCTGCTCATCGACCTGACGCCGCTGCGGCGGTCGCGCGACTTCCGCCACCTGGTCTGGGGCGAGCTCGTATCCGTCCTGGGCAACCAGCTGACCACGGTGGCGGTGCCGTACCAGGTGTACCAGCTGACCCACTCGTCACTCGACGTCGGGCTGGTGTCCGTCACCCAGCTCGTCCCGCTGATCGCCGGGTCGCTGCTGGGTGGTTCGGCGGTCGACGCGATGGACCGGCGCCGGCTGCTGATGATCGCGCAGGTGCTGATGGCGGCGTGCAGCGCCGGCCTGGCGGTCAACGCCGACCTAGGACCCGCGCTGTGGCCGCTGTTCGTGCTGCCCGCGCTGTCGGCCGGGTTCAGCGGCCTGGACAGCGCCGGGCGCAACGCCATCGTGCCGAACCTGGTGCACCGGTCCGAGGTGTCCACGGCAAACGCCATCTTCCAGGCGCTGTTCCAGTTCGGCCTGGTGGCGGGGCCCGCGCTGGCCGGGCTGCTGCTGGCCGGGGCGGGCGTCCGCTTCGTGTACTGGCTGGACGTGGCCGGGTTCGGGGTGGCGCTGTTCGCCGTGTTCCTGATCTCGCCGCAGCCGGTCCGCGAGCCAGGCCGCCGGCCGGGTCTGCGCTCGGTCATGGAGGGTCTGCGCTACGTGCGCGGCAAGCAGGCCATCGAGGGCGCGTACCTGATCGACATCAACGCCATGGTGTTCGGCATGCCGCGGGCGCTGTTCCCGGCGCTGGCGGTGATGCGGTTCGGCGGGGGCGCGGCCACGCTCGGGTTCCTGTACGCCGCGCCCGGCGCGGGCGCCCTGCTCGGCGCGCTCACCACCGGCTGGGTGTCGCGGATCCAGCGGCAGGGCCTGGCCGTTATCGTGGCGGTGATCGGCTGGGGCGCGGCGATCACGTGCTTCGGCCTGGTGTCCTGGCTGCCGCTGGCCCTGGTGCTGCTGGCCGCGGCGGGGTGTGCCGACGTCATCTCGGCCGTGTTCCGCAGCACGATCATCCAGCTGGCCGTGCCGGACGCGCTGCGCGGGCGGCTGGCAGGGCTGCAGATCGCCGTGGTCACCGGGGGGCCGCGCGTCGGGGACCTCGAGGCGGGGGCGGTGGCAACCGCGTTCGGCAACACGGTATCGGTGGTGTCCGGCGGGCTGGCGTGTATCGCCGGTGCCCTGCTGCTGGCCCGCGCGCTGCCGGGGTTCCGCCGCCAGCGGATGGACCCGGACCAGCACCAGGCCGCTGCGGCCGAGAGCACGTCACCCTAGACGGGAAAGCGTAGCTCCTATAGCAGACCCTTGTTCGCGAAAATCTTCGAATTCTTGGGGAAATCCAGCGTGTCGTGAAATGTGGACGAATTCATATTCGATATTATAGTTTTATGATAGAGAGAAGATGTACTGAATGCGGTCGATGGTTCCAGCCTTCAAGCAGGCACCTGCGCTGCCCGGCATGCCGTTCGAGGGACCTGTGCCAGTGTGGAAAGCCAAAGCAAGGCAAATCAGCCACGTGCGCCAACTGTCGGAGCGTGGCTGGTTCGTCGAACGGCCGCTGGAGAGGAGGTCGCACCCGGCACAAGGCGGGTTATCTCATGCTCTGGGCGCCCGGCCACCCGCGCTCAGGAAAGGGACAGTACGTCTTCGAACACATACTCGTGATGGAGCGGATCCTCGGCCGCTATCTGCTGCCAACGGAGTCGGTCCATCACCGCAACGGGGTACGCGACGACAACCGGCCTGAGAACCTGGAGCTCTGGACTCGCCCACAGCCGACCGGCATCAGGGTTATCGATGCCATCGCATGGGCGCAAGAAATACTTGCTCGATATGCAGGGGTTTCGGACACCTCCAACAATGCTCAAGATCGCTCTTGAGCACTCTTGGAGGTGGCGGGAATCGAACCCGCGTCCTTCAGTACCTCACCAGGGCTTCTCCGGGCGCAGCTTGCTCTGCTTTTCTCAGCCCCGGCGATCACGCAAGCTAGACGCCGACAGGCTCAGCCGCTGTTCGATGTCCCACCTGGCCCCGCGGCCGGGTCAGGCGGTAGATCCTTCTAGCTGATGCCAGACACCGGGTCGAAGGCATCCCCGGGCTGACAGCAAACAGGCTTCTAACTTGCCTTAAGCGGCAAGAGCGAAGGTGTTCGCAGTGCGCGTTTCGTTGGCACTTATTGGTTTGCGGTCACAGGATTAACGAGGTCACAACCGCAACCCTCGGCCCGCTTCCCCTGGTTCGACCACCGAAGTCGAAACCGATCACCCCCTATTGAGTTGTCCGGCCAGCACAGGCGAACCGTACCGCCATAGCTGACCGTACACTCACAACACACGATCGCCAACTCCGATTCCCGCCGCCTGGAGGGCGGCGTGGACTGACCGCATGGTGGACGGAGCGTTCCCGGCGGCGCGGAACGGGGCGAGGGTCAGCGGGCAGCGGAGAAGAAGGCGCCGGCCAGGGCAGCCGCGGAAAGCTGCGGCGTCTTGCCGGTCTCGATCGCGGCGATCGCGATATCGCCGCGGTAGCCGACGAACCAGCTCGTCCAGCCCGAACCGGTGTGCACCATGCCGACCTGGCCGTACACGTGCGGACCGGGACCGCCCGCCGCCTGGGCGGCGCCGGACCGGACCGCGCCGCGCATGAGCCCGCGCACAGTGTTCATGGCGTCCGCGTCCAGGACGGCGCCGGCGCTGGGCGGATCGGAGGCCTGGAGCACCCGCGGGACGTGCCAGCGGCCCACGTCGACGGTGGCGGCCACCATGGCCATGGACAGCAAACTCATCCGCACGCTGCCCTGGCCGATGGTCTGCGCCGCCAGGTGCGCTTCGCCTGTCGTGGAAGGCACCGAACCGGAGAAGGCAGGCACCTGCAGCCGCGGCCACTTGGCGCCGATGCCGAACTCCTTGATGACCTGGCCCCAGTCGCTCGCCGTGAGTCGCTCGGACAGCGCGGCGAACGCCGTGCCGCAGCCTTCGGCGAAATCAGTGCTAAACGGCCTCAGCTCGCCGGTGCCCTCGCTGGTGAAGGTCTGTCCCCCGACGTTGAAGGAACTCGCGCACGGGACCGAGGTGGACGGCGACACATTCTTCTTGGCTAGCGCGGCCGCCGACACGATGGTAAACGCGGTACCCGGCGCCAGCTTCGCGCTCAGCGGGCCGTCGGCAGGCAGCGCTCCGGACGCCTGGTGCTGGGCGACCGCCAGGATCTCACCGGTCGACGCCCGGACCGCGACGATCTCGCCCGAGTTCGGCCTGCCGTCCAGGGCGGTCAGGGCGGCGTCCTGCACGCTCGAGTCGATCGTGGTGCGCACCGGCGTACCCGCCGTGCCGGGCCATTGGGCCAGGACACTGGTCTGCTGGCCGGCCGGGTTCACCGCCACCACCTCGGTCGTGGGCGTACCGAGCAACTCACGCTGATACTTCCGCTCGAGGCCGGACAGGCCGACGGTGGTGCCCGGGGCGTACAGCGCGCCGTCGGCGCGCAGCCGCTTGTTGATCTCGCTGCCTACCGCGCCGACCAGGCCGGCGGCCCTGGACTGGAACAGCCGCTGAGATTCGGGCCTGACCTGCAGGCCTGGCACGGCGCGCAGGCTGGGGAGCAGCCTCGTGTAGGTGGGGGGATCGAGGGTGGCGAGCGGAAGGAAGGAATGCGGTGGCGCGGCCGTGATCTGGCCGAGCACCTGCCCGGCCTGCAGCCCGGTGGGCTTAGCGAAGGCCTGGGCCGTTTTCACCGGGCTGTTCAGGCGATCGGGCACCACGCCGAGCACGTAGGCGGTCGCCTTGACCTGGAGTGGGTTCCCCTCGGCGTCGAGCACGGCGGCCCGGTCAGGGAACGTGGTCACCACGGCCATGCGCTCGCCGGGACCAAGGTTCGGGTTGATGACGCTCGGTGCCCACACAACCTTCCAGTTGCCGTCGACCCGGCGCAGGCCGAACTGGCCCTGGTAGGTCCACACGCGTCCCTGCTGGGCGAGGTCCACCGTGGCCGTGAAGGACGCCTTCGCGGTGCCGCCGTGCTGGACGACGGATTTCATGGACAGGAAGAGCTGCGGCGCGTCGAGCTGGGCGACCGCTGACCGCAGCCCCACGGCCACGGTGTTCGCCGGGGCCGTGGTCAGCGCGCCCGCGGCGGCGTACTGCTGCTGCTGCCAGGCGAGCAGGAACGACTGCGCGGTTGGTTCGGCCGAGAGTTCCGAGCCAAAACCGGTGGCTAGGCCGATGACCAGGACACCGACGGCTACGATCGCGGCCGCCGTGATCCGCGAGCGCTTCGACCGCCTGGCCGCGGGCATGGCCTTGCGGCCAGGCCTGCCCGAGCCGGGCGCCACGTGGCGGGCCGGCCGGCTCCCGCCCGGGGCCGCCCGGACGGCCCTGGTCCCGCGGGAGCGGCGCGTTGCGGGGGCGGGAGCGGGAGCACGGCCGGGAGGGGCGAAAAGGTTTGACGGTGCGGCAGTGGCGGGGGGGATCGGAGCGGCTGGAGGGGTTGAAGTGGCTGGAGGGGCTGGAGGGCTGACGCCGTTCTGGACGGCCGGGCCGGGCGCGAGGCCGTCTGGAACGAGCGGGTGGGTCTCGGGTGCGAGCGGCTGGGTCTCGGGTGGGAGCGAGTTGGCGTCGGGAGCGAAGACTTCGCTGTCCGGCCAGGGGGCGCCGCCGTCGGGGGCGGGCGCGTGGGTGGCCGGATCGGATCCGTCGCGACGTGGCCTCGGCGCGAAGAGGCCCCGCGGCCTGGCGTGGCCGCCGCGCTCGCTCGCCGGAGGGGGCACGATCCTCCTCCCCGTCACCGTCGCCGTTTCAAGGCTCGGTCTATTTCCCTGGCCGCGTCGCGCTTGGCCAGGTCCTGGCGCTTGTCGTAGGTCCGCTTGCCGCGGGCGACGCCCAGCTCCACCTTGACGTTCCCGTTGCTGAAGTACAGCGAGAGCGGGATCAGCGTCAGGCCCTGCTCGGCCACCTCGCGCGCCAGCCGGTCGATCTCCTTGCGGTGCAGCAGGAGCTTCCTGATCCGCCGGGGCGTGTGGTTGGTCCAGGTGCCCTCGGTGTACTCCGGGATGTGGACGTTGTGCAGCCACACCTCATCGCCCGTGATCTGCGCGAACCCGTCCTGGAGCGACGCGCGTCCCATGCGCAGCGACTTCACCTCGGTGCCGGTCAGGACGAGTCCTGCCTCGTAGGTGTCCTCGATGCGGTAGTCGTGGTAAGCACGGCGATTACGGGCGATGACCTTCCGCCCCTGCTCCCGAGCCACGTCCCTCCCGTCATCAGGCCCACTCAGATACGCAGGTAGCGACGCAGTGTCAGGAACGACGTCGCACCGCACAAGACCACTCCCACGACCATCGAGAAGAAGATCACCTCGAGCAGGTCGGCGACGGACAAACCTACGTTGAATGAGAAGTACTGTCCCAGGCTATCTAGCATGAGGGACTTGACCGCAACAAGGAGCCCCGCCGCGATGGCCCAGCCGAATAGTCCGGCGATCGTGCCTTCGAGCAAGAATGGCAGCTGGATGTAGAAGTTCGAGGCCCCGACCAGGCGCATGATCGCGGTTTCCCGGCGCCGGTTGAAGGCGGACAGCCTGATCGTGTTGGCCATCAGCAGGACGGCGGCCACGATCAGGATCAGCGCGATGATGATCACCGCGTTCCTGGCCCCGTCGAGCAGCTTGTAGAACTTGTCCAGGATGGTCATCTGGTCGACGACGGTCTCGACCCCGGTCGTGCCGCTGACCGCGCTCGCCACGATGTTGTAGTCGGCCTGGGGGTTCTTCAGCTTCACCTGGAACGAGTCCGGGATGTCGCCTTCCTGGGTGTCCTGGACCAGGGCGGGCTCGTTGGAGAAGTACTGCCTGAACTGCTGGTAAGCCTGCTGCTGGTTCACGTAGTAGACGGTCTCCACCTGTGGCATCGACTTGAGCCGCTGCTGCAGCTGGTCCTTCTCAGCCTGGGTGGCGGGCCCGTTCCGCTGGCACTGCGGCTGCGGGCTCGTCTTGATGCACAGGTAGATCGACAGCTCGACCTTGCCCTGCCAGTAGGTTCTCGTCCTATCCACCTGCTTGACGAACAGCAGGCCCGTGCCGAGCAGGGACAGGCTGATGGCCACCACCACGATGAGCGCCATGGTCATGGTGAGATTCCGGCGCAGCCCGATCCAGATCTCCTGCAAGACGAAATGTGAACGCATGCTGGCTGATCCCTTGATAGTCCTGGGTCCGGTGGGAAGGTACGACCGGTCAGTATGCCTGGCCGTATACCCCGCGCGACTGGTCTCGGACGACCTTGCCGTACTCGAGCTCGATGACCCGCTTGCGCATCGAGTCGACGATGGCCGCGTCGTGCGTGGCCATCACCACGGTCGTCCCTGTTCTGTTGATCCGGTCGAGCACCTTCATGATGCCGATCGAGGTCGCCGGGTCGATGTTCCCGGTCGGCTCGTCGGCGAGCAGGATCATCGGCCGGTTGACGAACGCCCGGGCCATAGCGACCCGCTGCTGCTCGCCGCCGGACAGTTCGTCGGGCATCCGGTCGTGCTTGCCCTCCAGCCCGACCAGGTCGATGACCTCGGGCACGACCTTGCGGATGAAGCGCCGGTGCTTGCCGATGACCTCGAGAGCGAACGCGACGTTCTGGTAGACGTTCTTGTTCGGCAGGAGCCTGAAGTCCTGGAAGACGCAGCCGATCCGCCGCCGCAGGTACGGCACCTTCCAGTTGCTCAGTCGCGCGAGGTCCCGGCCGGCCACGTGGATCCTGCCATCCGTGGGCCGCTCCTCCTTCAGGACCAGCCGTAGGAATGTCGACTTACCCGAACCGGACGGGCCGACCAGGAAGACGAACTCCCCCTTCGCGACCTCGATGTCCACGTTCTCCAGGGCGGGGCGGTTCTGATTCGGGTAAACCTTTGTGACGTTATCGAAATTGATCACGAGACCATCACAGCGATGTAGATATGGACGTGGTTGGCCTGATGAACCCGGTGCCACCGCCAACCTGGGCGACATACGGGTAACCTGATTTGGGCAGGGAACAGTCTAGAGGGAAACTGGCAGCTAAGGCCTTACATCGCGGTAACTGCCAGGCCGCGCGCCACCCGGAAGGGGTTCCGATGAGCTGCGAACACCTGATCTGCGCACAATGCGCCGGGCCGGTGGTGGAGGGCCGGTGCCCGGCCTGCCGCGCTTCCCGGGATCACGTCCACCACCAGCACTCCGGGGCTAGTCCGCAGCTGATCATCGCCGCCATCCTGGCGCTGGCCTTCGTGCTCCTGCTGGCGCTCCAGTTCGCCCGGTAGCCCGGGCCGCTAGCGGCCATTCTGGCGCATCCACCTGATCTCAGCGTCGATGAAGTCGTCGATCTCGCCGTCGAGCACGGCCACGGCGTTCCCGGTCTCCATGCCCGTCCGCACGTCCTTGACGTTCTGGTAGGGGTACAGGACGTAGTTGCGGATCTGGGTCCCCCAGGCGCGGCCGCCGTCGCCGCGCAGCGCCTGCATCTGCTCGGCCTCCTCCTGCCGCCGCCGTTCGAGCAGCTTGGCCTGGAGCACGGCCATCGCCGACGCGCGGTTCTGGATCTGGCTGCGCTCGTTCTGGCAGGAGACGACGATCCCGGTGGGCAGGTGGGTGATGCGGACCGCGGAGTCGGTCGTGTTCACGCCCTGGCCGCCGGGGCCGCTGGAGCGGAACACGTCCACCCGGATCTCGTCCTCGGGGATGTCGATGTGGTCGGTCTGCTCCACCACCGGCATCACGTCGACGCCGGCGAACGAGGTCTGCCTGCGTCCCTGGTTGTCGTACTTGGAGATGCGAACCATCCGGTGCGTGCCGTGCTCGCCGCGCAGCGTTCCGTAGGCATAGGGCGCGTTCACCGCGAACGTGGTCGACTTGATCCCGGCTTCTTCGGCGTAGGAGGTGTCGTACACCTCGGTCGGATACTTGTGCCGCTCCGCCCAGCGCAGGTACATCCGCAGCAGGTTCTCCGCGAAGTCGGCGGCGTCCGCCCCGCCCGCCTGGGCGTTGATCGAGATCAGCGCCTCCCGCGCGTCGTACTCGCCGTTCAGCAGCGTGCGCACCTCGAGCTGGTCGATCTCGGCCCGCAGCGCGGCCAGTTCGCCCGCCGCTTCCTGCTTCGTGGGCTCGTCGTTCTCGCGTTCGGCCAGGTCGAACAGCACCTGGGTGTCGGCTAGGCGCTGCCGCAGGCCGGCCAGCCTGTTCAGCTCCGCATCCAGGTAGGACAGCCGCCGGGTCACCTTCTGCCCGCGATCGGGGTCCGCCCATAGCTCAGGGTCGGCCGCCTGTAGGCGCAGATCAGCCGCTTCCTTCTGCATTTCGCCAGGATCCAGTACGGCCTCGATGCTGTCGAGCGTCGAGGTCAGTGCCGTGATCTCATCGGCGGGATCGGTACCTGCCATGCCGGCAAGCCTAACCGAGCGCAGACCGGGAGTCCGCATCCCGCCAGGCACGCCATTCCCGGGGGTTAAACCCGGTATCCTGCGTTAACGTGACACACGGAAAGGGCTGGACCTGGGCAGCCAGACGAGGCGGTGCGGCCACCGCGATCGGGGCGGCGGCGCTGGCCGCCGTAACCCTCTTGTCCATCCAGGGCTGCGCTCCAGCCCCCGACGCGGACGCGGACACCCCCGCCAGCCATAGTGTGACGATCGCCGACGCGCGGGCCGCCTACCAGACCTACCTGCAGGTCAGCGACTCGGCCGCGGTCACCGGAGACGAGGCGTCGGCGCTCACCGTCGTCACGTCGGCCCAGTGGGCTCAGACCAGGAGTCAGTACAACGCGCTGGTCGCGGCGGGCACTCCGGTCCCCCGGTACCGGTACAGCACGCCCGCGTTCTACGTGCCCGCGCTGTCCGACTTCCCGGAGTGGTTCATGGTGACGGCGAACAGGACCACCGTCACCGGCGGGAAGCCCGGCGCGACCGACAGCACGCTGATGCTGTTCGCCCGCGAGAAGGCGACCGAGGACTGGACGCTGAGCGGCACGGCCGTGCTGAGCCGGCCGCTGCCCGCCATCGCCCGCGACGCCGACGGCTACGCCATCCCCGTGTCCACCAGCGACTCCAGCCTGCTGCTGCGCCCGGACGTGGTGGGGGCGACGCAAGCGGCCCTGGTGGACGACGGGCCGTCCAGCCCGGCCGCGGGGGTGATCGCCGCCGGACCGCTCACGACCGGGCTGCACGCGGCGCAGACCGCCCGGGCGGCCGCCGAGCGGCGCCGCGGCCTGCAGTACCAGTGGCTACTGCAGGGCGCGCCGTTCCCGCAGGTCGGGCTGCGCTTGGCCGGCAGTGGCAGCGCCCTGATCATGTACGGGATGTCACTGAACACCAGCAACGAGCACCCGAACCTGGTAGCCGGTTCGCCGATTCCGGTGCCGGCCGAGTTCAAGCCGATGCTGGCCGAGCCTACCGAGATCGGCTACCACGCGGTGTTCGCCAACTGGGCGTACCAGTTCGCCGCGATCGACCCGCCCGCCACCGCGAGCAACGGCAAGCTGGAGGTCATCGGTTCCCAGCGCGGCCCCAGCTTCGGCCACGCCTACTAGAGCGCTGGTTAGCTCCATAGCGCACGCTGTTGGGGGCCGGTGTTACCTGACTGGCGCTCCATGCTGTGACACCGCTCCGCATCAGGCAGGAGTTGCGCAGTGCTACCCGGCCTCGGGGAGCGAACTGGAGGCGACCAGGGTACGGACGGCCCGCAGCGCCACCGACAGGGTGGTGAAGGTGAAGCGCTCGCTCTCCCAGATCTCGCCGAGGGTCTGCGCGGCCATTCCCACCGCCGCCTCGTTATGGGACGCCCAGGCGGCCAGCCGTTCCTCCGGCGACCGCGTCGGTCCGCTGGCCCTGAGCACGTCCTCGGTGAGCGAGGCATGCGCGGCGTACAGGTCCTCACGCAGCGCGGCGCGGGCCATCGTGGACCAGCGGTCCTCCCGCGGCAGCGCGGTGATGCGGTCCCGCAGCCGGGCGATCTGCAGCCGGTCAGCCAGGTCGAAGTAGACCTCGGTCGTCTCCTCGATCGGCCGCCCGGCCGAGGCGGCGACTTGCACGATGTCGAAGGCGGAGTAGGTCGGCACCATGGCCGCGACCCGTTCGGCCAGGTCGAGCGGTACGCCCAGGTCGAGGTAGGAGTCCCGCCGCTCCTCGAACCCGGTCAGGTCCCGGCCGGTGAGCAACTTGGGCAGGCCCGAACGGACGGTCCTCACGCCATCGGCAAAGAAACCCACGGTGGCCTGGAGGTCGAACGGGGGGCGGCGGTTATGCAGCAGCCACCGGGCCGCGCGCTCGGTCAGCTTGCGCCCCTCGAGCAGCAGCGTGATCTGGGCCGCGATGCCGACCCGCCCGGCCAGGTCTTCGACCTGATGCCAGAAGGCCGACATGTCGAACACCTCGCGCGCCACCAGCCAGGCGCGGGTGAGGTCGGGCACGGACGCGCCGGTCTCCTCGATCAGCCGGAACAGGAACGTGGTGCCCGAGGTGTCGATCATCTCGTTCACCGCGGACGTCGTGATGATCTCCCGGCGCAGCGGGTGGGCGTCCATCCGGTCCGCGAACCTGGCTCGCATCGGGGCCGGGAAGTAGGCGGCGAGCACCCGGCGCAGGTACGGGTCGTCGGGCAGGCTGGAGGCGAGCACGTCCTCGGCCGCGGAGATCTTGGTGTGCGCCAGCAGCAGGGCGAGCTCCGGGTTGGTCAGCCCGCGGCCCGAGGACCGGCGCTCGGCGATCTCCCGCTCGCCGGGCAGCTCGTCCTGTTCCGGGTTGAGCCGCTTGTCCCTGATCAGCTTGCGCAGGTACCGCGCGTGCACGTGCAGCAGGGAGGGAGCCTGGGCCCGGGCGACGGCCAGCGCCATGTTCTGCCCGTAGTTGTGCCGCAGCACCAGGTCGGCCACCTCGCCGGTCATCTCGTTCAGCAGCTCGTGCCGGCCCGAGGCGGGGATGGCCCCGTCCCTGATCGCGTCGGCCAGCAGGATCTTGATGTTGACCTCGTGGTCAGAGGTGTCCACCCCGGCCGAGTTGTCGATGAAGTCGGTGTTCATCAGGCCGCCGCCGAGCGAGTACTCGATCCTGGCCGCCTGGGTCAGGCCGAGGTTGCCGCCTTCGCCGATGACCCGGGCGCGCAGCCGGCTGGCGTCGATCCGGACCGCGTCGTTGGACCGGTCCCCCACGTCGGCGTGCGACTCGGAGCTGGCCTTCACGTAGGTGCCGATCCCGCCGTTCCAGAGCAGGTCGACCGGGGCGGACAAGATAGCGGAGATCAGCTCGTCCGGGGATAGCGCGGAGACCGTGGCGTCGATGCCGAGAGCGGCGCGGGCCTGCTGCGATACCGGCACCGACTTCGCCGACCGCGGCCAGACCCCGCCGCCGGGCGAGATCAGCGCCTGGTCGTAGTCCTCCCAGGAGGACCTGGGCAGCGCGAACATCCGGGACCGCTCGGTGAAGCTGGCCGCCGGATCGGGCGACGGGTCGATGAAGACGTGCCGGTGGTCGAAGGCCGCTACCAGCCGGATGTGCTCCGACAGGAGCATCCCGTTGCCGAACACGTCACCGGACATGTCGCCCACGCCCACCGCGGTGAATTCGTCCGTATCCGGGTTGAGCCCGAGCGCCGCGAAGTGCCACTTCACCGACTCCCAGGCGCCGCGCGCGGTGATGCCCATCTTCTTGTGGTCGTAGCCCTCGGAACCGCCGGAGGCGAACGCGTCGCCGAGCCAGTACCCGTACCGGCCCGCTATCTCGTTGGCCGTGTCGGAGAACGTCGCGGTGCCCTTGTCCGCCGCGACCACCAGGTACGGGTCGTCGCCGTCCCGCCGGACCACGCCGGGCGGCGGCACCACCTGGTCGCCGTCGATGTTGTCGGTCACGTCGAGCATGCCCGCGATGAACGTCTTGTAGGAGGCCAGCACCTCGGCCTGGTACGCCTCGCGGTCGGCCGGGTCGGGCAGGCGCTTGCACACGAAGCCGCCCTTGGCGCCGGCCGGGACGATGACCGCGTTCTTGACCTCTTGCGCCTTGACCAGGCCGAGCACCTCGGTGCGGAAGTCCTCGAGCCGGTCGGACCAGCGCAGCCCGCCGCGCGCTACCCGGCCGAAACGCAGGTGCACCGCCTCCAGCCGGGGGGAGAAGACGAAGATCTCGAACTTGGGCCGCGGCTCCACGATCCCGGGGATCGTGCTGGGGTCGAGCTTGAGCACCAGCGGGCGTGGCCCGTCGACACCCGGCCCGGGTCCGGGGCTGTCCTGCTTGTAGTAGTTGGTCCGCAGGGTGGCGTCGATCAGCGCCAGGTAGGACCGCAGGATCCGGTCGGCGTCCAGGCTGGTCACCTCGTCGAGCTGGCCGCGGATCTCCTCGGTGATGGCCTCACCGCGCTCGCCGGCGCCGCTTTGCCTGGCCGGGTCGAACCGGGACTCGAACAACCTGATCAGCAGCCGGGTGATGGGCGCGTGGAAGCGCAGCACCCGTTGCATGTAGTCCTCGCTGAAGCGCATCCCGCCCTGGCGCAGGTACTTGGCGTAGGCGCGCAGCAGCGTGACCTCGCGCCAGGTCAGGCCGGCCATCAGCACCAGGGCGTTGAACCCGTCGTCCTCGGCCTCGCCGTGCCACAGTGCGGTCAGCGCCTCCTCGAAGACCTGCCGGAGGCTGCCGGACGCGGCCGCCGCCGGGGGCCGCAGACCGAATTCGTAGATCCAGAACGAGCCGGCCGCGGAGCTCCCCTTGAACGTGTACGGGTGCTCGTCGACGACCTCGACCCCCATGTGCTGCAGCTGCGGCAGCACGTCGGACAGCGTGATCGGGGTACCCGACCGGTACACCACGAGCGTCCACCGCTCCGGGTGCTCCACCAGCCGGACCGCGAACTCCGTCCCCGACTCGCGCAGCTCGAGCATGGTGAGAAGGTCGTCCACGGCGTCGGCGGCGGTGACGTCCGCCTTGTACGTCTCGGGGATGCTCGCGCTCAACCGGGCGGCCAGCGTGCTGGCCCGGTCCTCGCCGAGCACGCGGACCGCCTCGACCGCGAGATCCTCGTCCCACGACCTGACGGCCGCGGCCAGCTTGCGCTCCAGGGCGGCCGCGTCCACCCGCGGGACGGACTGCCCTCGCTCGGCCCTGACCACCACGTACAGCCGGGCCAGGGCTGAATCACCGACCGTGGCGCTGTAGTCGACCGAAGCCCCGTTCAGCGCTTCCCGCAAGATGCCCTGCGCGCGCAGCCTGACCTTGGTGGTGTACCGGTCCCTGGGCAGGTAGACCAGGCAGGACATGTACCGCCCGTACCGGTCCCGGCGCAGGAACAGCCTGGTCTGCTTGCGCTCCTTCAGCCGCAGCACGCCCAGCGCGATCGGGGTGAGCTCCTCGGCCGAGATCTCGAACAGCTCGTCGCGCGGGTAGTCCTCCAGGATCTCGACCAGGTCCTTGCCGTCGTGGCTGTCCCGGGACACCTCGGCCTCGGCCAGTACCTGGGCCAGCTTGCGGCGGAGCACGGGCACGCTGGCGATGGGCGCGGTGTGCGCCGCGTGCGTGTACAGCCCGAGGAACCGGTACTCCCCGATGACAGCCTCGTCGGGCCCGAGCTTCTTGACCGAGACGTAGTCCAGGTAGCTGGCCCGGTAGACGGTGGACCGGGAGTTGGCCTTGGCCAGCACCAGGCGCTCGGCCGGGTCCTGCGCGCGGCGCGCGACCTGGGTCGACATCTTGCGGACCGCTGCCTTGCCCGGCTGGGCGTGGCGCAGGATGCCGAGGCCGGTGCCGGGCACGGCACGCAGCCCGGTGCCCTCTTCGGTCCGCACGATGTCGTACTCGCGGTAGCCGAGGAACAGGAAGTTGCCGTCGGCCAGCCAGCGGAGCAGATCGCCGTGCTCGGCCCGGTCGCTGCCGGGCTCGCCGCCCAGATCTCCAGCCAGGCCGCGGGCCATCGCGCCCATCCGCGCCTGGTCCTCGACCGCGACCCGCACGTCGTCGAGCACGTGCCGGAGCTCGGCCGCGAGCTGATCCGCGGTCACCTTGTCCCGGGGCGGGCCGAGCTCGACGTGGATCCAGGATTCGGTGATCTCGTCGGCTTCGGGCTGCCCCGGAACATCGGGCGAGGCGTCGCCGCAGACACCCAGGATCCCGCGCAGCGCGCCGGTCACGTCCCGGCGCACCCGGAGCACCGGATGCACCAGCAGCCTGATCTCGGCCTCATGCCGGTTCAGCTCGGTGGTGACCGAGTCGACCAGGTACGGCATGTCGTCGATGACGATGTCGACGACCAGGCCGGACCGGCTGACCGAGTGCAGCCGGGCGTCCGCGGGCTCGCGGACCTGGACCAGGGCCCGCCCCTGCGGCCGGGACAGGCCGAGCCGGGCGTGCGCCTCGGCCACCGCGGCCAGCCGCGACGGCGGAGCCAGGTCCTCGGTGGCGATGCGCTGGTAATAGGCGCGCAGGTAGCAGAGGACGCTGTCCCCGTCGCCGTCGCCTATCGCCTGCGGGCCGAGGGCCGGGTCGTCCTCCCAGGCCTGTGCCGCCTTGGCCAACAGGGCTTCCCTGGCCTCGTCGTCGTAACCGTCCGGCATCGCGTCCACTCCCTTGTGTCCGTGTTAGCCTGCGGGCTCTTCTCCCTGGAACCTGCCGAAATACCCGAGTACGTCCGGGTCGGCCAGCGCGTTCGGGTCGGCTGCCCGCTCCGGATCGGTGCCGTGCAGGATCTTGCGCACCGGCACCTCGAGCTTCTTACCGGAAAGAGTCCGGGGTATGCCCGGCACCTGGTGGATTTCGTCGGGGACGTGCCGGGGTGAGAGCTGCACCCGGAGCGCCGCGCGGAGCCGGTTCCTCAGGTCGTCGTCGAGCTCGGCGCCCTCGGCGGGCAGCACGAACAGGATCAGCCGCCCCTCGGCGCCGAGCCGGCCGGTGTCCACGACCAGGCTGTCGCCGACCTCGGCGAATGCCTCCACCGCGCGGTAGAACTCGCTGGTGCCCATCCGGACGCCGCCGCGGTTGAGCGTGGCGTCGGAACGGCCGTAGATGATGGCGCCGCCGTCGCTGAGGATCTCGATCCAGTCGCCGTGCCGCCAGATCCCGGGGTACGTGTCGAAGTAGCTCTCCCGGTACCTGGCGCCGTCCGGGTCGTTCCAGAAGCCGACCGGCATCGACGGCATCGGCTGGGTGATCACCAGCTCGCCGACCTGGCCGGTGACCGGCTTGCCGTCCTCGTCGTAGGCTTCCACCGCGGCGCCCAGGCAGCGCCCCGAGATCACCCCGGCCCGCACCGGCAGCAGCGGGCACGGACCGACGAACCCGGTGCACAGGTCGGTGCCGCCGGAAAAGGAGCCGAGCAGCAGGTCGGGCTTGACCGCCTCGTACACCCAGCCGAACGCCTCGGGCGGCAGCGGCGACCCGGTCGAGCCGATGGCGCGCAGCGCCGGCAGGCCGACCTCGGCGCCCGGGCGCAGCCCCGCCTTCATGCAGGCCACGAGGTAGGGCGCGCCGACGCCCAGGTACGTGATGCCGTGCTTGGCGGCCAGCCGCCACAGCCGGTCCGTCTCCGGGT
>Ga0081540_1001310_pt1 | contig 21722 bp, 13 predicted proteins | sample TabmetS2T1R1_FD_71024 | JGI IMG/M metagenome (GOLD analysis project Ga0081540, IMG submission 71024) | Tabebuia heterophylla rhizosphere microbial communities from the University of Puerto Rico - S2T1R1 | ecosystem: Host-associated > Plants > Roots > Rhizosphere ... | reverse complement strand
CCCAGGCGGAGATGGAGGAAGTGGCGCGTGCGATGACCCCCGACCCGCGCCGGCTCGCCGATCGCGCCCGCGATCTTGCCGAGTTCAACCCGATGCTCGGCTTCCGCGGCTGCCGCCTGGCGATCGCCTACCCTGAAATCGCCGAGATGCAGGCGCGCGCGATCTTCGAGGCTGCGGTCGAGGCTGAGCGGCGCACCGGCAAGGCCGTCGGCCTTGAGGTGATGGTGCCGCTGATCGCGACCAAGGCCGAGTTCGATCTGGTCAAGGCGCGCATCGACGCCACCGCGCAGTCGGTGATGAAGGAGACCGGCAAGAAGCTGGCCTATCAGGTCGGCACCATGATCGAGCTGCCGCGCGCCTGCCTGATGGCCGGCGACGTCGCGCAGACGGCCGAGTTCTTCTCGTTCGGCACCAACGACCTGACGCAAACCACCTACGGCATCAGCCGCGACGACGCCGCGAGCTTCCTTGGCACCTATGTCAGCAAGGGAATTCTCGAGATCGATCCGTTCATCTCGGTCGATCGTGACGGCGTCGGCGAACTGGTGCAGATCGGCGTCACTCGCGGCCGCAAGACCCGGCCCGATCTGAAGGTCGGCATTTGCGGCGAGCATGGCGGCGATCCGGCGTCAGTGGCGTTCTGCCACGAGATCGGGCTCGACTACGTCTCGTGCTCGCCGTACCGCGTGCCGATCGCGCGGCTCGCCGCCGCACAGGCCGCGCTTGGCAAGACAGTCGCGAGCCAGGCGTAAGTTTTCTTCGATATAAACAACGCGATACGACGCGATGCCCGGGCTAGTCCCGGGCATTTGCGTTTTTGCGCAAGCCGTCATTGCGAGCGAAGCGAAGCAATCCATCTCGCGGCATAACGGATAGATGGATTGCTTCGTCGCTCTGCTCCTCGCAATGACGGCAGGGGCTTCAGCACGCTAGCGTGAATTGGAACTCGCGGAGTCAGATCGCGATGTGAGTGCGCGTCGCGCGCATGCGCGCAAAAATTTCTTCATCATCTTCGTTGACGGGATGTTTACCACTTGCGTCACCCGCCTGTTTACCAACGTTTTCGATGCATTGAACGAAATCCGCGCGATCTCTTGCGTGTAGCACGCAGGCCACGCCGATTAACTCCCCGGCAACCTAAATTCGATACCAACAAAAAGGATCGAATTGCACGGATGTACTGAGGTTCGATCGTGTAAGCGTTGCGTGAGCGTATCGATGTTTGTGTTGCGTAACCAGCCGAAGGGCGCACGGTTTGCGTCCTTCGGTCTCGGTCTCTGCGTCTTCGCATTGATGCCGACCGAGATTGGATATCAGGATATCGCCTCATTGCTGGCCCGTCAGCCCGGCGTCGCCGAGCGCTGGCAGACGCGGGTGTTCTCGGCTGTCAATTCCATCCAGGTCGCGACGTTCAGCTTCGGCCGCCCGATCGGAACCTTCTCACCGCAGACTGCAACCTACCGGCTGGCGAGCCTTGATAGTCAAGGCATCGACATCACGGGTTCAGTGACGCGCAATCCGCTCGTCGCGCCGCCGCAGCGTTATCTCGCCGCCGACTTTCCCAAAGTGGACCGCACGCTTAAGGGCGACCGGCTTGTCGTGAAGCCGGCCGCGCCCGAGGAGACCGTAGTCCCCGCCGAGCGCGCGCCGGCGAACGAGGATCCTTCGACTTCCAATGCATTGGTCAGGGGCGCGAAGACCGCCGAGACGGCGCCGTCGGTCGAGCGCGCACCGCTCGATCCCGAACTGCAGGCCGCGTTGAACGCGCCGCCTTTGGATATGTCGTTGTCGCCCGAGAGCAAGTCGCAGGACGACCTCAAGGTTGCGCCGAAAGCGGCTGCGCCATCGCGCGACGGCTTCTCCTTCAAGACCTCGAGCCTGTTCTTTGGCTCCTCGCTCGGTTCGCCCGAGAGCATCGAACGCTGGCAGCCCGGCGAAGAGCCCGTGATCGTCGTGCCGCTTGCGCGCCCCGATCCCGATATGAAGGTGATCGCGTCGTTGCCGGTCGATGCCGATGGCCCGCGGGCAGGGGAGATGGGCGAGAGCGTCGCGCCGAAGGGCGAGGTCAACGCCGACAACCAGCGCGCCAAGACGCCGGCCGAACGTCTCGGCCTGTTTGACGAGAAGTCGCGCGCCAAGTCGGAGAAGTGTCTGGCCGAGGCGGTCTATTTCGAGGCCCGCGGCGAAGCCGTGCGTGGCCAGATCGCGGTGGCGCAGGTGGTGCTGAACCGCGCCTTCTCCGGCAAATATCCGGAGACGGTGTGCGGCGTGGTTTATCAGAACAAGCATCGCCATCTGGCGTGCCAGTTCACCTTCGCCTGCGACAACAACAAGGACGTCATTCGCGAGCCCGACATGTGGGAGCGGGCGCGAAAGATCGCGAAGGCGATGCTCGACGGCCAGCTCTGGCTGCCGGAAGTCGACAAGTCGACGCACTACCACGCCTATTGGGTGCGCCCGTCCTGGGTCAGTGAAATGAAGCGGATGTACAAGACCGGCGTGCACACGTTCTACCGGCCGCGCGCCTGGGGCAACGGCAGCGACGCGCCGAGCTGGGGCACGGCCGCCGAGACCGCGGCGATCTCCGCCAAGCTTGCGGAGGCAGCCCACAGTTCCGCCGAGCAGGCCAGCGCCAGGCGATAATCCTCGACACCTCCGTCATTCCGGGGCGCGACGCAGGCGCGAACCCGGAATCTCGAGGTTGGCTTGCACGCCACCCATTTCGAGATTCCGGGTTCGCATCTTTGATGCGCCCCGGAATGACGGCATTCGGGATTGCTCTCGCCATTCCTCTCATTGCCCTCGCCAATTTTGCAGGGCTGCCCTGCAGCGGAGAATTTTTCCCCCGGCTCCCCTTACGGTTTTCATGCATTTGCATTAACTCACCGTAACCTTTCGCCTGGAGTCCCGGGCGCGGATTCTCCAGGGGGAAGTGCATGACTGTAACGACCGGCGATATCAGTCCGTCCTCGGGCCTCGGCACCTGGCGGACGCCCTTGGTGATCATCATCTGCGGCTGCGCGATCGCGTTGTTGAGCTTCGGCCCTCGTTCCAGCCTCGGCTTCTTCGTTCAGCCGATGAGCCGCGAATTCGCCTGGGGCCGCGATGTGTTCGGTCTGGCGCTGGCGTTCCAGAACCTGTTGTGGGGATTGGGCCAGCCGATCGCGGGCGCCATCGCCGATCGCTTCGGCCTCTTGCGCGTCATCGTTGTCGGCGCGCTTCTCTACGCCGCCGGTCTTCTCCTGATGCGTTATTCGACGACGCCGCTGTCGCTCAATCTCAGTGCCGGTGTCTTGATCGGCTTCGGCTTGTCAGGCTCTTCGTTCAACCTGGTGCTGTCGGCATTCAGCAAGCTGTTGCCGCCGGAGCGGCGCGGGATCGCGCTCGGCGCCGGCACCGCCGCCGGGTCGTTCGGCCAGTTCCTGTTTGCGCCGTTCGGGGTCGCGATGATCGATCAGTTCGGCTGGCAATCGGCGCTCGTCGTATTCGCCGCCTTGATGTTGCTGATCGTGCCGCTGTCGCTGGCGCTGGCAACGAAGCCCGCCGTAGCGACCGACGTACCTGCCGCCGAGCAGCAGTCGTTCAAGACCGCGCTGGCGGAAGCGTTCGGCCATCGCTCCTATGTGCTGCTGGTGCTCGGCTTCTTCACCTGCGGCTTCCAGCTCGCCTTCATCACCGTGCATCTGCCGGCCTATCTCGCCGATCGCGGCATTCCCGCGTCCACCGGCGGCTGGGTGATCGCGGCGATCGGCCTGTTCAACATCATCGGTTCGCTCAGCGTCGGCTGGCTGCAGAACCTGTTCCCGAAGCGCTACATCCTGTCGCTGATCTATTTCACGCGGGCGTTGTCGATCATCGCTTTCATCTCGTTCCCGATCACCACTTTCTCGGCGATCGCATTCGGCGCCATCTCCGGACTGACCTGGCTGTCGACGGTGCCGCCGACCTCGGCGCTGGTGGCGCTGATGTTCGGAACCCGCTGGTTCGCGACGCTGTACGGCTTTGCCTTCGTCAGCCATCAGGTCGGCGGTTTCCTCGGCGTCTGGCTCGGCGGCATCGTGTTCGAGCAGTTCGGCTCCTACACGCCGATCTGGTGGCTCTCGGTGCTGTTCGGCGTGCTGTCGGCGCTGATCAACCTGCCGATCGTCGAGAAGCCGGTCGTGCGCCCGGTTGCGCAACCCGCCTGATGCGGTAAACACTCCTGAAACACCAAGTTCGGGAGGTTCGCCGTGGGAACGTTCAGGGCCATCAGGATCGACAAGGCGGATAAGGGCACGACTGCCGCGCTGACGCAGTTCGACGAATCCGAACTGATGGAAGGCGACGTCACGGTCGCGGTCGAATGGTCGACGCTGAACTACAAGGATGGCCTCGCCGTCACCGGCAAGGCGCCGGTGGTGCGGCGTTTCCCGATGATCGCCGGCATCGACTTCGCCGGCACCGTTGCACAATCCTCGCATCCCGACTGGAAGGCCGGCGACAAGGTCGTCTGCAACGGCTGGGGCATGGGCGAGACCCATCTCGGCGCCTATGCCGAAAAGGCGCGCGTCAAGGGCGACTGGCTGGTGCGGCTGCCGGACGGAATGTCCACGCGTGAAGCGATGGCGATCGGAACCGCCGGCTACACTGCGATGCTATCGGTGCTGGCGCTGGAGAAGCACGGCCTGACGCCGAAGAGCGGACCGGTGGTGGTGACGGGGGCAGCGGGCGGCGTCGGTTCGGTCGCCACCGCCGTGCTCTCGAAACTCGGCTACCACGTCATCGCCTCGACCGGGCGGATGTCGGAGGCCGACTACCTCAAGGGCCTCGGCGCGGCCGAGGTGATCGACCGCGCTGAACTCGCAGGCCCCGCCAAGCCGCTGGCGAAGGAGCGCTGGGCGGGCGGCGTCGACAGCGTCGGCTCGACCACGCTCGCCAACCTGCTGTCGATGACGAAATATGGTGGTGCAATCGCTGCGTGCGGGCTGGCAGCCGGCATGGACCTGCCGTCGTCGGTGGCGCCGTTTATTTTGCGCGGAGTGTGCCTTCTGGGCATCGATTCCGTGATGTGCCCGATCGAGCAGCGCAAGCTCGCCTGGAGCCGCCTTGCCAGCGATCTGGATAAGGCAAAACTCGCTGATATTACTCACGAAATCAGCCTGGATCAGGTCATCGGGGAGGGCAGCAAGATCCTCGCCGGCCAGGTCCGCGGTCGGATCGTGGTAAAAATTCCCTAGCGGTGTTCAGACTTTACCAACCAACCTTGCTGCAATGTCCTTGGGTAGACAAAATTAGGGTTAACAATTCCATCGGACTAAACCGGACGACGGGTTGTGTACTCAATGTCGCCACTGTTGTTATGGTAAGCAGCGGGTAAAGGCGGGCGCCCGCGCTCTTAGTAAAGTTGGAGTAGCTCATGCTTGCGCGTTTGGTTCTGGGGGCCGTCACGGCCAGTGTAATGATTGTTCCAGCGCTGGCGGGGATGATGAATGCCGACGAAGCCCGCAAGTTCGTGAGCGGCAAGGTCTTTGCCTTTACCTGTTTTGACGGCACCCGCGGCGCCGGCCGTATCATGGATGATCTCGGCGCGACCGGATCCGTCCAGTTCAGCGGCTCGGGCCCGATCCGCCATGTGCGGCTGCCCGGCAACACGCTGCAGATTCGCGGCCAGGCCGTTTGCGCTTCCATCAAGGGCCTTCCGTTCGAGCCGTGCTTCAATCTCGACAAGCGCGACGACCGCTCGTTCCGCGGCTCCGTCTCGGGCATGGGCTTCGCCTATTGCGATTTCCGCCATCAGGGCGGGGCGCAGATGCTGATGGCGCGCTCGGTGGCGCGGCCACGTTCCCTCCACCGTCGGGATGACGCCTCGCGCGCGACGGACGCACGTGCCGAAGTATCGACGCGCGTCGAAACGCCGGCGGTCGAGAGCGCCAAGCTCGAGCCAGTGAAATCCGAGCCGGTCAAGATCGAAGGCGCGCCGGAACTGCGCCGCTCGACGGACTGATCGCGGAAGCCATTTCGCCAACGACGACGACTTCGCCGCCGGCAACCTTGGCAGGTCGAGACTAGCCCGTGGTGTGGGCCGGCCCATTCTTCCTGGTTAGCGAACGTCAGTATCCGCGTTGTCCCGGATTCAGCCCCGTATAGTTGCCTCGCCCAGGCACAGTTGACGCCCGCACTGTGACAGCCGCAACGCGTTGATTTTTACGGGTTTTACGCCCCTCCGGGTAGTTCTACTGCCTTTTTCATTAAGGTTTACGTTCCACTCCGGGCGTATCCTGCTGCCTAATTGATTTGCATTTTCCATTCTCCGGCCGGGCCGGGCATCCCAGATCAAGGGCAGAAATCCATGCGCGGCGGTTTCTCGATTCGTCTCACCCACAAGGTTCTGGCCATCGGAATTGTCGGCCTGATCGGGCTTCTGGCCTTTGGCGCGATCTACCAGATCGGCAGTTCGTCGCAGGATGCCTCGCGCGTCGTTGCGGGCGAAGGCCGGGCGATCTTCAATCTGAACAAGCAGCTTTCGATGCGGATGCTGGAGGCGCGTCAGGCCGAAAAGGACTTTCAGCTCCGCCGGGATGAGTCCTATTCGAAGCGTCATTCCGAGTTGTCGGCGGCGATCACGGGCGACCTCGAGCGGCTGAAATCCTCGGCACGGTCCGGCGGATACGGCGGCGTTCTTGAAAAAATCGACGTCGTGCAGCGCGGCTTTGCAAACTACGTGGCAAACTTCACAAATCTGGCGCAGGCCGAGATCAGGCTTGGCCTGAACGAAAAGCTCGGCCTCACCGGCTCGCTTCGCGGCGCCGTTCACGACATCGAAGCGAAGCTCAAGGAAATCGATGATCCGCGGCTGACCAGCGGGATGCTGATGATGCGGCGGCACGAGAAGGACTTCATGCTTCGGCGCGACGAAAAATACGTCGCCGAACTGAAAAAGACCGCCAGTGAATTCTCGAAGTCGATGGCCGGCGCCGACATCCAGCCGGCAATAAAGGCCGACATCGCGAAGAAGCTGGAAAAATATCAGGCGGATTTTTCCGCCTGGGCCACCGGTGCGATCGATGTCGCGAGCTATGGCGCCGCGATGTCGAAAGCGTTCGGTGAAATCGAGCCCGTCATTGCCGATATCGCGCAGACCGTCGAGCGGCTGTATACGGCAGCCGAAGCGGCCGAAATTGCGACGCGGGAATCCGTGCGGATGTGGATGTTGGTCGCCTTCGCGCTGGCGGTCGTCACGGTGTGCAGCTTGTCGCTCATCATAGGTCGCTCGATCTCGGGAGCGCTCGCCTCGATCGTTTCCGCCATGACGAGGCTGGCGGGACGCGACTTCAGCGTTGCGGTACCGGGCTTGGGCCGCACGGACGAGATCGGCGAGATGGCCGGTGCGGTCGAAGTGTTCAAGAACAACATGATCGAGACGGAGCGGCTGCGCGCCGAGCAATCGGATGCCGAGCAACGACAGGCCGAGCGGCGAAAGGCGGACATGCGCAAGCTCGCCGACGCCTTTGAAGGCGCGGTTGGCGAGATCGTCGAGGCCGTATCCTCGGCGGCAACCAGGCTGGAAGGATCGGCCGATACCTTGACGAAAGCGGCCGAACGTTCGCAGCACATCGCCAGGACAGTCGCCGCGGCGTCCGAAGAGGCATCCGCCAACGTGCAATCGGTATCGGCAGCCAGCGAAGAACTCACGACTTCGGTGCGCGAGATCGGCCGCCAGGTCCAGCAATCATCCGAGGTCGCCAATGCGGCGGTCGGGCAGGCGCAGACGACCAATGACCGCGTCAGCGCATTGTCGCAGGCGGCTTCACGCATCGGCGATGTCGTCGAACTGATCAACACCATCGCCGGACAGACCAACCTGCTGGCGCTGAATGCCACGATCGAGGCGGCGCGCGCCGGCGAGGCGGGCCGCGGCTTCGCGGTGGTGGCGTCGGAAGTGAAGGCGCTCGCGGAGCAGACGGCAAAGGCGACCGGCGAGATCAGCCAGCAGATAGCGGGCATTCAGGCCGCCACGCAGGACTCGGTGGGCGCGATCAAGGAGATCGGCGATACCATCGGGCGGATGTCGGAAATATCCTCGACGATTGCATCGGCGGTCGAAGAGCAGGGCGCGGCGACCCGGGAGATTTCCCGCAACATCCAGCACGCGGCGCAGGGGACGCAGCAGGTTTCATCCAATATCGCTGACGTGGAGCATGGCGCGAGCGAAACCGGATCAGCCTCCGCACAGGTCCACGCGGCGGCGAAATCCCTCTCGACGGAGAGCAACCGGCTCAAGCTTGAGGTCGGCAAATTCCTTAATTCGGTCAGGGCCGCCTGACGTTTCTTGTGCGCCAGGAACGCCGTTGTCAGGCAACGCAACTTCCCGAACCCAGAACGCAGTGCGAACGTCCAGCTCGTGCGTTAATTCTGATAGAATATTACGACCAGCATTGGGTAGTTCTACGTTGGTAATTCTACGGGTTGCAAATTAACCCTCGCTTGCAACCTGCTATATAGGATCGCTCCGGGAAATCCCGGTGTTTCGGGGGCTAACAAGACATTTCAGTCGGTTCGATGGCGGCGTTCTCATCCGGGAACGCGCGCGATCCTCAATTGCGGGAAAGCCCAATCATGTCCAAACTCTCGATAAAGGCCAAAGTCATTGCCGTCATTGCGTTCATGCTGGTGGCGATGTCGGGCATGGGCCTCGTGGCCATCCGCAGCATGCAGGCGATCAACGCCCATACCGTCGAAATTGCCGAGAGCTGGCTGCCGAGCGTCCGCGTGCTTGGCGAACTGCGCGCTGACATCAACCTGTTCCGTATCGCGCTTCGCGCTCACGTGATGGCGGAAACGCTGGAGGCGAAGGCTGCCAACGACAAGCGGCTGGCCGGCATCCTCGAGCGGATCGCCAAGGACCGCAAGGCTTACGAGCCGCTGATTACCTCTGCCAACGAACGCTCGATCTACGAGAACTGGGCGCGGGCCTGGGACAGATACATGACGGGCGTACAGGATGTCGTCGAGCTGTCGCGCCAGAGCATCGGGCGGATTCCGACTGAGGCGAGCGAAGCCATCTCCAAGAAAGTTGCGGTGATCGCCGCCGAGTCCGACGGTTTTCTGGAAAAGGCCATCGATCTGAACAACACGGGCGCGGAAACTGCGACAAGGCAGGCCGCGGCGGGCTATCGCTCCGCCTTCTGGATCGTGCTGGGCGTTGTCCTTGCCGCCATCGTCTGCGGCATCGGTGTGGGCGTCTACCTTGTGCGCGACCTCTCGAGCGGAATTGCCGCCATCGTCAAGCCGATGCAGGCGCTGGGTCACGGCGACCTGACCGCCGAAGTGACGCGGCGCGGCGAGAATACCGAAATCGGCGCGATGGCCGATGCCCTGCAAGTGTTCAAGGACGCGCTGATCGCCAAGAAGGCTGCCGACGCGGCCGCCGCGCACGATGCGGACGCCAAGATCGAGCGCGGCCGTCGCGTCGATGGCATCACGCGGAGCTTCGAGGCCGCGATCGGCGAGATCGTCGAAACGGTCTCGTCAGCCTCGACCGAGCTCGAGGCTTCCGCCGGTACGCTGACTTCGACCGCGGAGCGCGCGCAGGAACTTGCCACCACCGTCGCCTCGGCTTCCGAAGAGGCCTCCACCAACGTGCAGTCGGTCGCTTCCGCCACCGAGGAAATGGCGTCCTCGGTTACCGAGATCAGCCGGCAGGTGCAGGAGTCCGCGCGGATGGCGAGCGATGCCGTGGATCAGGCCTCAAAGACCAACGATCGCGTCAGCGAGTTGTCGAAGGCCGCCGCGCGGATCGGCGATGTCGTCGAGCTGATCAACAGCATCGCGGGCCAGACCAATTTGCTCGCCCTCAACGCGACCATCGAGGCGGCGCGCGCCGGCGAAGCCGGACGTGGCTTCGCGGTCGTCGCGTCCGAAGTGAAAGCGCTGGCCGAACAGACCGCCAAGGCGACCGGCGAGATCGGTCAGCAGATCACCGGCATCCAGTCGGCGACCCAGGACTCGGTCAGTGCCATCCAGGAGATCTCGGGCACGATTGGAAGGCTGTCCGAAATATCTTCCGCGATCGCGGCCGCGGTGGAAGAGCAGGGCGCTGCGACGCAGGAAATCTCCCGCAACGTGCAGCAGGCGGCGCAGGGAACGCAGATGGTTTCCGCCAACATCACGGACGTGCAGCGCGGCGCGAGCGAGACCGAGACGGCCTCGTCACAGGTTCTTTGCGCAGCGCAGTCACTGTCCACCGACAGCAACCGCCTCAAGCTCGAGGTGGCGAAATTCCTCGATGCGGTGCGCGCCGCCTGATCAGCTCCCTGCAGGGGCAGGCGGCGCCGCCGCCTGCCTGCGGAACAGAATCCGCTGATACAGCCAGCCGATCGCCACCAGCACCAGGCCGAGGCACATGAACGACAGCGCGCGGTAGATGCCGGTCAGCGCCGACATGTCGATCAGGAACGCCTTCAGGATCGTCAATGCGATGACGGCGGCGGACGCCAGGCGCGCGCGCTGCGAATTGAAGAGAATGCCGATGCCGAGCAGCGCCACGCCGAACGCCAGCCACGCGATCGAGTAGGTGTATTGCTCGGCGTCGGTGGTCGCGCCGGTCGAGAGCACCGGGCCGTGATAGATTCTCCTGATCTGGAGCGTCACATAGGCCAGCGCGAGAATGAGCGCGCCGGCCGCGATCGTGTTGGCGTAGGCAGCCGGACGCCTTCCCGCCACGGCATAGGACAACAGCAGCGCGAGCACCGCGGGCAGGGCGTAGCCGAGCAGCAGCAGATTGATGACGACACCGCCGACATCGGTCCACCACAGCATCGGATTCTCCAGCACTAGCAGTCCGAACACCGCCGCAAGACCAGCGAACAGGGTGAGCAGGATCGCGCCGGCATTGTGAATGACGCTGCCGGTGCGGATGCGCAGGCGCTCCAGCCCGATCGCCATCGCCAGCGCCACGCAGACCTGCAGCGCGACCTCGGTCAGGCCGGCGCTCTGGCGATAGACGTCGCCATTGTTGACGAGATGGCGGATCTCCATGAACGCCAGCAGCACCGTGAACAGGATCGCCGCCGATTCCACCGTCCGCAGGGGCGCGTCGTCGCCGCCGCGGCGCAGGAAGATGCTCCCAGCCCAGAACGAGAGCGCCGGAATGCCATAGCCCCACAATAGCCAGTTGAAGATCGGCGTGGTGCCGACGGCGTCGCCTGCGATGCGCGGCTCGTCGGCGATCCGCAGGACCACGATGCCGGCGAGGATCGCCGCGAGCGCGCGCAGGAATGCAATCGGCCGCTGCGTTGAAATCCACGCGGTGCCGGCCGACATCAGCGCCAGCGCGATCGTGAGCCAGCCTCTTTCCAGCGCGAAGGTCAGCGCGAGCGCAAGGGCTGCCAGCGCGCCGGTCGCAAACAGCGCGATCGAGGCCTGCAGTCCCGGACGGTCGTCGCGCTTGCTGAGGATCTCGGTCGCGGCGGCATAGGCCGCGGCCAGCATCACCGCGAGGATTGCAAATGGTATCGAACGGTCGAGATGCGCGATGCGGGCATAGAGCGCGACTAAAAGCGCCAGCGGAGTAAAGACCGCTGCGGCCGACCAGATCACCGGTATGACCGGCCCTGCGGAACGCCCCTGCGCCAGAAATCCCGCCGCGCCAAAGCCGGCAGCAAAGATCGCGGCCGTGATCAGGTGCAGCGACACCGACCCGTCCGTGGCGCTCGGTCCGATGCCCGGCAGCGGGCCGCCGGGCAGCACCAGGAATTCCGAATTGGCGCGGATCGCCCATTCGGCGAACACGACAAACACCAGGGCGGCCGCAGCGCCGACCGCGCCGGCGGCGGCATCGCTGCGCCAGGCGATGAACAGGCAGCCCGCCACCAGCAGACCGAACGTGATCATGGCGGTGTCGGCATGAAAACTGCTCAGCACGATCAACGTGCCGCCCAGAAGGTATGCCGCAAGCGAACCGGACGAGATCGCTTCGATCTGGCCCTCATCCGCAGGCGGGCCGAACATGAAGCCGCACACGACAAGCAGCGCGGCGAGGACGAAGCCGGCGAGGACATGGAGCGCATGCGGGCCGACCATCGACGGGCCGCATTGCAGGCAGGGGAACGTCCACAACAGCGCGAACGCAATCGTGGTGACGGCAAGCCAGCGCCACAGCCGGACCCGCGCCAGACCGAATGCCGCCGCGGTGACGATCGCGAGATAGATGTAGAGCGCCCAGAAGTCGGGCTTCTCCGACGACACCAGAAGGGGCGTCACGAATGCGCCGACCACGCCAAGACCCGCAAGCGCCGGCCCATGCAGCAGCGCCGCGGCCAGCGTGCCGAGCGCGACCAGCCCGAGCAGGATAAACGCAGTCGCCGGCGCCAGGAAGCCGTACAGCGCATAGGCGGCGTAAACGGTGGCAAACGCGACCGCTGTCCCAGCCGCCGTCAGGATCGCCGGAATGTTGGCGACCGGCAGCGCCGCGATCGTGGAGATGCTTTCCTTGCGGCGCGTCCATTCGCCTGCGGCAAGCAGCGCCAGGGCAAACAGGCCGCCGAGCGCCACGCGGATTTCGTTGCTGATCAGGCCAGCCTCGATCGAATAGCGGACCATGAAGAATCCGCCGAGCGCCAGCGTCAGTCCGCCGATCCACACCACCCAGCGGGTGCCGAGGGTTTCCTCAAAACCGCGATCGGGCTGCGGCAGCGGCGGGGGCGGTGCTGCCGCGGTGTCAGCGGCTTGCGCTGTCGCCTCGGGGGTGGCGGCGGGTGCGATGGATTCAACGTCGGGAATGATGGGCGGCGGCTGCGGCACGGCGCCGGGAGGAGCGGGCGGCAGGCTCTGCTCGAATTCCTGCAGCGGTGTCAGCGGCGGAGGCGCGGTGGCGGCACCGGCCGCCGCCGCCAGTTTCTCCATCACATCCAGCCGTTCGCGGAGCGTCGCAACCTGGTTCATGGCCTTTCGCGCGAAGATGAAGGCGACGATCGCGATCACGAGCGCGAGGAAATCGAACGGATTATCGAACATCAGGCCTCCAGGCGGGGCGGGCACGTCAAATCGTTAACCGGCCACGTCCGCAGCGCGGTTGCAATCCTGTGTGCGGCCTTGTCCGCTAAAAGTTCAAATGGGGCTGGGCGATTTGCTCATAAAACCGACTGAACGTGGACCAGTGAGCGCGAGAACCGATGTCGAGTTAGGGGGAGGTGGACCTCGAAGGCCGGGACCGGGCATATCCGTTTATGACCCCGTTTCGGACATGCGCATAGCCGGACATCGGCCCACAATCCTGCTATATAACCATTCAATTTCCCCGAGCCCGGGGGGCGATCTTGAGCAGCGAGCACGTAGAGCGGCGACTGGCGGCTATTCTGGCGGCGGATGTCGCGGGCTCTTGCCGCTTGATGGGGATCGACGAAGAAGGCACGCTGGCGCAACTGAAAGCTCTCCGAAAGACGCTTTTCGATCCGAAAATCGCTGAGCATCGCGGACGTGTCGTCAAGAATACCGGGGACGGCGCTATTGCCGAGTTCGCCAGCGTGGTCGACGCGGTACGATGTGCCGACGAAATTCAACGCGGCATGGCCGAACAAAATATCGACGTGCCGCAGGACAAGCGGATCGAGCTCCGCATCGGCATTCACGTCGGTGATATCATTATCGAAGAGAACGATATCTTTGGTGACGGGGTCAATATTGCAGTGCGTCTCGAAGGGATTGCAGAGCCGGGCGGTATCAGCATCTCGGATGACGCTCGTCGGCAAATTCGTGGCAAGGTAGATGTAACGTTTGAGGATTTGGGTTCGCAATCCTTGAAGAATATCGCCGAACCGATGCGGGTCTGGCGCGTCCCATACGGTCGCGCCGTGCCAGTTGTGCCGACCCGCCTGCGTGTTGATGACGCCGCCCTTACGCTCCCTGGCAAACCCTCCATTGCTGTTCTGCCATTCACCAACCTGAGCTCCGATCCGGAGCAGGAATATTTCGCGGACGGGATGGTCGATGACATCATCACAGCGCTGTCGCATTTCAAGGCGCTGTTCGTCATCGCCCGCAACTCAAGCTTCACATACAAGGGGCGCGCCGTCGACGTGAAGCAGGTGGGGCGCGAGCTTGGGGTGCGTTACGTGCTGGAAGGCAGCGTTCGCAAGGCGGCAAATCGAGTCCGCATCACGGGACAGCTCGTCGACACCGCCACCGGGGCCCATCTTTGGGCAGACCGGTTTGATGGCGGGCTCAGCGACGTCTTCGATCTGCAGGACCAGGTGACCGAGAGCGTTGTCGGGGCGATCGCCCCGGCAGTGGAAAAAGCCGAGATCGAGCGTGCCAAGCGCAAGCCGACCGACAGTCTCGACGCCTATGCCCTCTATTTGCGCGGTTTGGCCAAGTCTTATCAGTTTGCTAGCCGGCAAGCGAACGACGAGGCATTGCGCCTGTTCAACAGCGCGATCGAGCTCGACCCGGAATTTGCGTCCGCCTACGGTCGCGCCGCCTCTTGCTACGTCTTTGCCAAGATCAATGGCTGGATTACAGTCACAGGGAACGAGATTGCCGAAGTAAAAAGGCTGGCCCAGCGGGCGGTTGAGTTGGGCAAGGATGACGCGCTCGCACTCTCCCGCGGCGGGTGGGCGTTAGTGAATGTTGTTCGCGATCTCGAGGTAGGCGCCGCCCTAGTCGATCGCGCGCTGATGCTCAATTCCAATTTGGCCGAGGCATGGCTTTGCGGCGGCTGGGTGAAAAACTGGCTCGGCGAGCCGGAACTGGCGATCGAGCACTTCGCACGTGCCATGCGCCTGAGCCCACTTGATCCGCGGATGAGCGGAATGCGGGCCGGGACCGCGTTTGCCCATTTCTTCCTGGGCCGCTATGACGAAGCGGCATCGTGGGCGGCAATGGCATTGCAGGACAATCCGGACTATCAATCTGGATTACGCATCTCCGCCGCAAGCAATGCAATGGCCGGACGGCCGGAGCAAGCACAGAAGGCAGTGGCCCGGCTGCGGCAACTCAATCCCACGCTGCGTATTTCCAATCTCAAAGACGTGCTCCCCCCTATTCGGCGTGCCGAAGACCTCTCGCGATTTGAAGAAGGATTGCGGCAAGCCGGGCTGCCTGAATGACTATCGGCGAACGGATTTCGCCCGTGGTGACGAGATGATGGAGCAGAGCGGCGACTTCCGCTTATGGCCCTTACCGGACGTGGAGCCAGGCAGCCACGACGTCCGCTTTCAGCAGTAGAGCGGACGCTCGCCGGGAAGGGGCGGAATGTCTGCTTCTGACCCAAAGCGGACATTGGGCCGCTTGGCCGCCAATGTCTGCTATTGCAGGCAAAGCGGACATCGATCTGGACCGCGCGGAGGTCGAAAATTGACCCGAGGCGGGCATCGGCAGGTGTCTCAATGAGCACGCCCGAACCCTTTCCCGACGGGAAGAGGAAGCCTCGCAGAATGCTCGACCTCGCCGGCGATTCCATCAACGATTTGGATCTGCCGACGAGACGGTTGACAGCGCCCGGGCGTTCGGCCGCAATGACCTGCCAGCCTGAGGTGCCGCATGGACATCCAGACCCTTTCGGACCCGGTCGCCCGCGCCCGCGAGCTCGGAGCGGAGATCGCCGCCGCGGGCGATGTGATCGAGCGTACGCGGCGGATCCCCGAGGCGTTGCTGGTGCGGCTTCACGACTCGCGTCTGTTCCGCATGTTGCTACCGCGCTCGGCGGGCGGCGACGAGGCGGAACCTGGGGTCTACATGGCGGCGATCGAAGAACTCGCCCGGCACGACGCCTCGGTCGCTTGGAACGTATTCGTCGCCAATAGTTCCGCCCTGATCGCCGCCTATCTGGAGCCTGCGGTCAATCGCGCCATCTTCGCCGATCCGCGCAGCATCGTGGCCTGGGGACCACCAAACGCCTCGCGCGCGAGCGCGGTTGAGGCAGGCTATCGCCTCACCGGCAAGTGGGATTTCGCCAGCGGCTGCCGGCAGGCCCGTTGGATGGGCGCGCACTGCCATGTGCTCGAAGCGGACGGCTCACTGCGGCTCAACCGCCTCGGCCGGCCCACGGTGCGCACGTTGCTGTTTCCGGCCAGCGACGCGACCCTGCTCGATACCTGGCAAACCATCGGGCTGCGCGGCACGGCCTCGGACTCCTATAGCGTCAACGATGTGTTCGTGTCCGAGGCGTTCAGCACCACCCGAGAGGACCCGACGCTGCGCCGCGCCAGCGGCCCGCTCTATGCCTTTACCCAGCAATGCCTCTACGCGACCGGGGTCGCCGCAGTCGCGTTTGGCATTGCGCGCGCGATGCTGTCCGAATTCATCACGCTGGCGTCCCGCAAGGCGCCGCGGGGCCTGGCCCGGCTCGCCGACAACGCGGTCGTGCAGGCCGATGTGGCGCGTGCGGAGGCTCGGCTCGGCTCGGCTCGCGCCTATCTGATCGAGACGCTCACCACGATCTACGCGCATGCAGACGACATGGCGCCGATCGTGGTAGCCGATCGGGCCCGCGTGCGACTCGCGTGCACCAACGCGATCCAGAGCGCGGCCGAGGTAGCGGATTTCGCCTACAAGGCAGCCGGCGTCGACGCGATCTTCCCCGGCAGCCCGTTCGAGCGTCGCTTCCGCGACATGCATACTCTCTCTCAGCAGATCCAAGCACGCGGCGCCCATTTCGAGTCGGTCGGACAGATCCTGCTGGGCGTGCCGCCCGAAGTGTTTCTTTAGAGTGGCGAAGGTTTGCCGGACCAGATGCCGATCTGCACGAAAGACTAAGCCGGCTTCGGGAGACCAACATGCCTTATGCCACGACGGATGACGGCGTCCGCCTTTATTTCGAGGAAACAGGATCGGGCCGTGCGGTGATCCTGGTTCATGAATTTGCCGGCGATTTGCGCAGCTACGAGCTGCAGATGCGCCACTTCGGCATGCGTTACCGTACCATAGCCTTCAATGCGCGCGGCTTCCCACCGTCCGACGTGCCGGAGCATGTCTGCTCCTATTCGCAGGCCCGCGCTGCCGACGATATTCTCGCCGTGCTCGATCACACCGGCGAACGGGAGGCGCATATCGTCGGACTTTCGATGGGCGGCTTCGCGACGCTGCATTTCGGCCTGCGTTATCCGCAGCGGGCGCGGTCGCTATGCATCGGTGGCTGCGGTTATGGCGCCGAACTCGACAAGCGCGAGACCTTCCGGGCCGAAGCCGACGTGATCGCTAGCATGATAAGAACCGAAGGCATGCCAGCCTTTGCCGAACGTTATGCCTACGGGCCGACCCGCGTTCAGTATGAAAACAAGGACCCGCGCGGCCACGCCGAGTTCAAGAGAATGCTGGCCGAACATTCTGCCGCCGGATCAGCAAACACACAGGAGGGTGTGCAGAAGGAGCGGCCCTCGCTTTATGCGCTGGTCGAGGAAATGCGACGCATCAGCGTGCCGACACTCATCATCACCGGTGATGAAGATTGGCCGTGTCTTTTGCCGGGCATCCTTTTGAAACAGACCATCCCTTCAGCGGCGCTCGCAGTGATGCCGAATGCGGGCCACGCGATCAATATCGAAGAGCCGGATGAATACAATCGCATTGTGGGCGACTTCCTCGCGCAGGTTGAAAGCGGGCGCTGGCCAAGCCGCGATCCACGCGCTGTCAGCGCCTCAATTACGGGGATGAAAGACGCGTAGCTTGGCGCGCCCAGTCGTTCTCCCTTTTATGTCCGTTCACGAGCCCAGAGCGGACATCGCGGTCGTGCAGTCCGAAGTCTGTTTCTGACCCAAAGCGGACATGGCTGAGGCAGCGAGGCCTCTCCCAATATTCGGACTGCGCCCTGGCACAAACTGCATGTTCCAATTCAAGCGGAACTTTGTGAACCGAACAGATGGCCCTCTGCGCGCCGTTCTCCCGCTAAATCGCTGGTTGTTGCGCCGAGAGAGGCTACTATCATGTGCTCGTGACGGGCGAAACGACGTCCCTTCGCGTGATGGCAACATGGTAAGGAAAACAAGAATGAGAACCGGAAGCTCAATCCTGACGTCCGCTCTGTTGATCTCCTCTTTGTTCGGAGCCTGCCCAGCACTAGCGCAGCAGGATCAAGCGCCACCACTAATCAAGCAGATCAACAACGGAAACTGGCTCACACAGAGCGAGGCGGAATCGCTGCGAGATGAGCTATATTACCAGCGCGCTATTCATGCTTACATAACTATGCTGCCCGCGCTTAACACCATCGGCATGCGCGATGGTTCAGAGGCGACATTCGGCAAGGGCTACAACATCTTGCCGATCTGGAAGGACCGCATGGATTCGCGCACCTGGGTGCCAACGCCCAATGCCGACGTCATCTATTCCATGAGCTATCTCGACCTCAAGCAGACAGGCCCGCTCGTCGTAGCGGCCCCGAGGGACGTCATCGGCATGTTCACCGATTTCTTCCAGCGAACCATCACTGATGTCGGCGCGATCGGACCGGACCGCGCACGCGGCGGCCTCTATCTCCTGTTGCCGCCGGATTACGTCGGCGAAATCCCGCAGGGCTACTTCGCGTTCAAGTCGAGGACCTACAATGTGTTCCTGTTCTTCCGCACTGTCATGCCGAAGGGTGAAAACGGGCCGGACCCAAAGCCAGCCGTCGCTCTCGCCGAACAGACGCGCATCTATCCGCTTTGGACGCCAGAGAAGGACGTCAAGCCGATGCAGTTTCCCAACGGTAGCGGCAAACGTGTCAACATGATGTATCCGGTTGACAGCGCGTTTTGGACCAAGCTCAAGGCATTTGTCGATTACGAACCTGTTTCGGCCATTGATCCCGAGCTGCGCGGCGTGCTGGCCTCGATCGGCATCGTCAAGGAACAGCCGTTCGATCCAAATGCAAAGCAGCAGGAACTGCTCAAGAAGGCAGTTGAGACAGCTCCCAAAATGATTCTGGCCGTTCGGCAGCTCGGCCGACCGGATGGGCGCGAACTCTATTACAAGGACCGGCAATACTTCAACGCATGGGCGGGCGGCACCGCCGAGTGGATGCAGGACAGTTATCTTGACGTGAACCAGCGAGCAACTTTTTTCCAAGTTGCCTATTCGTCGGCCTCAGCCATGGTGATGCACACGATCGGAGCTGGCTCGAAGTATCCATCTACGATGAAGGATGCCACGGGTGAATTCCTAAGCGGCTCCAACGCCTACAAACTGCATCTGCCGCCCCATCCGCCGGCCGCGCTGTTCTGGGCCGTCACCGCCTACAACATCACCGACGGCACGATGGTGGAAGCCCCGCAACTGATGCCATCGATCAACAGCTTCAACAAGGTCGCCACCAACGGCGACGGCTCAGTCGATCTCTGGTTCGGTCCAACGAAGCCGGCCAATGCGCCCGATAGTCGCGGCTGACGTCGCTGGCTACTCGCGGCTCTTGAGCCTCGACGAGGTCGGTACCGCGCGCACCCTCCGCGAACACCGCAAGATCACCGATGCGCTCGTGGAGAAGCAGGTGGGGCGGCCTGAGCACGAGGTGAACCCCATTGTCCGTTTTCAGGTGCAGATCAGACGTGAGGTTAGGAAGGCCGCGATTTCTGCTTGTGACCCAAAGCAGACATTGAGCCTAGCCCGGCACGAGCCTTTCATGCTTTGATGGACCAGCGTGCTGGGCATTGACTACGCTGTTACCTTGCAGCTCTACGGCCCATCGGAAGCGACGTGAGAACCAACTAATCGAACCTTTCCTCCCGCGCCACGCGCTCCTCGCTATCAATCTACGACAGTGTGAGAAGGAAACTATGATGAAGAACAACATCTCAAACCTGACTTCTATCCTGTTGATGTCTGCCGCGTGCATGACGGCTCCCGCTTTGGCGCAGGAGACGCTGGACACCCGTATTGGCAAGCTCACCTTTGAGAGCAGCGGCTACCCGTCAACGGAGACGGTCCAGAAGTTGTATGACGAGATGGACTTTCAGCGCGCGGCCCAAGCCTATCTCTGGGGCATCCCGGCGGTTGGCCTCAATGAGTGGCGCAGAGCCCACTACAATGTCTTCGGCGGCAAGAACGGCGAGATGCTGACGTATTTCACTTTCGCCGAGAAGCTTGGGATTTTGACGCCGAACTACACGACGCCCTATATCGCAACTTTCGTCGACCTGAAGGAATCCGGGCCGTTCGTTATCGAAGTTCCGAAGGGGCTGATTGCCGGAATGATCCTCGACAACTGGCAGCGGGTTCTGGCTGACCTCGGTGTGGTTGGCCCCGACAAGGGTCAAGGTGGCAAGTACCTGATCATGCCGCCGGGCTTCGGTCCGGTTGAAGCACCCGGCTACTACGTCATACAGGCGACAAGCCGCGATATCCTCGCTGGATTCCGTATCATCGACCCAGACCGGGACAAGGCGATTGCCGAGATGGTGCCCCAGATCAAGACTTATACCTGGACGGTCGGGGGCACCGGCGCACCAATGGGCGCCCGCGCTGCTGGTGACAAGAAGTGGAGTCAAATGCCGCCACGAGGCATGGCTTATTGGGATGGCCTCAACGAAACCATCCAGCGCAACCCCATCGACGAGCGGGACAGGTTTGTTCTGGCGCAGTTGAGGTTCCTCGGGATCGAAAGAGGGCAACCCTTCAAGCCCGATGCGCGTCAATCCAAATTGCTTCAGGACGGGGTCGTTGTCGGAGAGGCCATGGCCAAAGCCAACACCTCCGACAAGCGCGTGGAGCCCCCGTTCTGGCCCGGCACGAACTGGAAGCACGCCCTAGTCGTTGGCACTGACCAGAAGGCGCTAACCTACGATCAACTCGATGAGCGCGCCGCATGGTTCTACGAAGCGGTGGTTATCTCCAAGGCCATGCTGACACAAACCCCCGGTGTCGGGCAGCGTTACATCGCCGCCTACAAGGACAAAACCGGTGCTTGGCTCTCCGGCAGCAACACTTACCGGCTGCACGTTCCCGCCAATCCGCCAGCTAAGAACTTCTGGTCTGTGACCGCCTACGACGAGAGCACGAGGCAAATGCCTATCACTGAGCAGGGCCGTCCAGACATCTCCTCGCGCAAGACCGACATTGCGAAGAATAGCGACGGTTCGATCGACGTTTACTTCGGGCCGAAGGCGCCTGCGGGCAAAGAGGCGAACTGGGTGCAGACCAATCCCGGCAAGGGCTGGTTCGCCTACTTCCGCTTCTATGGACCAACCGAGGCATTCTTCGATAAGTCGTGGGCATTGCCCGACCCAGAGAAGATCAACTGAGCAGCCGCGACGTGGGATCGAAAACGAAGTGACGCGCCCAACGCAATCGTCATCCGGCCACACACACCGCGACCGGATGACATCATTTGCTTGCACTACACCGGCTTCTCGCGGGTGATTTGACGTCAGCTCTTTTGACGTCCGTTAGTGGCCCAACTCGGACCTCCAGTGACGTCTGCTATCGCGCCGCTATGAGGGGCACAGCGGACCTCATACGCACCCCGCTCTGCGGCGCGGGGCCTAGTCCGCGCTAGCCCGCACAACTCACTCCTGTTCGACCCAATCAGTGTTTTTGCTAGTGTCAAGCGACACCCTCGGAGCTGAGAAGTCGAACGTCGCGTGCTCCGACAAGCCATCGAGGTCCTGACCTTGCAGGAACGGTGCGCTGCGCAACTTGCTTCGTAGACCAAGCATGCGTCGCTCCGGCGCGGCGGATGAAGGTTTCGTAAGCCATGGCGCGGATGTCCGCCGACACCACAAGTCTCCGTCCAGTGAGATCAGCATCTACGGTGTCGAGAAGATGTCCGACACGTT
>Ga0081540_1001309_pt1 | contig 21732 bp, 21 predicted proteins | sample TabmetS2T1R1_FD_71024 | JGI IMG/M metagenome (GOLD analysis project Ga0081540, IMG submission 71024) | Tabebuia heterophylla rhizosphere microbial communities from the University of Puerto Rico - S2T1R1 | ecosystem: Host-associated > Plants > Roots > Rhizosphere ... | reverse complement strand
GGTGGCGGGCGTCTGGCCGCCCCCGGCCCGCTACGGGGTGGCCGGCGGCCACCCCCCCCCCCCCGGCCGCCGCTTCGCGGCGACCCGCCCCCTCGAGGGGCGGGTGAAGCACCTACTCCGTCTGGAAATCGCCCGGCTGCGGCGGGGCCAGCGGGGTGAATTCGCAGCGGTCGGGCTTGATGTCGAGCAGCGGCGTCTCGTCGAGGCAATCGAGGCCGCGGACCAGGATGACGTTGCCTTCGATCTTGACGAACTTCACGATCGAGGTGGCGATCGGGTTCGGCCGCACCGGCGAGCGCAGCGAGAACGTGCCGCGGGTCTTCTGGTTGTTCTTCGGGCTTTGCAGCACGATGTCGCGGCGCGACTGGTGCAGCCAGTAGATCACCTCGAGATTTTCGTAGAAATCGACGCCCTTGATCGCAGCGACCCACGGCTCGAAAATCTCGAGGCGGCAGACCGGGCCGTCATGCCGGCCCTGCCGCGGCGTATCCAGCCGCGATTTCCAGGGCGTGCGGATGCGGCCGATATAGACCAGACCGGCATCGCGGGCCGGCGGCATGTCGATGGCGATTTCGCCTTCCCGAAGTTCACTTTCCCGAACCATGTCCTGATACTCTTGTGTTTGACGCGCTTTTCTTCACGCGAACCGGCGTCCACCCTCGGATCAAGTCCGAGGGCATGCTTCGCTCGAAAACGCTAGTCCAGCGAGATGTTGAGCGCCTTTATCACACCCGCCCACCGCGCGCGATCGGTCGCGATGAACTTGTCGATCTCGGCCTGGCTCTGCGGGCGTAGCGGCGGGAAGCCGACCTTGTCCAGCGAAGCGCGGAACGCGTCATCGTTCAAGGCCCTGTTCAGACTGGCGGTGATCTTCTCCGCGATCTCGTCAGGCAATTTCGCCTGCGCGGCGACGCCATACCAGACGCTGACACCGTAATCGGGATAGCCGCTCTCGGCCATCGTCGGCACATCAGGAAGATCGGGAATGCGTTGCGCCGAAGAGACCGCCAGCGGCCGCAGCAATCCGCCCTTGATCGGCGGCAGCGCGGTGCCGAGCGTATCGAACATGAGCTGGATATTGCCCGACAGAAGATCGGTCAGCGCAGGCCCTGCGCCCTTGTAGGCGACGTGAACCATGTCGACGCCGGTCATCTGCTTGAACATCTCGCCGGCGAGATGGATGGTGCCGCCGGTGCCGGCCGAGCCGAAATTGAGCTTCCCGGGATTTTGCTTGGCGTAGGCCACGAACTCCGCGACTGTCTTGGCGGGCACCGACGGATGGACCTCCATGACGACTGGCAGATCGGTGATCAGCGCCAGCACGCGGAGATCCTTCGCGGGGTCATAGGGCAGTTTCTTGTAGAGCAGCGGATTGAGCACGATGATCGACGCCGCGGTGAAGAACAGCGTGTAGCCGTCGGGCTCGGAGCGCGCCGCCGTCTCCGCGCCGATCGCGCCCTGCGCGCCGGCCTTGTTCTCGACCACGACGGCCTGCTTGAGGTCGCGGGAGAGATAGTCGCCGACCATGCGGCCGAGCACGTCGGTCGGGCCGCCCGCCGCATAGGGGACGATAAGCTTGATCGGGCGTGTTGGATATTCCGCCGCGCGGGCCTGCGGCGCGGCGCAGGCGAGAGCGCAAATCAGGGCTGATAGTGTCCGCCACTTCATGTCGTTTCCCCTGTGTTTTTTTATGCGCCGGACAGTAGCGGATTATGGGCCCCCTGCAATCAGCCGAACCACCATTTCCCGGCGACCAGGACGATCTCGCCGAAAACCACGCCGGCAAAGATCGATCGCCGCGTCAGCATGAACCCCGCAAAGCCTGCGGCGACCGCGCCGTAGCGCAACCAGTCCGGAACATCAGCCAAAGCGCCCGGCGGCTGGACCAGGATCTGCGCGATGACGCCGGCCAGGATCGCGGTCGCCACCGCCCTCACCCACACCAGGACTTCCGAGCCCTCGTCGACGCCGGAGCCCAGCCAGAGTCCGGCCATGCGCCAGACCTCGTTGGGCAGGAAGCCCGCGACGACCAGGATCAACAGCGCATGGGGATTGCCGAAGAACTCGCTCATGCGCGCGCCCTCTCCCGCCACCAGTGCACGCCGTACGCAATGCTGCCGGCGGTGATGCCGCTGATCAGGATATCGACGCCGGTGTGCAGCATCGACACCAGCGGAAACAGCGCGAGCCCCAGCACCAGCGCCAATATGTCGGATATCTGCCGACAGTTGCGCGCGGTCGACAGCAGGAACGCCAGCGGCGTCAGCAGCAGGATCGCCGCCGCAAACAGCGGCGGCAGATTGGCGGCAAGGCCATAGCCGAGCGTGGTTGCGATCATGCAGACGGTGACAAGTCCGCAGCCGAGCCCGTGCGTGAACGAGATGCGCCGCTCCCGCGGCACCTTCGGCAGCAGCCGGTAGCACTCGACCCACAGGGTGACGGCGATGAAATGCGTTGCCAGCACCAGATGACGGCGCTTTGTGTTGGGCATCTTCATCAGCGGCAGCACCGACACCACCATCGGAAACAGCCGAATCGCGCTGACGGTGACCGCAATCGCCGCCTGCACGGCGGTCGCGCCAGACCCCAGCGTCGAGATCAGGATGATCTGCGCCGGCCCCGCCCAGACCAGGATGGTGCTGCCCAGCGCCCATCCCAGGCTGAACCGGCTGTCATGGGCCAGCGCGCCGATGCCGACATAGGTCGCAAACAGCACCAGCGTCAGCACGGTCGACCCGACCGAACTCATGCCCCACGCGAAGGCGCGTAACGGGCTTTTCCATTGGGGAGAGTCGAGCGGAGGTAATGCCACGGGTGACCAGCGGGGGTTTGAGTCGTGACCGGCATAGGGATGGCGAAAGCGGCCAACGTCAAGGAACGCTGGATACAGAGCTGTTATGCAGGGGCAAGGCCCGCCTGCCTCACCGTCATTGCGAGCGAAGCGAAGCAATCCATGGCTCCGCAAGCTGAGAGATGGATTGCTTCGTCGCTTCGCTCCTCGCAATGACGCGGAACAACCGTTCTCAACCGATCACGCCCTGTTCCTCAGCACGAAGCACGCCCCGCCTGCCTTGCGGATGCGGTTGCAGAGGTCGTCGGCCTCGCCACGCGTGTCGGCGCCGAAGCGCACCTGGTAGAACGTCGCCGGGCCGCGGTTACGCAGGCGCGATGCGAGGATGGAAGGGTCGCGATCACCGATCACGCTCGAAAGGCGGGAGACAGCGCGCCCATACATCGCTAGCGCCTTGTCGCGGGAGAAGCCGGCGGCGAGCTGCACGCCCCACACCTTTGCGGCAGCGATATTCACGCGCTGCTCCAGCCCGGCGATAAAGGGATTGGGTGCCTGTTTCAACAGCGCCATCAATTCGCGGCAGCTCGATGTCGGCATCCGTTCCGGCGCCTTGCCGCCTTTTCCCGCCTTCGCCCAATCCTCGATTGGCGAGCCGGTGATGGCGAGCACGTAGCTGCGCGTTTCCTGCGGCATTCCTCCGCTGCCGGCCAGCCAGTCCTGCACCCGGCGCGGGCCGGCATTATAGGCGGCGGCCGCCAATCCGAGATTGCCGAACTGGCTGCGCAGCTCGGCCAGAAACTCCGCCGATTTGGGCAATGCCTGCACCGGATTGAAAGGGTCGAGCAGACCGCGTTCGCTGGCGGTGCCCGGCATGAACTGCGCGATCCCCTGCGCGCGCTGGCCACTCCGTGTCATCGGCCCGACCGCGTCGGAGCGGAAACGGCTCTCCTGCCAGATCACCCGCGCAAAGAATTCCAGCGGAAGGTCGGAAGCCTTCGCCGCCGACTCGATCATCAGACACATCGCCTCGCGCGTGTCGCTCTCGCGCGCGGCATCGGCCGGCTTTTGGACGGGCGCTGCGCGTGGTTCAAAGCTGGACCGGGTGGCCTCGCCTGCGTCCTCGGCAATCGCCGGCGCAAGCGGCAGCAGCAGCAACATCGCGCACCAGACAGGACGAAGATACCGGCCATTTTGCATGGGAGTTGCAATCCGGGTGTGGGCACGATGGTGGGGCGCGTCAATTAACGATCATGGCTTGCCGTGGATCCGTCTTCCCCTGGGGAAGCGATTTTGCATGAAAATAACCGAAATGCGCGCCATGCGCGCCGCCGTCAATTTACGTTAATGCCGCATTTTGCCCAAGCCGGGCTTCCGCCGGGAACCAGTCGGCGTAAAAGTCTCCTCTTTGCGGGAGATATTTCGATGCAGGACCGACGCGAGAGCGTGCGCGACAAAGTGATGTATGGCGGCATCGCCGAGATCGGCGAGCGTGGCACGACGCGCGAATGCATCGTCCGCAACATCTCGGACAAGGGCGCCACCATCGAATTCGATGATTTCGTTGACCTGCCGAAGGAGCAGCTTTCGCTGCGCATCGCGCGCAAGGGCCGCTCCTTCCTCGCCAAGGTGGTCTGGTGGCGCGACAATTTTGTCGGCGTCGCCTTCCGGGCCGAGCCCCCTTCGGAACCGGTTTCCGATCTCGCCGAACGGCTGCGCAAGAGCGAGATCAAGAAGCGGCAGCTACAGCGCCGCATCGACGAGCTGCTCGGCGATCGCTAAAGGCCCCTCTTCCAGCTTCCCCCTTCGCGCCAAAGAAAAAGGCCGGCTGTTCAGCCGGCCTCTTTTTTATGTCCTTGCCTTCTCTCGCGATCGAGCCGATCAGGCCTTGACCAGCGGTCCCCGCGAGGCCGGGCCCTTGTTGGAGCCGCCGCCGTTGGGGCCGCCCCCGTTCGGACCGCCCGACTTCGGCTTGCGCTTGCGGGCGCCCGGCAGCTTTTCCGGCTTGGGCGTGACCGGTCCTTCGACGAACTCGAAGCCGATCTTGTCCTTGCCCTCGGCGCTCGCCTCGTCCTTGACCAGCACGACGCGAACATGGCCGCCGCCCTTCAGGTGGCCGAACAGCACTTCGTCCGCCAGCGGCTTCTTGATGTACTCCTGGATCACGCGCGCCATCGGCCGCGCACCCATCTGCTCGTCGTAGCCATGCTCGATCAGCCAGCCCTTGGCCGGCTCCGACAGCTCGATGGTGACGTCGCGGTCGGCGAGCTGCGCCTCGAGCTGCAGCACGAACTTCTCCACCACCATGCCGATGACGTCGGCATTGAGGTGCGCGAACGAGACGATCGCATCCAGCCGGTTGCGGAACTCCGGCGCAAACTGCCGATTGATCGCTTCGTGGTCGTCGCCTTCCCGCTTGTTGCGCGTGAAGCCGAAGGCCTGACGCGCGAGGTCGGCGGCGCCCGCGTTCGTGGTCATGATCAGGATCACGTTGCGGAAGTTGACCTGCTTGCCGTTGTGGTCGGTCAGCCGGCCATGATCCATGATCTGCAGCAGCACGTTGTAGAGATCCGGATGCGCCTTCTCGATTTCGTCGAGCAGCACGACGCAATGCGGATGCTGGTCGACGCCGTCGGTCAACAGCCCGCCCTGGTCGAAGCCGACATAGCCGGGAGGCGCGCCGATCAGGCGCGACACGGTGTGCCGCTCCATGTATTCGGACATGTCGAAGCGCAGGAGCTCGACGCCGAGCGTCGCCGCGAGCTGCTTGGCGACCTCGGTCTTGCCGACGCCGGTCGGACCCGAGAACAGGTAGCAGCCGATCGGCTTCTCCGGCTCGCGCAGGCCCGCACGGGCGAGCTTGATCGAAGCGGCGAGCGACTCGATCGCCCTGTCCTGACCGAACACGGTGCGCTTCAGGGTCTGCTCGAGATGCTTGAGCACCTCGGCATCGTCCTTGGACACGCTCTTCGGCGGGATCCGCGCCATCGAGGCGATCGTGGTCTCGATCTCCTTGATGCCGATTGTCTTCTTGCGCTTGTTCTCGGCCACCAGCATCTGCGCCGCACCGGACTCGTCGATCACGTCGATCGCCTTGTCGGGCAGCTTGCGGTCGTGGATGTAGCGCGAGGAGAGCTGCACCGCAGCCTCGATCGCCTCATTGGTGTACTTCAGCCGGTGGTAGTCCTCGAAATACGGCTTGAGGCCCTTGAGGATCGCGATGGCGTCCTCGACGGTCGGCTCGTTGATGTCGATCTTCTGGAAGCGCCGCACCAGCGCGCGGTCCTTCTCGAAGTGCTGACGGTATTCCTTGTAGGTGGTCGAGCCCATGCAGCGGATCGTGCCCGAGGCAAGCGCCGGCTTGAGCAGGTTCGAGGCATCCATCGCCCCGCCCGACGTCGCACCCGCACCGATCACGGTGTGGATCTCGTCGATGAACAGGATGGCGTTGGGATGCGCTTCGAGCTCCTTCAGCACCTGCTTGAGGCGCTCCTCGAAGTCGCCGCGATAGCGCGTGCCGGCCAGCAGCGTGCCCATGTCCAGCGAGAACACGGTCGCGGCCGCAAGAACCTCCGGCACCTCGCTGTCGACGATGCGCTTGGCGAGGCCCTCCGCGATCGCGGTCTTGCCGACGCCGGCCTCGCCCACGAACAGCGGATTGTTCTTCTGGCGGCGGCACAGCACCTGGATCGCGCGGTTGATCTCGGAATTGCGCCCGATCACCGGATCGATCTTGCCGTCACGCGCCTTCTTGTTGAGGTTGACGCAATAGGTTTCGAGCGCCTCGCCCTTCTTCTTGGCGTCCTCGTTGCCCTTGGTCTCGGTCTCCTCGTCGACGCCGCGCACGGGCCGCGCTTCCGAGACGCCCGGCCGCTTGGCGATGCCGTGGCTGATATAGTTGACCGCGTCGTAACGCGTCATGTCCTGCTCCTGCAGGAAATAGGCAGCGTGGCTTTCGCGCTCCGCGAAGATCGCGATCAGCACGTTGGCGCCCGTCACTTCTTCGCGCCCCGAGGACTGAACATGAATCACCGCGCGCTGGATCACGCGCTGGAATCCGGCGGTCGGCTTGGCGTCGTCGGCGCCGTCAGTCACCAGATTTTCGAATTCGGTCTCGAGATAGTTCACGAGGCTCGTGCGCAGCTTGTCGAGATCGACACTGCAGGCACGCATCACCGCCGCCGCATCCGAGTCATCGATCAGCGACAGCAGAAGGTGTTCGAGCGTCGCGTATTGATGATGACGCTCGTTCGCAATCGCCAGTGCGCGATGCAGGGATTGTTCAAGGCTTTGGGAAAAAGTTGGCATTCTCGTCCTCTATGGCCCCCGGTCATCATGATCGCCATTACCCGGTGAGGCAACAGCAACCTTCGTCATCCCCTGTCACATAGTGTCATATAGTTACGCGGGATCGTGGCGAAAGACCGGTTCCGGAAACGTGTTTTTTCTCTAAATTCACGCGTCACGGCTGCAGCACGCACCCCTCTCCCCCCCGAAAAACTACCGGGAATACGATCGGGCTTCGTCAACGCAGTCAATGCAAGACCCGTTCCTCTCTCCGCGGCCGGGTCGAGGGCCATGCGCGGCTATTTCTTTTCCATCACGCACTGCAGGGGGTGCTGGTGCTTGCGCGCGAAATCCATCACCTGCGTGACCTTGGTCTCGGCAATCTCATAGGTGAACACGCCGCACTCACCGATCCCGTGGTGATGGACGTGGAGCATGATCTTGGTGGCCGCCTCGGCGTCCTTCTGGAAGAATTTCTCCAGCACATGAACGACGAATTCCATCGGCGTGTAGTCGTCGTTCAGGATCAGGACGCGATAAAGGTTCGGACGCTTGGTCTTCGGCTTGACCTTGGTGATGACCGACGTCGACGGTCCACCGGTTCCGGTATTGCGGTTCTCGTCATTGCTCATTCGGGAAGCGGAAGCAGATGACATTGCCGGCACGGACGAACAAGCTTTGAAGGTTGACTGCAACATGGCTCAGCGTTCGAAAAATCCAAAAGGGGTGACCGGAGAGCGCATCCTGGCCCGCTCGCGATCGGCTCTGGCAAGAGCCACCGCAAATTACCCAGCAACGCATTTTTCCAGATCGCCGCTCCCGGTCCGACCCGTCGGCCGGATCGGCACCTGGAATATGGGTCCGCCGCCCGATCGCCGCAAGCGCTTGACTCTGCCCTGGCGCGACCCGCGACCGGCCCGATTCCCGGCTCGGCTATCCGGACCAAGGTTAATCGTTTCTGCCGGATTTGACAAAGGACCGTGACGGGTCGTTTAGCCGCCGTTCAGGATACCGGGCGCTTTTGGCGGCCGGTTCGGCGATGCGCAGGTTTTGACCCGTCTTTAGCGGAACCGGTTTACCCCCTGTTTAGCCGCTCAGGCGGAAATGCCCGGAGAAATCACATTTGCGGTGAGAGCCATGCTCGATTCAGTCGTTTTCCGTCGCATTCGCACGGCCGCCCGCCGGTTCGTCGGCGCCAACGAGGGCAACATCGCGATCCTCTTTGGGATCGCGGTAATACCGATCATCAGCTTCGTCGGGGCAGCGATCGATTACACCCGCGCCAACAGCGCCCGCTCCTCGATGCAGGCCGCCCTCGACTCGACCGCGCTGATGCTGGCGAAGGACCTGACCGAGGGCACCATCGATACCTCGCAGATCTCCGCGAAGGCAGACCAGTATTTCAAGGCCCTCTACACCAACGTGGAAGCCAAGTCGGTCACGATCACCGCGAGCTATACGCAGAACTCCGGCAACGGGTCGACCATCCTGGTCAACGGTTCCGGCGGCATCGATACCGGCTTCATGCGGGTCGTCGGCTTCCCGACCATGGATTTCAAGACCAGTTCCACCTCGGCCTGGGGCAACGTGCGCATGCGCGTCGCCATGGCGCTCGACGTGACGGGATCGATGGCGAACGACGGCAAGATGCCTGCGATGCAGGACGCCGCCAAAGCGCTCATCGATCAGTTGAGCAAGCTGGCGAAGAATCCCGGCGACATCTACATTTCGGTTGTTCCCTTCGCCAAGGACGTCAACCTCGGCACCAGCTTCAAGAATGAGACCTGGATCGACTGGAGTGTGTGGGATTCTCAGTCTTATACCAACAGGTGGGGGACGTGCAGCGATTCGAGCTACACGAAGAGGTCTAGTTGCAAGAGCAATGGCAAGACCTGGACGCCGGACCGGAGCAAATGGAGCGGCTGCGTCACGGACCGCACGAAGGATTACGACACCAAGAACACCGAGCCGACTTCCACCAACGCGCCGACGATGGTTGTGGCCGAAGAATATGTGGGACAGGATTGGTACGGGAACGACACGTATTACTGCAAGTCGGGCAACGATCCGTATATGCCACCGATCATGCCGCTGAGCTACGACTGGACGGCGCTCAAGACGATGATCGGCACCCTGCAGCCCACCGGCAATACCAACCAGGGCATCGGTATGGCATGGGCCTGGCTGACGCTCGGCGTAGGCGTGGCGCCGTTCAACGCCCCGGCCAAGGATTCGGCGAATTATACCTATAAGGATGCCATCGTCCTGCTGTCGGACGGCCTGAACACGCAGAACCGCTACACCACCACTCCGTCGGAGATCGATGACCGCCAGAAGATCCTGTGCGACAATGCCAAGGCAGCACCGTACAACGTCGTGGTCTATACCGTCCAGGTCGATACCGGCGGGGATGGGGAGTCTGCCGTGCTCAAGGGATGCGCCAGCAGTTCGGACAAGTTCTACCGCATCACCGATCCCAAACAGACCTTGTCGGTGTTCAATTCGATCGGACAGTCGCTGGCCAAGCTGCGCGTCTACAAGTGATGTCACTGCGCGAAAGCGCCATCGCTACAAGGTAAGAAAAAAGCCCGGCCAAATGGCCGGGCTTTTTATTTTGCCAGTAGCGGGGTACGCGATTAGTGCGCGGCCGGCGTGAACTTCGCGACCAGGCCCTCGTAGGGCTTGAAGGTCTGCTTGGCGAGGTCGGTGTAGAGGCCCGCGATCTTCTGCGATTCCGCGACGAAGGTCTCGTAGGACGAGCGCGCGAATTCGGTCTGCGCCTCGAGCGCCTTGTCCAGCGACTTCACGCCGGAAAGCTTTTCAACGAACGACTTGGTGTCTTCGAACGACTTCTTGGCGTAATCGCCATAGGCGGTGGCGATCGCCTGAACGCCGCTCTGCAGGTTGCTCGCGGAAGCGGCAACCGATTCGAGATGCTCTTTGCCGTAGTTCTGAATGTCTTCAACCTTGACCATCAATGGAGTCCTTTCCCAGACTGAGCGTTCCGATTGCCGGGAGGTCCCGGCTCCCTGACACCATCCATATATGTGCACCGCACAATAAAGTCAACAAAGTATTGTGCAACGCACAAATGTGGCGTATTAGCGCAAAAATCCAGGGTCTTACGCAACGGTTAATTAATCTTTTGGAAACTCGCTCCGCCTAACCTGATTCCTGGACTTGTTCGCCTTCCGACAGGCAGCCTGAAAGCTGTGTGTGAACAACATCTTAGCTAGAACAGCGACCTGATTGGCCAACCGGCCCGCGCGTAATGGCCGGATCGGTACTGCGAGCAGGAAAGCGTCAGCGGCTGGTGGGCACAATTTCGCCTCACGAGCCGGTGATCAAGACAGAAATTGGGACGGGGAAGTAAATGCTTCGTACAACCTTGGCTTCCTCGCGCGCGTTGCGCGTGTGCGCCCTCGGACTCATCACCTTCAGCACGGCGATACTGATCTCGAGCGAGAGCGCCGAAGCGCGCCGCTACCGGCATCGCCATCACGTCCGCCACCACGTCACGCGCGAAAGCTACAGCCCGCAATTTTCCTCGATCATCGTCGACGGCAATTCAGGCGCAGTGCTCTCGTCGAACAATCCCGACGGCATCCGGCGCCCGGCGTCGCTGACCAAGATCATGACGCTTTATCTGCTGTTCGAGCGCCTCGACGCCGGCAAGATGAAGCTTGATACGGAAATGGATGTATCCGAGCACGCCTCGGAACAGGCGCCGACCAAGCTTGGCCTAAAGCCCGGCCAGACGCTGAAGGTCGAGGACGCCATCAAGGGCCTCGTGACCCGTTCCGCCAACGACGCCGCCGTCGTGATTGCGGAAGCGATTGCCGGCAGCGAAACCGAGTTCGCCAAGCTGATGACGCGCAAGGCGCGCGCGCTCGGCATGAGCAAGACCACCTATCGCAACGCCTCCGGCCTGCCCGATGACGAACAGCTGACCACGGCGCGCGATCAGGCGACGCTGGGACGCGCGATCCAGGATCGCTTCCCGCGCCACTACCGCTACTTCGCTACCACCGTGTTTAATTATCGCGGCCAGTCGATCCGCAACCACAATCGCCTGCTCGGCAATGTCGAAGGCGTCGACGGCATCAAGACCGGCTACACCCGCGCCTCCGGCTTCAACCTCGTCAGCTCGATGCGCCGCGGCAACCGCCACCTCGTCGGCGTGGTGCTCGGCGGCCGCAGCGGCGGTTCGCGCGACGCCACCATGCGCAACCTGCTGGCTGAGAACCTGGAGAAAGGCGCGACCAAGCGTACCGTTGCCGCGATCACCGAGCGCAACCCCGCTGACGGCACCGTCGATGTCGCCGAAGCCGAGACGGCTTCGCGTCCGGCGGAGGCGGCCCAATCCGGCGGCGCTGCCGAACCGGCGCTCGCAACCCGCTCGATCGCGCCGTCAAAACCGTCGCTGATGGCGGCAGCCGCTGCTGCCCTGCCCCCACCGGCCGCCAGGGCCGAACAGAACAAGCTCGAGGCGCAAGCCAAGCCCGAACCCGCGCCGCTGACCAGCGGCGTCATCCAGACCCAGCCGATATCGGCGATCCCGGGTTCGGCTGAGCCGATGAAGCCGGTCAAGGTCAAAACGGTTCAGGTCAAGGCGGGCTCGATGAAACTGGCGGCCGCAGGTCCCTCGCAGCCGGTGGCGCCGCCGATCACGAGCGCTATCGCTGCCCGCCCCGAGATTGCTGAAACATCCAACGCCGTTGTCGCAAACGCTGCCGAAGCCAAGGCCGCCGACGCCAAGACCGCCGAAGCCAGGAGCGAAGCCGCCAAGGAAGCTCTCAGGGCCGCGATGCCGCCGCAGCCGGCCGGTCACGGTACCGGAAACGGCGTGCTCGGTGTGTTGCCCGCTTCCAGCCTGGCGCCTGCCCCCTCGCAAACCGCGCACTCGCAGGCGATGGCTTATGCCGACCCGGCACCGCGCGCCCAGCCGCAGGCCGTGCAACAGAACGAGGCCGTCAAGCCGGCCGCGCCGGCGGTGGTCCGCACCGGCTGGATCGTCCAGGTCGGCGCGCTCGACAGCGAAAGCGAAGCCAAGCAGCGCATCGATCTCGCCCGCAGCAAGGCCAGCGCCCTGCTCAGCAAGGCCGATCCCTTCACCGAGACGGTCGTCGCCAAGGACAACCGCACGCTCTACCGCGCCCGCTTCGCCGGCCTCGACCGAGATTCTGCCGAAGCGGTCTGCAAAACCCTGAAGCGCGCCGACATTTCCTGCATGACCGTTCGCAACTGATCTGGACTTCCCGCTGAAGTTCGAAAAGCCGGCGCCGCAAGCGCCGGCTTTGTTGTTTTCAAAGCACAGTCGCGACAGCTCTCGCGCGATCACGCGAGATGCGGCCGGCGAAAACTTCTCGTCAAGAATTTGCGGTTAGGTTTTTGAGCAATGAACGATCGACCACGCCGGACAACGGCGGGCGATGTGGGGCGTCAGTCAGAGAACGGCAGGCAAGCAACTCTCGGTTTGTAGCGTCGGTGGCGTGAGCCGGAGTTAGCTAGAGATGCGTGCGAAGAAGGGTATCCTTGGCCTCGTTTACGCGGGCAGCGAGGTACGTCGAGCCCCCCTGGTCGGGATGCAGTTTCTTCATCAGGGCGCGGTGCGCCCGGGTGATGTCCTCGCGCCCCGCCCCCGGCTGCAGGCCAAGGATCTGATAGGCCTCCTCGTCCGTCATTTTTCCACCCGCCGCCGTGCGGCGCTGCCCCCCTGCCGTGTCGCCCTGCGCGTTCTGACGCCAAGCGGGAAACCGGCGGTCAAGATAGCTTTCAAGTAAGGCGACGCTCTCGGCGTCGAACGCCGCTGTCATCGCGATCAACTGCGGCAGATCGAATTCGTCGAGCGAGCGGCCGGCATTCGGTCCATCCACGATCCGGCCCGACAATTCGCCACTGTCGTGATCGAGCAGCATGTCGAGAAACTGCGAGCGGACGCGCGAGGCCTGTCCCGACGAACGCTGCGCGCCGCCACCGAAGATCCCGCCGATACTGCTGAAACCACCGGGCCCGAACGGCGACCAGCCGAGCAGACCGGCGCCGAAGATGCCGAGCGGGATGGCGACCGCAAGCTCGCCGCGCAGCCCGGTGAAGGCTGCGACCGCAAGCGCCACCACACCGCCCACGATCTTGATCACGCGCGCGAGCACGACCGGGTTGGCCGCACGAAACATCTGCAGCAGCAAATATAGAACGACAACGGCGACGACGCCGGCAATCAGGGTTGGCATGGCGCTAATATAGCGGCATCGGCGCCGAAAAGCATGGCGCTCGGCGCGGTGCCGATCAGGATCATGATCACTTCATCTGGCCGATCAGCGCGGCCGCTCCGCCTGCGGTTTTCGACAGCCGCAGCAGCGCTTCGCGACCGCCGGCGGCATAGGCCGCGGCGGCGCGCAGGAGCTCGCGCAACTGCGCAGCAGCGCCGGGATCGAACCTGCACCATGCGCCGCCGGTCAGCCGCGCAATCTCGCGGAACGCCTGTTCGGCGGTCGGGTCGTGGCCTTCCTGAAACATGAAGACGGGGACCTTGAGCAGGCCGAGCTCGCCGGCCTTGGCGCAGAGATCGTCGACGGACTCCTCCATGGCGTCGCCGACGAACACCACGGCGCGCACGCCGGATGCCACGGCCTCGCGGCGCGCCTCCGACAGCACCTTGCCGATTTGGGTGTTGCCGCCCCGGCAATCGATCTTGCCCATCAGCCTTGCCAGTTGCGCCGAGTCGGAAATCCACCCCGTGGCGCGACATTCCTTGAAGCCGCGGTAATAGACCAGCCGGATATCGAGGCTGCCGAGCGAAGCCGCCTCGCGAAACATGTCGGCCTGCAGCGCGCAGGCCATGTCCCAGGTCGGCTGCCGGCTCATGGTGGCGTCGAGCGCAAATACCAGCCTTCCTTTGGCGCCCTGGCGGTGCGGCGACATGGCGCGCGCTTTCGCCACGAAGGCGGCGATGTCTTCCGACGCCGACGGCCTGGCCTCCGGCAATGGGCCGCCTTTGCGCGCCTCGGCCTTTGCCGAAGCAATATCGCCTGCCGATTTCGGTTTGATGGGCTCGCCGGCCATGACCGCGCTCGCAGATAAGCAGCACGCTCTATGTGGGAGGGCGATCCGCGCCGGTCAATGCGCCCCCGGACGGCAGCGCCGCCGCAAACCCAAGGTCAACCATCCGGGTCAGCTATATGGTCGGTCTAGTTCGCGACCGGTTTGTTCGGCGTGGGATTGCTGGCCAGCGGAACAGACAGCGGCACCGGTCCCGGGCTGGCGGTCAGAATGTCGGGCACCTTGGTCGGCACGGTCTTCAATTCACCGCTCTTGTCGGACTCGTCGAGGAACTTGTCGAGCATCGACTGGATGGAATTTTTGGCTGCGTCAGGCCCGGTGTCCCGCATGTCGTTGTGCTGGAAGCCGGTGTTCACGACCGTGATCCCGGCCTGCTCGCACTGCTCGTCGTCAGGCACGACGCCGGGGTCCGGCTTGAAATGCGTGTCCTTGGAGCGGAACGACAGGATCTTGAACTTGCCGTCGGTCAGGAACGGCACGCGCAGATTGTCCAACGTCACGACCTTCTTGATCTCGTCGGGAAACTCCCTGGCGAAATACATCGAGATGTCGCCGCCCATCGAATGGCCGACCATCGTCACCTTCTCATAGTCGGCGTTGGGCTGGACCTTCTTCATTTCGTTAATAGCGAAATGGATGTTGGCAACGCCGCGCTGAATCTGCGGCAGGCGGCCGACATAGGGTTCACCGACCTTGGTCACCATCGGCGGATCGGTCGGCAGATCGTGCTGCGGGCTGATCGTCAGATAGCCGCGCCAGGCGAACAGGTTTGCAAGGAATGAATACTCGGTGTGCTTGACAGTGTTGCCATGGTTGAGGATCGCAACCGGAAGTTTGATCAAGCCGTTGTTGGCCTGCATCTCCTTGTCGCGGCGAACGGCGATTTGCACGGCGACAAGGCGGTTGTCGCGGTCGGCATCGCGGAATGCAATCGTCTCGTGCCGGATCGCCCACTTGCTCGCGGTGACATACGCGACAGCAAACAGCACGGAGAGTGAAAGCAGAACGAGAATTCCACGTTTCATATTCGTCCTCGCGCCCCGCTAGGGGCCATCCCTGTTTGGGACTCTTCGGTCCCTTGTTGATCATATATGTCACGATGCCGTGACATAAAGGCCAAATGTTGTGTAGTGACCGCCTGATCGTTGTGCGATGCACCTATTCGTAGTGCAGCCGCTCAAATCCCCCACAAAATCGGCCCGTTTTTCCTTACGACGCCTCCTATCAAGCTTTGGTTCGATGACCAGATAAAAGTCTAATGAAAAAACGTGATGCTGAAGATCTGGTTCCTCGGGAACTTCAAGCCGACAGGTGCGACAATACCGACAAGCCGGCTGATCACACCGTCGTGTAGATGACGAGCTTTAGCGCCGGGTCGTCATTGGTCTGGAAGCTCACATACTCCAGCCTGAGCCGGCCTTTCTTGGGATGGGTCAAGGATTTTTGTCCTGCCGCGACGCTGCTGACGTCGTGGGCCTCCCACCAGCCTGCAAATTCGGGACAGCCTTCCCGCAGGCGCGCCAACAGGTCGCGAAAGGCGGGATCGCCTGCCCACAGGTCATGCGTTGCACGGAACTGGGAGACCATCCGTCTGGCCTCATCCGCCCATGACGCGCCAAACAGACGCCGCGTCGCGGGATTGGTCAGCACCTTGAGCAAACTGTTGCGATCGGCCTCCGCCAGCCGGCTAAATGCAAAGATTTCGTCCGCGGCCGCATTCCACGCGAGAATGTCCCAGCGCCGGCCGGTAACGTAGGCCGGCAGGTTGAGCTGCTCGACGGTGCGCCGGACCGCCGGAGGAACGGTCTCGCGGACGAAGGCGCGGCGGTCGGTATTTTGCGTCAGCTCTCGCAGATGGCGGTGTTCGGCCTTGGTCAGCCGCAGCGCGCGCGCCAGCGCGTCGATGGTCGCAGCCGAGGGACTGACGGATCGTCCCTGCTCGAGGCGGATGTACCAGTCGACGCCGATGCCGGCGAGATCGGCCACTTCCTCCCGCCGCAGGCCGGGCGTACGCCGCCGCCGGCCACCCGGCAGGCCGACCAGCTTCGGCGTCAGCTTCTGCCGCCGCGACCGCAGGAAGTCGCCGAGTTCGCTTTGCCTCGAATTCGTGCCTGATACCGCCATCCGCGCCGTACCCGAGAAAGGGATTTATAGTCCTAGGATAATACCAGGTCTTGTTGGCGCGATGAAGCCTGCCGAGAATACGGGTTCACCGAATTGAGGAGGCCCCATGAAGGCTGCCGTCTTGAATGCGTTCGGATCGCCGCTTGCGATCGAAACCGTCCCCGCCCCTCTGCTTGGCACCGGCGAGGTCATTGTCGACGTCGCGGCGAGCCGCGTGCTGGCGTACGCCAACGAGGTCCTCGACGGGACGCGAAAATACCTGCTGGAACTGCCGGTAATTCCGGGCCCCGGCGCGATCGGCCGTATCAGCGCCACCGGCCCCGATGCGACCCGCCTTCACCCGGGCGACTGGGTCTATTGCGATCCGACCGTACGCTCGCGCGACAATGCATTGTCGCCCGACATCGCCCTGCAGGGCCTCACCGGAGGCAGCGAGGGCGGACTGCGCCTGCAGCGATATTTCCACGACGGCGCCTGGGCCGAGCAAATGCGCGTGCCGACCGAGAACGCCGTTCCGATCGGCGCCATCGACGAGAAGGATGCAGGCCGCTGGTGCGCACTCGGCACCCTGCTCGTGCCCTATGGCGGGTTCCTCGCCGCGCAACTGCAAGCCGGCGAGATCGCGCTGGTCAACGGCGCCACCGGCAGCTTCGGCAGCGCCGGCGTCGCGGTCGCATTGGGAATGGGGGCAAGTTGCGTGGTCGCGACCGGACGAAACGAGCAGGCGCTGGGCGAACTGACGCGGCGGTTCGGCGCCCGCGTCCGGACCGTGCCGATGCGCGGCGACGAGGCCGACGATCGCGCACGCATCCTTGAAGCGGCGCCCGGCCCGATCGACTGCGTGCTCGATATCCTCCCGCCTGCGGCCAACGCCGTGCAGGTGCGGACCGCCATCCTTGCGGTACGGCCTTACGGGCGGGTGGTGCTGATGGGCGGCGTCGGCATGCTCGGCGGTGCGGGCCTCGACCTGCCCTATCCGTGGATGATGCGGAACTGCATCACCTTGCGCGGGCAATGGATGTACCCGCCGCATGCGGCCACCCTGATGGCCGGCCTGATCCGCGCAGGCCTGGTGAACCTCGAGCATTTCGAGATATCGGCGTTCGGCCTCGACCGCGCCAACGAGGCGGTCGCGCATGCCGCCGCCCACAGCGGTCCCTTCAAGACGACGGTGATTGAGCCGCGACGGCCTTGAGTTCAGGCGCTGATGATGTCGCCGATGATGTCGTGGACTTCGAGCGGCTTATCGACCTGGGTGAACCATTCGGCGCGGTTGGCGGCGCGGCGGCGGCCGCGCTCGTCGAGCGGCAGCTTGAGCTGGCGCAACAGGCTGGTCACCTCCTCGCGCGCCGTCACGTGGCCCATGCTGGGCCGCGTGCCGAGCGTGGCCTCGTCGATGTCGTCGAGGGCCGTCAGCCCGCGCGGGAAGAACTCGCGGTAGACCACCCGCTCGGCAAAGCCGTCGATGGAACGGAAGCCGAGCCGCAGCGAGAGGTCCTTCAGGCTGTCGGCCACGAGCTGCTTGTTGCGCGAGCCGATCATCGACAGGCGGTTGCGCACCACGATCCAGTCGGTAGAGGCGCCGTCGAGCTGGCGGCGCTTGCGTCTGGTGTCGCGCACCATCTCGGCATAGTGGCTCTCCCCGGTCACCGAATAGGTCGCGGGATCGACGGTGCCGAGCACGTCGAAATCGAGGAAGCTGTCGTTGATCGGGGTCACCAGCGTGTCGGCCATCGAATGCGCCAGCCGCATCAGGTAGGAGTCCGAACCCGGCGTGTCGATGACGATGAAGTCGAAGGCGCGCTCGACCATGCCGACCGCCTCGGCGAACTGCTGGAACTCGCAGTTCTCATTGTCGGCGATCTGCATCGTCTCGCCGAGCTTGATGCAGTAGTGGACCGGAATTTCGAGATCGAGACCGGTGCGGCGCGCCCACGCGCTCCGGTTGGCGATGTAGCGGGTGAAGCTCTGCTGGCGGCAGTCGAGATCGATGGTGGCGACGCGCTGCCCAGCCTTCAACAGGGCAACAGCGATATGCAGGGCGGTGGTGGATTTTCCGGATCCGCCCTTCTCGTTGCCGAGCACGACGACGTGCGCCGAACCGAATTGACCCTGACTCGCCTGAACCAACATGATTCAACCCCCGCTCGATATCTTCAAATCACGCGCGGCTGCGCGTCAAGTGAAATGCGCGACGGCGCTTTCAATTCGCACGCAGCGTGACTTTAATGATGAATCCCGATGGTGCGGATTTCGTTCCGTTGCCGCGATCAGTCCGCGGACTTCTCAACCAGCGGGGCGCGCGCGTCCGGCTTTGGCGTTGAGCTGCCACAGCCTTGCCATTCCCGAGTAACCTTGGCGGCAATGCGCTGGCCTTATAAGGTCGGCGCGCCCGCCGAGAGGCTTGGGGGCACCGCTCCCCTCACCCCGTCAGAAACCGCAAGAGATCGAGGCCAGATGTCGCGAAGTCCCATGGTCGTCCGTACCGTTCCCGCATTGCGCCGCGCCGTCGAGGCCTTGCGCGTCCGAAAGGCTGCCGTCGCGCTGGTGCCGACCATGGGAGCGCTCCATGACGGGCATATGTCGCTGGTGCAGCTCGCCAGGCGCCGCGCGCAAAAAGTCATCGTCTCGATCTTCGTCAATCCGACGCAGTTCGCGCCGACGGAGGATTTCGGCTCGTACCCCCGCACCTGGAAGGCCGACCTTGCCCGGCTCACCGCCGAGAAGGTCGACCTGATCTGGAATCCGGACGTCAAGGCGATGTACCCGGACGGCTTCGCCACCCGGATCGCGCCCGAAGGTCCGGCCACCGCCGGGCTGGAGGATCGTTTCCGGCCGCATTTCTTTGGCGGGGTCGCCACCGTGGTCGGCAAGCTGTTCACGCAGGTCCGGCCGGACGTGGCGATCTTCGGCGAGAAGGATTTTCAGCAGTTGCGGGTGGTGACGCAGATGTCCGCCGATCTCGACCTCGGGGTCAAGGTGATCGGCTCGCGCACGGTGCGGGAACGCGACGGGCTGGCGATGTCCTCACGCAACGTCTACCTCTCGGCGGAGGAACGGCTGGTGGCGCCGACGCTGCACCGCGCCATGAAGGAAAGCGCCAGGCGGCTGAAGGCCGGCGAGGATTTCGAGGCGGCGATGGCGGCCGGCCGCGAGCTGGTCACCGCGGCCGGCTTCGCGCTGGATTATTTCGAGGCCCGTCATGCCGGGACACTGGCGCCGATCGCCTCGATGAAGGAAGGACCGGTGCGGATCCTGGTCGCCGCCAAGCTCGGCACCACGCGCCTGATCGATAACATCGGCGTTTAGGCCACCCCGAGCCGCCTTGCGCAACGCAAGCACTGACATGTCGATCCGCAACCGGCTGGCGCCCAATGTCTCGGAAGAACGGCGGCAGGGTCTGACCACGCTGTTTGGCGATCAGTTCCGCCATTATCTCAGGGATATGGGCGTCGAACCTGAACTGGTGGACATCGTCGACCGGAATTAGGAATTGAGGCGCACGACCGACATGCCGCCGTCCGAATGGCTTCGGCTGCACATCGTCACGTCAGCGGCGATGTAGCGCGCGTTTTCGCAGCAGCCTTAAGCCTGACAGACGCTAGAGCAGCCCCAGATCGCGCAATTCGCGCCGCATCGGCTCCGGCATCGCGGCCACGCTGGCGGCCGAGGATTTGGTGAGGTCCGGCGGGGCGGCATCCTCGGTCAGATAGCGCCAGCCCTGGAACGGGCGCATCGGCCGCGGCGAGACCGCAAACACCTTGGGCTGCATCACCAGGCGGCAGCGCCCGATACCGTCCTTGTCGCGGAACGGCTCGATCGCGATGAGCTTCTCGCGCGCGGCGATTTCACCCTTGATCACCCAGTAGAGCGAGCCGCCGGCGAGGATCTCGCCGTCGCGCTTCGGCGTCATCCGGGTGATGTGGACGTGACGAAGCGGCAGGCCTTTTTTCTTGGCGGTTGCCATCCGTTCGGCAACCCAGCCCTTGAGTTCCTTGACCGACTCGCAACCGACGGCAAGCTTGATGAGATGAAGCGGCATGATGGTGCCGATGTAGCGGCCCGTGCGCGTTTTGAAAAGATCACTGGTTCTCGGAAGTCACAGGCGCGGAAGCCGACGGCGCGAGTTGAACCGGTGTCCCATTGGATGGCCGCTTCGGCGCGGCCGGCGGCTTCTTGGCGGCGGCCTGCGCCGGCGGCGGTGCTGTCGATGCCTGCGGTGCTGTCGACGCAGGTGGTGTGGCGGCAGCCGGTCGGGGTGCAGGGGGCGATGCCGGCGGCACAGCGGTAGCGGCCGGCGGTGGCTTGGCCCCCAGCGGCGGCTCGGGCGTCATGATGCTGACCGCCGGGGTGGAGGCGGAGGTCGGGAATTCGGCGTTGGTGGGCTTGCCCGTCGGCATGGACGGCGGCAGCGCCGCGATCAGGCCTGACGCGGGCTGCGCCGGGGCGTTCCACGACGCGGCATAGCGCATGATCAGGTTTTCGTAGGTGCGCTCATTCATGTTGACCACGATCTGGCGACTGTCGGTCAGCGAGCGGAATGCACGACAGGCCGTCGGCGTGCAACGGTCACGCGTGGTCAGCACATAGGCCACCAGCCCGTAGCGGTCCTGTTCGAGGGCGCGGCGCAGCGCCAGCACGTCGGTGCCGGCTCCCTTGCTCGCGGTAGCGACATCGCCGAGCGACGTCAGCAGCGTGATCTGCGAAGCCGCGTAGGCCACGGCCGCCGCGACGGACTCGGCGGACCCGAACAGCGTCTTCTCGCACGCGGCCAGCACGGCATCGCCGGCAAGATCGTCGACGCAGGAAAGCTGCGGCAACGCAACGGTCGCCTGAACCAGACGCGTCTCCGTCGAGGCGCCGCCCCTGTCTGCCGCGCTGAAGCCGCCGACCGTCGTCACTCCCGCGACCGCGATGGCGAGCAGCGTGATGAGCGCCAGCGTCGCATTGGCAGCCGATCTCTCCGCGCGCAGCAGCGTGATCAGAACGATGATCCCGAATATTCCCGCCACGGCCAGCGTCAGCCACAACGAAGAATTCGGCGAGCGCCAGATTTGATCGAGCGAAGCAGCCCAGTTCATGCGCGGTGTCCCTTAACGCAGCATCAAGCGCAGTCGAAATGCGAATGCGTCTTTACCGCATTCGCATTTCGGCAGAATGGTTCTGCGAACGGGGCCTTTTGACGGCGGCAAAAGTGGAACCACGTCAGCCGGCTACTTGCACACAACTGGTTCAGGAAATCGCGAGTTGGCTTTCCTTGGCGACCCGTTCGAAAGCTTCGGTCGAGCTTTTGATGCGATACTGGCAGTCGTCGCCATCGGTCGGAAGCAGCCGGATCACCTCATAGGTGCCGGTGGCGGCCGGACGGGCAACGTTGCTGGCAGTAAAATAGACAGTCTCTCCAACGGAGTACTTATGCTTCAACGCCCTCTCCATTACGCAAGAACGCCGGCCGCGCTCACGGTCCCGCT
>Ga0081540_1001308_pt1 | contig 21736 bp, 19 predicted proteins | sample TabmetS2T1R1_FD_71024 | JGI IMG/M metagenome (GOLD analysis project Ga0081540, IMG submission 71024) | Tabebuia heterophylla rhizosphere microbial communities from the University of Puerto Rico - S2T1R1 | ecosystem: Host-associated > Plants > Roots > Rhizosphere ... | reverse complement strand
CCATCGACGGTCGTAACTCTAATGCCCGCGCGCGAGGCCCAGGGTCGGCCGTACGGACGCGCCGGGCCGGGCCGCTGAGCTACCGGCTGAGTCCGGCGATCAGGTTCACCGTCGCCGCCACGATCGCCGTACCGAGCAGGAAGGAGATCAGCCCGTGGAACAGCGCGATGCGGCGCATGCCCGAGGTTGTCAGGGGGGTGTCGGACACCTGGAAGCTCATCCCGATGGTGAATGCCAGGTAGGCGAAGTCGCTGTAGCGCGGCGCGGCCGCCTGGTTGAAGTCGATACCGGTGCCGCCGTGGTCGCTGTAGTAGCTGCGGGCGTAGTGGAGGGTGAAGGTCGTGTGCACCAGTGCCCAGGACACCACGACACTTCCGACGCCGAGGGCCACCCGGAGGACCTCGGCGACGCCCTTGCTCTGCGTGGCCTGGAACAGCACAGCACCGACCGCGACCAGGCTGGCCAGCGCGGCGGCCACCAGCAGGGTGTAGGACACCGAGCGGGTGGGGTCGTGCCGGGTGGCCCGACGTTCGGTCTGCTCGCCGTCCAGCGGCCAGATGCGCCACCAGGTCAGAAGGACGTAGCTCAGCGCGAGGGCGTCCCAGCCGACGAGCGGAGCGGCGGTCCAGGTGCCGAACAGCACCTGCAGCGTGGCCGCCACCGCGCCGGCGACCGCCGCAATGGCGACCCGTGCCAGAGCGGGAACGTTTGTCAGGCCCTTTTCTTCGGTGTCCATGCTCCATCCGCACCCCGGACTGGTGACGCGGCGACGTGTGGCCGCGCGTGAGGTGCCGGTCGCCAGCGTGGCATTCGTCGTCCGGCCGGGTGACGGAAACGGCCGTCGGCTCACCCGGACGCGGGGCGCCGATCGGTCAGGCGAGCCCCTCCGCGAGCGGGCCGAGAGCGAGGATCAGCACGAAGTCCAGGGCGGTGAACACCAGCACGCTGGCGGTGACGAGCCCGACGAACAGCGGCCGGTGCGAGGGCAGCGTGCCGGCGTTCACCACGCCGCGCCGCTGCCGGGCCAGGCTGCCGGCCAGCGCGAGCACGAGGATCATCGGCAGGTACCGGCCGGCGAGCATCACGATCGCCAGGAGACTGTTGTAGAAGGGCGTGTTGCCGGTGAAGCCGCCGAATGCGCTGCCGTTGCTCTGGGTCGTGCTGGTCAGCGCGTAGGCGACTTCGGACAGCCCGTGGGCGCCTGGATTGCCGATGCTCGCACGCCCGGCGGGCAGGGCGATCGCGAGGCCGGTACCGGCGAGAATGAGGGTCGGTGAGACCAGTGCGTAGAGGGCGACCAGTTTCATCTCCCTGACCTGCAGCCGCTTGCGTAGGTATTCCGGGGTACGCCCGATCATGAGGCCGCCGAGGAACACCGCGAGCAAGGCGAGCATCAGTAGCCCGTACAGGCCGCTGCCAGCACCGCCCGGACTCACCTCGCTGAGCATGATGGTAGCCATGAGAGTGCCGCCGCCGAGGCTGGTGAAACTGTCGTAGCTGGCGTTGGCGGCCCCGTCCGCGCTGCCGGTCGCGGCGACGCCGAACAACGTGCTGGCGGGTACCCCGAAGCGGGACTCGGTGCCCTCGGCCGCGGTGCCGACCGCGACCGGCACGGTGTTGTGGTGCAGGTGCTGCGCGCCAGTCGCGGCCGCCACCGCGCCGACGAACAGGATGCCGGCCACCGCGAGCAGTGCCCAACCCTGACGCCGGTCGCCGACCATACGGCCGAAGGCGCGGATGAACGCCGTCGGTACCAGCAGCATGAGCACGATCTCGAAGGCGTTGCTCAGCGCGTTGGGGTTCTCGAACGGGTGGGCGCTGTTGACGTTGAAGATGCCGCCACCGTCGCCGGACATCAGCTTGATCGGTTCCCACGAGCCGACCGGTCCGCCGAGGATAGTCTGCCCGCTACCGGCCAGCGTGGTCACTCCGTGCGGTCCCGCGAGGTTCTGGACCACGCCCAGTCCAATGAGGACGATCGCGGACACGGCGGCCAGCGGCAGCAGGATGCGGACCACGCCGCGGATCAGGTCGACCCAGAAGTTGCCGACCTGGTCGGTGCGGTGGCGCACCAGGCCGCGGATGAGAGCCACACCGGCCGCCAACCCTACGGCGGCGCTGGCGAACGCCTGGGTACCGAGGCCGGCCGCGAGAGCGAGATGGCCGAGAGTCGCCTCGCCCGCGTAGTTCTGCCAACTGGTGTTGGTGGCGAAGCTGACCGCGGTGTTGAACGCCAGGGCCGCCGGCATCCCCGGGTGGTCGAGGCTGAACGGCAGACGACCCTGCAGGCGCAGGATGGCGTAAAGCCCGGCGACGCTGACGGCGGAGAAGGCCAGCAGGGACGTCAGGTAGCGGGTCCACCGCTGCTCGGCGTCCGGATCGACGCCGCACACCCGGTACAGCACGGTCTCCAGCCGCCAGTGGCGACGCGCGGTGTAGACGCGCGCCATGTAGTCGCCGAGTGGGACATGCAGCAGCCCGACGACGGCGATCACGATCACGGCCAGCACCACGGCGCGTCCTCCTGCTTGTCCCGCGCGGTCCGACGGTGGGCCGCGGATGGAAGTACAGGCCGGATACGACGGGATCGCCAGGGGCGTCTACAGAAACATGACGCGGCGACCCCGGTTCCTGACAGCTTCTCAACGCAGTCAGGCCGGCGGCGCGGGCAGCAGTCCCCACAGGACCAGCGAGCCGCCGAACAGGCACAGCTGGGCAATCCCGCACAGCGCCAGCACGGCGCGCGCGGTGCGCCGGGCCGAGGCGGCCGGCTGCCCGGTGCCGCCCGGCCACCCGGATCCCAGAGCCGCCAGGGTGGTCAGGCCGAGCAGTAGCTGCGCCGGGACGAGGCTGAAGGCGGCCTCGGCCGTGGTCGTCGCGGATCCGTCCGCCAGCCCGCCGGACCACCGGACGGTGAGCGCGGGCGGCAGGCCGCGGTACCGGGCGGCACCGACGGCCACGGTCAGTGCCAGGACGCCTATCACCGGCAGCACCCAGCGCCCCGGGAACCTGCCGCCGCCGGGTGTGGCCGCCGGGACGGCTTCGTCCGGGAGGTCGGCCAACGCGCGCACCAGCGCGGCCCGGGCGTGCCAGCGGGCAAGACAACCGAGAAGGAACAGGCTGGCGATCGCGGCCGTGGTTCCCTGTCCGATCGCGGTGACCGTGCCGTGCCAGGTGGCCGCGAGCGTCACCGCCGTGACCACCGCACCGGCCGCGAGGACCAGCATCCGGTACCAGCGGCGTACCGCCCTGTCCAGGGCGCGCGCCGACTCCCGCTCAGGTACCGGGACGTCGAAGGATCGGATCGGGCCGGACAACGCCGGCAGCACCCAGCCACAGATGGTGAGCTGGGCCAGGACGGCTGCCTGGATCGCGGCGAAGGCGATCATCGTGGGCTCGCGGGCACGGCGGCGAGGCTACCCACCGCGGCCGGCAGTGTCCCAGGTCGTGGGCGTCGAGAATTCGTAGAAATGGCCGGGCAAATCCGTTCGGTCGGCGCGGACCTTTGCGGATAGGGTGTCGGTGGCGCGCCGGGAAGTCTGGTCGGCATCTGGTTCCGTCTCCGAGAGGTCCTGGTGCGCAGCGTCGAGATTGTCCTGTTGCTGGTGGTGCTGGCGACCGCCGTCGCGGCCTCCGCCCGCCGCCTGCGGGTACCGGCGCCGTCGCTGCTCGTGGTCGCCGGGCTGCTGGTCGCCATCATCCCGGGCGTACCGGCGGTGAGGATCGCGCCGGACATGGTGAGCCTGGTCGTCCTGCCCCCGCTGCTCTACGCCGCCGGCCAGGACCTGTCCTGGCGGGAGTTGCGTCCCGTGTGGCGGCCGGTCACCGTGCTCGCGTTGGGACTGGTCGTCTCGTCGGCCGCCGCCGTCGGCGTGGTCGCCTCTGCCGTCGCACCCGTCTCGGCGCCGATGGCGTTCGTGCTGGGCGCGGTCCTCGCCAGTACCGATCCGGTCGCCGTGACCGCGCTGGGCCGGCGCCTGGCGCTGCCCGCCCGGCTGCAGGCCCTGATTCAGGCCGAGAGCCTTTTCAACGACGCCACGAGCCTGGTCCTGGTCCGGGTCGCCGTGGCGGCGGCGGTCGCCGGTGGCTCCGTGTCGTGGGGCCGCGGCGGGGCACAGTTCGCCCTCCTGGCCTCGGGCGGGGTAGGCGTCGGCGCGGCCGTTTCCGCGGTGGTCGCATTGCTGCGCCGGCGCATCGAGGATCCGGTGCTGGAGACGGTGGTGGCGTTGGTCACGCCGTACGCCGCGTATCTGGCGGCCGAGGCGGCGCACGTGTCCGGCATCACCGCAGTGGTGGTGGCCAGCGTCATCCTGGCCGGGCAGGTCACCCGGCTGACCAACGCGCAGATCCGGCTGCAGCTGCACGCTGTGTACGACACCGTCGTGTTCCTGCTGGAGAGCGTGGTGTTCGGCCTGATCGGCCTGCAGTTGCCGGCCCTGATCCGGGCCGCGGACGTGCACAGCTGGCGCTGGGCCGCCGAGGCAGTGGCGGTCGCCGCGACTCTGCTGGCCGTGCGCGCCCTGTGGGTGTTCCCGCTGTCGCTTGCCCTGCAGTACCGCAGGCGGGGCCGGCCGTCGTGGCGCGTCCCGCTGGTGGTGTCCTGGGCCGGTGCGCGTGGCGTGCTGCCCCTGGCCGCGGCGCTGTCCATCCCGTTGGCCGCGGCCGGTGGCGCACCGCTGGCCGGCCGCGACCGGGTGCTGCTGCTGGCCACCGCCGTCATTGTCATCACGCTGGTGGTGCAGGGGTTCACGCTGGGCCCGCTGGTGCGGTGGTCGCGGATCGCCGTGTCCGCCGCCGACACCCGCATCGAGGAGGTCAACGCGCTACTGGCCTTGTCCCGCCGGGCGCTGGCGCATCTCGACGAGGTGGAGGAGCTCGACGCCGCACCGCTCGTGGTGGTCGCCCAGTTGCGGCAGGTTGTGCAGTCCCGCCACGACCACGTGGACGGTGCCGTCGATGACCCCACCGAGCCGGCCCTGCGCCAGCTTCGCCGCGACCTGATCGCGGTCGAGGCCGCGGAGCTGACGCGCCTGTACCAGGAAGGGTCCATCAGTGCGGCCGTGCGGCGGCACTTGCAGCGCCGGCTCGACCTGGAGGCGGCGAGCCTCGAGGAATGACCGCAGGGCATCGACAGCGGTTCTCGGGAGGGATAGCCTGACCGAAGGTGTGCCGGGAAGTCTGGTCGGCGATGCTCACACGTCCCTTAGAGGCGAAGGAGATCGCATGTCCGGCAGACTTCTCGACGCAACCCTCGTGACGGTGTGGCTCGCCGCGTTCATCGTGGTCGCCATGGTGCATCCCGGCCTGGCCAACGGCGTCATCGCGTGGCTGGGAGCCCTGCTGCTCGGCTACTACAACTCGCTCGTGCGGCACGACCCGAAGGACGACTCGCTGCGCCGCCCGTGGCGCCGGGCACTCCCGGGGGCGGTGGCCCAACCGGAATAGCCGGGGGCATCAGCGGCGCCGTCCGCGCGAGGTTCCCCCGGCCGCGCGCGGACGGTCGGACCGCCCTTTCGCGACCGACCGCACCGGTGGCGCCGCCGAAGGGGTCTCGACGACCCGGCCCTGAGCGCGCCGTGCGTTGACCCTTCTGGCCTGTGTGCGCAGCGCGGGCTGCCGTTCCTTGAGCGTGACCAGTACCGGCGTCGCGAAGAAGATCGAGGAGTACACGGCGGTAGCCATGCCAACGAACAGCACCAGGCCGAGATCCTTCAGGGTTCCCGCGCCGAGCAGTCCGGCGCCGATGAACAGCAGGCCTCCGACAGGGAGCAGGGCGACCAGGCCGGTGTTGATGGATCGCATGAGCGTCTGGTTCACCGCGAGGTTGGCGGCCTCGGCGTAGGTCTGGGTGCTCCGGGTGGTGATTCCGCGCGTGTTGTCCTGGATCCGATCGAAGACGACCACAACGTCGTAGAGGGCGAAGCCGAGGATCGTGAGGAACCCGATGATGGTCGAGGGCGTGATTTCGAACCCCACCACGGAGTAGACGGCCGCGGTCAGGACGAGGTCGAACGCGAGCGAGCACACGGCGGCCACCGCCATGCGCCATTCGAAGCGGACGATCAGGTATCCGATCACGAGGATCAGGAAGATGGCCAGGCCGATGAGGGCTTGGCGGGTCACTTGCGCTCCCCACGCCGCGCTCACCCGGTTGTCGCTGATCTGCTCGGTCGCCACGCCGAAACGGTCGGCGAGCGCGGACTTGACCGTCGCGGTCCCGGCCGGGGAGAGCGAGGAGGTGCGGATCAGGTAGGCCGTTGCGCCGAGCCGTTGGGCGGAGACGACAGTGGCGCCCGGGTCGGCCGCGGCTACCGCTTCGCCGACGGCGGAACGCGTGTCGGCGAGCGTGCCCACGCTGACCGGGATCTGGAACTCGTTGCCGCCGCGGAAGTCGATGCCGAGCGTGAAGCCGCGTACCCCGAAGCTGACGGCACCGGCGAGCAACGCGGCAGCGACGACGGCGAAGAGGATCCGCCGTCGCCCGACGATGTCGAGACCGGCCTCTCCGCGATAGAGGCGCATGAGGAACGTCGGGGACCGCGCCGCGGCCGGAGCCGGCGGCTCGACGGTGGCCGGGGGCGGGGCGGTGGTCCGGGGCGGGGCGGTCGCCATGTCGCTTCTCCTAGGCATGGGGGGTGGCGGTGCGCCGGCCGGTCGCGGCCACCCGGCCCAGACCGCTGACCCGTGGGGACAGGAATGCCCGGCTGGCGGCGAACATGCTCATCACCGGATGCCGGAAGAGGAAGACCACCAGCAGGTCCAACGTCGTGGCCAGGCCGAGCGCGAAGGCGAAGCCCTTGACGGTACCGATCGACGCGAGATAGAGCACCACCGCGGCGAGGATGGTGATGACGTTGGCGGAGATGATGGTGCGTCGGGCCCGTGCCCACGCCCGCGGTACCGCGCTGCGCGGGGTTCGTCCCTCGCGTATCTCGTCCTTGAGCCGCTCGAAGTAGATCACGAACGAGTCCGCGGCGACGCCCAGCGAGACGATCAGGCCGGCGATCCCCGCCAGCGTGAGGGTGAAGCCGATCTGCCGACCGAGTACGACCAGAGCCCCGTAGACCAGGAACCCCGACAGGACCAGGCTGAGCAGGATGACGGTGCCCAGCAGCCGGTAGTAGAAGAACGCGTAGAGCGCCACGAGCAGCATGCCGAGCGCGGCGGCGAGCAGACCCGCGCGCAGCTGGTCCCGGCCGAGTGTCGCGGAGACGGTCTGCGCCTCGCTCTGCTGGAAGGTCAGCGGCAGAGCGCCGTAACGGAGCTGGTCGGCGAGCAACGTGGCCTGGTCCTTGGTGAAGCCGCCGCTGATCCGCGTGTCGCCGCTGATCACGCCCTGGGTCGCTGGTGCCGAGACGATCTGGTTGTCCAGCACGACGGCGATCTGGCCCTGGGCACCGTTGTCGTACGCCTCACTGGTCAGATTGGTCCACTTGTCCTGGCCGGTACCGGTGAAGGACAGGTTGACCTCCCACTGGCTGGTCTGCGGATCGATACCGGCGGCCGCCGAAGCGACATCGGTACCCGCGACCTTCGCCACGTCCAGCAGGTACTTCGCGGTCTGGTCACAGGCGACGGCTTGCGTTCCGGCCTCGTCGAGCGAACCGGCCGGCCGCCCGTCGAGCTTCGCGCAGGTCACGTACGGCACGTTGAACTGCAGAGCCGGTGGTAGGACCGCGGCCTCGTCGGGCGACAGCGCGCCGAAGGGCTCGAGCTTGGCGGCCAGCGTCGGGTCGGCGCTGAGGTCCGCCGGTGCGGACAGGGCCTCGGCGGCCGGGTAGGCGTCGCCCAGCTTCTGCCGGACGTCGGCCAAGGCCGGTCGACCGGCCTCGGCCGACGCCGTTCCCGGGGCGGAATCGGCGTCGGGGACCGCTCCGGGTGTCTGGTTGAGAACCTTGCGGAAGCGCAGCTGCGCGGGTACCCCGATCTGCTTGATGCCGTCGTTGGACTGCCCGGGTACCGAGATGACGACATCTCGACCGCCCTCGGTCACCACCTCGGCCTCGCTGACACCCAGACCGTTGACCCGGCTCTCGATGATGCGCCGGGCCTCTTCCAACCGGGCCGCGTCCGGCGCCTGGCCATCCGGCGTCGTCGCGGTGAAGGTCACGCGGGTACCGCCGATGAGGTCGAGGCCGAGCCTGGGCGCCAGCCGTTCGCGCACACTCGAGCCGCTCCCGGTACCGGCGAAGAACACCAGCGCGGCGAGCCCGGCGAAGAGCAACCCGAGTACCAACAACTGGCGAGCGGGACGGGCCTGTCGCGGGGATGACGACATGTTCACGGCTCCTGGGTCACGGGTTCCATCTGGCGCGGCGCCGCGGCCGGCGCCGGGCGTGCGGTCGCGCGGCGCCCGGGGATCGGTCAGCAGCGGGCCGCCCGGTGCGCAGTTGCCGTGCCGCGCTGCAGTGCCGGGTGTGCGCCGGCGGCCGGGAGTGATCCGGCCCTGGCAGCGAGGCGACAGTCACCGCGGCCCGTGACCGTTCAGCGTCGCGCCCGGCCAGGTACCCGTGGAGGAAGCAGCCGGCAACGCCCGCGGCCAGGAAGGCCGACACGATGTGGTCGGGGTCGACCATCACGCGACTCTCCCCACGCGGTGGTCCAGGTCCAGCAGCGCGTTCGTCACCCGGCACAGGCGCGCGACCGCGTCCCGGTTCTCGACCAGCGGCGCGGGGGCGGCCGGAACCGAACCCTCGCAATAGGCGCCGCTGCGCACCGCCACGCTCGGCCAGCACAGCCGGGCCACCGCCGCGGCGGCCTCGGTGACCGGGCCACCGCTGCGACTGTAGATCGGTAGCAGGTCAGTCTCGGCTACGCCGGGGTGGACGCTCACGGCGGTGACTTCGGACTGTTCGTTGGCCATCGCCCGGGCGAACATGGTCAGCGTGAGCTTGGACTGCGCGTAGGCCGCGACGGGAGCGTAGTTCTTGTGCCGCTGCGGATCCGCCCAGTTGATGTTGCCAACTCGGTGCAGGTTGGAGGTCACCGCGACCATCCGGCCATGCGACGCCCGGAGGCGGGGAGTGAGCAGCCGGGTCAACAGGTAGGGCGCCAGGTAGTTGACCTGGAACGTGATTTCGTTGCCATCTTCGGTCACCGTGCGGCTGTCCGGCCCGGCGATCGCCGCGTTGTTGACCAGCACGTCGATGCGCGTGTGCCGCGCCGACACAGTGTCGGCCATCGCGGTCACTTCGGCCAGGCGGCGGAAGTCCGCCACGACTGCGTGCAGTCGCGTGGCGTCCGCGCCGTCCGCGGCCAATCCCGCCAGCGCCTTGTCGACACGGCGCGCGGTCGGGCCGTGCAGGATGACCGTCGCGCCGCAGGCGAGCAGGTTCTGAGCCGTCGCGTACCCGATGCCGCCGGTCGCTCCGGTGATGAGAATGGTGGGGGAGACTGAGTCAGACATGGTTCTCTTCCAGCGGTCGTTTGTGATTCAGGCATGCCGGTGCGGCGCCAGCGACACGTGGCGCGTGAGGGAACTGGGTGACAGACCGGAGCGATCGGTGCTATCGCGTGGCGCGCGGGGGAAGTGTCCGCCGCGACGGCGCCATACTCGGCGGCCGGTCCTCGTGTCGTTGCCCGGCGTGCGCGACGGCCGGCGAGGTCCGGGGCAGCGGCTCGGTGCCCGCTGCTCCGCTCGGCCGACAATCGCTGGTTGTCACGGCAACCATTAAAGTTCCGGCCGGCGGCGGCGTCCAGGGTTCGCGCCAAGTCTTGACGGATTCTCGACGAGCCGGCTGCGCCGTAAGTGGTGTGGGCGGGCGGAATCGCCGCCCGAGGCTGCCGGGTGTGCTTGCGGTTTCGGGCATCCAGGGTCCAGTCAGGGCTGGAACCGGTAGCCCATACCGGGTTCGGTGAGCAGATGGCGGGGCCTGGTCGGGTCCGGCTCGAACTTGCGCCGCAACTGAGCCATGTACTGGCGGATGTACTGCGTCTCCGTCCGGTACGTGGGTCCCCACACGCGTTCCAGGAGTTGGCGTTGGCTGATGAGTTTGCCGGGCTCGGTGATGAGCGCCTCGAGAAGGTGCCACTCCAACCGGGTCAGGTGCATCGTCCGGCCGGTACCGTCGCATGCCTCGACCCGGTGCCTGGTGAGGTCGACCAGGTAGGGCCCGACCTGGACCGTGGAGGTGCGGTCAGGGTTGCTCTGCCGGCGCGTGACGGAGCGGATCCGAGCCAGCAGCTCGTCGACGCTGAAGGGCTTGGTGACGTAGTCGTCCGCGCCGGCGTCCAGCGCGTCGACCTTGTCGCCGCTGCCCGTGCGGCCGGACAGCACGATGATCGGGACCGGGGTCCACGCCCGCAGTGTCCGGATGACTTCCACGCCGTCGAGGTCCGGCAGCCCGAGGTCGAGGATGACCAGGTCCGGGTGCTCGTCCGCGGTCGCGTGCAGGGCGCCGTTGCCGTCGTCGGCGGTCACCACGTCGTACTGCCGAGCGGTGAGATTGATGCGCAGCGCCCGCAGGATCTGCGGCTCGTCGTCGACGATGAGGATGCGTGTCATCGGCGGTCCTCGTGTGTCCATCGGTCAATGTGTTGCAACAGCAGGGGATCCGCGTGTTGCGGTCGGCCGTCGTCGGGATCTGCCGCCTCGGCGGGCGGGGACGGCGCGGTCTGAGGGAGTCGCAGAATCATGGTGAGGCCGCCGCCGGGCGTGCTGTCCGGGTCGAGCGTGCCGCTCATCGCCTCGGCGAGACCTCGCGAGAGCGCGAGACCGAGGCCGACGCCGGTGTCATTGTCACGGTCGCCGAGGCGCTGGAAGGGGAGGAAGACCCGATCCCAATGGTCTGTCGGGATGCCCGGGCCGTGATCGATGATGCGGGTTTCGACAGTACCGGCATGGTCGCTCACCGAGATCGTCGGCCGTTGGCCTGGCGGGCTGTACCGCAGAGCGTTGCGTACCAGGTTGACCAGGATGCGTTCGACGAGCGCCGGATCGGCGTAGACGTCGGGCGGCTCGTCGGGGACCTGGATGCGCACGCCGCGGCCGGCGGGACCGAGGTCGTCCAGGGCCTTGGCGATGGCTTCGGCGATGCTGATGTGTTGCGGGTTGAGGCCGAGCGCGCCGGCCTGCAGGCGGCTCATGTCGAGCAGGTTCTCCACGAGGCGCACCAGCCGGTCCAGGGATTCGTCGGCGGTGGCCAGGAGTTCGTCGTGGTCTTCGTCGCTGAAGTGCACGTCGTGGCTGCGCAGGCTGGTGACGGCCGCCTTGGCGGAGGCGAGCGGGGTGCGCAGGTCGTGGCTGACCGCCGACAGTAGGGCGGTGCGCAGCTTGTCGACTTCGGCGAGGGTGCCGGCGGCGGCCGCCTGCTCGGCCAGCCGCTCCTGGCGCAGCGCGATCGCGGCGTGGGCGGCGAAGGCCTCCACCACCCGCCGGTCGGCGGCCGCCAGGGGGTGTCCGCGCAGGACCAGGGTGAGGCCATCGTCCACCGGGATGTCCGCCTCGCCCTGGGCCGGTGCCAGGCAGGGCTGGTCGCCGACGGCCGTGGCGATGCGCCAGGAGTCCTTGTCGTGCTGCACGTTCGGGCCTGGCGGCGCGCCGGGTCGGCGCTCCAGCAGGGTGACTCCGGTGAACCCGAACGCCTCGCGGAGTTGGTCGAGCAGGGCCGGCAGCGGTCGGGAGCCGCGCAGCACGCTACCGGCCAATGTGGACAGTGTCTCGGCCTCGGCGCGTGCGGCGGCCGCCTCCCTGGTGCGCCGGGCGGCGCGATCGACGGTGACGCTGACGGACACGGCGACGGCGAGGAAGACCGCGAGGGCGAGGATGTTCTCGTGCTGGCTGATGGTGAACTGGTGGATCGGCGGCACGAAGTAGTAGTTGAGCAGCAGGGAGCCGACGACCGCGGCGCACAGGGCCGGATACAGGCCGCCGACCAGGGCGACCACGACGACCCAGGCGAGGTAGAGCAGGATGTCGCTGGGCAGGGTCAGGTTCTCGCGGATCGCGGTCAGCAGCACGGTCAGCACCGGCAGGCCGATGGCGGCGAGGGCGAATCCGGTGCTGCGCCGCTGCCGGCTCAGTGCTGGGCTGACCGTCGAATGCCCGCGTCCGCGCTTGACCTCCTCGTGGGTGACCAGGTGCACGTCGATGGTGCCGGATCCGGTGGTGGTGGTCACGCCGACGCCGGGGGAGAAGAGTTGGGCGAACCGGCCGCGCCGGCTCGCGCCGAGCACGAGCTGGGTGGCGTTGACGGCCCGGGCGAAGTCCAGCAGCGCGTTGCTGATGTCGTTGCCGACGACCTGGTGGTAGGTGCCGCCGACGCTCTCCACCAGGGTGCGCTGGCGGGCCAGGTTGCCGGGGTCGGCCCCGGAGGCCAGCCCGTCGCTGCGCGTCACGTGCACGGCCAGCAGGTCGGCACCCTTGGTGCGGGCGGCGATCCGGGCGGCGCGGCGGATCAGCGTGTCGCCCTCCGGGCCGCCGGTGAGCGCGACCACGACCCGCTCCCGGGTCTCCCAGGTCGCCCGGATGCTGTGCTCGGCGCGGTACCTGTCGAGCTGGTCGTCGACCTTGTCGGCCAGCCACAGCAGGGCCAGCTCCCGTAGGGCGGTGAGGTTGCCGACCCGGAAGTAGTTGCCCAGCGCCGCGTCGATCTTCTCGGGCTTGTAGATGTTGCCGTGGGCCATCCGGCGGCGCAGCGCCTCCGGGGCCATGTCGACCAGCTCGATCTGCTCGGCCCGCCGGACCACCGCGTCCGGCACCGTTTCCCGCTGCGGTACCCCGGTTATCTGCGCGACGACGTCGTTGACGGATTCGAGGTGCTGGACGTTGACCGTGGTGATGACGGTGATCCCGGCGCTCAGCAGCTCCTCGATGTCCTGCCAGCGCTTGGCGTTGCGGGAGCCGGGCACGTTGGTGTGTGCCAGCTCGTCGACCAGCACCACCTCGGGCCGCCTGGCCAGCACGGCGTCCACGTCCATCTCGGTGAAGCTGGCGCCGCGGTAGGCGATCTCCTTGCGCGGCAGCGTTTCCAGCCCCCCGACGAGCGCGTCGGTGTGTGGTCGGCCATGTGTCTCCACGTAGCCGACCACCACGTCCGTGCCGCGGTCGGCCCGGCGGTGGCCCTCTTCGAGCATCTTGTAGGTCTTGCCGACGCCGGGGGCGGCACCGAGGTACACGCGCAGCTGACCCTGTTGCATGCCCTAACTCTTCTGGTACGGGTGCTGCTTGTCGAGGGCGATGTTGAGTTGCAGGACGCTGACCGCCGGCTGGCCCATGAAGCCCAGGGCCCGGCCGGAGGTGTACTGGTCGATCAGCTTGTCCACGGTCGCGGTGTCGGTGCCACGCGCCTTGGCGACCCGGGCCGCCTGCAGGTGTGCGTAGTCGACGCTGATCTGCGGGTCGAGGCCGGAGCCGCTGGCGGTCACGGCGTCGGCCGGTACCGCCGGGTGGTCCGGGGCGTTGCCGCGGATCGGGGTGACGACGGCCTTGCTGTAGTCCTCGCCGAACTTGGCGCACTCGACGGTCACGCCCTGGTACTGGCTGACGAACGGGGTGGCCGGGCAGGCCTCGTTCAGGCTCACGACCCGGGTGACCGGGCCGGTCGAGCCGTCGCGGTAGAACACGCCGAGCACCGCGCCCACGCCGTCCGGAGTGCAGTACGGGCGGGACCCGTCCACGCCCTCCAGCTTGCCGACGTCCGCGCTGCGGGTGCAGACCTGGGTCAGCAGGCTCTGCTTGCCCTCGTCGTCCTTGACCGACGGGTCGGGCAGAGTGTCCACAACGGACTCGGGGCCGAGGTTCGAGGCGCTGGTGGCCGTCGGGTCGTACCCGTCGCCCGCCGCCGACGGCCGGCTCTGGAAGTACTGCACCAGAGCGTTGCCGTCATTGTCTACAAAGGACTGTCCAACCAGGCTGCTGCCGACGGTGGTGTCGCCGGCCGTGACCATCGACCCGTCGGCCCGGTGCTTGAGGCCGGGGATCTGGGCGACCGCCACCATCGCCAGCGGGTAGGCCAGGCCGACGATGACGGTGAGCACGATCAGTGTCCGCAGCGCGGCCAGGTGCTGAGAGATCCAACTAGGTAGGCGCATTACGAGATCCCCGGGATGAACTGGATGATGAGGTCGATGATCTTGATGCCGATGAACGGGGCGATGATGCCGCCCAGGCCGTAGATCAGCAGGTTGCGGCGCAGCATCGCGCCCGCGCTGGACGGGGTGTAGCGGACTCCCCGCAGGGCCAGCGGGATGAGCAGCACGATGATGATGGCGTTGAAGATGACCGCGGACAGGATGGCCGAGGTCGGGCTGTGCAGCCGCATGATGTTCAGCGCGTCCAGCCCCGGGTAGATGGCGGCGAACATGGCCGGGATGATCGCGAAGTACTTCGCGATGTCGTTGGCGATGGAGAACGTCGTCAACGCACCCCGGGTGATCAGCAACTGCTTGCCGATCTCCACGATCTCGATCAGCTTGGTCGGGTCGGAGTCGAGGTCGACCATGTTGCCGGCCTCTTTGGCCGCCGACGTACCCGTGTTCATCGCCACCCCGACATCGGCCTGCGCCAGTGCCGGTGCGTCGTTGGTACCGTCGCCGGTCATCGCGACCAGCTTGCCGCCCTCCTGCTCCTTCTTGATGAGCGCCATCTTGTCCTCGGGCTTGGCCTCGGCCAGGAAGTCGTCGACGCCGGCCTCCTCCGCGATCGCCCGCGCGGTCAACGGGTTGTCACCCGTGATCATCACGGTGCGGATGCCCATCTTGCGCATCTCGTCGAAGCGTTCCCGCATGCCCTGCTTGACGATGTCCTTGAGGTGGATGACGCCCAGCGCCCGGGCCGGCTGCCCGTCGATCAGCTCTGCGACGACCAGCGGGGTACCGCCGGACGCCGAGATGCCGTCCACGACCGGACCGACCTCCTCGGAGGGGTGGCCGCCGTGGTCGCGTACCCACTTCATCACCGCGGTCGCGGCGCCCTTGCGGACGCTGCGGACCGTGCCGCCTTCCTCGGCGATGTCCACTCCGGACATCCGGGTTTCGGCGCTGAACGGCACCCAGGTGGCGAAGGAAAGTTCACCCGGGCTGCGCTCGCGCAGGCCGTACTCCGTCTTGGCGAAGACCACGACGGAGCGGCCCTCGGGTGTCTCGTCGGCGAGGCTGGACAGCTGCGCCGCGTTCGCCAGATCTTCGGCCTGCACCGATCCGACGGGGATGAACTCGCTGGCCTGCCGGTTGCCCAGGGTGATCGTCCCGGTCTTGTCCAGCAGCAACGTGTTCACGTCGCCGGCGGCCTCGACCGCCCGGCCCGACAGGGCCAGCACGTTGCGCTGCACCAGACGGTCCATGCCGGCGATGCCGATCGCGGACAGCAGCGCCCCGATCGTCGTCGGGATCAGGCAGACCAGCAGCGAGACCAGCACGATGCCGGTGACCCCGCTGGAGTTCAGCGCCTGCGAGTCGGGCGCGAACGCCTGGACTCCCTTGGAGAAGATGGCCAGCGGCTGCAGGGTCGCGACGGCCAGCAGGAAGATGACGGTCAGCGCGGCCAGCAGGATGTTCAGCGCGATCTCGTTGGGGGTCTTCTGCCGGTTGGCGCCCTCGACCAGGGCGATCATCCGGTCGATGAAGCTCTCCCCCGGCTTCTGGGTGATCTGCACGACGATCCGGTCCGACAGCACCTTCGTGCCGCCGGTGACCGCGGAACGGTCGCCGCCGGACTCCCGGATGACCGGGGCGGACTCACCGGTGATCGCCGACTCGTCCACGCTGGCGATGCCCTCCACGACATCGCCGTCGCCGGGAATGGTCTGCCCGGCCTCGACCACCACGAAGTCGCCCTGCTGCAGTTGCGGTGCCGGTACCCCTTCCTCTGTCGGAGACGAGGCACCGGGCGCCCAGCCGACCAGCCGGCGGGCCATGGTGTCGGTCTTGGCCCGGCGCAGGGTCTCCGCCTGCGCCTTGCCCCGGCCCTCGGCCACCGCCTCGGCAAGGTTGGCGAAGACCACGGTCAGCCACAGCCACACCGTTGTCGCCCAGGCGAACACGGTGGAGTGCTGGATCGCCAGGATGGTGGTGAAGACCGAGCCGACCTCGACGATGAACATCACCGGGTTGCGCCACAGCGTGAACGGGTTCAGCTTCTTCAACGCGTCCGGAGTGGACTTCCACAGTTGCTTCGGGTCCAGCAGCCCGCCGGAGACCCGGCGCGGCCCGGTGCCGGACGGCTCACGCGTTGCCGGTGCCTTCCCGATTGTCGTTACAGCCATTGACCTTTCCTTTATCGTCTCGAGAATGCCGGCGGCGTCAGTGGATGCCTTCGGCCAGCGGGCCGAGGGCGAGAGCGGGCAGGAAGGTCAGCGCGACCAGGATCAACGTGACACCGACCAGCATGCCGACGAACAGCGGTTGGTAGGTCCGCAGCGTGCCCGCCGACTCGGGTACCGACTTCTGCTTGGCCAGCGAGCCGGCAAGGCCGAGGACGAACACGATCGGCAGGAACCGGCCGATCAGCATGCACAGGCCCAGCGCCGTGTTGTACTGCGTCGTGTTGACCGTCAGACCGGCGAACGCGGAACCGTTGTTGTTCGTCGCGGAGGTGAACGCGTAGAGCACCTCGGACAGGCCGTGCGCGCCGGAGTTCAGCATCCCGGCCTTGCCCCAGGCGGTGGCCATCGCCACCCCGGTACCGATCAGCACGAACGTCGGCATCGTCAGGAAGTACAGCGACGCGAACTTGACCTCGCGGGCGCCGATCTTCTTGCCCAGGTACTCCGGCGTACGCCCGACCATCAGCCCGGCGACGAACACGGTCATCACCGCGAGGACCAGGATGCCGTACAGGCCCGAGCCGGTACCGCCGGGAGCGACCTCACCCAGCATCATGTTGAGGATCGGTACTCCGCCACCGAGCCCGGTGTACGAGTCGTGGAACGAGTCCACCGCACCGGTCGACGTCAACGTCGTCGCCGAGGCGAACGTCGCCGAGTTGAGAACGCCGAAGCGTGACTCCGTGCCCTCGGTCGCCGAACCCACCGCCATCGGCACGGTGCCGTGGTGCATGCCCTGCAGCACGTTGATCATGACGATCGAGCCGACCGCCATGATGGCCATCGCGGACACGATCGCGTACCCCTGCTTGGCGCTGCCCACCATCCGCCCGAAGGTGCGCGGAAGGGAGAAGCTGATGACCAGAAGCAGGAAGATCTCGATCCAGTTGGTCCAGTTGGTGGGGTTCTCGAACGGGTGCGCGCTGTTGGCGTTGTAGAAACCGCCGCCGTTGGTACCCAGCTCCTTGATGACCTCCTGGCTGGCCACCGGCCCGCCGGTGATGTGCTGCGTGCCGCCCGCCAGGGTGGTGACGTCATGCCCGGCCGAGAGGTTCTGGATCATCCCGCCGGCGATGAACACGATCGCCCCGATCACCGCGATCGGCAGCAGCACCCGCAGGGTGATGCGGACCAGGTCCACCCAGAAGTTGCCGAGCTGGTTGGTCATCTTGCGGGCGAAGCCACGCACCAGCGCGACGGCCACCGCGATGCCCACCGCGGCGGACACGAAGTTCTGCACCGCCAGGCCGGACATCTGCACCAGGTGACCCATGGTCGACTCACCCGAGTACGCCTGCCAGTTGGTGTTCGTGACGAAGCTGACCGCGGTGTTCCAGGACAGCGCCGGGGGCACGTCCTTGAAACCCAGAGCGAGCCACAGGTGGCCCTGCACCCGCTGGAACAGGTACAGGAACAGGACCGAGACCGCGGAGAAAGCCAGCACGCTGCGGGCGTAGACCGACCAGGACTGCTCGCCGTCGGGGTTGACGCCGATGGTCCGGTAGATCACCCGCTCCACTCGGGCGTGGCGCGTGGAGCTGACCACGCGGTACATGTAGTCGCCGAGCGGCCGGTAGGCCAGGGCCAGGGCGACGATCAGTGAGGCGATGAAGATGACGCCTGCTGTCGTGTTGCTCATCTAGAACCGCTCCGGGAACAGTAGGGCCGCGATAAGAAATACCGTCAACACGGCCGAGAGGATCAGGCCGACCAGATTCGCCGCGCTCACAGCTTCTCCACCGCCTTGACCACCAGGGCCAGTAGGCCGAACATCACCACGGTCAGCAGCACGTACCAGAAATCAGGCACCGTGCCTCTCCTCCTCATCGACATCCGTGGCCGCGGCCTCTTCAAAGGCATCGGCCGTCCATCGTGCGCGCAGCGCGATCAGCTGGCGGTGGGCCTCGCCCGCCGCCAGGCCGAAGGCGCCGGCCACAACCAGCAGCAACATGCGGTAAAGATCGGCAGAGCCGTGCCAGGACAGCTCGCCGAGGTGGTCGACCAGGAAGCCGTTGACGACCAGCCAGCCGAGCAGCGCGACCCCGGCCAGCGCGAGCTGGTCGAGGGTGAGCGCGGCGAACAGCCCGACGGCAACGGCGACAACGGTGAAGCGCCAGCCGGCGTGCGCGGCGGGAACCAGCGCCGCGAGCAACGCGGCGACGATCACCATCGCGGTACCGGCGGCCAGGTTGATACCTACCGGAGTCCGCTCCGGAGCCCATGCCAGCGCGGGGGGCCGGGGGCCGCCCGACTTCATCAACACTGCCTTCTCCTGCCAGGCGACTGAGGTCCGTGTGGACCGCAGCAGAGTCAAGCCCCGGCGGTCGTCGGCCGGTAGGTGCCTTGACAGGAAAACAACGACGCGGTCGCCGTTCTTGACAAAGTTTCTACGCGCTACCGGTACTCGGTGATCCGCGGCACAACGCCCGCCACGAACAGGGCGAGAATGACCAGCCCGGCGATCCACGGGACGAGCTGCCAGCCACGCAGGTCGCGGTGACCGTCGTCGATGGCATTTGGTGAACGCGTTCTGGTTGATGGCGACCGGCACGGCCGAGCCCGTTGACGGAAACACCATGCCGGGCATCCCGATCCTGACACTTCCTTGACGGGTCGCCGGTGAGCGTTGTCAGGGAACCGTCAGGATCCGTCCGGCGGCTGTGGTTTTTGCGTCAGAGGGGGTTGGCGCGGCGGCGACGGGCTCGCACCATCGACGGCGTGAGTCCCGCTGGTGGCCGGGCCGACCGGCTTCTGCACCCCCGCTCCGGACAGGCGACCGAGGCGCCGCCGTTCGAGGCGCTGGTGTGTGTGCGCACGGACGCGCACACGCCGCCGGACCGCTTCCTCGCCTACCTGCGTGAGGAGCCGGCGGTGGTCGAGGCGTGGCGGGTCGCCGCGGACATCGACGCGGTCGTGCGGCTGGCGTGCGCGAGCCTGGCCGACCTGGATGGTGCGGTGGCCCGGATGCGGCATTTCGGTGGCGCGGAGCACACCGTGACCTATCTGGTACTCGAACCATTGCGCTCAGGAGGACCGAAATGACACTGGCCGACGTGTTGCCATCGCTGCGCTCGTCGTTGACGCACCGGTTTGACAGCGACCTCTGGCCGGTCACCACGGCCCGGACGGGCGTGGAGGTCACCGTCGGCGGGGTGGCCCTGGCCGAACTGGCGCGGCAGCACGGCACTCCTTGCTATGTACTCGACGAGCAGGACGTCCGGCTGCGCTGCCGGCAGTACCGGTCGGCGTTCGGCGACGGCGAGGTGGCCTACGCGGCCCGCGCGCTGGCCAGCCGCGCGGTGTTCGGCTGGATGGCGGAGGAGGGGCTGGGCCTGAGCGTCTGCTCGGCCGGTGAGCTCGCGGTCGCCGCCGCCGTCGGCTTCCCGGCCGACCGGCTGGTCCTGCACGGCGACGCGAAGGCGCCCGCCGACCTCCATGCCGCGTTCGACTACCGCGTCGGCCGGATCGTCATCGAGTCACTGACGGAGATTCCGCGGCTTGCTGCGGAGGTACGCGGGCGGCAGAAGGTGCTGTTGCGGGTGCTGGCCCCGGCGGGCCCGGCGGGCGTAGGCCGCGTTCCCGCGCCACCAGACGACGAGCGGTTCGGGGTGTCCGCGGCGCCCGGCGAGCTGGACGAGGCGGTCGGTCGGATTGTCGGCCAGCCAGGCCTGGAGTTGGTCGGGCTGGACTTCTTCCTCGGCTCGCAGGTCGCCAGGTTCGGCGGGTACGAGTCGGTGCTGCGCCGGTTGGTGGAGGCGCTGGCCCACGTGCGCGACCGGTACGGCGTGGTGCTGCCGGAACTGAACCTGGGCGGCGGGTTCGCGGTGCCGTACCGCGACGGTGACGGGGAGTTCCCGGTCGACGTCTTCGCCACCAGGTGCCGGCGGGTGCTGCGCGTCGAGTGCGACCGCAACCGGCTGCCATTGCCGCGCCTTACGGTGACACCCGGCCGCGCACTGGTGGCCAGGGCCGGCGTGGCCCTGTACCGGGTGCTGGCCGTGCGGCGCGAACCCGGCGGTCACCAGCTCGTCGCCCTGGACGGAGGTCTCGGCGACAACCCGCGGCCCGCGCTCTATGGCGCCCGCTACACCCCGACGCTGATCGGTCGGGAGAATGACGCCCCGGCGACTCCGTCCACAGTGGTCGGACGGTACGGTGAGGCGGGCGACGTGCTGGCCCGTGACGTGCCGCTGCCCGGTGACCTGCATCCTGGCGATCTCTTGGCCGTCCCGGACTGCGGCGCCTACCAGCACGCCATGGCGTCCAACTACACGATGGTGCCTCGGCCGCCGCTGGTCGCGGTGAACGGCGGCGCGTCGCGGGTGCTGGTGCGGCGGGAGACCGTCGAGGACGTGCTGGCGCGGGATCTCGGTGTCTGAGCCGCGCGTCATGGACTACCTGGACATCCTCCACAGTGGACAACTGTCGTCGGCCCGCACGGGTTGGGTCGCGGTCGCCCGAGCGGACCTGGACTACTACGAGGCCGCCACGGCGCTCGGCGATCTGGAGGCGCCGAGGGTGCCGTTCCCCCGCGACTGGCCGCCGAGGACCTTCGTGCTCGGCGGCGACCGGGTCTGGATCGGCCGTCGAGGACGCGCGCGGGGTCACCGGCCGGAGATCGACCTCGGCGGCTGGCCGTTCGACCCTGGTGTCTCCCGGCTGCACGCCGTGCTGCTGCCGGTACCCGACGGGTGGGCTCTGCTCGACCCGGGCTCGGCGGGCGGCACCGCGCTCAACTACCCCACCACGCGGGTACCCGTCGACGAGCTGACCCCGCTGGTCGACTGCGACCGGATCTACCTCGGCGCGTGGACCACGATCACGCTGCGGCGGGTGTGACCGGAGGCTGTCACGACGGCGGGTTCGCCGGTATCCATGGCCCTCAGCGCGGGATGTCGATCCTGAACCGGAGCCGGCAGATGACGGCGTCGGTGTACCGGCGCAGCGCGCGGTCGAGGACCGAGCCCCGCTGGTTCTGCAGCAGCCGCTGCCACGGCCGGGGCAGGTGCATCTCGGGGATCAGCACGACCAGTTGGTCGTGCTCGTCCTCCGCGTCGACCGCGCGCACGTAGTCCACGACCGGCCGGCTCAGCGACCGGGCCTGCGTGGTGACCACGGTGAGCGGCACGTCCGGGTGCCACCGGTCCCACTGCTCCCGCAGCTTCACGCCGTCCTGCTCGACGTCCTCGGCGTGCACCACGGTGACCGCGCGCACCTCGTCGCCCAGCGACAGTGCGGCGCCGATCGCCTCCCGGGTGAGCTGGTTGACCGCGCCGACCGGGACGATGACCAGGGACCGGCGCTGCTGCGGCCGGTCGGGTACCTCACCCAGCCGCAGGCCGACCCCGATCTGCCGGTACGTGCGGTTGATGCCGTGGAATCCCAGCGCGAGCAGGGCGACCGCGACGAAGACGACCCAGCCGCCCTCGGTGAACTTCGCGACGAACTCGATGATGCCGGCGGCCGCCGTCAGC
>Ga0081540_1001307_pt1 | contig 21744 bp, 19 predicted proteins | sample TabmetS2T1R1_FD_71024 | JGI IMG/M metagenome (GOLD analysis project Ga0081540, IMG submission 71024) | Tabebuia heterophylla rhizosphere microbial communities from the University of Puerto Rico - S2T1R1 | ecosystem: Host-associated > Plants > Roots > Rhizosphere ... | reverse complement strand
GACGACGACCTGGACGGCGCAGCCTCCCGGCTGGACGAACAGTCAGCGTTTTGCGGACTTTTTGCGGACTAACGCCCAGTTGATCAAGCTCGGGTCGTGGACCCACGCGGCGAATCTCCAGTAATAGCAAGAGATTCTAAAGTGCGCCGCGAGGGAATCGAACCCCCAACCCGCTGATTAAGAGTCAGCTGCTCTGCCAATTGAGCTAGCGGCGCAGTGCATGATCTGGGCAATCACGACACCCTAGCAGGCGCGGACCGCCGGATCCGGGTGAGTGACGGGGCTCGAACCCGCGACATCCTGGACCACAACCAGGTGCTCTTCCAGCTGAGCTACACCCACCATCGCCGTGACTATGAGTCGCGGCTTGCCTAGTCTACTGGGTCGGTCGGTACGCCGAGGATCGTCCGTGCCGCCGCCTGCGCTTCCTCTGAGGAAGGTCCCGGCTCGGCGACGAACAGAGTACGACGGTAGAAGACCAGCTCTTGAATGCTCTCCCGGACGTCCGCGAGGGCCCGGTGCGCGAGGCCCTTCTGAGGTTGCGCAAAGTAGACCTTCGGATACCAGCGTCTCGCGAGTTCTTTGATCGACGACACGTCGATCATGCGATAGTGCAAGTAGCCGTCCAGCTCTGGCATGTCGCGGGCAAGGAAACCGCGATCTGTCGCGATCGAGTTGCCGCATAGCGGAGCCGTCTTGGCATCAGGCACGTGCCCTCGCACGTAGTCGACGATTTGACGTTCCGCGTCACCGAGCGTGATGGTCGAGGCCCGCACTGCATCGGTCAGACCTGATGACGCGTGCATGTCCCGCACAACCGGGAGCATGGATTGGAGCACGTCGTCGTTCACGTGAATGATCACATCAACACCGTCGTCGAGCGGGACAAGCTCGGCATCGGTGACGATCGCGGCGACCTCGATGAGCGCGTCGTGGGTGAGATCGAGTCCCGTCATCTCGCAATCCACCCAGACGAGCCTCTGCGTCGCGCGGTCGGTCACCGCGTGAGCGTAGCCGCCAGGACTACGGTTGTCGGTGCCACGTGGAGAAGGAGGCCTCGGCCATGGCCCGGGACTTGCTGAATCAGGACGCCATCGACGCCGCGCTTGCGACCCTGCACCCGGGCTGGTCTGGTTCCAAGGATTCGCTCAAGCGATCGATCGAGTTCGCCGACTTCCCCACTGCGGTGGAGTTTGTGAACCGGTTGGCGCCAGCTTGCGAGCGACTCGACCATCACCCGGATCTGGCTCTGCGATGGCGCTGGGTGCACATCGAGCTCTCGACCCACAGTGCCGGAGGCGTGACCGAGATGGACGTCACGCTCGCGCGAACGATCGACGAGGTGGCAGCCGGCTTGCCGTTGGCTGCGAAGTCCTGATCATTGCCGTTCGTCCGGAGCCTCGGTCAGCCACCAGGCCGCATACGGCGGCAGATCGTAGAACCCGCTATCCGAGACCGGCGCAAACGCCGACAGCCGATCCCAAGTCCGCTCGATACCGACCGATGCGACCGCGTCTGCCCGCACGCGCTGCCAGCGATCCGAGACGTTGTAGAGCTCGACCATCGCGCCGGCCGGGTGCGGACGCGCCAGCGCCAGCACGCCCTCCGTCCCGATGTCGAGGGGCGCGCTCTCAACGGCGGCGTGCAGGGACGGAATGGTGGCGCGGACGTGGGCGAGGTGGCGGAGTCCGTCGAAAATCCTACCTTCGATCGTCGACAGGTCCCGCCGACGCTCTGCTTTGGCCCAGGGCATACGCGGGCGGTGCGTCCACCGGTTGTCGCCGGCGCGCCGGGAATCGGTGCGATAGGCATGATCATTCAGCAGACCTAGCTCGTCGCCCATATAGAGCAGGGGGATTCCGCCGAACCCGTAGATGATCGCGTGCACGAGAAAGATGCGGCCGAGAGCGACGTCAACAGCGCCCGGGTCTCCGTTTTCGAAGGCAGCTTGGAGGCCCGCCAGGCTGGCCAAGGTGCCACTGATGCGAGCGTCCCCGGTAACTGGATTCGCCTGGAAAACCTCGCCGCGGGCGAATGATCCAGGAAAGTCACCGCTGTAGAACCGCGACAGGAACGCCCGATGCGCAAAGCCGGAGAGACCCAGTGCGGCCGCGTCGGCGTCAGAGATCGCCCATCCGATGTCGTCATGGCACCGGACATATGTGCCCCACGCGGTCGTCACCGGCTTCGGCGGAGCCGTCGCCAGGGCCCGCCGCATGAGTCCCGCCTCGCCCGTCGCGAGCGACGACCAGATCTGCACCATCAAGTTGTTGTGGTAAGCAAGGTCACAGACCTTGCCCGCGTGGCTGCCGCGGCCCAGATAGGCGGATAGCTCCTCGGGCGCAACGATCGCTTCAGCCTTGAACACGACGGCCGGTGCCGCGATGTGCATTGCCGCCCGCAGCGCCTGCACAATCTCGTGGATCTCGGGTTGCCCCTGGCAGTTCGTGCCGAGGCGCTTCCAGATGAAGGCGATCGCGTCCAGCCGGAAGCAATCAACACCGACGTTGGCCAGGTTGAGGATGACCTGGAGCATTTCGCAGAACACATCGGGGTTGGACCAGTCGAGGTCCCATTGATAGTCGTTGAACGTCGTCCAGACCCATGCCCCGGGGTGTTCGGGTCGATCGTTCCACGCGACGCCCGGCACCCAGGTGAAGTTGCCCGGTGCGAAGTCCGGGAAGACCTCCGGGAGCGTCGCCTCGAAGGCGTCGGGTTGCGCGCGATCCGGGTAGAAGAGGAAGTAGGAGCGGTATGGTTCCTGGCCCTCGATGGCTTTCAAGGCCCACTCATGTTCCTGGGCGACATGGTTGACCACTAGGTCGAGCGTCAATGAGATTCCGGACTCGTGCAGAGCGTCGGCGAGGGCCGCGAGGTCACTCATCGTCCCGAGTTCGGGCCGGACCGATCGGTAGTCAACGACCGCATATCCGCCGTCGTCGGCGCCCGGCCGAGGATGCAACAGCGGCATGAGGTGCAAGTAGGTGACGCCCAACTCCCTCAAGTAGCCGATGTGCTCCTGGACGCCACGAAGCGTTCCGGCAAATCGATCGGCATAGCAGACGTAGCCAACCTGGTCCGGTGTGAGGAACCAGTCCGGACGCAGCAGCCGCTCCTCGTCCAGCGCGCGAAGCGACGGTCGACGGTTCGCAACGCAGTCGAGAATCTCGTCGATGATCCGCTCCGGCAGGCCCTGGGATCGCTGCGAGTGCCGATAGACGGCTAGTCCAGCGAGCAGGTCCGGCCCCCACCGTGCGAGCCGTCGTCGTATCGCCGCCGTGTCGCTGCGGGATAGGCCTGCGGTTGAGCAGGCGACACGATCATTCAGCGCTGCAAGCATCATCTCGGCTTCGCGTGCCAACTCCCCATCCCTCCGCAGCCAGCCGTACTCAGCGCTGCATCCTGTGCAGCGGACCGGGCTCACTGTAGGGCTGAAATCGCTTGCAGTCAGCTCCCGACGTCAAATCGGCGCGACTGGCATGAGCTTGCCCTTCGTGTCTTCCGACCCGATAGTGGACAGATGCGCGGGGACGAGGACGACCCAGCGATGGAGCGCGGGCTGTGAACGCCTCGAGTCTGGTCACGCTGAGCGCGGCGGCCAATCACTTGACCGGATGGAACGCGTTCGACTGGTTCTTCCACATCCTGTTCGCAATCTTGGGCTGGATCGCGGTGGCCATTCCGGTCTACCTGATGCACCGTATGGAAACCAGAAATGTGAGGCAGCCGCCGCCACCTGCGGCACCCGTAACGGAGCCCGAGTGGCAGTACTACACCATGGCGGTGTGCATCGGAGTCGGCGGCGCGATTCTGGGTGCGACGTTCGGCTGGATCACCGCACGCCATATCGCTAATGCCTTCCTGGTCTTCGCTTGGTGGATGCTGCCGCTCCTCTGCGGCGCCGCTGTCACGATGTACTGGGTCGTCGAGGAGAGGCCGAGTGAGGAGAAGCGGTCCAAAACCGGCTGGGCCGTGGCGATGGCAGCTTTGGTCTACTGGGCAGCCGGCATCCTGATCCTGGGTGCCGACCTGATCACCCGGCTGGCGTCCCAGGCTTCGCTGTCATCCGACGCCATGATCGCTCTGGTTCTCATTGGCGTTCTGGGCTGGGCGCTGTGGATCTTCAGTCCGCGCCGACGCGCCAAGAGAGGGTCATAGCGGCGACGAGGCCGGGTCGGGCTCCGGGTAGCACTCGCACCTCCGACCTACCGGCTAGTAGGCGGCGCACGTCGACCACCGACTGACTGGCTCGGCAAACTGACACAAACTCCCTCGCTAGCGGGGGCTAGCCACAGCTGGATTGGGTGGCCCGCTGCATCGTTGCCGGCCACCTCGCGACCTAGCGTCGAAAGCGCCCAAGCCCATGAGTGGAGTCACCGGATGAGCGCCCGCGCGTCGATCAAGTCGTCTATCGAGGCCACAGCCACGCTAGCTGCGCCACCGCTCGACGTCGCGGTCAGCCTGCGAGCGGTGAGCAAGGTGTATGGGCGTAACGGTGCGGCGGTACGTGCTCTGGACGCGGTGAGCATCGACTTCCTGCGCGGCTCATTCACTGCAGTCATGGGCCCCTCCGGTTCGGGCAAAAGCACGCTGCTGCACTGCGCCGCCGGCTTGGACCGCCCGACCACGGGAGCAGCGTGGCTCGCGGGCCGTGATCTGGCGCAGTTGTCAGAAACCGATCTGACGAAACTTCGGCGCAGTCGAGTCGGCTTCGTCTTTCAGGCGTTCAACCTGGTTTCCGCGTTGACCGTGCGAGAGAACATCGCGTTGCCGTCCCGCCTGGCCCGTAGTCGGCAGGATCGCCGATGGCTGACCGAGGTGGTCGCGCGAGTGGGTCTCGGCGAACGGCTGCGGCACCGGCCCGCGCAGCTGTCCGGCGGAGAGCAGCAGCGGGTGGCGATTGCTCGAGCGCTAGCGGTACGTCCGGAGGTGATCTTCTGCGACGAGCCGACCGGGGCGCTGGACACCCACACCGCGGCTGAGGTGATGAATCTGCTGCGGCAGACCGTGGACGTTGACCGGCAGACCGTAGTGATGGTGACCCATGATCCGGTCGCGGCGTCGTACGCCGATCGGGTGGTCTTCCTCGCCGATGGCGTGATCGCCGGTGACATCCTGGCGCCGGGAGTCGACGAGATCGCCGAGCGGTTGACTTATCTGGGCCGCGGGCGTGCGGCCGGCAGGTTTCCTGCGCCGGCGGGGGTGTCCGCTGGTGAGGCGTCATGGTGAGAGTCGCGCTGCGGATATTGCGTCAGCGCCCGGCCGCCGCGATCGCAACGTACCTGGCGCTCTGGTTCGCCGTCGCCATGGTCACGGTGTGCGGTGTCATGTTGGAGTCCGGGATCCGTTACCACGGCACAGCGCAGCGCTATGCCGGCAGCACTTTGCTTGTGGCGACCACTGACCTGTCAGTCTCTGGCGGCTCGGGTGAGGACCGATCGGTCGAGCGATATCCACTGCCCGAACGGGCCCGGGTCGACACGTCGCTCGTCAATCGAATCGCACAGCTGCGGGGCGTGCGTCTTGCCGCCGCTGATGTGGCGGCGCCGGGGCGGCTGGCGATGGGCGCCGGGTCGCCGGCCTACGCGGTGTCCGCCCATCCGTGGTCCGCGGCCGCGTTGACGCCGTTCACGCTGCAGGCCGGCGGAGCCCCAACCACGAATGGGGAAGCAGTAGTCGACGCGCAGCTCGCCGCGACGGCCAGGGTGTCGCTGGGCCAACAGATCCGACTCACCACCGGATCGGGCACGACGACATTCAGGGTCAGCGGCATCGCGGCCCCGACTGGAACCGCCGTGGACCAGTGCACAGTCTTCGTCGGCGATTCCGAGGCCGAGGTGTTGGCCGGTCACCCTGGCTGGGCTGAGGTGATCGGCGTGGTCGGTGAGCCCGAGGTAGACCGGACAGCACTGGCGACCGCAGTCGCCGCCACGCTGCCGCCGCCGGCCGATCGCGCTGTGGGCGCCTACCCGCGCGTCTACGCCGGACCGGAGCGTGGTGTCGTCGAGTCGTCTGAGGTCGCCGACGGGCGGGAGTTCGCCATCGCCGTATCGAGCGTGTTCGGGGGGGCGACGCTGCTAATCGCAATACTGGTCATTGCCAGCACCGTTGGCTTGTCCGTGAAACAGAGGCACCGGGATATCGCCTTGCTACGGGCAATCGCTGCCACGCCCCGGCAGGTTCGCCGACTGGTCATCAGAGAGGCCGTGGTTTTGGGCTTGCTGGCCAGCGTCACGGGCGTCTGGCCGGGATTGGCCGCGATTGGGTGGCTGCGCGGGCAGTTTGTGACCCGCGGCATAGTTCCCGACACCTTTGTCGTACACGTGTCGTGGTTGCCGCCGATCATCGCGGCGTCCGCCGCGCTGCTCATCGCCGTGGCCGCCGCGTGGGTCGCCAGCTGGCGGGTGAGCCGAATCCGGCCGACCGAGGCTCTCGGTGAGACGTCGGTCGAACGTCCTGGGATCGGCGTAATTCGTGCGTTGCTAGGCGCCGTGACGCTGGCCGGCGGCATCGTCCTGGCGACCGTGGCCATGAACGCGCGCGGTGACTCCGCGGCCGGGACGGCGATCGGCGTGGTGTTTACATTCGTAGTGGCCGTGGCCCTCTTGAGTCCGGTACTGATCCGTCTCTTTGTGGCAACCTTCGGCGCGGCGCTGCGTTTCTTCGGGGTGACGGGCCGGCTGGCCGCCGCCCACCTAACCACGTCGGCCCGTCGGCTTGCCCCCGTGGTCAGCGCGCTCGTCCTCGCGGTCGCGCTGGGCGGGTCGCTGTGGTTCCTGCCGACCTCCCAGCAGCACACGGCAGCGGCGCAGCGGCGCGCTGGCCTGTTGGCCAACATTGTGGTGACATCAACTGCACCCGGACTTCAGCCCGGGCAGCTGGCCGCTATCCGGCATACCGGCGGCGTGCTGGCCGCGACCGGAGTCACGCACGGCGCGATGTTCGCCGGCCGGGACGGCGACACCGCGACGGTGCAGGGAGTAGATCCGGCGGACCTGGTTCGCACAATCGATTTGGCCGTCACCAGCGGTACGCTCACCGACCTGCACGGGCGGACAATCGCGCTCGATACGCTCACCGCGCAAGCACTGCATGCCCGCGTCGGCGGCCAGTTCCACGGATGGTTCGGCGACGGCGCGCCTGCGGAGCTTCGTATCGTCGCGATCTACCGCCGCGGGTTGGGTTTCGCCGAGCTGACCGTGCCCCGCGATGTGCTCAGCCCCCATACGACATCGGGACTAATCGACACCGTCTTCGTCGCGACCACCGCAGCCGCCCGCCCGCAGGTTGACGCGGCGTTGCGCGCCGAAGTGGCCCGGTTCGCCCCGGGGTCGTCCGTGCTGGCGCGCGACGACTATCAGGTCGAGCTCGACAAGGACCTCGCCGCGAATGCATGGACCAGTCAGATCATGGTCGGCGTAATGCTGGTCTATGTGGTGATCGCCGCCGTGAACACCCTGGTCACGGCAGCGCTGGGACGACGTCGGGAGCTGGCGATTCTGCGGCTGACTGGCGTCACCCGGATACAAGTGCTGCGAATAGTTCGGTTGGAGCAGGCGCTGCTGGTCGGGCTGGCCATGGTCGTCGGAGGTGCGATCGCCGCGGCGACCCTCGTACCCATGGTGAAAGGGACGACCGGAACGGCGACGCCATACATTCCGCCCGGTGGTTGGGCGGCCGTCGTCGGCGGCACCGTGCTGCTAGCCGCAGCCGCGACCACGCTGCCCGTGCGGCGGGTGCTGCGGATGCGGCCCGTCGAGGCGATCGGTATCCGCGAATGAGCCGCAGGCACCGTTAACGCTTCCGAGACATCGTGCTGCAGGGTTGTCTTCTATCAGCCGGCGATGAGGTCGGCCACTTGCTGCGGTTGGTCGACCTGGACGAAGTGCCCCGCACCGTCGAGCAAATGCAGCTCGCTATGAGGGAACAGCGTCGCGAAGTTGCGGGCGACCTTGGGGTTGAGGGACGGGTCCCGACTGCCGAAGACGATCCGGACCCGGCGGGCGAAACGGCGCAGTTCGGGGATGCGCCGGCGGCGGCTGAGCACTGTGCCGAGCAGGTCGTCGTTCAGGCGCCAGAAGGCCGGTCGCGCAGGGAGGAATTGCTCGTAGAGCTGGGGGACAAGCAGCTCACGTACTGCGGGGTCCTGGATAAAGCTGCCGACCTGCCAGGCGTATAGCTGCCGGTCCAGATCCGGCCACCGCGTGACGATGGCGCGAGCAGCGGTGCGCAGAATCGGCGTCGAGTACAAGGCGATGACTCGAGGCCGCCGCAGGCTGGGGGTCCAGTGGTAGTAGGTGTTGAGCAGCACTAGCATCGCGACGCGACCAGGGTTGGCCAGCGCCCAGTCGATCGCCGGTGGCCCGGAAGCGTCGTGTGCCACCAGCACCAGCTCGCGGTTGCCGATGTGCTTATCCATCGCGTCAATCACCGCGGTGAGGTCCCCCATCTGATTGGCCGAGGTATAGGGATAGCCTCGCGGCTTGTCCGAGCGACCCCAGCCGAGGAAGTCGAAGCGCACTACCGGTCGCCGCCCAGCCAAGTGTGGAACCAGCCGGTCATAAAGGTGGGTGTTGTCCGGGAAGCCGTGCATCAGCACGATGGGCACACCATGTCCCGGCATCATCTCGGCATACAGCTCATACGGTCCTCGCGAAACGGACAGTATCTGGCTGGTAACTTCCATCACCATCAGTCCTTCTGTTTCTCCTTATCGTGGCGCCGGACATAAGGAGGGGTCCGGTCGGCGTGAGACAAGCAGACCGCCGCACCGGCACCGCCTCCACCCGCGAACACGTGTTGTGCTGGCCCGCGCTACCGGCCTGAGCTACGGAGGCACCTGGCAGAGAAGGCATGCCTTTTGCCGCGTCGCACTAGGAACCTAACGCTGCGGGCCGCGAGGGGGCCAGGAACAAGTCCGGCATACGGCCGGCACTATCACTGTGGCGTGATCGCAGCCGTAATCAAAGCAGGATCAGCCTGCGCTGATTGGGGCACACGCACCGCGCCCTGCAAGCTCAGGGAGGACCCAGATTGGACATCCGCGGCGCGAGGCAGGCCGGCCACGCGGACCTGCTGCGCGAGTGCATCGATGGGCGTGCTGGCCAGTGATCAGAAACCGAGCGAGCTGGGGTGGCGGCCAGAAAGCTGCCGGTGATCTGCCTCTGTTCATCCTGCCGTTTACTCGATGCGCATGTCATTCTCAGTTTGTGTCCTGCGCCGGGAATCCCCCGCTCTGCCGGACCGGCTGGCCATGAGGGTCCTGGTCACGGGCGGTACTGGCTTTGTCGGTTCGCACGCCGTCGCCGCTCTATCACGCGCCGGACATGAGGTGCGCCTGCTGGTGCGCCGGCCTGAGCAGGTGAATGTGTCGTTGGGCCCGTTGCACGTTGGGGTCGCGGACGTCGTGGTCGGCGACGTGCTCGATGAAGATGTCGTGTCGCGTGCGGCGGATGGTTGTCAGGCCTGCGTGCATGCAGCCGCGATCTTCTCGCTGGACCCGAGGCGTGCCGACGATATGCGGCGCACCAACGCCCTGGCTACCGAGATAGTGCTGGGCCGCTCGGTGAGGCACGGGCTTGATCCGGTCATTCACGTATCGACGACGGTCGCGCTGACCCGCTACGAGGGAAGCAGTTTGGATCTGCCACTCGGCGATATCAACCTTCCTTACGCCCAGTCAAAAATCGCTTCTGAGAAGATCGCCCGCGGGCTTCAGGAGGAGGGCGCACCAGTTGCAATGATCTACCCAGGTGCGGTCTATGGTCCGGACGATCCATACCGGGGGAATCAAAGCGAACAGGTTCGGTGGATGCTGCTCGGCCGTTTCCCGACCTTTCCGCGCGGAGGCCAACATGTCGTTGACGTGCGGGATGTCGCCACGTTGATCACGGCGATGCTCCAGCCTGGCCGACGGGGCAGGTACGTGGTGCCGGGACATCACATCGACGGCGACGAGCTCTACGCGGCCATCACCGAAGCCGGTGGTCGACATCTGCCACATCTCATCCTGCCCGGGCCGGTGATCGGTCCGTCAGTTCAGCTCATTGATGCAGTCCAGCGTCGATTGCCGCAGCGATGGCACTATCCGGCTGACCGAGAGGGCGTGGAAATCCTGCGCCGCGACACGCGTTTCGACGACTCGGCAACGCGGACGGAGTTCGGCATCGATCCCATACCGTTTCGAAAGACCATATCCGACACGGTGCGCTGGCTGGTCGAATCCGGAAAGGTGCCGGCTCGCCGCGCGCCACGCGTCACAACCACATAGCGCCGTCTGCGACGCGCAACGGCTGCAAGTATCGCCAGGCTGGACCCCGCCAAACCGAGCGAAAAATACGATGACAAGCACCGGTGTCGCGCTGCTCACGGACTGACTTTTAAGGTACGTGGACCCGCCGCATGTAGGGTCGTTGAATCACTACGGCCACGATGCGTTCCGTTCCGTCGAACACGTCCTCCAGCTCACCCTCCACGTCCATGGTGATCTCGGTGACGTCATTCACGTTCAGCGGGTCGCTGCGGACCACGTTCATCACCTGGTCCTCCTGGTACCAGCGGACGATGGACGGGTCGGTCGCGGCGTAGAGGGGCAGGTTTGGCGTCTCAGCCGTGACCCAAATGAGCTGTCCGCCTTGTTGATAGGCGAGCGACAGCTGTACGTGTCCGCTGTCGGCCACCGCAGAGAACGTCTCGCGAACCTCGGTTTCGCCCCGTTGCTGTTTGGTGAAGGTCTGGGTCCGTGTGATGTGTACGAGCGTGCCGTCGCCGTATTTGCCTGGAACGCCTGTGGGATCCTCGGTATAGGTGAGCCAGTGAATGTGCCCGAGTGCACCGGTCGCCTGATTGCGAGCCTGGGAGACGAAGGCGATGTAGCTCAGTTGTGGCATACCGACGGATTGGCCCTCGCGCGTCCTGACGGCATAGACCTCATGAAAGGGGACGAGTAGGTTGGCACCCCGCAGCGAAGTTCCGCGCAGGTCAGTCCCGGCGTAAGGGGTGAGCTCCCAGCCGCTTGGCAATCGGCGCTGGAGTGCGGCCGCGTTGCCTTCGAGGGCGATCATCGTTCGTGCGGCGGCGATGCCATCGGAATAGTGAAGATCCACAGCGGTTCTCCTTTGATCGGTCTCTTCGTTAGCGCATTCAGTTGGCTCGGAGAGGTGCGTCGAATTCCGTCGCCTTCCCAAATCTCGTGGGCATCACTTGTCAGCGATCGGCTCGCCCACCGAATAGGCTGCTCCCTGATCCACGTGAGGCGGACAATGCAATAAACCGACGAGGCTCGCGACTGCTCCGATCAATTCCATCCATCCCTCGAAAGCCTGCTCGGGGCTACCCGCGGTCGCCGCCGTCCCGGACAGGGGTTCCAGTGCCAGGACTCGTATCAGGATCACCGCACCAGCTGGCCCAACGTCGACGCCCATAGCCCTCCGCCCGTCGTCCAGCACACCCGTAACCGAAGGCGTTCAAAATGAGAGAACGACGGTTCAGATGGTGCTGTTATTACTCAGGATTCCCACGTGGTCTCCGCCCGTGGGTCTGGGGTATAAGAGCAGTACCGGCCGGTATGTATCGTTGTGGAGAGATGCAGGCCCAGGGATGGGTTTGCGCGAGCCAGGTTTTCCATCGCCGCTCGGATGGCTCTGGTCACGTTCAGCCTGGCTCGCTCGGCGTGGGATGCCGCGCGGCGATCCCTCCCACCAAGTCCAACCGCCCTGGCCAGCTCGCTTGTTAAGAAGTCAATCTCCTGGTTGACCCTTCCAATCCGGGCGAGATCGTTAAAGCTTTCGGCCTCAGAGAGCTCGTTCCGGAGGGTCTTGAGCCGGGCCTTGTAGGCTGCCTTAGCAGTCGTGTCGAGCATCTCGCCGGCATCACCGAGGTCCGCACGCAGCAGGTCTTCGGGGCCGGACCGCTTACTACGCACTCGAGCGGGCGCGGCCTGTGGATGATGCTGTCTTTCCAGGTCGATCGCGAGGAACTCCCGACCGGGGTTCGACAGAAGCGACGCAAGGTAGCGGAGGCCCTTGGTGTCTCGGAGACGGACAAGTGAGCTCCCGTAGATGACGGTCCAGTACTCTCCTTCGCGGCGAAAGGCCTGCCGTCGCGGGCTGGCAGCGACGGCTGTTCCGGCGTCGAGTTCTTGGAGCCGTCTGATCGCGCTAAGCAGCGCGGTGATGCCAACATCTGCGGCCGTCGTCTCAGCGCTGTCGACCAAGCCAAGCGCTCGTTGTCGATCCTGGGCGCGCCCTCTCCGCGTGAGCATGCGCGCATATTCGTATTGGGTGCGAGCCAGCAACGATCTTGCGCCCAAGCTGGTATTAGTGCGGATCGCGGCTGCGAAGCGGCGGTCGGCGTCGTCCCACCGCGTCATCGTTGTGTCCAGCAGGGCCAGATATAGCGAAGCTGCCCCATAGCACACGACCGGATGAGGCACCGTTTGCACAATGACCTGATCCGCGTAAGGAAGCAGCAGCGGCTGAACCCGCTCGGCCGAGCCGATGTCGTCGAGGCGGGCGGCCGCGACGGAGGCCATGGCCAGCGCCGGGAGCCAGATTCCGTTGCGGGGTAGCTTGGGAATCGCATCGACGAGCGACCAAAGCCATCGCTGGGCCTCGTCCGTTCGGCCAAGCTCGGCGTCAGCAAGGCAGAGCCATCCCCGAGAGAAACCCGCCTGTGGGAACTGTTCGACGATGTCGTGCCAGGCGCCCCGCAGCTCGCCGAGTCGGCCTTGGTCCCAGCGGACCGGGGCGAGCTGGCTGAGGTTCGCGTATAGAGCGTTTCTTCGACCGGGGAGGTAGGCAGGCGCCGCGTTTGCGAGCTCCTCCGCCACGGAGAGCGAACCCCGCAGCAGAGCCTGCATAGCCTGCATCGACGTGGTGGTCCACTGGTGATAGGGCATCCGGAGCTCATTCGCGAGCTCGGCGTGCTCGGCAATGTCGGCCTCAGCAGCGTGAATGTCTCCCGATTGCATCGCGCAGCTGATCCGCCGAGCACGGCCGATGAGTTCCGTTTCGCGGTCGCCTGTTCGGGCGGCCAGCTCGAAGATCTCGTCAGCGAGCGCTGATCGTTCGTTCAGGCCGTCTGGCCCCCAAGCCGCCAGCCACCGGGCGCGGAGCGCACTTATCAAGGGAACGACCTCACCGAGGCGGCGGGCCATCTCCAGCGCCTCGCGACTGAACTTCTCCCGGAGCTCCGTTTGCTCGGAGAACGTCAGTTCAAGTGAGAGACGAGCCAGGAGCTGGGCACGAAGAGAACTGTCTCCTGGCCTTAGCGTCTCCAGTGCCTCCTCGAGAAGCGAGAGGAGCTGTCGGTCGACCACACCCGGTTCGACCTGCGGCTGCCCGAAGCCGAGTGCGGCCAAGGCAAGACGGATTCCGTCCCCGCGCTGCCGGGCGATGGTACTGGCCGACAAGTAGCTCGTCTTGGCTTCCCGGTAGTCGCCCGCCCGCGCCTGGGCACCCCCTAGGCGCAGCAGCAATTCGCAACGAAGGCCATCATCGCGACCGACGAACTCCGTGGCGTCCAGAGCTCGCCGGTATTCGGCGACGGCCTCGTCGTACGCGCAGGATTCCATCGCCTGGTCGCCGGCCCTGCGAGCGTAGTCACGGGCTCGCTTCCCTTCCCCCGCAGGCGCCGCCTTCGCGAAATGGTGAGCAAGCTGGGCCAGATGGAACGATGAGTCCCGGCCGTACAAATGCTCGATGGCCTCACCGATCCGCCGATGCAGCTGGATTCGGACTGGAATCGGGAGGTCCTCGTAGATCACCTCCTGCATGAGGGGGTGCGCGAATCGATAAACTCCAACGGCATCCGGCTCCTCGCTCACGACGCCCAGCGCCACTGCTTCAGAGAGCGATCCCATGACTCGATCATCTGAAAGCTCGCTGGCCGGGCCCACCAGCTTGATCGCGAACGCCCGACCAACGACGGCTGCCGCGGCGAGCACACGGACCGCATCGGCAGACAACGGTGAGATCCGCCTGCGTATCACCCGCCGCACGCTTCGCGGGATGGAGATGCTCAGTCGGCCGGGCCGATCCAAGCCGCCTGCGGCAACGAGGCGAGTAATCTCACGAACAAATAGTGGGTTGCCGTCGGTCGCCTTGTGAATCGCTGTGACCTTGTCTTCCCACGGGACCGTCCCGGCGACCTCTTCGATAAGGCGCCGGACCTCCTCTTGGTCAAGGCCCTGCAGGCGTAGGACCTGGCCCTCGCGGACGAGATCCGAGAGCAGTTCTACCGTCTCGGCCGGCCGCCCTTCTTCCATGTCGCGATCCGTTGCCAGCACAAGCAACCGTGAGCTGCGAATCTCGCCGGCCAAGAAATGAAGCAGCAGAAGTGACGCACGATCGCTGGACGAAATATCGTCGAGAATCAGGGCAAGGGGATGCGCCGAGGCCGCGCCCTTCAGACATCGGGCGACGACCTCGAACACATAGAAGCGCCCAGCATCGGAGTCGATTGCGCAAGTGTGATCGGCTGGTTCGCCCAGGCGCATCGCTACGTCGGGCGCCACGTGCCCGATCTCGGCCGCACCTGCCGACACAAACGAACGCATGGCCTCGTCGCCGTACTCGTTGGCCAGGGCCCGGATGATCTCGGCCCACGGCCAGAAGGGAGGTGCGCCTGGGCCGTCCCAACATCGGCTCGATAGCACCAGGACGCCACGCTCACGCGCGTTGCTCGCAAGACGATCCGCGAGCGCGGTCTTGCCGATCCCGGGCTCACCGAGGACCAGGAACAAACCGCCGTGTCCGTCAATGGCATCCTGCAGCCCGACCGAGAGCTCGCCCAGCTCCCGATCCCGGCCAACGAAGACTCGTCGCAACGGTCCTCCGGATCGACCCATCCTGATCGCTCGGGCGGAGGCTCTGCGGGCCCGCTCACCCGTCGCTGCTCGGTGGATCACTGCAGGGTCGGCACTGTTCCCTCGCATCCTGCTACGGAATGAACGATGGTGCATCCAACTTGAACGCTGCCAATTGCAGACGATATCGAAGGGCCACGAATCGTCGACCAGCTGTTGGGCCGCGCCCCTGCAACCAGGGGGACTGGCGAAGGGACGACATGAAGCGCATCGAGAGGCCGGTCGTGCGATACCTCGTCTGGGCAAGACGAGAGAGTGACTGAACTGCAGATTGTCCGTGCACCTGCGGCCGATGACTCCTTTGGTGCGTTGCTTCGGGCGCAGCGGCATCGAGCACTCTTGTCCCAGGAGGAGCTAGCTACACGGTCAGGACTGAGTGAACGGACGATTCGAAACCTCGAGGCCAACCGCGTGCGGGTACCGCGCGCCAGCACCACCCGGTTGCTCGCCAACGCGCTCGGACTGAATGGATCGGACCGAGAGGCGTTCATCGGTGCATGTCATCGCAATCTGGCTCGGGAGCGCTCCGCGAGCATTTCTGCATGCGGCTCCGGCCTGAGGGGCGATGTCCCCGGGCGGGTTCGCCTGAACGTGCATGCCCTTGTCCGCCGAAATGAGCAATCGGTTGCCGCTGTCATCCCCGCAAGCTCCGGTCAGCTACCTCTCACGGTGGAGATAACTGCCAGCCTCCGCCTCGCGGGTACGGGTACGGGTACGAGTGCCTTGGTTCTGCTTGTGACCAGCAGGGTGACCAGCAGGTCGGGCAACGAGCGGCCGTACGGGAATATTCGCGGATTCGGGAACATCGCCGAAAACCAGGACACTCCGGACTGCTTGAACGCACCGGCCACCGCATGTGATACCCGAGCGGCGACGCGCATCGGCGCGCTCGTCGCGAACTCACGCCACAACGGTCAGCGACATGGTCGGCAGCTGGACTGATCCGGTTCAGCTTGCGCGCTACGTCTTCACTCAGCACTGAACAGTCCACGGAGCCGGCCGCGCCAACCGCTCGTCAGCGGAGAGATCATCCACGCCGGCGACGACCCCTGCCGCAGCTGCTCACCCTCGAAATCCGCGCTGTCAGCGAAGTAGGGCACGCTCTCATCCTGCGTGAGATTGGTCTGCAAGAACGAATCCAGCAGCCATCCGTCGTGGGAGGGAGGACGGTGCTTCATCGGATGTACACCCGCCACTCGCCCCGCCCCTGCCGCTCGCGCTCAGCAAACCTCGACCACGGCTGATCGTTCAGCCGTTGTGTCGAGTGCGGTGCCAGATCCGACTCGTCAGCCCACTCGCCCCGTTCAGCCATTACAGAGCCCTTCCGGTCGCCATTGATCGATGTCCTGCACGTTGTATTCCGGATCGGCGTCCGTTTGCTGGCGCAACGCCGGACGAGGGCGTGCGTATTCGCGCCCGACACGCCACAGGCAGCGCGGTCAGCGACAAGGTCGCTGCCTGGAGAGGTCCGCACTGGAAACCCCGCCAGATGGCGGGTGTTTGTGACTCCATCTGACCGTACGGTCACGTACGTGCCAGGGCCGGCACTGGCAGCCGCGAAGGTCGCCAACAAGACCGACTGTGGAATCCAGAACGGAGAGATCCGAATGGACAGTTTCGATTTCATCATCGTTGGCGGAGGGAGCGCCGGGTGTGTGCTGGCCGCGCGGCTCTCAGAGGATCCAGGAGTGTCGGTGCTCTTGCTGGAGGCAGGGGCCGCAGAGCCGCCCGCGGGAGCGGAGAATCCTCCGGTGTGGCCGGCCCTTCTGCTGTCCCCGGCGAACTGGGGTGACGTAGCGCTCGATCAGACCGCCGCCGAACGACCCGTTCCGGTAGCCCGGGGCCGGGTGCTCGGCGGCGGATCAGCGATCAACGCAATGGTGTTTATGCGTGGCCACCGGTCGAGTTACGAGCGTTGGGTCAACGAGGGTGCCAAGGGATGGGATTTCGACGACCTGCTCCCGTTCTTCCGCCGGACCGAGACGGCAGCAGGACGTGATCCCGCGCTGCGCGGGACCGACGGGCCGCTTACCGTCGGTCCGGCAGCTCAACCCAATCCCGTGATCGCCGCGTGCCTAGATGCCGCTGAAGAGGCCGGGTACCGCCGAGCGGACGACATCAGCGGCGGCCTCGAAGAGGGCTTCGGCTGGACCGATCTGAACATCGTGGCGGGCAGGCGGCAAAGTGCCCACGACGCGTATCTACGTCCGGCGATGCCGCGCGGCAATCTGACCGTCGTGACCGGCGCCCTTGCCCATCGCCTGCTGATCAACCGGCAGCGATGCGTCGGCGTCGAATACAGCGTGAAGGGCGAACTGGTCCGGGCCGCGGCCGCCGGTGAAGTCGTATTGACCGCGGGCGTCATCGGTACTCCGAAGCTGCTGATGCTTTCCGGGATCGGCCCGGCTTCTGGCCTCCGCCCACACGGTATCGAGGTGGTTGCCGAGCTGCCCGGCGTCGGAGAGAACCTGCACGACCACCCGGCCGCCTTCATCATCTACCGCCCGGCGCAGCCCATTCCTGCGGCGGTGAACAATCACGGTGAGGCACTCGGCCTGCTTCGCAGCCACCCCGACCTGGACCATCCCAACCTGCAGATCCTCTTCATGGACATCTCCGCGGCCCCGCCGCCAGCGGACGGACCCGAGCCGGGGTACACAATCGCGTGCGCGCTGATGCAGCCCGTAAGCCGCGGAACGGTCCGGCTGGCCAGCGGCAACCCGGAGGCCGCTCCGGTGGTAGACCCGCGGTATTTGAACGAGCCGCGTGACGTCCACGCGCTGGTGAGCGGCCTGAAGATCGCACGGAGGATCGGGCGGGCAAATGCCCTGGCGCCGTGGCGGGCCGGCGAATCGCTGCCCGGACCCGATGCGGACACCGACGACGCGTTGCGGCATTACGCGGAAAAGACCATGGGGTCCTACTTCCATCCGGTCGGTACCTGCCGGATGGGTATCGACGACATGTCGGTGGTGGGTCCCGAGCTACAGGTGCATAGCATCAGCGGGCTTCGGATCGCGGACGGCTCGATCATGCCGTCGATCGTTTCAGGCAATACCAACGCGACCGTGTACGCCATCGCCGAGCGTGCGGCGACCCTGATCGGTCAGTGACGCCCGGCTCGTTCCTCCAGCGTGTCGATTACCGTCCGGATCGATGCGACGCATGCCGCGGCAACCTCACGACCGAGCCGGGAACGTCGATGTCCTCGACGCCTGACGATCTGCGTCATCCGGCGCCGTGACTGCTCAGAGCAAACACGCCGACGCGTGTATCACGTCGTCCGGGAGCGCGATCTCAGCCCACACTCGCTTGCCGGCTGCAGCGAGCTGGAGTCCCCAAGCCCGCGAGACGGCGCGGACAATTGACAGCCCCCGGCCCTGGACGTCGTGCACACCCGCCGTTCGCTGTTTCGGGCGGCCAGGCGCGTCATCGAACACCACCACCCGCAGATGGTCGCGATGCAGCTGGAGGGTGACGCCGATGGCTGCGCAGCCGGCGCGAACCGCGTTGGTGACCAACTCGCTGACCACCACGACAGTCAGTTCGACCGACCCTTCAGCCGCCGGCCCGGACAGCTCCGAGCGCAGGCTGTCCGCGACGAACCGCCGCGCACGCGACGGCGCCGACGCGTCACAGCGTCGATCACAAATCTCAAAGTCTCGGCACATGACTCCCGCTGTCTGGTCGATGGCTACCGACATGATGTCTCTACCCGTGATTACGAAGATCCACACCGGCGATCCCGCTGGTGATCTCTAGGCATGTGATCTCTAGGCATGTGATCTCTAGGCATGCTCATCGAGACACCCGCGGGATCGTTCTCGAATGACGGCTGTCTCGGTTTGCCAACACGCATGCCGCCCGCCGACTGCAACGGGCCTCTGCCTCGTTGGCGTTAGGCCTGAACGTTAAGGTTCGGTCGGTTTCGCCCCCGTGAAATCCGCGTGCCGTGGGCCTGGTCTTGCCGGAGGCGCTATGAGCGACCGCGGCGTGGTAACGCGGCCGATCCCTCTGACCTTATGGTCAGGGGCCGCCGCGCCAGTGGTCGATGCGGTGGTGGTCGGCGCTGAATCCGTTTTTCACGCCCCAGAGGACGGCCTGGGTGCGGCTGGTCACGTCGATCTTGCGGTAGATGCTGCGGATGTAGGACTTGACGGTGTTCGGGCTGAGGAACGTGACGGCGGCGACTTCGGCGTTGTTCTTGCCCTGGGTGATCAGCGCGAGGATCTCGGCTTCCCGGTCGGTGAGCCCTTCGTGTCGGCCGGGCCAATCCAGGCCGACTGTCGGACGGCCTCGACCGGGCGGGTCGCTGATGACGACGTGGCCGGCATGCACCGCTTCGAGCGCGTCGACGAGTTCGCGGGCGGGAAGAGTTTTGGACAGGTAGCCGTGCACGCCGTGCCGTCGGGCGTTGGCGATCAGCGCGGGATGGAAGTTCCAGGTATAGACAACGACCCGTTTCGCTTGCGGGCTGCGTAGGAGGACCTCGATGTGGTCGCGATCGGATTCCGGTTGCGCGAACGAGTCGTATAAGGCGATATCGACGGTGTCCTCGAGTGCCTTGTTCGCGTCGATTTCGGCGACCAGCACGCGGTCCCGGTAGGGGTCCAGCATGCGGGCGATACCGGTCAGCACAACATCGTAGTCGTCGATCAGCGCGATCAAGATCGGTGCAGACGACGACGCCATCAAGCAACCGTAAACCCACCTAGGGGTGTACTGCATCTGCCCTATGGGTGATTCAGTGATCGGTAGCACAGCACGAGGCAGCCAGCCGCGACGAGTCACGGCACCTGGCCGTGCGACAGCACTGGAGGTTTTCGTCATGCTCGGTTTGATCCTCAGTCCTCCTGTTCGTCGGCGGGCGGATCGGTACGGCCACGCCGGCGCGATGCGGTACCCATGACAGACGCGCCGATGATGATGCGGCGGGACTTTGTCTCGAGAGCGATGACGGCCAACGGCGGGGGTGGCCAACTCCAGATCGATCTCCATGTCGCGCACGCCCGCATTGCCGTGACCGGAGAGCTCGATCTCGCTACTGTCCACCTGTTGCGGGGGGCCGCCGCCGTCCTCGTAGCGGAAACGGCCCAAGAGATTGTCATCGATCTGGCCGGGTTGCAGTTCATCGACGCCGCCGGACTCGGCGAAATCGTCCGCCTCCGGGTGACGCTGACCGCAGCAGGTCGGCGGCTCACCCTATCCCGACCCTCCCCCAGCATCCGCCGCACGTTCGCTGCGGGCGGATTGACCGAACTGCTTTGACGGCGACGGTGCTCAACGGCGACCGAGTCGACGCTTCGCAAGGTGCTCGCGATCCGGCAAAGAGGTAGATGTGGTCAATGTCGAAGCGGCTCGTAGGTGAGTCGAGCGGCTGGATCGTCTTCCGAGGCAGATCGGGTCGGCCCTTCAGGCCGGCGGCGCTGGCTTGGCCCGCCGGGTCAAGCTGGCCAGGATCGGCCGGACGTCGTCGGGGACGTCATCCTCGGTCCAATGCAGCGTTCGGGTTCGTTGCCCGTCGCGCAGGGTCACTTCGTAACTGAATTGGTCCGCCGCGCCGTGCGCCGGGCTTGCCTTCGCGGCAACGGGCGGTCGGGCCACCAATTGGGTGAGCGTTTCCGCCTGTTCAGTCGGCAGTTCGCTGGCGTCGACCGTGGCCGTCATGTCGATACCGGCAAAGCCACCGCTACGACGGAACTCGACTTGGACGGACTTGCTCGGCACGTCCTCGACCATAGTCCGCGCACTATCGCACGTGGACCTTTACCGCATGCCACCCCGCCTTGACGGCATCGGCCTCCGGGCTACTGCCTCCGTAGCGGTTTCGAGCTTGGCGCATGGTGACCGCGGCGAACGCGGCGAAGGTGGAATTGGGTTTGACGCGCGGGTCGGCCAGGGCGTCATACCAGATGCTTCCCGGGCCCTCCCATGCGTTTCCGCCAAGCGTTGTCGCGGTCACGTAGAACGCATGGTTCGGGATTCCGGAGTTGGTGTGGACGCCGCCGTTGTCCGATGCCGTATGGACGTAGTGGTCCATGTCCGCTGGCTGGTTGTCGTGCGGGTTCGCCGTTCCCGGAGCCTTCATCGACCGCAGCGCGGGCGCCAACTCCGGTCCGACGATATCGGCCCCGATCAACCAATCGGCTTCATCGGCGGTCTGCGACAGGTGGTACTGCTTGACGAGGGATCCGAATACGTCCGAGAGCGACTCGTTCAAGGCACCGGACTGCCCGGAGTAGGTCAGATTGGCCTCGTACTGGGTGACGCCATGGGTGAGTTCGTGCCCGATGACGTCAAGACCTTTGGTGGTATCGGTCAGTAGCTGGCCGTCCCCATCGCCGAAGAACATATGACCTTCGCCGTCCCAGAACGCGTTGTCGTAGTCCGTTCCGAAGTGGACGAGGCCAAGGATCGGCATGCCCTGATCGTCGATCGAATCGCGGTGAAAGACCTCCCAATAAAGCTCGTAGGTGTACCCGAAGTTGTCGTAAGCCTGGTTGACGGACACATCGCCACTGGGTGGGGCTCCTTCCCGCCGCGCGAGCTTTCCAGGCGTGGTGACCGTCGAGTGCTCCTGGTCATAGATCGCGCGATTGGGAGTGCCACCAACGACGCCAACCGCGGACGGGAGACGAGTTGGCTGCCGAGCGGCGAGTTCGGCTCGAGCCAGCCGGAAGCCATGGTCGAGTTGAAGGGTGTCCAGAATGGCGGCCCGCTGTTCTGGCGCGGCTTCCCGGGCCAGCCTTAACAGGAGATCAGGTGGCAGGATGCAGGTAGTCGGGTGGCGGCTCATAGCTCGACTCCATTTCCTTTCGCCCGTGGGTGCGAGTGTCTCAGACCAAGGCGGAGCGTAGAGAACAACCTCGGCGGTGCGG
>Ga0081540_1001306_pt1 | contig 21755 bp, 13 predicted proteins | sample TabmetS2T1R1_FD_71024 | JGI IMG/M metagenome (GOLD analysis project Ga0081540, IMG submission 71024) | Tabebuia heterophylla rhizosphere microbial communities from the University of Puerto Rico - S2T1R1 | ecosystem: Host-associated > Plants > Roots > Rhizosphere ... | reverse complement strand
ACAAGTTTTGTTCCCTTTTCTGCCGCCACAGGAGATGAAGATCGGGACTCGCACATTCGGACCGATAACTTTTGTTACACCTGTGAGTTTCAAGCGCGATGCTCCAAAACGAGACGAGGATGGACTGCTCCCGACAGTACTGTTCAAACGCGTTTATATCGACTTCAGCGACAGCTACGTTATTTTGGAACCTCGCTGAAAGCGAAGACGAGTCTCTTCAGCGGGTCCATTGAATACGAAATCAGATGTCAAGCCCCTGTGCTCAAAGAAATTTCCTAAGCCACACATTCCAAAGCGAAAAAACCTGCGCCTGATTGGCATGTTATTTCCCTTGAATTGCTACAATAAAAGTAAGAGTACGAATCAAGGAACGCCCGCTGAACGCGGGCGTTTTTCATTTCCGGGCGAAACTAGGGACCCTCCCGTAAGTGATTGAAAACATTAGAACCAATCTAACCCGAGCAGAATCAGCAGCATAGCTGGGGATTATCCCCCGCTAAATCTTTGAAAACACGTGAAAGCCAGCCAGCCCTAAGGGTAGGGGGAGGGTATCCCCACATCTCGAAGCGGGTTTAGAGCGACTGACCTAATCAGCGATTTATATGGAAGGCAAATAACAGGGAAGTGCGCGTATTTGGCGTTGCTAATGAGGCAGCACGGCATCGATATTTGCGATGTATTTCCTGGAACGCTGTGCCTCGTCTGTGTCGGGGATGAGAGCAATAACCGTGCTGAAGTGTTGACGAGCCTCTTTGAGTAACTCTGCGTTCCCGTTGCCGTTGTACTCTTCGGCGTATACAAGGCCGAGCCGATAATTGGCATACGGATCGTCATGAACGTACGAAAGGGCCTTTTGACAGGATTCTGCTGCAGCCTGGAATTGCTTTTGCATCCATTGGCAATCGCAGATGCCCACATCGGCTTGCGCACGCAGTTCGCGCCAGATGTCCTGCTGGGCTGCACGCTTTTTCCTGCCAACACCGAAGAGGCTTCCAAGCAGGTAATAGTTGAGTTGTCCCCCGACTGCGCTGTTGAAGTTACTCAACGAAAGATATTGATTGTATTCGACAGTTGCTTCTGAGCATTGATTCGCCTGCCGTAGAGATTCTGCCAGCCATAGATGCGCTTCGGCATTTGCGGGTGTAAATTTTATTGCATTTCTGCCTGCGGCAACTCCCTGGTCGTAACTGCCTTTGCGAAAAAATGCCTGCGATTGTAGGTACCACGCCATTCCGTTTTTTGGATCGAGTTGAATCACAGCGTTGGTCTGGCGAATTGCCTCATCAAAACCTCCGGTATCGAGCAGCGCTGCAGCGTAACTGAGGCGTGCTTCAGAATAGTCAGGATCGATCTCGATGGCGCGCTTTAGATACGTCTGCGCCTTTTCCGGATCGTAGAGAGCCTGCCATGTACGTCCGAGATATAGGGCTGCCTGGCTGTATTGAGGATCGATTTGCAGGGCTTTCTCAAAATCCACCGCAGCTGCTTTGTAGTTATCGGCGAAGCCGCGCGTATACAGCTCCATGCCCTTGTTGAACGGTTCCTCGGCGGCGCGATCCTTGTGCCTTGCGATGAGAATTCGAATATTGACGGTCGTGTCCTGACCGGGATAAACCTGCTCCTCGCGCGGCCCGTCTGGCTCATAACCTAGTCGGACACCCTTGATTGTGTGCGGTCCCGGCGTGATGCCTGGAAATCGTTGCGGCTTTTCTTTGTCGATGACTCCAAGACTTTTGTCATCGAGCCAAACCTCCACGCCATCCATGTTTGTCTGGATAATGACAGTGCCGAAGCGTGGTGTACCGGCGCAGCCTGCTCCTGTACATTTGGCTGAGCGTCCCGGGTTGTAGGCGAGCACCATATTCGGATCGAAACTGCCTCTGTCAGACGTTGGATTTTGTAGCGTTTTGGTTGCCAGGCGCACATTGCTGTGCACATATTCTGCCAACTCGTCTGCAGTCACGATGCCATCACCTGAAGAATCCGCTTCGCCCTGCAGTCCACGAATCACGTAGTAGGTGAAGATTCCGTGGCCACCGCCCCACTGAGGACTCTCGAAACTTTGCTCGCGGTCGCGGCTCGCGGTGAGCGAAAACATGGACGTATTTAAGTCGAGAAGACTACGGTTCACTTGAGCGGTGTCGTCTTCAGGTGTAATCGCTCCGCTGTGACAAGCATCGGTGATGAGGACTTTCCATTTGCCATGGATCTGTGTGCCAATGTCTTTGCCTAGATCTTCCATAGGCATAGCGGTAGAAGAGAGTTTCGCAATGTCTACGTCATGAGGAGCAAGGTAGGCTTTGCCGCCAGCGATGAATCCGTGGCCAGCAAAGTAGATCAGCACACGATCCTGAGGTCCCGTTACCGAGGGCAGCCATTGTTCCAACTCTTTGCGAAGGTTCTGTAATGTGGCCTGCTCGTTTGTGAGCTTATGTACGTTTTCGGCGGGGAAGTTTCCGCCGTCGGTGCTGATAAGAGTGGTATAGACTTCTTCGGCATCACGATCGGCAAATTGCAGTTGAGCTTTTGCCGGTAGATGTTCGTACCGGGCAATTCCAACGACAAGAGCATAGCTATGCGGAATGACTGGAGTAGTCGGGTTGCCAGTCGGTGGTGCAGATTCTTTTACGTGCGTTAGATCGCGATTTTGCTGGTCAGGTTGTGGTGCAGGTGTTTGTGCAGCGCTCATTGCGCCAAGGCAAAAGGCGAATACCATAACAAGAATGCTGCGCATAGTGTCCTACTTGTGGGCCAAGCGAAACTGATATATCAGAGGTCCATTTTCTCCGCTGGCTGGAGCAACTACGGTGGTTGTTTGCTTATTGATGACGGTGATATCCCGCGAGCCTGTTGCGGGGATCGCTGGCAATTGTGCAGGCACAGTATCGTCCTTGCCTATTGCGCGGGGTCCTGCCATGACGTCGACACATTCGCCGCGGGCTCTAAATATGGAGTCATCGCATCGTGGAAGCAGATTTGCAGGAGCACCCGGCGGTGGCGGTTCTGGAGGCAAAGGTTGATCTGACGCGGTTGTCTTCGCCAGCTTCAGCGGACTGATCACAAAATAGACTGTCTCGTATCCGGGAGGGTCATCCACGCGAAACCATTCACCTTTGGCGGTAGGAATCAAATACTCTTTGTCACGCTCAATGTGATTTGTGGCCTGTGCATCTTTTGCTGGATATAAGATGATGTACTTGCCTGACGTGCTCTGATCCATGACGTATAGATATCCATCGAACGACGGCTTGAAGCGAAAGCGAATCAAGTCTCCGGAATGAAAGACATGCTGCGGGCTGGTGACTTCAACGGTGTTCTTCGCCTGCCGCTCGACCGTAATCTCCATTCGTGGTGTCTGCGCATACAGAAAACCCGAGAAGAAGATGCTTAGCGAAACGGCTGATTTAAGCGAGCGACTTCGCATGATTTGATCTGTCCTCAGCGAACGACTTTCACTCGTGATCCAGGACAAGAGATGCAACGACTCTTGATTCTTGCGATCCGGACGAAAGTGAGTTGACGACATATATCGCCTTTTCACTTTGTTGAGCGCCATCGCTGGCCGATGTGTTCACCTGTTCTCGGACAGGAACAAGATCGCGACTCGAGAGTTGTTGTATCAACGTATCGGTGATTCGATTCGACGCCTCCAGGGTCTCGCTATTAGGAGCTTGCGCCGGGGAAGGAGGCGCGACGGTCTTTGGGTCCTGCAGTCCGAAGATAGCGCCATCCAGATCACTGATAGGACTGGTACTCAGGAGAATGAACAGATGTTCCTTTCCAGCCTGCTTATTCAATTCGAACGCGCCATCATTGGGAATCTCATAAACCTGCCCTGATTCGACATAGTTTGCGCCTCGCGGCGTGTCCTGACTGGGAAAGATGGGAGACCAATTCCCACTCGAGCCCTGTTGAACAATGTAGAGATATCCCGAGTGGTTCGCCATGATGCTGAGCTTAACGTGATCGCCGCTATGAAAGACCGTCGATGGTAGGACCTCGACATATTTACCGCTGGGGTCCTTTTGCAGGAGCGTGTAGCGCAGGCCAAGGCGGTCGTTCGTCAAACTAACCAAATGCGGTTGCGCACCATAACCATTTGCCACCACAGTCTGCGGATCAATCTGCTTAGAAGGTGTTCCGGATTTAGTCGATGTGGGAGTTTTTTTCGGTCTTGGAGCAGTGGGCTTCGCCGCTACAGCGTCTTTTGTTCCGGGGTTGGGACGGACGCCACTCACAAGGTCGCTGGCTGACCAGAAAATGTCACGTGCATTCATTCCGGGTGGTGGAGCGGACTCTTGACCAAAGGCGATTCCAGCAACGAGAAGGATTGCAACTAAGCATGAATTGCGTATCATGGATTACCGTCCAGGCAGTAAAGACTGTAAACGAGCTTTAAGTCCGGGTTTTTTGGCATCTCGCACACAGCGAAACCCGATGAATGCTGAACTCTGATCAGAAGGAAAACCTCTCCGCAAAAAGCTCTGAAAGAATCGATCGCCGTGCGGGGAAAAGCTACCTCCTTTGATCGAATACCAAGTTCTCGAGAAGTCTATGCCTCCAAGCACAGAATGCATATCTGCAAATTCGCGCTCCCCCGCAGGGAAGGTTGATGCCGTCCATTCAAAGACATTTCCAGCCATATTGAGAGCGCCATAGGGGCTCTTGCGGTCTTCAAAGGAATTCACTGGCTGCAGTTCGGTTGGGATGCCACTGGTCCAGGGCTGTGTACCCCATGGGTAGGGACGACCATCGGTTCCTCTTGCGGCCTTTTCCCACTCCTCTTCTGTAGGGAGCCGCTTTCCGGCCCACGCAGCAAATGCCTGGGCATCCTTAAAGGTCACCCCGTAGACTGGATCGTCAGGTTTGTCGACGTAATCCGTCGATTTAGGAGCTGCATGTCCGGTAGCGTAGGCAAACCGCTTGTACTCCTGATTTGAAACCTCGGTTTCATCAATATAGAAGCTCTGAAGCGCCATGGTTTGTCTCGGCCTAGGTGACTCCGGTGAGTTATCCCCGAAGATGAAATTGCCTGCGGGAACCAGGTCCATTTTCCCGTGGGCATCTTGAAATACCAGTGGCGGTTCCGCGGGAATCAGCCAAAACATCAACAGAACGATAACTGTAAGAGCTGATGCAGCAGCTGCCAACCATAAGAACTTTCGTCTCTTGACGGCGTGAGCTTGGTGATATTCCGTAGACACAGCGCCGTTCTTAGGCATAGGGACGGATTGCGATCCCGCCGTTTCAACTGAAGTTTGCGCTTTCAGAATGGTTCGAGCGGTGGTGGAGATATCAGTTCGTGCGATAGTAACCGGTTGAGAAAGTTCAGCTTCAACCTCGGCGTTCACATGAGGCCTAAGCGAACCCGCTCCAGAGGTTGCACCCAGCGAGCGAAGCTCATCGAGTAATGCCTGAGGACTTTGATAGCGATCTTCGCGACGCTTTTCCAGCATCTTCTGCACTAGTTTGTCGCATACATCCGGTAGTGCGGGATCGTAGCTAGCTAAAGACGGTGGAGGTGTCGAAAGGTGTGCGATTTGAATTGCGGTTACTGATTCGTTATCAAATGGACGCTTACCACTGAGCAACTCAAAGAAAACTACGCCAAGGGAATAGAGATCACTACGAACGTCGCAGGCTTCTCCGCGAATCTGTTCCGGGCTCATGTAATAAGGAGTGCCGAGGCTCTCGCCGGGACGAGTTAAACCGTCGGCAAGATCGGCGATCTTCGAGATTCCGAAGTCCAGAATCATGATCCGCCCCGTGGTGTCTAGCAACATATTGGCTGGCTTCAAATCGCGATGCACAACACGCTTTGACTCCGACCATAGAAGCGCCTCTGCAGTTTGGGCGACTACGTTTGCCGCATCCACTGGAGTCAGTCTTCCGTGTCGGCGGAGATAATTTGCCATGTCTTCACCAGAGATGTATTGCATGATCAGATAGTGAAGGCCATCTCCTTTGCCTACATCGAAAATCGGAACGATATTCGGATGACCGGAAAGTGAAGCAGCAGTGCGCGCTTCCTGTTCAAAACGGGCGACAATGTTAGCGTCCTGAGCCAGATATTCTGCTAGAACCTTTACTGCGAAAGCGCCGCCGTGGCCTCGATGTCTTGCCAGGTATACATGAGCCATGCCGCCGCCGCCAATTCGGCGCATGATCTGGTATTTGTCTCCGAGAAGAGCTTCCAGCCCCGCAATCTTTTCTTCCTCGCTTTGCATTGGGAGGCCATTATACGACCCCGCACGAAGATGCTTGGTGCCGAATTGTCCCATCCTGAGAAGACGGAAACGATCAGCGAACTCAGAACACCATCCGACATAAGTTCTGCTGTAGGGCAAATCAACTGCACAATCGAAAAATGTTCTTGTAAGCCCGCACAGCTAAGCTGATAATGTCTCGCCGAGGGGATTAGGCCTTTGTTGTGAGGTCGCCCCGGCAACTGTCTCCGAGGGCTCCCCATGCATCTTACAAGTTCCTACCTTGTTTCTCCGTGTCTGTTGGCCCGATTTCCGATTGCATTGCTTCTTGGCGTCATTGGCTGCGGGTCGATGCCAGCCAATTCGCCAACTCCATCGATGCCAAGCAGCAACTCTGCGACAGGAAGTAATGCTGCAACTGGTCCGATACTTGGATATGCTTGGGATCAGAAAGCAGCCGGACTTCGACCGGTTCTTGGGGTACCAGGTGCCGCGCAGTTTGGCACACCTATATATGGAGGAGCCAGCTACAACGGCGCCCTTGCCTGTACAGGAGCAAAGTATGTCCTGTTGACCAACTCCAGCGGACAGGCATCATTAGCCCCCTTACCTCAGGGGGTGCCAGTTCAAATTGCGGATCATCTCTCCGCAAAAGAGCAGATCGCAATCAGTCCTTCCTGTTCTGCGGCAGTCTTCTACGCGCCGGGTTTCTCAACAGCAACGCTGGTACTAGGATTGCCCACAACTCCGAAGGCGCAGACTCTTGATCTCTCGCAAGCGGGCCTAGTGACAACGGCCATTGTGAGCGATAGTGGGCTAGTACTTGCTGGCTCCGGAGCAACTGGAGGGACAAATGTGACGGCGGTTTCTCCCGACGGGACCGCAACGCAAGTGACGACGGTTGCAGGACTCGGCGGCATGGCCTTCCTGCCGTCCAGTCAAAACGCCTTGATCGGGGACGCAGGCCGAAGCACGGTTTGGCTGGCCTCTAATCTTCCCGCCAGTATTTCACTTAGTCGTGTTGCCACGGCGGCAGATGGGGTCGCACAACCGACAGCCATTGCGTCATCCTCCGACGGCCGCTGGCTCATCGTTGCTAATCAAAAAGGGGCAGTTCTTCGGCTCGATCTGACTCGTCGAAGCGCACCCGCAGTTGTGACCTGTAGCAGTTGCACTTCGATGAAATTGATTCCGCTTACTGGTAATAGCTCTTTCCTTCTTTCAGATTTGACCTCTGGTCCAATATGGACGTTTGACGGAGATTCTCCGTCGCCGCGTGTTGTCTTTATCCCCGCAATCAAATCGAGCAGCACAGCGGGGGTGAAGTGATGAACATGTTCGGTAAGGAGGTTGCGAGTTACTCACTCTTGCTTTCACTATTTGCATTTGGAACGTTGTGTGCGAGAGCTCAATCGCCAACACAGCCACCGCCAGCGTCTGATAGTGCGACCTCACTTACGTCGAGTAGCCCGACGCTAACATTACCAGGCAGCTTGACTTTGACCAGCACTGTTGCCGCGCCAAAAGGTGGAGGCGTTCCGACGGGGACGGTCAATTTCGACTACGACACGAGTAATTCTCTTGGGAAAGGCAATTTGGTGATTTTGCCAAAAACTCAGGCCTTTCCTACTACTCCCTCTACTTCTTTCTCGTTCGGTTCGGAAACATTTCCTTTTTGGGCGACAACCTTTTTCGGCGCCAATGTGGTGGATCTTGCGATTGTTGACCAAGCTCAATTTAGTACCACGAATCAAGGACCAGTCCTTACGATTTTTCCGGGGCTAGGTAGAGGTGGTTTTGACACTTCTGCTCCGAAGATATTGGATACCCTGCCAACCAATACATTTATCGATTCGCTTGGTAGTGGCGATTTCCATAAGGATGGAAAACAAGAATTCCTAGTTCATGTGCGGGAATATGGTGAAGAGTCGGGCGGCATAACTGGTGACTACATCGTCGTTGACTCGTCTCTAGGCATGATTCCAAGCGCTGTGCCTGGATGCGCAGAAGACGGATCCGATCCGAACTGTAATTTCGATGATCCAGACAACGAAACAGTCGTGGTTGACGACTTTACTGGGGACGGTTATGCCGATGTCGCCTCTCTTGTAAGCAGTTACCTGGACCCTCTGGCGAGCTATGTCCAAAATTCAAATGGAGTAGAGCAGGCGCGCATTCGCATCGCCGTAAATAGCCAGACTGATAGAGGTAGAGACATCTTTACCTTTGGTGCAAATGCGACGCTTCCTGTTTTCACTGACTCAGTTTACGAAGGGGCCACCGACTATTATTGCCCGACAGCGATTGCCAGCGGGCAGTTCAGGACAGGCGGAAACAAAGACATAGTGTCGATAGGCGTACAAAGCACCTGGATAGATGACGGCGAAGGCTACTACACATACTATTGCGAGACGCCCTCATCCAACGGCTACCTTGTTCTCTTGCTTGGGGATGGCAAGGGTGGCCTGACAAGCCAGTCACCGGTGCCGCTCGGTAGCAGCCCTTCGGCTGTTGGCGTGGGCGACTTTAATCACGACGGAAAACTTGATGTCGTAGTTGCGGATTCGGCAGCCGATACTCTCGAATTTCTATACGGTAACGGCGACGGAACATTCGCCGCGAAGACAGATTCCATCCAGGCTGAGATTGCTATTGTTAGCCTTCAGGTCGCCGACTTCAACGGTGACGGCTATCCCGACATTGCCGCTGTTGATGCAACCGGCAATATTGATCTGTTTCTGAATGCCAGAGGAAACTCGAATACCGGGAATGCTCTTCTGAATGCTCGGGTGCGCGCCGTCACAGGGTCGACTTTGTTCACATCGATCCTTGCGCAGGATATGAATGGAGATGGATTACCAGACATAACGGAACTCATGTCTCTTTCCCCGCCGACATCAGAATTGACCGGCTTGGCCGCGGCGCCTTCGAATAATGTGAACGCTTATCTTAATTCCGCATCAGCTCAGGCAGTTCTTACCACTGCGGCACAGTCGCTTCCTGTTGGCCCCCACACTCTGACTGCCACGTTCCCGGGCGATCTCAATTTCAACAGCAGTACTTCCGCTGGTGTTAACGTTACGGTTGCGCAAACAACGCCGGTCATTACCTGGCAGCCACCGGCGGCAATCGAATATGGAACACCTCTGAACGCCCTCCAGCTTAATGCAACTGCGAGCGTTCCCGGTAGCTTTGCTTACAATCCGGCCGCAGGGACAATTCTTACGCCGGGCACTTCAACACTTTCAGTGACCTTTGCTCCTACTGATGCCTTTAACTACACACCTGCGAGGGCCTCTGTGCCTATCACTGTCATGGCAGCTTCCCTCAGTAGTATTGTTCCCACGACTGCCACTCTCGGTAGTCCGGGATTTGCTCTGAGCGTGGTTGGACAAGGCTTTACACAAGGAGCAACGGTCCATTGGAACGGATCCGCTCTGGTCACATCTTACGTAGACTTAAACCATCTTACTGCACAGGTGCCGGCTACATTGCTGACGACTACGGGAACCGCGACAGTAACCGTTGTGGATCCCGGTTCTATCCCTGTCAGTGGCTCGGCGACGTTTACTGTTAGTGCTCCTGCCGCGGTCGCCACTGCCACCGGGCCGCAAAGCAGCGATCCAGGCACGCAGCCGAGTGTTCAGATGTCGTTGGATCCTTATCCTGCTGACGTAACTGTCACGCTTACACTTAGCTTTGCACCAGCGCCACCAAACGAGGTAACCGATCCCACTGTTCTTTTCGCAAATGGCACGACCGTTGATACATTTGTGGTTCCGGCCAACTCAACAACAGCGATCCCTCCGATCAATCTGCAAACGGGTACCACTGCGGGAACCATCACCATTGCTACTCAACTCACCGCAGGGGGAGCGAACATCACACCGTCGACGCTTGTTCCTGTGGTTATCGTTGTGCCTGCTCAGGCCCCTGTAATCAGCAGTGCGCGCCTTACCCGGAATGGCGAGTCATTGCAATTAGTGATTGATGGCTTCTCTTCTTCGCGCGACATGTCACAGGCGGATTTCCATTTCACCGCAGCATCGGGCGCATCTCTCAAGACGACGGATCTAACTGTATCGCTCACAAGTGCCTTCACAACCTGGTACCAGAGTGATACTTCGACAGGATTTGGAACCGCATTCGAATACACGCAGCCGTTTACGTTAGATAGTCCCGCGACTGATGTGCAAAGCGTCACCGTTACTCTTACAAATTCGATCGGCAAGTCACAACCAGCGAGTGCCCAATGATTCGCTTCATGGAAAACGAAGGACTTATGCACAAATACACATTGCCATTCCGAACAATTGCGTTGTCGCTTTGCTTCCTGATTGCCGGTGGTGAGGCATGTATCACATTGGCTCAATCTGCCCCGCCAAAATCACTGCAAATCGTTATTCTCGACGGTGAGGGCGCTCTTAATAATGTTAAGCAACGCACGGCCCACGAGCCCATCGTGCAGGTACAGGATGAGAACCACAAGCCTGTTGCAGGCGTGGCTGTCATTTTCCTGTTACCGAACTCCGGGGCCGGCGGAACATTTAATGGCGCCCTAAGCTTTTCCACCATAACCGACGCCGATGGTAAAGCTGTTGCGCAAGGTCTGGTGCCGAATAAGATTACGGGACAATACCAAATTCAGGTGCGCGCGAAATTCAACGATCTAAGCGCTCAAACCACGATTATGCAAGAGAATGTTATGGAGCAGGCCGGCGCCCCGTCTCATGTTGCACACCCCATCCTAAAGTGGGTGCTAATAGGCGGCGCTGCGGTAGGTGCTGGAATTGCCATCGGCCTTGTAGCAACGCAGGGATCACATTCAACAACTATCACGGCAGGCCAACCAACTGTGGGAGCTCCATAGTCACCTCGCAACAACGGGGCTGCCCCAAGCTGAAAATAGTACTAACGATGTGTCATGGCATAAATAACCTGACGTGATGTGTAGAGCTGAAAATAGTCGGTCTTTGCAGACTAGTGACTTGAGCAGCCAAGAAAAGCGCGTACTTATATTTAGCGGTGCGACCGGCGACAGCTTGATGAAAGTTGAGTGTTAACCTGAACGTGCTACTTCTTTATTGGGCGGACCTCATCATCCGACAACTGCGTATTATCGATTCCAACGAACTAGAAGCCTAATACTAGCTATTAATGCTCAAAACATTTGAAAGCCGTGTCTGAATGAGAAGGGAATTGATATTCTGCACTGCGGTGCAAAGAATTTCCTTCCAGCAGTGACATACTCGGTCTATCATATTTCGCGAGTTGGCAGTACTGTTCTTACGTTTGGTTTATTCATCTCTCACGGTTCGATCCTCGAAAGTGAGATCTCCCCTGGAGGTAAACCCTGTGAGCGTAAGTATTGTCGACGCCAGGCACGCCAGTGTTCACCTTCGCCACTGCGATCCCGAATTGACTGTGGTGATGCCATGTTTGAATGAAGCCGAAACAGTAGGTAACTGTATCGAATGTATTCAGAAAACGGCCGAAGAAAACCATATTGACACGGAGATTCTGATTGCTGACAACGGCAGCACGGATGGATCGATTGAAATTGCAGAGGCGCACGGCGTCCGTATCATTCACGTTGCGGCCAAAGGTTATGGAAACGCATTACGTGGTGGAATTGCCGAAGCACACGGTAAGTTCGTGATCATGGGCGATGCCGACATGAGCTACGACTTCGGAGACATACCAAAATTTATCCAAGAGCTAAGGTTGGGAGCCGATCTCGTGATGGGCAACAGGTTTCGCGGCGGTATCAAGCCCCACGCTATGCCGCCGTTGCACAGATATCTCGGCAATCCGGTCCTGACCGCAATTGGTCGCCTTTTCTTCCATTGCCAGGCAGGGGACTTCCACTGCGGTCTGCGTGGTTTTAGCAAGAGTTCTTACGATCTCATCGATCCGCACACTACTGGAATGGAGTTTGCCAGTGAGATGGTGGTGAAGGCTTCATTGTTCGGAATGAGAATCACTGAAGTGCCAACCACGCTCAGTCCTGATGGTCGCTCTCGTGCTCCTCATCTGCGTAGTTGGCGTGATGGATGGCGCCACTTACGTTTTCTGTTGCTGTACAGTCCACGTTGGCTCTTCTTTTATCCGGGCTTGTTACTAATGGTGATTGGTTTAGCAGTGAGCGCCTGGCTTATTCCAGGGCCACGCCGATTGGATGTAGCAACATTTGACGTTCACACTCTGTTGTTTGCCGCTGCTGGCGTCATCCTCGGCTTTCAGGCGGTTTCATTTGCTTTGTTCACAAAGATCTTCGCAATCAGTGAGGGTCTTCTTCCAGAGGATCCGCGATTATCGAACTCCTTCCGGTACATCACGCTTGAAACCGGCATTATTGTTGGTTCAGCGCTGTTTCTGTTGGGATTCGCTGGTTCTTTCTGGGCATTTCATTTATGGAGCACGCGGCATTTTGGTCCGTTGGATGCCAGTTCCATGCTGCGCTGGGTGATTCCCTCAGTATTGTGTTTAACTCTTGGGGGGCAGACCATCTTTTCGAGCTTCTTCTTGAGTGTTCTTGGGTTGAATCGCCGATGAGCATACAAGCTTCTGCTGTTGGTATTTTGCATGACAAATTTGTATTCGGACGGAGAGCCCGTATTCTGTCCGATTGGTTTGCTGAATTCGCACCTCGCGGATGTCGTATCCTCGATGTCGGCTGCGGCGATGGTCTCATTTCAGCGCTTCTACAATCAAAGAGACCTGATCTATCCATCCAAGGAATTGATGTGCTGGCGCGTGAAAGCACACACATACCGGTTAGAAAGTTCGATGGTACTCATATGCCGTTCCAGGATGGGTTCTTTGATGTCGTTCTTTTCTCCGATGTATTGCACCATACGGAGGATCCCAGAATCCTGATGAGAGAGGCATGCCGGGTGGCAGATCATGTCCTGATCAAGGATCATTATCGTGAGGGGCTGGCTGCATACTCTCGCCTGCGTTTCATGGACTGGATTGGCAACGCGCGATTTGGTGTCGCGTTGCCTTACAACTACTGGACCAAAGCTCAATGGAGAGAAGCGTGGCGCCTCATGGGACTTCGGACTGAGCAGATGTCGATTCAGCTCGGTCTTTATTTTCCGCCCGTTAACTGGATTTTCGGCGCACAGTTACACTTTATCGCGCTCTTGGGCAAAAATAATCTGGATTCAATCAGCCGCAGTTGATTGCAAAAAAAGATCCTGTCGATGACACACGCGCCTGCGTTCCAGGCGAAGCACTGGTTTGATGAACTGATCGTTTAACCTTGCTTGATCAGCGTGAGAACTCCGGACTAGGGTGCTGCGGGTGTCACCGGTGACGGTGACGAAGTGAATGCACCAGCAGCGGCCAAGCCTAGGAGTGTTCCGCCGATAGCGATCACAATTAAGAAGATAATGCTGTTCTTGTCGAAATACGGGCCTTGTGCTGCCGGAGCCGCACCAGGTTGCTGGCCTTCCCCCATTGCTGCTACATAGGGATTCAGCCTCATCGCGTTAGAAACGGCCACAACCTGAGGAGTAGAAGACGAAGGGTTACCGCCCAGAACAGAACCCGTCACCTGAATCGATGCCCCAACGAGAGGCTCAAGATCAGAACCCTGCAATTGATAGGTAACATTGCTGATCTCGTCTGTGAGGAGATAATGTGGCCGCAGGATGCCGGTAAGTTTTACGCCATTAGCCGCGGCACTGCCAGCTTCGTTGAGCGTGAAGCTCAGCGTTTTTCCGGGTTCTACACGGGCCACAAGATTTCCGGTGGAGGTCCAAATAGCCGATTCACCCTCCTGGGCCGCGACCTCGATGTGCGACGGATCCCTTACACCAATCAGAGCGACGGTGTTGGGGGCCGTCCCGGAGATCTTCAATCCATCAGCGAGCACCGGATGTTTATCAAGTCCACGCTGCATGGTCACACCCCGTTGTAATACGGAATGTTCGCGGTAAACGATCATTGTTGCGCCTGGTTTCATTACCGCGCTTGTTCCGTCAGAAAACTGCAGGTTCGAGCTTCTATCTCCCGAGGCGATAAGACTCCCGGAAAAAATCGCTGAGTTACCTCGCACTGACGACCCATCAACCTGGACTTCTCCAGTCGTCATCACGAGCCCAACATTAGCTGTGCTCGCCGAGGCCATCATGACGAAGCAGCTGCAAGTGACGAGAGAGATAATCGACCGCAATCGTAGGATCATCGAAGTCCTCCATAACGGCGAACAAGAGGGAGCTTCCGCCAGTAGATCGTTCAGACTTCAAATGGCGAAAGTAGCAGGCGATCGCCGTTCCATCTACGGTTCGGAGAAACTATAGTTCCTAAGCCGCGCCCTTGTCTATATTAGAACCAAATAATTTACGTAAAGTTTATGGCGTAATTCGAACGTAATTTAAGGTTTTTCTAAGCAACGCAAATCATCAGGATGGCATCTCCGCCTTTTCTTTCGCGTTCAATTGGGCTTTTATTTCCTCGAAAATAACCTAGTCCGTTTACCTCCGTTGTTCAGTGTGTCTCCGTTTATGGACAACTCCAACTATTTGGATGACGGAGCGACATTAGGATCGGACGTCGTTTCTACCGCTGGTATTGAAGGCCGATATCTGGCCAATCTGAAATAGATCGGCGTGACCTGGAAGGGCATTTTGTCACGTGCGCTCAGAAGTGGTTCCGGACGAACGTGAAGTTGAATTACCTTATCGCTCCAAGGGTCGATCTTTAGGTGGCTCCCTAACGGGAGGGCAGCGACCTGTTCCAGATTATCTGCCTGGAGCGCGGGCGCCCCCTTCATGAGGTCTGCAAGCCACGGTTGGCCTCCTGGGTTTAAAAGTGAGTCTCCTAGCCGGGGCGTGAGAAGTGCTGGCAGGCGCTCCTCGACAGCTGTGAGTTGTTGGAAGAATAGCCCCACGTTCGCGAGCTTGTCCTGATAAACGGAGTTTTTGAAAAGTTCAATACTTTTACGGGCTGCGTCTTCATTTTGCGCCGGAGTGTGACTCATTGCAATTCGTTGAAGTGTTGACTCGTCCGGGAACAACAGGCGATCGTTGAACGCATAACGGGTATCAATTTCATGTCCCAAAACAATATGTGCCAGCTGAAAGCTCAAAACTGCGGCTAGATCTTCTTCAAATGGAAGAACGTCGATAAGTCCTTTGCTGAGAATGATCGTATTGCCAACGGCAATGGATTCGAGAGAAGAGGTCAGCATGACTCGGCAGCGGATAGGAGTTGGCAGGTCAAGCTTGCTACCGATCGCCAGATTATTTGTAACCGTTTCTAGCACCTGATCGAAGTCACTGGGCTTGGCGAGGAGTCCAGCCTGTGTTAAACGATCGAGAACGTTCTGTTCCGTCTGACTCGACCAATGCCGTTCGGCTTGCAATGGGCTCAAATCCTGACCGTTGTCGCTGTTATCAGCTGCATTTTCCACCACAACGCTCTCGTTATCACTCGAACCAGGAGCAGGGAGCTTCAAAGCATATCCCCAAAAGTAGGTTTGTGCGCGGAAGTCTTGATCCTGAACATAAACCGCAGTTGGAAGCCACACATCTTGCTGTACGTTTCCTCTCCAGCTGTCAAAATGGAAATAAAGGCTCCGTCTCGTGCCTCCAGAAAAAGTGCCTGTGAAGCGCACAATATTCCCACCTTCATCCTCGATCCACACGCGGCCGACAAAACGACCCATCCCGAGGTGGGGCTTTGGTTGAACGTCGAATACCATTGTGCGAACATCGCCTAGAAATTCATTGCGGACATATACAAAATCGTAGTGTTGTAAATCAAATTCTGACGTATCAACGAACATCATGTCCATGAAACCGTTAGGCGAATATTGGAGAGAGAATGTTTTGGTGAGGCCATCAAGGAACCGTCCCGATCCGGAGAGCATTCCCTTCTTGGGTGCGTTCTTGCTGTACAGGCTATCAGTGAATGTGCGATCGAAGCTGACCCGTCCGAGCATGTACAAATCGGAAGCTGGTATTCGTTCAAGTTTTGGATCGGGCTGCATATGCTGGATGTATGTCTGTACCAGCGGCGCGTGCTGTTGAACTACCTTAACAACGAACTTCTCCTGGTCTGCGGCCTTCTCAATTAGTGTGGCCTGCTGGGGGGTAAGCGTGGGATGTGATTGAAAATGGGATTCCTTGGCCACACAGGCAGCTGAACAACTCATGAGGGCCAGCACCAATAATTTCGCTGCTGTACCGTTACTTTTCATCTTGTTCGACCTCTCGATATCCGATTGCAGCCCGGGAACCAGCACTGTGCCGCGACCAAGGTCAGCCCATTCGACGCACTATCTATATAAGTTCCTCGTTCTCAGGGCAGTGATCGGGTGGCCTCTGCAATCTCTAGGAGTGAAAATATGTCTACCGCGGGAAGGACACAAGCTAGAAATGCTGAAGTGGCAATTACTCAGGTAATCCAAATTCCCGGGATTGGAACAGATGAACAGAAGAGCATGGTAGCCCTCCGCCGTTCAGGCTATCAATCTTTCTTTTTGCGACACCACCGGATGCTCGAGAGATATTGCCAAATTAATCGGCTTAGGATTAAGGTATTTGGGTCGGTTAAAGTTCGTACCTGCAAGTCACTCGATTCTTACCATTTGTACTGCCAATCAGTGTGTAGACGCTCGCACTTAAGTTCAATACGCCGCTATCGCGTTTGTTAGTGATAGAAAGTCGAGCGCGGATGAAGTAGTGGTCTAAGGCTGGAACTACCTGGGACTTCACTAGTTTTGCCGGTCTCCGGCTCACCTTTGTCGCAAGCGCACGTAAACGGAAAGAATTTCATAGGAGGACCAGTGGAGCACCTTCACGGGCTGCAAGCTGAGACCGACCGAGGGCGTGAACGATACGCCAATCTGATTCCAAGATGGTTTTTCCACGGGTATGTTCGCGTACTTCTAGATGGCCTCACAGCAGCCATTGCAATGATCGATGCATATGCACTTCGTTTTGATTTTCACATCGAACCGAAGATGCAACACAGCATGTGGACATGGTTGTGTGTTGCCGCAGTATTAAGGCCCTTGTCACTGCACCTTACTCGCGGTGGGTATCAATCAACCTGGCGCTTCTTTGATGTAAGAGACGCGCTCGCTTTGGGACTTCGTTCCCTACCTGTAACGCTTCTTCTGTTGCTAATGCGCTGGTGGGTGCCCGGCGTGCCTATTGTTCCTTACAGTGTATTGATCCTTGAGTTCGGCATCTTCCTCGTTTTTGCATCCGCATTACGCGTAACAAGGCGTCTCGCCCATGAGGCAGTCTATCGTCCATCTCAACGGCCCCGTGCGCTAATCGTAGGTTGTGAGACAACACTGGCTACAGCCGTTCACCATTTTCATACTTGTAAAGAGGCCCAGATCATAGGATTGGTGAGCGAGGATGAGCGTTTAGTCGGCGTGCATATAGCTGGTCGTCCCGTGCTTGGGCCCCCGGAGTCTCTAGCTAGCCTTCTAGTTAGCCATCGAATAGAGGTGGTCGTTCTCTCGGGTGCGAATTTGAAGTGTGCCGCGCAAGTAATTCGCGATGCTAGCAGTCTCGACATTCAGGTGCGCATATTGCCATCCGGCAGCGAACTGATGGATGGAAAAGTTAAGGTGAGCCGACCAGTTTCCATCGATCAACTGACTCAACGTGGTGCTGACATTGTGAATGAGGTGCATCCCGCTGTAGTTCAATGCTTCGAGGGGCGAACGGTGCTGATAACGGGAGCTGGGGGCTCGATCGGATCGGAGATTGCCCGTCAGGTTTCTGCGTTGGATGTTGATCGAGTCGTTGTATTCGATCACGACGAGAATTCTATTTTCGAATTGATGAATGAGATAGGAAGCCGCGGTAAAGAAATTGTCCCTGTTGTGGGTAATATCCGCGACACCGAAACAGTTCATCTGACATTTGATCAGTACCGTCCACAAATTACGCTCCATGCCGCAGCTTACAAGCATGTCCCCGTAATGGAAGGGAACTGCTGCGAAGCGGTTCTAAATAATGTTTCCGGAACCCGCGAGCTGGCTGACGCTGCAATCGAATTTCATTGCGAACGCTTCGTAATGATCTCGACTGATAAGGCGGTAACTCCATCAAGCGTGATGGGAGCCACCAAGCGTACAGCGGAATTGCTGATACAACAACGCGCTGACAAATTCAGTGACCAGAAGACACATTTTGCCTGTGTTCGCTTTGGAAATGTTCTAGGCAGCCGTGGCAGTGTCGTGCCCATCTTCCTCCGGCAGATTGCCGCTGGTGGTCCCATCACCATTACGCACGAAGAGATGACTCGGTACTTCATGACCATCCCGCAAGCGGTGCGGCTTGTGTTGCAGGCGGCGACGCTTGCATCACGAGGCGATGTCTACCTCTTGGATATGGGCGATCCGGTAAAGATCATTGATTTTGCGAAAGACATTATTCGTTTAGCAGGTCTGACTCCAGGGAAGGACATCGATATCAAGGTCGTGGGTACCCGGCCAGGAGAGAAGCTTCACGAAAAGCTATGGAGAGAAGATGCATTGGTGGCAACTACGTCGTTTCGTGATGTCTTTCAAGTGAAGGCCACCGTAGTTCCTCCCGGATTTCCGCAAATGCTTGCAGAGTTGGAATCTGCAGCCCGTACTCGAAAGGCAGATGCGGCGATACACCAATTGTTGTGCGAGCTACCCATTGACTATCATCCTGCCGGCTCGGAAGTTACCTTGATGGCTGTTGCCAATTAGTGCTGGCCTCAGATGGAAGAAGTCGCGTTTTTCCCCTAGACATTGGGCTAAAAGTGATGAAATTTCAGAACGAGTGTTTTTGGGTAAATATCGATTAGACCTTGTCAAGGAGATCACCAAAGAAAGATCGGGCAGTTTCGAGTTTCGGCCAAAATCCACCTCGATGGAGAGTTCATCGCGCCGTGGTTGATCGACAGGTACTTACAAACGAGATCTTGGATGCCTGTCATTCGTCCGAAATTCGTGTTATCAACTGGCGAGCATATATCTTGCTCTCTCTGGCGGTTGCCGCGGTGTGGCTCATTGTCCGGCTTGCCGTGCTTTCCATACTGGGACCTCCCGCTCCTCTAATTACTGACGAGTTCAGCTATCTCCTTGGCGGCGATACATTCGCGCACGGGCGGCTGACCAATCCCCCGCATCTGCTGGCGCCCTTTTTTGCTTCGCCGCATATCTTGGTGGAGCCGACCTACAGTTCGAAGTATCCCCCGGGTCAAGCGTTATTTCTCGCTGCGGGACAAGTCCTTTTCCGGAGCCCCTTTTCTGGCATTGTCCTCGAAGGCGTTTTGATGATGTTTCTTCTCTGTCTGATGCTTTGCATCTGGACGACGACTTTGTGGCCAGCAACAATCGTCTCAGCCGCGCTAATAATCTTTTTCCAGCCACCAATGTATTGGGTCGACAGCTACTGGGGAGGGTGCCTCGCAGTATCTGGAGGCGCATTACTCCTGATCGCTCTGGGTTGGTATCGAATCTCTTCTAATCCGATTTCAGGGTGCGTTTTTGCGGCCGGCGGAGTCGTGTTATTCGTCACAAGGCCATATGAAGGCGGGATCACCTTCCTCACTATGCTAGTCATATTAGCTTTGAAGGGAGTCATGGCTCTAAAGCGTGGAGAGAGACGAAAACTGATCCTCGCAACTGCCTATGGAATTCCTGTAGCGATGACGGCCGCCGCAGGGATTCTCACCCATAACTCTGCTGTGACGGGCAATCCCCTTGTCCTTCCTTATCAGCTCCACTCGCGGGCATACGATGTTGCATCCATCTTCTGGTTTCTGCCGATGCGACAAACGGACCCGGCCTATCCAAATCCTCGGCTCCGAGAAATGTTCGGTCGAGATGGTTGGGAGGGTCGCGAGTATCGAAAGGCCCGAACCATCCGGCACGGTTATGCCGGACACTTGTTAATTGCTGCAGCCGTCGTTCTTCTTGACGTCTTGCCACCGTTACCATTCCTGCTTTTTGCAATTGGCTTGATTGGTGGGATTGATTGGATTGATCGTCGGGTATGGGTCTGCTTAGTCTTGATAGGAGCTGGCGTCTTTGCGAGTTCGCTCGAACTTTGGCAACAGCCGCACTACACGGCACCGAGCGTACCTGCAATTGTGCTTCTGTGGGGAATCCTCGTTGAGAGGGCTATATCCATACGGGTTAGAAAACTGCCTGTTGGTCCTATTGCTGTTGGCTTGATCTTCCTCGTGGCTTTTGCCCCATCGATCGAGGCCACTGAATTAGATTGTCGCAATATGTACACGAGAATGCTTTTGTGGCGGTATGAGCGCCCCGTGATGATCCGCCGCTGGCAGCCGACTGATCTACGCACGAAACGGGTAGATTGGCCACTTAAGCGTATAGAACTGATCCGTCGGTTATCAGCCACCGAGAAGCCAAGTCTTGTGATCGTTCGATATCCATCTCCATCTTGGGGTGTCGGGCCGGTTGAATGGGTTTACAACGGTGCTGATATAGACCATCAGCCCGTGATCTTTGCACATGATCTTGGCACATCCAAAAATCTTGAGTTACTTAATTACTACCGGGATCGAACGGTGTGGCTACTCACATTCGATCCTAACAATCTGGCGACATATTTTCTGAACCCATATCCCCGCTGAGACCCCGATTACGGTGAGCCGAGCGGACGGTCAAGGATGGTCCGACCCAGACTCAGCGGGCATTAGTGCTTGCCTACTCGGTTCATAGGGATAGAGCTTTGGACGGTTTTCATCCGGATCTACAAACCAAATACGTCGGCCGCGAAAATGAGCAAATAAGGGCTGAAGGGACATGCCAGGAATATCTCGAGCCCAGACGACCTTTTCATGATCAATGTCCGCATGATTAAAGACCCACTCTTGAGACGGATCATGGTGTGCTGAATAGTGCACGACAACCAATGCTGTTCCAGGTTGCGATGCCAACTCTGCTTCAATCTCTTGCCGATATGCCATCGGAGGAAGCGGGTCGTGATTGTGAAAGGGTGACAGGAGCAAAGCGGTAACGACAAGTGCTTGTGATAGATACACTCCCTGCGGACGCTTGAGGATATGGCAGTGACGAATGTGACGGAAACCTTGCACTACCACGGCAAAGGTTGTGGCGGTTAGGGCGGCAGCGTAATGTGCCTGAAACCAAGCCACCAACAAGAAGCCGGCGAAGCAGCAAAGAAGCTGGGCGATGGGAAATCGCATGCGGCGGTCGCGGAGGATCCAGGGGGCTGCCAGGATCGCAATAAGAAATACTGGATATAGATAAAAGAGTGTGAATCTCCAGCTATCGAGGCCGAAAGCTAGAGCCAGATGGCTAATACTGTTCGGTCGGCCTTTTGGCCAAGCCATGGCCGGCCACCAGTGATTGTAGTACGCCTCGAATTGAGGGTTTTTGAAATGGAAGGGTGTTGTGCTCTTCTCCCACGCGAGTTGCGGAATCGCAAAGTGGCTGCGAACGTTTAGAACATATGCGAACAGCGACGGATGCCCGGTCACGCGGAAGTTGTAGTAGCCCATGAAGCAAACACAAAGCGCGATCACGGCACAAAACGGCAGAACGATATA